>ENA-OQCU01000611-OQCU01000611.1-human-gut-metagenome-genome-assembly--contig:-NODE-611-length-15468-cov-2.726941_pt1 | contig 15468 bp, 11 predicted proteins | sample MGYA00242504_ERZ504590 | MGnify/ENA primary metagenome ERZ504590 (study PRJEB26092, sample SAMD00036318) | human gut metagenome | host: Homo sapiens | study: EMG produced TPA metagenomics assembly of... | reverse complement strand
GGGCCGGTGCGCTGGATGGTATGCATTGTGCTGGCTGTGGTTTTGTTCTTCGTTATCTGGAAATTCGGCTTGTTCAAGCCTGTTTTGAAGCATCATTACGACAACAGGGGCAAGCGGGGCCCGCGCGTTCCGCGCCAACGATAAGCTGGTAGAGCGATGACTGAGATTTCCGAAGCGCATAAGAGACAGTCGAAGAGGACGGCCGCAGCGGCCGTCGCCGTCGTTGCGGTGCTGTCGCTTGCGTTCATTGGGCTGGTGTCGTTCTTGGACAACGCAGCCGGGCAGGTTCAGACCGACAGCGTCTCCATCGAGGCTGTCTCGTCGTCCGAGCCGTTCTATACCTTGCTCATTGGCTCCGACTCTCGCAAGGGCACGGCGCTCTACACGGGTAAGAAAACCGACCATGCCCAGGTCGACCAGCACGCCGACGTCATGACGCTCGTGCGCGTTGATCCGGAAACCTACACCATCACGCTTGTCAGCATCCCTCGAGACACGGTGTTTCAGGGCACGTCGCTGAAGATCAACGACTCTCTGCTGGGCGGCGATCCCGAGGAGGTCGTGGCGAGCGTCGAGCGCCTGACGGGCGTGGCTATCGAGTACTACATGTTGACCACGTTCACATCGTTCGAGGCGCTGATCGACGCGCTTGGCGGCGTCACCGTCGACGTGCCGAAAAACGTTACGGTTCCCGATCCCATGACGGCCGAGAACGTGTCCCTGAAAGCGGGCCGGTCGCAGAGTCTCGACGGATCGGAGGCGCTCGTCCTCGCTCGTGCGCGCAAGGAGTACGGCGAGCATCAAGAGGCCCTTCGGCAGATGAACGTGCGCAACATCGAGATGGCCATGATCCAGAAAGTGCTTTCGCTCGACAGCGAGAAGAACGCGAACGCGGTGCTCGTCGACTTGGAGGAGTACACGGATACCAATTTGGACATGGCCTCGGTGGGGTACTTGCTTGTGGACTTCATTGCGAATCGTGAAGAGGTGACGATCTATTCGACCACGGGGCCTTATGCGGGCGGCGAGAACGCGGAAGGGTTGTGGGTCGTGCAGGAGGATCCCGCTGCCTGGGCCGAGCTGATGGCTGTGGTGGACGCAGGGGAGGATCCCGAGGGCATCGTGAAGCTGCCCTCCCACTCGTAGAGGCGATGGCGAATCGTTTTAGATTTGTTGCTATGCTATTATGTCAATTTGTCTGTTTGGGATGTCGAATGGGAGCGTTGTGCTGAGTACTCTTGCGACGATATTGAAGGACAACTGGGAGTGGCGCAAGCAGATCGGGCGACTGGCTCTGTTCGATCTGGTGAAGAAGAGCCGCGGCGCCGTGCTCGGTTGGGCTTGGTTTTTCATCAAGCCTGCGATGTACATTTTCTGCTTCTGGTTCGCTTTGGAAATCGGGCTTCGTGCAGGAAACAGTGTGGAGGGGGCGCCTCCGTATATTCTTTGGTTGTGCGCCGGCCTCGTTCCTTGGTTCTTCATACAGGACATGCTGGGTTCAGGCATCGATGTGCTGCATCGGTACCCTTATCTGGTAAACAAGATAAAGTTCCCTTTGAGCGGCATTTCCACCATATTTACCGGTGCCACCATGATCGTGCAGCTGATGCTCATGGCGGCTCTGTTCGCAATTTACTTTGCATGCGGCATGCCGGTCGACGTGTATCTTTTGCAGGTTCCTATTTTGCTTCTGCTCATGTTCCTGTTCTGGGATGTCGTGTCCATCCTGTTCTCGCAGCTATCCGCAATGAGCAAGGATGTGAAGAATCTGATGGGTGCTATGTCGACGCCCTTTTTCTGGCTTTCTGGTGTGTTGTTCGATGTGAAGGGCATCCATATCGACTGGATCCAAACGCTGCTTAATTTCAATCCCATTACCTTTTTCGTCACATCGTTTCGCGGTGCTTTTTACGATAAAACGTGGTTCTGGAACGATGCGGCCGGTTGTATTGGCTTCGCTGTAGTATTAGTGATCACCCTACTTGCTGCGCTGTTCGTTTACAAGAAATTCAACGAGGAGGTGTGTGATGTCCTCTAACGAAGAATCGTTGAAAGATGCCAAATCTCTTCATAAAACGAGCGTGAGCGACGAGGTTGTCATCAAGTTCGACCACGTGACCAAGACGTATAATCTCTACAAAAAGCGACCGTGGTCGTTTTCTTGGCATTTTCAATTACAACCGCAAGGGCTCGTTTTTGGGAAGCGTCGATGCGAGCAAGGACCTGTCGTTCGAGATCAAGAAAGGCGAGGCTGTGGCCTTTCTCGGCCGTAACGGGGCGGGGAAGAGCACGACGCTCAAGATGGTGACGGGTGTAACTCATCCGACGAGCGGTGAGATCCGTGTCGAAGGGCGTGTTTCCGCTTTGCTCGAGTTGACCGCTGGGTTCGACCCACAGCTTACCGGACGCGAAAACATCAGCCTTCGAGGTCAGATTCTTGGTTTGAATCGCTCTGAAATAAAAGAGCTCGAACCGGATATTATCGATTTCGCCGAGCTTGGTCTGTATATCGATCAGCCGATGCGCACGTACTCGAGCGGTATGAAAGCTCGTCTTGGCTTCGCATTCGCCGTGGCTATCGATCCTGAGATCCTCGTTGTGGACGAAGCGCTTTCGGTGGGGGATCGTGCGTTTCAAAAGAAATGCATCGATCGCATACGCGAGATCATGATGGACGAGAACGTGACTGTTCTGTTCGTGACGCATACGTCTTCAACTGCAAAAGAGTTTTGCAGCAGGGGTATTGTGCTTGACAAGGGCACGAAGGTGTTCGACGGCACTATTGACGACGCGACGAAGTATTACGAGGAAAACTACTAGGAGCATTATGAAGAGTGCAAGCCGTACGGGCAATGCCTACGTCGCCAATTCTCGCGGGCGGTTCGGGCACGCGCATGGGCAATCCTGACAAGCCCAAGCAGTTTCTCATGTTGGGCTCGAAGCCGATTCTCGTGCACACCGTCGAGAAATTCTGCGTGTCGGGCGAGTTCGATGCTGTGCTGGTCCTATGCCCTGAGACGTGGGTGCAGCAGACCAAGGATCTGCTGGCGAAATACAGCCCTCACTACGCCCAGGAAGTAACGGTTATCGCGGGGGGTGCTACGCGCAACGACACGGTGACGAATGCCGTGAGCTTCATCGAGGACTCTTTCCCCGTCGACGACGATACCGTTTTGGTGACTCATGATGCCGTGAGACCCTTCGTGACGCATCGCATTATCGCGGACAACCTGGAGGCCGCTCGGACGTATGGCGCATGCGACACGGTCATTCGCGCGACCGATACCATCGTTGAAAGCGTCGATGCCGCGACGATCTCCTCCATCCCGAACAGACGAGACCTGTACCAGGGGCAAACGCCCCAGTCGTTCAACCTCTTGAAGCTGAAGAGGCTGATGGGAAGCCTGTCGGAAGACGAGAAGGAGCTGCTTACCGACGCTTGCAAGGTGTTCGTGCTGCGCGGCGAGAAGGTCTCGCTGGTGATGGGCGAGCCTGACAATATAAAGATCACGTATCCGCAGGACATGAGGTTGGCCTCCGCGCTAGTGGGTGCGTAGCGATGCTCAACCGCGTGTACAGGTTGATAGCTCCCCGCACGTTCGAACCGGTGCAGGTCGAGGTGCCCGACGGTGTGCTGCAGGTTGTCGTAAGGCCGACCTACTTGTCCATCTGCAATGCCGACATGCGTTACTATCAAGGCAAGCGCAGCGCCGAGGCGTTGGCGAAGAAGCTTCCCATGGCGCTGATCCATGAGGGCGTGGGCGTTGTCGTGCGCGATGCGACCGGGGCGTTCGAGCGCGGCGAAAGCGTGGTCATGCTGCCGAACAACCCTCATGAGGCGGATCCTCATATCGCGGAGAACTATCTGGCCAGCAGCGAGTTCTGCGGAAGCGGCTTCGACGGGTTCATGCAGGAGTATATGGTTCTCCCCCCGAGCCGTCTGGTTCGTTTGCCGGAAGGCGTCGACGGAACGGTAGCCGCGTTCACCGAGCTGGTCAGCGTTGCCATGCATGCGGTCAGCCGGTTCGATGTCATCGCTCACGAGGGGCGCAGTGTCGTCGGCGTGTGGGGGGACGGCAACCTCGGATTCATCGTCAGCTTGATATTGCGCATGAAGTATCCGGGCATGCGCATCGTCGTGTTCGGGCGAAACGCGTACAAGCTCAACGATTTCACGTTCGTCGACGAGACTCGCCTGACCTACGAGGCGGGGGACGGGTTCGCCGTCGACCATGCGTTCGAGTGCTGCGGCGGGGACGGTTCAGCTTCGGCCATCGATCAGATTATCGACGTCATCAAGCCCGAGGGGGGCGGTTTCCCTCCTCGGCGTCTCCGAGAACCCGGTTCCCGTCAACACGCGCATGGTGTTGGAGAAGGGTCTGCGCCTGTTCGGCAGCAGTAGAAGCGGGCGGCAGGACTTCCTCGACACCATTGCGCTGTACGAAGCGCACCCCGAGATCCTGAGCTACTTGGCAGCTCTTGTGGGCAACGTCGTCGAAGTGGGTTCCGTCGCCCAGATCACGCAAGCGTTCGAAGCCGATGCCCGCAAGAGCATGGGGAAGACCGTCATGAAGTGGAAGATGTAGGTTGCTGGGATGGGTCGGTTATGAGTGGCGGGGTTATGCAGGGGATGAAGCAGAAGGTCAAGGACTTCGTGTTGGATCAATGGTTTCCTCGCGTTTATGGAAGGGCTGCACAGGCTCCTCTTGAAAAGGGGAAGGTGCTGTTCGTTGAATCGAAGGAGACGTCTCTGCCGGACAGCTTTGAGATTCTGCATGCTCGCTTGAGCGCCGATCCTCGGTTCAGCGTCGAGTACGTTTCGCTTCACCAGAACAGCGATTCCTATCCCCGATACTGTCTCAACTGCGCCCGAATGCTGAAAAAGGCAGCAACAGCCCAAGTCGTCTTCCTCAATGACGCCTCTGACGTGATCAGCTGCGTGCCGTTGCGAGCGGATTCGAAGGTGGTTCAACTGTGGCATGCGTGCGGCGCGTTCAAGAAGTGGGGTATGAGCACTGCCGATTTGAGGTTCGGGGGAACGCGCGAAGAGAAGCGGAGGCATCCTTTTTACGAGAACCTCTCGCTTGTGACGGTGAGTAGCCCCGAGGTCATCTGGGCTTACGCTGAGGCGATGGATCTGGAGGATCGTCGCGAGATCATTCAACCCCTTGGCGTAAGTAGGACGGATTCGTTTTTCGATCAATCTTTCCTTTCGAATGCGCGCAAGGTTGTGGGCCGGAAGGTTCCCGAGACCGCAGGCAAAAAGATATTGCTGTACGCTCCGACGTTTCGCGGCAAAGTGAGCAGGGCCAGCGCTCCTGACGCTCTGGATATTCCGGCTGCTCCAAGATGCCCTGGAAGGTGAATGGGTTTTGCTTGTGAAGCATCATCCTTTTGTTCGGGATTTGCCTGAGATTCCCGAAAGCAGCCGTAGGTTCGCGTTCGACGTCTCCGATGAGCTATCCATCGACGTTCTGCTGAGCGTAGCCGACGCGTGCATTTCCGATTACTCTTCGCTGGTTTTCGAGTACTCGCTCTTTGAGAAGCCTTTGATCTTTTTCGCGTTCGACAAGGATGAATACGACGATTGGCGCGGGTTCTACTACGACTACGAGGATATGACTCCTGGGCCTGTTTTCGTCGACAACGACGAGATGATAGAGTACCTCTGTTCCATCGATGAGCGCTTCGATCGAGAGCGCGTCGCCGCCTTCCGAGCGCGGTTCATGAGCGCTTGCGACGGTTCCGCGACGGATCGCATACTCGATGCGGTGTTCGGAGCGGAATCATGAAGGCTGCGTTCGCCTCTCTTGCGCGATGGTTTTTCAAGGTTTTGTACCGCATCTGCTGCTTTCTTCCTCGTCGCAACGAGGTTCTGTTCCTTTCGCGACAGGTGGACGAACCTGGCTACAACTTCCGATCGCTAGGATCCGAGTTCCAGCGAAGGGGCTGGATCGTCTTCTATCTGACCAAGCGTCTTTCAAAAAGAGCCGTCGCGTCGTACTCGTTTCATGTTGTGCGCGAGATATACCATCTTGCTCGATGCAGGGTATGCGTTCTCGACAGATACGATCCTGTGGTGGGCTTGCTTGATTTCGACTGCGAGGCTGCGGATGGTGCGAACATCGAACTTGCAAGCTCCGCATTGCTTCATACGGAGTTTCCTCGACAGCCGGTTGTGCTGCAGCTGTGGCATGCTTTCGGGGCGTTCAAGAAATTCGGGTTCCAAAGCCTCGACACGCTCGAAGGGCATTCGACTCGTACTGCGCAGTCTTTCGGTATCCATCGGAACTATTCGTGGATCGTATGCACGGGGGAGCAGAACAGGGCGGCGTATGCCGAGGCGTTCTCGTACCCGATCGAGAGAATCGTTGCGCTCGGCTTGCCGGAGTACGACGACTTGTTGGAGAAGCGAAAGGCGATAGAAAAAACGGCTGTGGAGGATGAGCGTTGCGTGCGTGTGCTGTTCGCGCCTACGTTGCGGAAAAGCAACGATTCTCCTCATCCCTTCAGGGAGCTGCGACGCGTTTGGGACGACTCGCTTCTTAGCGAGGATGTCGAGGTGGCTTGGTCGTTCCACCCTCTGGAGGAAGGAGCGGGAGCGTCCCTTAACGTATCGGAGGCTTTGCTGGAAGCGGATCTCGTCGTTACGGACTATTCGTCGATCGTGTACGAAGCGTACGTGCTTGGAAAGCGCGCGGCTTTCTACGTTCCGGACATAGACGACTACCGTCGATCGCCTGGTTTGAATGCCGATCCTGGCAAGCTTGCGCCGCGACTTGCGTTCTCCACGCAAGAGGAGCTTGTCGAGTTTATCCAGGACGTTGCGCAGGGCCGGCGTCCGTATCCTCAGGAGGACTTCGAGCGCTTCGTCGGATCGACCCTCGACGACTGCTCGCCGCATATGGCGAGCAGGATCGTCGATTTCATCGAGGGACGTTTGCGTTCTTCTGAGTGAAGGAGTGACAGGCTAGGCCTATAAGCAGAGGTGCTGCGTACAGGAAAGGTAGTATGTATCTATCGGCAACTGTAGGAGTCATAATCAAGAAAACCCAAGAACCGAGAATCGGAACGAATGGGATGAGGTTTCTCTTGTCATTATACAAGGCCATGAGAATGCAAAGCATGGGTAGCCAGCCTCCATAGAATCCTTGGGAGAATATCCAATTTGCCACGGGCGTGTGATTCAGGATCTTTTTATAGGCTTTTTCGATTTTCGAAGATGCGATATTCAGAGCTTCAGGTTTGTGGATAGTGATGGCGTCGGAGGCTTCGCTGAACATTTCCAGAGCGCTTTTTCCGGGATTGCAAGTAGTATGCCAGCCCATCGTTTTGGCGGGAGAGAATCCTTGCACGCTTGTGCGGCAGGTGGCTTTCAGATAGGAGACGGGATGGCGGGTTCCCTGAATGGCCCAAACCTTGAAGTAGTCGACAATATCTGAGAACGAAGCATCTGCTTGGAAGCTGTTTTTAGCCGGATCACTGATCTGGGGTTTCCATCTTTCTTTTGCCGCATCGATGTTCATAACCTTTTTGATCGTCTCGAGTTCTTCGGCGGTAGCGTCATCGTGTTCAAGAAGGTAAGTGGTTGTCTGCTGGAAGAAGGTTCCGAGCATCTCCTGCTTTCCTCCGTTCGCCACACCACCAATTCAGGGGGCTAGACTACGGCAGGGAATGCGAACGAGAAGAGGAGGAGGGGAGCTATAAGAGCTGCGAGCGCGCGTTTCCAAAAATCGTCTGTAGGCGACAAGAAGCACGAATCCCGAAAGGATGAAGATATACACGCCTGGCTTTTTGGTTAGGATACACAGTCCTGCGAGGATGATGTAGCAAACCATGAACCTCCTGGAGTCCAGGGTTGCACCTTTAGTTCTCACGATCTCGATGAAAGCTACGAAGTTAGAGGATGAACACGGCCGAGAACAGCGAATCCTTGCACATGCACATAGCCCAGTTGGGTATCGGTGGAAATATTGCGACGAACACGAGGAGGCTGAGCCTAATGGGCTTCGGAACTCCGAGTTTGTCGAGGTAACAGCAGCTGAGCGAAAGGGCGGCTGCTGTAAACGCGCATTGCAGCAAGGCGTAGAGGAACATTCCCATGTTCTGGGATCCGACGACGTTGCCTAGCCATACGAAGGATCCGAATATGAGCGTGTCGAATACGGGATGATGATCGATGTACTCTGCGTCGAAGACGGTTCCCATAGTGCTGTAGTACGTAGGAGCGGGGGTGAAGAACTGGTAAAGCTGGTTGTAGGTGTCCCAGTCGATGCTGGCTGGATATTCGACCGCTATCCAAGGAAGCCACAGCACGAGTACGACAACGGTGCTTGCGACGATGCTCTTGGCTGAAAACGTGATCGAGACGGCGGGCAACGGGTTTTTTTCGCCCTAGCGTATCGATGAGCTTCTTTCCATGCTTTCCAAATTGATATATTCCGAGGCACGCTGCAAAGAAAAGCGCGGCGATGAGCAGGTAAAAAACCAACTTGCGGTACGGCATGCTTGCAAGAAGAGGATACGTTTCGAGCCCTGCGTAGTGCATGCCGAGCGCTAGCGTTCCTGCGGCGAAGGCTGAACCTAGGATCGAGATAACAAGTAAGCGCCCGTTCGTCGTGCCGGCTCGTTTCATTTGTCGCCTCTCTGTTCCCATGTCCTCATGAGCTCGCTATAAAGGCGGTCGCACTGGTTGTCGTCGTAGTGATAAAAGAAGTTTTCCATACGTTGCCGAAACACTTCATCTGGTTTGCCGTCGTTCAAGATGATGCTTGAGACAGTGTCGATCAGTTCCTGTCCTGTACGCGAAAGCGGGCCGAAGCCATCTTCGAGGGGGAGATCGAGTTCCCGGTACCCGTTCAGTCCGGCTTTGAACTCCGTCTTGTCGGGCAAGAAATAGGCTACTGTTCTTTTGAGGTAGACGAAATCGAATACCCACGAGGAGTAGTCGGTGATGAAGACGCGATAGTCGCTTTCGTTGATGTCGTTCACGAGATGCACTCGGTCGGTGACGAACTGCTCGAATTCCGGATTGTACACTTTGAATATCGGGTGGAGCTTGATGTCAAGCTCGTAGTCGTGCTCCTCGAGGAGTTCGCCGAGCTGCGGGCTTGAGAGAAAGGCTTCCGTTTCCTTCCAAAACGAGGAAGCGAGGAGCGCTTGGAGTCGTCTTCCGAACTTGAGGTCGGAAGATTCGGTCACGAGGTATTTGCGCCACGAAGGAGCGAACAGGATCTTGCGTTTGCTCGGTTGGCTGGTTTCGATGCGGTCGTATCGCGGCATTCCGCTTTTCAGAAGCTGCTGAGGAAGGAAACCGTAGGTTTTCGTGAATACTTCGGTTTCGTACGGGGTGGAGACCACCTCGTAGTCTGTAAGCAGCCGATCCGCTGAATACTTCCAGGGCATATGCGCGTGCAGCACTCCGTGTTGCAAATAGATCAGGTCGTAGTGGATCATATCGGAGAGTGCGTCGAGGGCTTTTTGTTTGAACGGCCGCCAATTTGGATGCTCGATATAGCTTGCGATGATCCTTTCTGCTTGCAAGTGCATGAATTTATGCTTGGCCGAACTGAAGCGAACTATCGAACCCTTATGCCTCTCCTCGAACATGGAGTCGATCGTTTCCATGTTGTCGTCGGTAACGTAAAAGCGCAGGATCCCGTCCTTTTTTTCGAAGTCGTGCAAGAATTGGTAGTAGGCATTGTCTCCGCCGACTCCAGTTCGGTCGTAGTAAAGCCAAGTCGGCTGGCTCGACTTGCGGCGAACTTTCAAGGCTGCGCGCACTGCAAAGCCTTTGGGATTGTTTTTCGCAACGCCGATGGAGTTGCGAAGCCAGGATGCCTCTTTAACAAAGAGGGAAGGCTTGTGTCGTATTTCTAGTCTGTTCTTCCCTCTGTCGAGGGAGACGAGGTAATCGCCACGCGAAAAGGAGTCTATGCGATTTTCGGAATTGCAGGAAGCTCGTTTCGAGAACCTGACGATCGTGGGGAAGTCGCAGCCATCGATGCTGACGGAAAAAGAAATGCTCGAACAGCGTTCAAGCGGAATTTCGATGTCGAATCCCCAGAACGTCGCAGTTCTTGTATGGCTCATATGATAGCTCAGCGATGAAAGCCGCAGTGGCACCTCGGCGAGCTCTTCCTTATTGGCATGTATGTTGAGCGTGGGTTTCTGGCAATGGCTGAAGGCGACGGATTCTATTGCGCCTTTGAGTTTGAGTACGCCTTTTTCTATACGGGTGCGTAAAAACTCGATGATGACATTACGGCGACAGAGCAAGAGCCTGTCTCCGTCGTTCAGAGTGATTCCTCGTTCTTCCGTAGTGCAGGTAATGTGCGAGCTGGGCTTCATGGAAACGAAGAAATGGTTGAGGAACTCGCTTGACCGCGGTGCCGTGAAGATGACATCGTCGTCGACGCGCTCCATAAGAGCAGCGATGCGTTCCAATGCATGCTTGTATTCTTCAGGACGATAGTGATAGGGGAATACCAGATCCTGCTCGATCTTCCAGTTGATCTCGTTGAGAAACGATGCCTGCAAATACAGAGGAGCCTTGCCGGGGTGGGCTGCAAAAAGCTCCTCCCAGAATCCGATGTTGTCCTCGAACTGGAAGTAGGGGTGCATCTTCGTGCCTATGGTGCTGTCGGGCGACTGTTGGTAACGGTAGGCCCCGGCTTTGCAGAATCCGACTCTTTGCTTGCGAAGAAGAATGGTTAAGAAAAACAACTCGTCTTCATGCACGATCAGATCTTCGCGGAACCTCGGAAGCTCGTCGTTGTTCTTGACCACCGCATTGACGTTGGTGATGAGCGCAAACGCGTTCTGAAGCTTTGCTAGGTCGAAGACCCCCGTATGGTCGAGAACTTGCTCTCGCACGTGCGGCCATTCGCGTTTTGCGTCGTAGAGCCGCATAGGGTAGGACACGACATCGATCTCGTCGTAATGAGCGTCGAAGAACTCGGTCACTGCTTTCAGGGTTTCGGGAAGCAGCGTATCGTCGCTATCCAAGAAGGCGATGTACTTGCCCCGGGCGGCTTCGATTCCCGCATTGCGGGCACTGCCGACTCCGCCGTTTTCCTTGTCGATGACGACGATGTTGCTCGCTTTGCCGGCAAGCTCGTGGCAGATGGCCGAGGTGCTATCGGTCGAGCCATCGTTGACGAGGATGATCTCCAGGGCATTCTCGTCTATCGTTTGTTTCTGGAGGCTCTCAACGGCCTTGGCGACGCCCCGCTCGCTATTGTAGGCGGGAATGATGACACTTACGGTGACGCTAGAGTGGTTGCTGCTCGACAAGGAATCTACCTCCCGTCCGCGCGAAAAGCACCGTTTTGCTTTTGCAGCTCCTCCAGGCATACAGTCAGCTTGTCGGCGAGATCCTTATTCTGCTCCTCGAGTGAATTGAGTTGCCTTTTCACCGACTGCAGCTCTTTGTTGAGGTCGCGTTTGCTTTTTTCGAAAACGCTGCGCGAAGGGGAATGATTTTCCGCAGTGCGGTTTTGAACGGGGACGCAGGCTGAGCTTCTTTCTGTTGTTGCAGGGCGGCAAGTATTCTTCGTACGTTGATGATGGATTCTTGCGAAATCGTCGTATCGGGATTGCGGGTATACGTAAAAATAGTCGCGCTGCTTTCCGGCAATGCCGAACTCTTCGAACGATTCGTTTTTGAGAAGGTTGAACACACGCTTGTGGGCTTCTGGGCTACCCTCAAGCGTGTGAAGGTTGTAGATGCAGAAATCAAGAGCCGTGTTTACGAACGGGTGATTAGAGCCTTTCAAAGATCCCTCGCTCTTTGAGCTGCTGCTTCAGTCCGGAAAGAGCTTGCAAGAAGGCTTCGGGATCTTTGTGTTGAGTGGCTTGTAGCGAGGTGGTGTTTTGCTGCCGATAAACGATAGGATGTTTGTCCAGGACGGCTATCCGCTCGGCAACGGACAGAGCCGTATGGACGAAGCGGAAGTCGTTGGCGCTTCGCGTGTTTTGAAACAGGAGACCGTTTCGTTCGATGAACGATTTTCTGAACAGTTTTGTCCAGGGTGCGGGCGTGGTGAAGCAAAACAGATAACGGGGGTTCGTCGTCCGGTTGAATACGCCGGACGAAGGACAGAGGTCGATCATGCAGGTGTGTCGAAGGGTCGTGACGATCCCTGTTTGGTTGTTGAGAGACTTTGCCCCGAAAGCGCAGATATCAGCGTTCGTTTCCTCTATGCGTGCAAGAGCGTCGTGGAGCAGGTTCTCTTCGAAGTAGTCGTCGCTGTCGAGAAAGATGAGGTATTCGCCTCGTGCATGTCCCATCCCTGTATTGCGGGCCACGCCGGCGAAGCGGTGTTCTTGTTGAAGAACAATCACGTTGCCGTTCGTCTTGGCATATTGTTCGGCCAGTTCGTACGAACCGTCGGTCGATCCATCGTCGACGACGATGATCTCGAAGTCTTTGAACGATTGCGCCAAAATCGAGTCCATGCATTGAGGGAAGTATTCAATGCAGTTGTAGAGTGGCACGATAACCGATATTTTAGGGTTGGAAACCATAGTGCATATTATGCCTTAAAGCATGGTTGGAGGGAAGGAAGGCCTTGAGCGTCGATTCGGACAGCCTTCCGCTCCGTAGCTAAAAAAGTCCGCAATGTCTGGTCGGCTGACATTGCGGACTTGGCTTGAGGATGGGTTCAGAGATGGGCGTTCGCTGGCATTCTCACCCCCGTGTCTTTTTTTGTATGTCTCGTATAGCTTTTCGTGCTTTGCGTGGAAGATATGTAACGACGCGTCCTAGTCTGAATGAATTTGACTCTTTGATTTTTGCTGCTTTCCGTTCTGCATCTTGCTTCGCTTTCTTCAGTTGTTCAATTTGTGCCGCTTGCATTTTCGATCCTGTCCTGCGTGACGTTCTCGCGGGTGAGGATTTCTGCCGCTTTTCCAATGCTCCTTCTTTTCGACCAAAGGAGACGTGGTCCCCAGTATTGGGGTAGCTTGCCTGTTGAGGTGTACTGGAGGGCTTGCTCTTCGCTGAGCCTGGGAGAGTAGCATGTTGTTTGATAGGCTTTCCCATCTGGAGCAAAGGGGATCCCTCCTAAAAGATCAAGGATATTGCATCTATGTCTTTGCTTGTTAGGTAGTCACAGTACTCTAGCAGTAGGATGAAGTCTTATGATGCGAGGGTTGCCGATGCCGCTTGACCGAGACGAGCCTCTATGTACGATCTAACTTCTCGAACGTAATCTTCGTAGCTGTAGGTCTTGAGTGCTTCTCCTTCGCTTTGCTCGAAATTCGGTATCATGTTTCCGTATGATCGTGAGGGTAGTCCAGTGTCTGCTCGCGTTGATCTGCGAAATGGTAAAAATAGAAGCACCCTGTGCGGCTGCGTCTGTTTTTCGCCAATGATCTCCATGAGGCAATCTTGCGTTTTCTCGGTTCCGGCAAACTCCACGCAAGCGTAACGAGAATCATAATCGATGGTTTGGGTGAGATGCTCCGACACGAGCTTCAATTTGTCTGATTTGTGGTTTTCGACGGGGTTACGCCAGGCCTCCTTCGACCCGTAAAGATAAAATGCGTTCTAATTCGCAGATCGCTGTTATTTACGATGGTCTCAGCGATGTCTTTGGGAACATATCTGTTACGAGCGATGAAGTACAAATCTCTGACGCTTTTACGCTTGGCGTTTTCTAGCACCTAGCATACATAGGGGTATAGGATTGGTCCGCCAAACGACAGCCCCGGCTTGCTCATGCCCGACAGTTTTTAGGCAAATCTTTCGTGGCGAGATGCTCCTATCTTCAACTGAATTTCAGGGGAAGCTCCAAATTTTCTTAGAGCCCTGGCTTCATAGGGCTCGATGGAGGGGCAGATGTGGGCATCGATTCCTAATCGCATTGCTTGAATGCAATCTATATCCCAGTTGTCTCCACAATGGAACCACCCGTAAGGGATCTGCTCGATCTCCTGAACGATTCGTGCAGCTCGCCGCTGTTCTTCTTTTTCTGGCAGTTCGACGATGAGTAGATAGGAGCATTGTCGAACAGGGGATCCGCGGCAACGAGGAAGCTCCGAATGTTCTTTTCTTAGAAGTGCGTATCGGTTATGAGTCCATTTTTCTGACCAAATCGATGTTAGTTTAAAGCGGAAGCAAGTTTCGGGCTTCTTCTTCAACCTCGAGTCTCATTAGACTGTTTGCTTGACCAGTGGTAAGACCGTGGTCGGATGCGATTAGATCGTATACTTCAGAAAGAGTGACGTCTTGCTTCTCTCCTTTGCACATCCTCGCGGCACATCAAACGTTCGGTGCTCATCCTTATCTCGGTGAAGTTTTTTCGAATCGCGATGTCGAACGTGATTTTTGTTTTCGACGACGATGTTATGCCTGGAGCTGTCATCGTTCGTTTTCAAAACGAACGATGACAGCGAGGAGTTAAAATCTATTTAATCGAACGAATCCCAAGCTCCCAGCAAGGGTATTATATATTCGTCTCCAATGTTGCTTGCAACCCAATCGCGAACAAGTAGTTTGTCGGCAAGTTGCGTTTTTATAGGCGTCGAATCATAGAGCTTAAGCCATTAGGTCTTTTGGCTGTACGTCACGGGATTCTCCAAAACCAACGTGTCTCCAGAGTTCTCATCGTGCCATTCTTTCAGAAGGCTTGGCAAAGTTGAGACATCGGTAATCGCTGATTCGTTCTGCGATGATTCGAGGTTTGAAGATGCGGCACTTGTGCTTTGCAGGGGTGCGTTGCCGATCCTGTGCGTCCCAGTGTTCTTTACGGCGCGTCTGAATGCTCTTGGAATGGAGGTCACGGCTCTTCCGATTTTGTAGCTGTTACACGAGGCGAGATCGTCGATCCTTTTATTGGCTTTTGCAAGATCCCTTTCGAGTTCGAGTCGTCGTATCTTACTCGACATGCGTCCAGCTCCTCTCGTTTAAACCAGAGCGCATAATAGTACTCATTGGGATCTCTGTGTATCCATGACAGTTCACTCCATTGGCTAGGAGTGAAAAACATCTGCGAAAGTTCGTTGGCTTCTGCAAGTAAGACGAAGTCGTCGTGGAATCTTTCGATGAATTCTTTTCGCAGCTCGGGTACTATTAGGCGCAATAGTCAATTGATAGTTCGCGCATCTCATAACGGCGCACATTTCGAATATACTGGGTGTGGAGCCCCCTTCTTTTTCAGCATGTTTCTGATGTGGTCGTATTCGAGACGGATAGTGTACACTTGGCCTTGGTTTTTGACAGGGGAATTGGGATTGTCCAGCCTGATGAAGTGCAGGGCGGCGTCGACAAAGTAAGTTGTGCTTGCATAAGCGAAAAGCTGGAGCCGGAATCCGTTTTCTTGATAGGCGGCACCGGGTGGTTCGTTGAACCGAATGTCGTATTCCGACAGAAATGCTTTTCTGTAGATTCCGGGCTGGTTAACCTATCTGCTCGTAGTAGGCTGATGTCGCTTAAAAGGTAGGGCGAAGTGTTGTAGCGGGCCT
>ENA-OQCU01000609-OQCU01000609.1-human-gut-metagenome-genome-assembly--contig:-NODE-609-length-15489-cov-3.914139_pt1 | contig 15489 bp, 20 predicted proteins | sample MGYA00242504_ERZ504590 | MGnify/ENA primary metagenome ERZ504590 (study PRJEB26092, sample SAMD00036318) | human gut metagenome | host: Homo sapiens | study: EMG produced TPA metagenomics assembly of... | reverse complement strand
TGCGAGCGCGGCAAAGCACGAGACCGTGGATATGCCGTACTCCAAGTTCAAGGCGAACATCGCCGAGATCCTGAAGCGTGAAGGCTACATCAAGGACTTCACCGCCAAGGAAGCCAAGGTCGGCCAGGATCTTGAGGTCACCCTCAAGTACGGTCCGAACGGCGAGCGTTCCATCCAGGGCATCAAGCGCATTTCGAAGCCGGGCCTGCGTCGCTACGCGAAGTCCGACTCCCTGCCGATGCCGCTCGGTGGCCTTGGCATCGCAATCATCTCGACTAGCTCGGGACTGCTGACCCAGAAGGAATGCCTCGACCGGGGCATTGGCGGCGAGATCGTCGCCTACGTGTGGTGAGAAAGGAGAGCTGAAACATGGCATCGCATATTGGTAAGCTCCCCGTCACCATCCCGGCTGGCGTGGAAGTCGCTATCGAGGGTCAGAACTTTTCCGCCAAGGGTGCGAAGGGTTCCGATTCCTACGTCATCCCTGAGGGCATCACCGCTCAGGTCGAAGGCAACGAGATTATCCTGACCGCCGCGGATGACCTGCGTCCCACCCGTGCCAAGCACGGTCTGAGCCGCTCGATCATCGCCTCGATGGTCAAGGGTGTGCACGATGGATTCGAGAAGCGCCTGCTCATCGTCGGCACCGGTTACCGTGCCGTCGCCAAGGGCAAGGGCATCGAGTTCTCTCTCGGCTACTCTCACACGATCACCGTCAACCCGCCGGAAGGCATCACTTTCGAACTGCCGAACGCTAACGAAGTGGTCGTCAAGGGCACCGACAAGCAGGTCGTTGGCCAGGTCGCCGCTAACATCCGCAAGCTGCGCGCTCCGGAACCCTACAAGGGCAAGGGCATCAAGTACGCGGACGAGCGCATCCTGCGCAAGGCTGGAAAGGCTGGTAAGTGATATGAGCGTCAAGATTCTAGGTAAGGGCAAGAAGGTCGCGCGCCTTCGTCGTCACGCTCGTCTTCGCAAGAAGGTCGTCGGCACCCCGGAGCGTCCGCGCCTCGTCGTCACCCGCTCCAACCGTCACATGGTCGCTCAGATCGTTGACGACACCAAGGGCCACACCCTGGTGAGCGCCTCCACGCTGACCGCCGAGTTCGCCGGCTTCGAGGGCACCAAGTCCGAGGCCGCCAAGAAGGTCGGTCTGCTGGTGGCTGAGAAGGCCAAGGCGGCAGGCATCGAGCAGGTCGTGTTCGACCGCGGTGGCAACAAGTACACCGGTCGCGTCGCAGCCGTTGCTGATGGCGCCCGCGAGGGAGGTCTGGCACTGTGAGCGACAACGAAGTGAAGGAAACCCAAGTGGCTGAAGAGACTCAGAACACTGCGGCACCCGAGAACAACAACAATGATGAGCGCAAGTCCCGTCGTGGACAGCGTGGCGAAGGCCGACGCGGCGAGCGTCGCAACCGTCGTGAGGAGAACCACGGCGACGAGATGCTCGATCGTGTGGTGACCATCAACCGCGTGTCCAAGACCCACAAGGGTGGTCGTACGTTCAGCTTCGCCGCCCTCGTTGTGGTCGGTGACGGCAACGGCACCGTCGGTGTCGGCTACGGCAAGTCCCGTGAGGTCCCGGCGGCCATCGCCAAGGGCCAGCTCGACGCCAAGAAGCACATGTTCACCGTTCCGCGCATCCGTGGCACCGTCACCCACCCGGTGATCGGCCATGATGCCGCCGGCACCGTGCTGCTTCGCCCGGCCGCCCCGGGTACCGGCGTTATCGCCGGTGGCCCCGTGCGTGCCGTCATGGAGTGCGCCGGCATCACCGACATCCTCACCAAGTCGATGGGCTCCGCCACCGCCGTGAACATGGTTCGCGCCACCGTGGCCGCCCTCAAGCAGCTTGAGGAGCCGGAAGAGATCGCCGCCCGCCGTGGCCTCGCCCTGAACGAGGTCGCCCCCGATGCGATGCTCCGCGCTCGCGCCGCCGGCATCGCCGAGGCCAAGAAGGCTCGTGAAGAGGCTCAGGCCAAGGCCGCCGCTGAACAGAAGGATGGTGAGTGATGGCTAACCTGAAGATCACGTTGCACCATGGTCTGGTGAACCGCACGCCCAAGCAGCGCGCGACCGCCCAGTCCCTTGGTCTGCGCAAGATCGGCCAGAGCGTGATTCGTGAGGACAACTCCGTTACCCGCGGCATGATTCTCACGGTTCGTCACCTCGTTACCGTTGAGGAGGCTGACTGATTATGGCCAACGAAGATGAACTCCTGCAGATGCACAATCTGAAGCCCGCCCCGGGTGCCAAGAAGGACCGTACTCGCATCGGTCGTGGTGAAGGCTCCAAGGGTAAGACTTCGGGTCGTGGCGACAAGGGTACGAAGAAGCGCTACCAGGTTCGTCCGGGCTTTGAAGGCGGCCAGCTGCCGCTGTACATGCGCCTGCCGAAGCTGCGTGGCTTCAAGAGCCCGTTCAAGAAGGAATACCAGGTTGTCAACGTCTCCGCTCTTGGGGAGCTGTTCCCTGAGGGCGGCGAGGTCACCGTTGACGCACTGGTTGCCAAGGGCGCTGTCCGTGGCGGTTTCCCGGTCAAGGTTCTCGGCGATGGTGACATCACCGTGGCCGTCACCGTGAAGGGCGCCAAGGCATCCGCTTCCGCCAAGGCCAAGATCGAGGCCGCCGGCGGCTCTGTTTCCGAAAACTGATTGTTGTTCGGCAACACTGCATGTGACCAATGAGATAAGGCCCTCCCCGCTCATGTCGCGGGCGAGGGCCTTATCTGTCATTACGACTCGCCATACGACATATGACACCAGCGTGTCTGCGGGTAGACCCCGTACGCTAGACTCGACGGTTAGAGTCTGTTTGCTTCGGTGCGCCGGGCGCGCACAACGGAAAGGAATCCTTGTGAGGACGTTAATCCAAGCCTTTCGGACCAAGGAACTGAGGAACAAGATCCTCTTTACCTTAGCCATGATCATCATCTACCGTATTGGTTCGTTCATCCCGACGCCGGGAGTCAACTACAAGACGGTGCAGGATTGTATCAACACACTTAGCGGTAGCCAGGAAAACTTCATCGGCTTGGTCAACCTCTTCTCGGGCGGTGCAATGTTGCAGCTGTCCATTTTCGCGCTGGGTGTCATGCCGTACATTACCGCTTCCATCGTCGTGCAGCTGCTGCGCGTGGTCATCCCGCGCTTCGAGGCGCTGCACAAGGAAGGACAGTCCGGTGAGGCCAAGCTGACGCAGTACACGCGTTACCTCACCATTGGCCTGGCCGTGCTGCAGTCCACCACGATTCTGGTGACCGCACAGTCCGGCGCACTGTTCAACAACATGTGCTCCTCGCCGATTCCGGACAACTCCGTGTGGAACCTCTCCGTCATGGTTCTGATCATGACCGGTGGTACCGGCCTGATCATGTGGATGGCCGAGTTGATCACCGACAAGGGCATCGGCCAGGGTATGTCCATCTTGATCTTCATGTCCATCTGCTCCGGCTTCCTGCCGCAGCTGTGGGAGATCGGTTGGGGCACCAACGGCACCAACGGCGATTGGCTGAAGTTCGGCATCGTCACCGGCGTGCTGGTGGTCATCCTTGTCTTCGTCGATTTCGTCGAGCTGAGCCAGCGCCGCATCCCCGTGCAGTACACGCGCCGCATGATCGGCCGTAAGATGTACGGCGGCTCCTCCACCTACCTGCCGCTGAAGATCAACATGAGCGGTGTCATCCCGCCGATCTTCGCGTCCTCCATCCTGGCCATCCCGACGCTGATCGCGCAGTTCGGCAAGTCGGGACAGTCCTGGGTCGACTGGATCAACAAGAACCTCGCCAACACCACTTCGGTGTGGTACATCGCGCTGTACGCGCTGATGATCGTGTTCTTCTGCTTCTTCTACACGTCGATCACGTTCAACCCGGACGAGACCGCCGACAACATGAAGGAATACGGTGGCTTCATCCCCGGCATCCGCGCCGGCAACGCCACCAGCCGTTACCTGAACTACGTGATGAACCGCCTCAACACGGTCGGTGCCGTGTACCTGCTGTTCGTCGCGCTGATCCCGACCGTGCTGATCATGGCGCTGAACCTCAACTCCAAGCTGCCGTTCGGCGGCACCACGATCCTGATCATCGCGGGCGTTGGCCTTGACACGCTGCGTCAGGCCAAGGCCCAGACCGAGCAGTTCCAGTACACCGGCTTCCTGCTCGAAGGCATCGACCACAAGGAAGGCTGATCCTTCTGCGCTCCCGCCAGCGGGAGCGAACATATATAACGTATTCACTTCACCAAGGAGACCACATGCGACTGCTGATCATGGGCCCGCAAGGTGTCGGCAAGGGCACCCAGGCCGCCCTGCTCGCCGAGCACTACGGCATCCCCGCCATCTCGACCGGCGACATCTTCCGCTACAACATCAAGAACAAGACCGAGCTCGGCCTTGAGGCGCTGAAGTACACCGACAAGGGCGAACTGGTGCCCGACGAGCTCACCAACAAGATCGTCAAGGACCGTCTGGCCATGGACGACGCCAAGAACGGCTGGATTCTCGATGGCTACCCGCGCAACGCCTCCCAGGTCAAGGCGCTGGACGCGATGCTCGAAGAGCTCGGCACGCCGCTGGACAAGGTCGTCGCCCTTGACGCCGACCACGATGTGCTGATGCAGCGCATCGCCAAGCGCGCGCAGGAGCAGGGCCGTTCTGACGACACCCCCGAGGCCATCGCCAAGCGTCTGGCCACGTACGCCAAGGAAACCGCTCCGCTGCTCGACACGTACAAGAGCCGCGGCCAGCTGGTCGCCATTGACGGCGTCGGCGACATCGACGCCATTCAGGCCAACATCGTCGCCGCGCTGAGCGACTGATTGCCGCTGCCGGTCGTATCGCCGGCAGGAGCAAGGATAAAGCAAGAAATTATAACGGGTCATGCACGCCTCGGCGTGTCGTGACCCGTTATGATATATCCTTTAAATTTGGTGTGTCTTCGGACATACAAGTGTAATACACCCAAGGAATGGACTGTAAGGCTTATGGCAAAAGACGGTGTGATTGAAGTCGAAGGTCAGGTAGTGGAAGCGTTGCCGAATGCGATGTTCCGCGTCGAACTTGAGAACAAGCACATCGTGCTGGCGACGATTTCCGGCAAAATGCGGAAGAACTACATCCGCATCCTGCCGCAGGATCGCGTCGTGCTGGAAATGAGCCCCTACGATCTGAACCGTGGACGTATTACGTACCGTTACAAGTAAATAGGTACAAGCAAAGGAAAACCATGAAGGTCAGCCCTAGCGTGAAGAGGATCTGCGAAAACTGCCGCGTGATCCGCCGTCACGGCCGCGTCATGGTGATCTGCACGAACCCGCGCCACAAGCAGCGTCAGGGCTGAGAGCAGATTCCAGCGGCAACAAGTAAATAAGGCGCTGAGTCACAGCGAACAGCTGAACCCCGGGTACGCAGGCCCGGGCCGGGAAACCGGAAGACTCGGTGCACGACCTGCGTGAACACAGAAGGAATCGCAATGGCACGTCTTGCCGGAGTCGACATCCCCAATGAGAAGCGCATCGAGATCGCCCTCACCTATATTTTCGGTGTAGGTCGCACTCGTGCCAAGGAAACGCTTGCCGCGACCGGTATCAACCCGGATATTCGCGTCAAGGATCTGACGGATGAGCAGCTGATTACGCTGCGTGATTACCTCGAAGGCAATTACAAGATCGAGGGCGATCTGCGTCGTGAAATCGACGCGGACATCCGTCGCAAGATCCAGATCAACTGCTACCAAGGCCAGCGTCACCGTAAGGGACTTCCCGTGCGCGGTCAGCGCACCAAGACCAACGCCCGCACCGCAAGGGTCCGAAGCGCACGGTCGCCGGAAAGAAGAAGGCCACCAAGTAATAGGGTGGCGTCGATTCGGGCCACGGGGTGACACCCATCGTCCGGATCCAATCAACAACAAAGTTCGTTACTAGGAAACGAGGGTCAATGGCAGCTCCTAAGCAGGCCGCGCGCAAGCCTCGTCGTCGTGATCGCAAGTCGATCCCCCGTCGGGCAGGCGCATATCAAGTCAACGTTCAACAACACCATCATCTCCATCACCGACCCGTCCGGCGCAGTTGTGTCCTGGGCGTCCGGTGGCGATGTCGGCTTCAAGGGCTCCCGTAAGTCCACGCCGTACGCCGCTGGTATGGCTGCCGAGTCCGCCGCCCGCAAGGCGATGGAACACGGCGTCAAGAAGGTCGATGTCTTTGTGAAGGGCCCGGGTTCCGGTCGTGAGACCGCCATCCGTTCTCTCCAGTCCGCTGGACTCGAAGTCGGTTCCATCACCGACGTCACCCCGCAAGCCCACAACGGCGTTCGTCCTCCGAAGCGTCGTCGCGTCTGAGCACTCAGCAATCTCATCCATCCAAAACCGCTTACGGAAGGTGAGTGCACCACCGTCCAGAAGCTGAAAGGATACACACAGTGCTTATCGCACAGCGTCCGACACTTACCGAGGAATCCATCAATCCGCAGCGTTCCCGTTTCGTCATCGAGCCGCTTGAGCCCGGTTTCGGATACACGCTTGGTAATTCGCTGCGCCGCACACTGCTGAGCTCGATTCCGGGCGCGGCGGTCACTTCCGTGCGTATTTCCGGTGCCCTGCATGAGTTCACCACTCTGCCGGGTGTCGTGGAAGACGTCACTGAGATTCTGCTGAACATCAAGGGCATCGTGCTGACCAGCGAGTACGACGAGCCCGTGGTCATGTATCTGCGCAAGAGCGGCAATGGTGAAGTCACCGCGGGCGACATCACACCGCCCGCCGGTGTCACCATCGCCAACCCGGACCAGCACATCGCGACCCTCGCCGACGACGGCGAACTCGAAATCGAGTTCACTGTCGAGCGTGGCCGTGGATACGTCCCCGCGCAGATGAACAAGCAGGACACCGATGAGATCGGTCGTATCCCGGTCGATTCGATTTACTCCCCGGTGCTCAAGGTAAGCTACAAGGTCGAGGCCACGCGCGTCGAACAGCGCACTGATTTCGACAAGCTTATTCTGGACGTGGAGACCAAGCCGGCCATTTCACCGCGCGATGCGGTGGCTTCCGCTGGCTCCACCCTGGTTGAGCTGTTCGGCCTGTGCCGTGAGCTCAACGTGCAGGCCGAAGGCGTCGAAGTCGGTCCCGCTCCCGTCGCGGAGGAGACCAACCCCGAGATGGCCGTTCCGATCGAGGATCTCAACCTCACCCAGCGCAGCTACAACTGCCTGAAGCGCGAGGGCATCCACACGATCGGCGAGCTGGTCGCCCACACCGAGCAGGATCTGCTGGATATTCGCAATTTCGGTATGAAGTCGATCGACGAGGTCAAGGACAAGCTGCAGTCCATGGGACTGTCGCTGAAGTCGTCGCCGCTGGGCTTCGATACCAACAATTTGGAAGGTGGCACGTTCTTCTCGCCTGAGGACGAGTGACGTCACCTTTCGCAACAGATATAACCGTCGGATTCGGACGTTCGGGCATGTGCCCACCTGAATCCGACGGGCTATAAGGAGAAACTATGCCTACACCCAAGAAGGGCCCGCGTCTGGCGTCAAGCCCGGCCCATGAGCGCCTTATGCTCGCGAACATGGCTACCAGCCTGTTCCAGCACGGTCGCATCACCACCACGCTGCCGAAGGCCAAGCGCCTTCGTCCGCTGGCCGAGCGCCTGATCACCTTCGCGAAGCGCGGTGACCTGCACTCCCGTCGTCGCGTGATGCGCGTCATCCGCAACAAGTCCGTCGTGCACGTGCTGTTCACTCAGATTGCCGAGCAGATGGAGCAGCGTGAGGGCGCTACACCCGTATCGTCAAGATCGCTCCGCGCAAGGGCGACTCCACGCCGGCCGCCGTCATCGAGCTCGTCACCGAGCCGGTAAGCCCGAAGAAGGCTGTCGTCAAGGAAGCTGAGGCCGCCACCAAGGTCGCCGCCGCTACCGAGGCTCCGGTCGAGGAGACCGCCGCCGCTGAAGCTCCAGTTGAGGCGCCCGCCGAGACCGCTGCCGAGGAGACCGCCGACAAGGCCGAGTGAGACCCGTCTCATAGACATTGATAGGGGCTGGGAACCGTAACTGGTTTCCAGCCCCTGTTTTTTGTTTGTTGGGTGGTACTGGAGGCTGTTGACGGGCCCTAGTCTGTTGCACGGACAGCCCTCCGCCAGCGGGTGCGTTGGCATCAGATGCGGTTGCGTTCCTAAGTACGCGCCGAAACGACAACCGTGCGCACTTAGGAACGCAAATAGCCCCATTTGCGTATCTAAGTGCGCGGACTCGTCGTTTCGGCGCGCACTTAGATACGCAACAGTAGGCGATAATGACATATACACGTTATTACGTACCTGCACGCAACGGAAGAGGGGGCTCCCGGCGTGAACCGGGAGCCCCCTCTAGGGTCTCAGCGTGTCATCCGCGGGGGATGACACGTAATTCGGTCAGATCCTGCGCTTACGCACCAGCAGGTAGCCTGCGGACAACAGCAACAGGGCGCTGAAGACGACCGCCGTGACCGAAGCACCGGTCTTGGCGACCTCGTCAGGCGTGTTCGGCTTCGGCTTGTCGGCACCGGGCTTGTTCTCGCCCGGCTTGTTGTCGCCAGGAGTCGGGGTCACGGTCTTCGCCTTGACGGTGATCGTGAAGGAGTCGGTGAGCTTGCCGGAGGTCACTGTGACGGTGACGTCGCCCGCGGCCGTGAACGGCTTGGTCAGGTCGACGGTCTTGCCGTCGGCGTCGACCGCGGACAGCTTGTATTCGCCGTCCTTCAGCAGCGCCGTCTTGCCGTCGGACCAGGTGCCCGTCACCGCGAGACCGGTCTTGGCGAACGTCTCATCCACGGTGTACGTGGTCTTGTCCGGCTTGGACGTGACCTTGATGGACTTGAGCGTCGCGGGTTCCGGATCGGGATCCTTGGCCGTCACGGTCACGTCGAAGGTGGCGGTCTTGCCGTTGGCGGTGACCGTGACAGTGACCGTTCCGGCCTTGGCGAACGCCTCGTCAAGCGCGACCGCGGCACCGTCCTGCGTGGCTGCGAGCGTGTACTCGCCGGCCGTCAGGGTCTTCGTGCTGCCGTCCGACATCGTGGCGGTGACCGCCAGTCCAGTGGCGTCGAACGTGTCGCCGACCTTGTAATCGGTGACGGTCGGCTTGGTGACGGCGATCGAGCTGATGGTCGGCTTCGGGCCGGGATCCGGCGTGGAGTCCTTGGTGAACTTCGCGGTCAGAGCCGTGTTGCCGTCGGCGGCGAACGTGTACGTGGCATCGGTGGAAACCGCCGTCTCACTGGCCGTCGTGAACCAGCCGCTGAACGTGTAGCCATCCGCCGCGACCGCCTTGGCGGTCACCGAGGCACCGGATGCGACGTCCACGGCCGTATCGGTGCCGGTTTCGCCCTCGGCGGCTACGCTCACCGTACCGCCTTCGGCCGGATCGGCCGCGACGAATACGCGCACGGTGGAGGACGGCTTGTTCGCCACGCCGAACTCGGAGACCGCGACCCAGCCATCGTTCGAGGACTTGGCCACGAACTTGACGTACCGCACTTCCTGCTCGTCGAACATGAAGGTCTTCTTGGCGCGGCTGGCCTCGAACACCTGATCCGTGGCGACCTGCTTCCACTCGTCGTTCGCGTTGGCCTTGACGTACAGATCGGCCTTGGTCACCTGTCCGCTGTCCTGGCTGGTACGCGGCGTGAAGGAGAACTGGTTGATCGTGTACTTCTGGCACATGTCGATCTCGGCGTAGAACGAGTTCGAACCGGTCAGCTTGTCCGTGGCGCCCTTCCAGTTGGAATGCCAGATGGTGCTCGGGTTGTTGTCGAACGCGTACCGCAGCAGACCTTCCGTGTCGTTGTATTGGGTCTCGGAATCGGTCGTGCCGGTCCAGCAGGACTTGTTGTACTGGTCTGTCTCGGCCTCGGACTTCTTGACGATGACGTTGTCGATGACGCCGTTGATCGCAGAGGTCTTCGAGCCGATACGCTGCAGCGGCAGTGCGAAGGTCGCGGCGGTGATGCCGGTCTTCTTCTCGATGCCCTTGTCGATGTACTTGCCGGTCGCGTCGCTCACGAATTCGCCGTCAACATACAGCTTCGTGGTCTGCTGGTCCACCTTGATGGTCACGGTGACCGTCTTGCCGACCGGCAGCTCGTAATCGAAGTAGTAGTTGTACAGTTCTCGCGTGAAGCCGAGCTTGCCGTTCTCCATGACGCGGATGTCATGCGTGCCGTACGGAGCGTCGGCCTCGAAGAGGATGTCTCCGGGCTTGGCAGCCTGCTGGAGCGTCACGTCGAACGTCAGCTCGTTGCCGTTGCCGAGCTTGTCGAGCTTGGATGTGGCATAGCTGGAGCCGCCGGCGAGCTTGAGCGACTGGTCCTTGACGGCGGCCTTGCTGCCGTCGCCGATGGTCAGGTCGCGGCCGTTGCCGCTGGCGTCGGCGAGCCCGTCGTTGAAGTCGTAGCTCTCGTAGACGCTGTTCTTCGAAGTGGCCTGGTAGTACGGGTTGGTGCGAGGGCCGGTTCCCTGCTTGGCGGCCAGCGCCGTGAGTTTCGCGGCGGTGCCCTTCTCCTTGCCGGTGGCGGCCCAGGTCTTCTCGGCGTAGAACGGCATCGCGTCGAAGAAGCGCCAGTACAGGTCGGATTCGGTCAGACCCGATGCGCTCTTGTCGATGTTGTCGCTCCAGATCGCGAACGCGGCGCCGAGCATCTGGTCGTCGCCGGAGGGCACGGCCTGGTAGCCGCCGCTGCTGCGGACCTTGTTGGGCTCGAAGCTGTCGAAGACGCGGCTGATGTTCAGCAGGTCGCCGTACGCGTTGGCACGTCCGTAGCTGCCGTTGGGCACCATGTAGCCGTAGTCGTCGATCGTGTTGATCAGCTTGTAGCCCATGTTGTACATCTGGAGGCCGTCGGCCCAGTCCTTGGACCACAGGTTCATCTCGACGTTCTCGATCGCGTCCTTGGTGATCTCCGTCTTGTGGTCGTTGATCCAAGTCAGGCCGCCCCACATGCGCACGGTGTTCGGTGTCCTTGATGTAGGGGGACGATCTCGTTGATGAACTTACGGTATGCCGTGTAGTTGTAGAGGAACTCGTCGGCACCGATGTGCACGGTCGTGTCGCTGTCGAACGTCGGTCGTCGCCCTTGGTGTAGTCGTCGAAGATCTCCTTGATCTTGGCGATGGTCTCGGGCTTGGACACGTCGAGGTGGTCGATGAGCGGCCGGTTGCGGTTGATCGGGGAGACCCGTCCCTTCACCATGAGCTCGGGCCAGATCTTCGTGAAGGAGTTGGCGTGCGCGGGCACGTCGATCTCCGGCACGACGTTCATGCCGAGGGCGCGCTCGTCCTGGATGAACTGCTTGAACGTCTTCTTGGAGATGGAGTAGTCCTCGGCCGTGGGCGATTCGCCCTTGTCGTTGGTCAGGCTGGATTCGAGACGGAACGCGTCATAGGCCTTGAACGCCTCGTCCTCGTTGTCGCGCTTGCCGTAGTTCTCCAGGAAGATGTAGTTGTCGGACAGATGCGCCTGGAAGTCGTTCATCTTGTAGTAGCGCATCGTGCGGGTGATCTCGCGCATCATCTCCAGCGAGACGGGCTTGCGGGCCACGTCGAGCAGGAGTCCGCGGGTGGTGAAGCGCGGGTAGTCGCGCATCGAACCGATCACGAAGCCGTTGGCGTCCTGCTTGGTCATCTGCAGGATCGTCTGCATCGCGTACATGTTGCCGGTCACGCTGGATGACTTGGCGACCACGCGGTCGGCCTGGATGTCCATCGTGTAGCCTTCGTCGCCGAGCTGCGCGATCGCGGCCGTGGAGTCGGTCTTGACGAAGTTGAACGCACCGGCTTCGGCGGCGCCCTTCTTGGCGGTCAGCTTGATGCCGGTGAAGTCCTTGTAGTCGGCGACGAACTCGTCGACCACGGCCTTGAGCGAATCATCGTCGTAGACGACCTTCGTCACGGCGGAGGCCGCCAGCTTGGCGGCACTGGTCGAATGCCATTCGGCGATTTCGGGGATGATGGTCGGCTTGGCGTTGTTGCCTTCCTGCTGCTGGTTGGTGCCCTTGACGACGTAGGGGATGTCGGAGGTCGTCTTGGTGTTGCCGGTGGCGGTGTCGGTGACGACATAGGCGACCTGCACGGTCTTGTCGACCAGCGGGTGGTTGACGGTGCCGTCGGCGGCGATGAGCTGCTCGTAGTCGGCGCCGTTGAACTTGACGGTGTAGCCGTCGGGCACAGTGGGCAGAGCCAGCGTGTCGGTGTCGGTCTCGATGGTCAGGTGGTTGGATTCGAGGTCGGAGACCACGCTGTCGAGCGTGGTGCCCGGCTCGGCCTGATCGTTCGAATACGCCTCCCATTCGGCGACGCTCACGTTGTTGTATTCGGAGCTTTTGATCGCGAAGTGCGACAGCTTGAGCGAGCGGGCGTTGACGGCCTGATCGAGCTGGATGACGACGTCAGCGACATAACCGGTCCCGGAGGCCGTCATCGCGTAGCCGGACTTGAGCGTGTGCTCGGTGCCTTCGGAGTCGGTGTAGGACAGGTCGAAGCTCTGGACATTGGTAGGCTTCGGATTCACGTCACGCTCGAAGAAATAGATGCGGATGTCCTTGACCGCGGTGAGCTGCGGGAATTCCGCCTTCAGCCAGATGTTGCTCGGGGTCTCGTAGCCGCTGGCCCAACGGTTGTTGCGGCCGGTGCGGTTCTGGTCGATCGCCTTGTCGGGGGTGAGCGTCGCCGTCTCGTTGCTGGAGGCGGTCATGGTGGCGCCGAGCATGTGGTTCGTGTCGGCCGTGTCGAGCACGGTCTCCTTGGGTGCGGAGTACACGGAAATCTCGTTGATGCCCACGTTGACCCAGTTCAGGGTGCCGCCGTCGGCGGACAGTACGGTCACCTTCACGGCGGATGCCTGCTGTGCCTGGGCAAGCAGGATGATCTCCTGTTGCTTGGCGCGGGTGTTCTTCTGATACACCTTGGTATAGGTGTCGCCCTGCTTCAGCTCGACTTTAAAACTGGTGATGTTCTGATCGGCATCTTTGCGCTCGAAATCGATGTTGATCTGCTTGACGGTCTTGGTGCCGCCCAAGCCGACCTCGATCCATTCGTTTGCGGCCTTGTTCTGCGCGGTGCCCCAGCGTGTGGCGAGATCGCCGTCCACGGCCTTCTCGGGCGCAGTCGACGCCTCTTCATGTGAACTGGCCGTTACGGTCTGATTCAGTGCAAGATTGTCATCGCTGGCTTGCGCCGCCGTGACGCCGGTCAGCGACATACTCAGTAGTGTCACGGCTGCCAGGACACTGCCTATGGCCGCTTTCACTCTCCTCAATCGCATAATCTCTCCATTGGGTATGTGGTTAATGTTGTTTCTGTTATTGTCGGAATCTTCGTTGATTGGGCGCATCGCCGCATTCGTTGCGACTTTGCTCCAACGTAAACAAAGTTTACCATTACATCCACCATTTACACACAGTGTATCGGCACATGGGTGTCGCGAGGTGGGGAAGGGGACTCGGCGCGGCGTCGATATACTGGTGGGCGTGATGAGATTGCGCATTGACCTGGCATATGACGGCGGCGGCTTCTTCGGATGGGCGAAGCAGCCGACGATTCGCACCGTGCAGGGCGAGATCGAACGGGTGTTGCACACGATTACGCGCGTGCCGGTCGACGACCCCGCCGAGCCGCTGCGCCTGACCGTCGCCGGCCGCACCGACACGGGCGTGCACGCCTCGCATCAGGTCTGCCATCTCGACATCGGCGAGGGAAACGCTGAGCCGCTGCGTCGGGCACATGAGCGTGCCGCCGACCGTAGCGCTCAAGCACCGTCTGTCCAATCAGTGCTACCCATGCATTCAGGTCACCTGCTGACATACGGATTACCATACGGACGCGGGCATCCAAGGAAAATCAGGGAACCAATCATAATTACCATACCAAGGATAAAGCGGATCATCGGTGAAGATCCTGCTGTTGAACGGTACTCTTTTGTTGCCACTGAAATAATAAATGCTCCGATTACAAGACCGATGATCTCCGGTCTTGCATACTGTACAACTTCGGCCTGGTGAAATCCCAGTGCTCCTGCCGTATCACGGATAAAGCAGGCAATACAGAATGCCATGTTTGCCGGATTACCAAAGTAAGCCAGACATGCAGCTACAAGCCCACACAGAACCCCCGCAAGTGCAAGCTTCTTCTTTGAATCTGATAAATTCATTTCTCTTCCTCCTTCGTCTTTCTCTCATTCGTCATTTTGACTATTAAAGGCTTTTTTGTTACCTTATAATTATACCTTTTGCACAACTTTTGTCCAATTCATAATTAAAATAGACCGATATATATATTGATACTATCAATACTATACCGGTCTTCTATCAATCTCTGATCTTATAAATTTTACTCTTCTTCTGCAAGCTCGCAGACTGCCCGGATTGCAGTATCCACTTCTTCCTCTGTGTTATAATGGGAAAAACTGAATCTGACAGCCCCCTGCTCTACGGTTCCAAGCGCCTCATGCATCCGTGGTGCACAGTGTCCTCCTGAACGGGTAGAAATCCCATAATCTGTCAGAAGTGCATCGCTGACTTCTCCCGAATCATAATCTCTGATATTCAGGCTCACTACCGCACAGCGGTCCATGCTGCTGAAATCCCCATAAATTTTGACTCCCGGGATTTCTTTTACCCCTTCATAAAACCGTTTCATCAATGCCTGTTCCTTTGCACGGATCGTATCAATTCCTGTTTCTTCCAGATATCCGATCGCAGCATCCAGTCCGGCAATTCCGTGTCCGTTAAGTGTTCCTGCTTCCAGTGCTGTCGGCATCTCTTCCGGCTGTGTCTTACTATAGGTCTGCACACCGGTACCGCCTGAAAGAAGCGGCCGGACATGAACGCCTTTTCTCACGTACATTCCACCGGTCCCCTGCGGTCCCAGAAGTCCCTTATGGCCGGTAAAACACAGAATATCAATATGCATCTTCTGCACATCGATCGGAAATACACCGGCAGTCTGTGATGCATCTACCACAAACAACAGACCATGCTTCTGGGCAATCTCCCCGATCCGCTCCACATCCACTTTGTTTCCCGTCAGATTAGAACCATGGGTACAGACAATTGCTTTTGTATTCTCTTTGATTGCTTTTTCAAAATCTGCATAATCCAGAGTTCCTTTTTCATCACATCCAAGGAATGTCACTTCAACTCCCTTTTTCTCCATCTCATAAAGTGGTCGGAGAACAGAGTTATGTTCCAAAACCGTAGAGATCACATGGTCTCCCGGATTTAAGATCCCCTTGATCGCAATATTCAGACTCTCCGTTGAGTTCATGGTAAATACGATCTGTCTTGCATCTTCCGCCCCGAAAAAACCTGCAAGCTTCTCTCTTGTGTCATATACGGTTCTTGCTGCTCCGAGAGATGCCTCATTGACACCTCTTCCTGCATTCCCCATTGAGCACATTGCTGCGGTGATCTGCATCAATTCACTTCCTCGTGGTTTGCGCATTGTGGTTGCTGCATTATC
>ENA-OQCU01000606-OQCU01000606.1-human-gut-metagenome-genome-assembly--contig:-NODE-606-length-15508-cov-3.691633_pt1 | contig 15508 bp, 15 predicted proteins | sample MGYA00242504_ERZ504590 | MGnify/ENA primary metagenome ERZ504590 (study PRJEB26092, sample SAMD00036318) | human gut metagenome | host: Homo sapiens | study: EMG produced TPA metagenomics assembly of... | reverse complement strand
GTCATGCTCTAATTTTGAGGATACCTTTTTGACCTCTTTCTTCAAAGACCCACTATTCGTGCAGCACCTCCCGTTCTTCCGAATGGGAAAAATGGTAGACAAACTCCAACTGCCGAACGGGCTCTATGCACGAATACTCCAACTTCTGCACGACATAAAGGTCGAAATCGACTCTTTCCACCCACACGATACGGGCATATTACGCGCCTTACTTTACGAAGTCCTCATGCTACTCAACCGTGCCTACCGCACCTCTATCCCTCCGGAGACGGGTAAGGAGCCACATAAAGATATCAGCAGCTTCCACCTCAGCCGATTCTTCGAATTGGTTGGGGAGCACTTCCGGGAGCAGCATTCTGTACAATTCTATGCCGATAAACTATGCATCACTCCCAACTATCTGAACGAAATCCTCTCTTCGGCCATAAACATCAACGCCAAGCAGTACATACTCAACAAGGTTACAGACGAAGCCCAGCGTCTGCTCACCTACACCGACCTCCCCATTTCAGAAATAGCCTCCGAACTCCATTTCTCAACCGTCTCCTACTTTGTACGTAGTTTCCGACAATGTATAGGGTATACTCCCCTCGCCTACCGGAAAATGGAGAAACCGTGAAAAGTGACATATCCTCCTTCTTTTTTATTGTACAAAAGTTCCACTTACCGGCTATCTTTGCCCTTGAAACAATAACCCATAAAAAAACAAACAATGAGAGATGCAGAAAAACAGTAGGAAACATGATTGACAAGGAAAAAACCATCTTTGTCGGTTCGGTGGATGCCGAAGGCTTTCCCAACATCAAGGCCATGTTGCAAACCCGCAAAAGGGAAGGGCTCAAACACATTTACCTATCAACGAACACCTCGTCGATGCGCGTTTCGCAATTTCTCAAAAATAACCGGGCATGCCTTTACGTCTGCAACACACGCTTCTTCAAGGGCGTAATGCTGCGCGGCACGATGGAGATACTGACGGACAGCACCAGTAAGGAAATGATATGGCAGGAAGGCGACACTATGTACTATCCCGAAGGAGTGACTGATCCCGATTATTGTGTCCTGAAGTTCACCGCCTTCTCCGGTAGGTATTACAGCGGATTTAAATCAGAAGACTTCACGATAGAATAAACGGGCCATCCGTTCCAGTCCATCAGCAAGCAGAGCCCGGGGACAAGCGATATTCAGCCGGATAAAGCCCTCTCCACCGGGACCGTACATCGTACCGGAATTGACCATCAGATGCTGTTGTTCTTGCAAACGCAAGGCGACAACATCTGAGCTGATACCGGAAGCACGGCAGTCTATCCAAACCAAATAAGTTCCTTCGAGTGGCAGCACGGGATATTGTGGTAACCGTTCCTTGAAAAAGCAGCAGAGGTATTCGTAATTCCCCCGCAGATATTTCCGCAAGGCATCGAGCCATTCCCCACCTTCGTTGTAAGCTGCCATTGTGGCGATTACGCCGAACGGATTGACGTCGCATACCTCGTTGATGTTAATGGTTCTGTCAATACGGCGGCGCACCTCTTCATCGGCTGCGATGATATTGGCGATTTGCAACCCGGCAAGGTTGAACGCCTTACTCGGCGAAACGCAAGTGACGGAATTTTGCAAAAAGCGTTCGGACAAGGAGGCAAAGGGTGTGTAGTCATATCCTTCGTAAGTCAGTTCACAATGAATCTCATCCGCCACGACAAACACCTCATTCCGTAAACAAATATCACCTATATGCTGCAGTTCTTCCGGAGTCCAGACCCGTCCGACCGGATTGTGAGGATTGCACAGCAGCAGGATTTTTGCTTTCGGATCGGAAGCTTTCCTTTCAAGATCGGCAAAGTCGATTACGTAGCGGCCATCCTGATAAACGAGATTATTGGCAAACAACTCGCATCCGTCATTACGGATAGATGAGTAGAAACAATTATAGGCAGGAGTCTGAACGATGACTTTATCACCCGGCATGGCCAAGGCTTTGATAATGGCTGACAGAGCCGGCACGACACCACTCGTATAGATAATCCACCGGGAATCAACCTGCCAGCGATGCCGGTCATCGAACCACCGGACGACCGCATCATAATAGGCTTCGGGTACTTTTGTATAACCGAAAATACCGTGCGCCACCCGCTTTTGTAAGGCATCGATAATAGCGGGTGCTGTACGGAAATCCATATCTGCCACCCACATGGGCAGTACATTCTCCTCTTCGGGAGTATCCCATTTATAAGAATTCGTCCCGCGACGCGGGATGATTGTATCGAAATCGTATTTCATAATTTATCTTTTTATTCGCAACTTATAAATCCAGTTACCACTCCAAAGCCTGACAAGAAAAATCGCTCCCCGGAAACAAAGCTCAATACACATGGCAAGCCATACGCCCCGTAGCCCCATCGTAGGGGCAAGCCATGCTGCCAGTGTCAGCCGGACACCCCAGATACTGCCAAAATTCATCAGACTGGGAACAAATGTATTGCCCGCACCCACAAATACACCGTAGGCGACGATAGATGCCGCAAACATCGGCTCCGCAAAAGCTTCTATCCGCAGAATCCCGATTCCCAACATGCGGATTTCCTCCACAGGCGTCATCACTCCGATGATCTGAGGGGCCGCCACATACATCAGCACTCCCATGACTCCCATAATCAGCATCCCTGACCAAACGGTAATGTTGGCAAAACGCTTGAGTAACCGGATACGGTTTGCTCCAAGACTCTGGCCTACCAACGTCGTGGCAGCCTCCGATATACCGTAGCCGGGCATATAACAAAGGCTTTCAGCGATGATGGCAAATGAGTTGGCGGCAATGGCGACGATGCCGAGCGGTGCGACGATAACCGTCGTCATAATCTGCGCTCCGCAAATGGCAATATGCTCGAATCCCATTGGCAGGGAGATGCGGACAGCCTGGCGCAGCGTCTCTTTCCGGGGAAGAAAACTGCCCTGCCCCCCGGATAGTCTCAACATGGACGAGCGACGGCAAAGATACCACATCATCCCACCGGCAGTGATAAGTTCGGCCAACACGGTTCCCAATACCGCACCTTCCACACCTAAACCTACGCCGGGAACGATGAACTCCCATCCCCACCAGTCTACCTGCCGTGTCGGGAAAATAAGGAAGAAGTTGAACACGACATCCCAAAAACACATCAGTACATTTAGCATACTGGGTACACGCATATTCCCACTACACCGCAACATGCCGCCCGCAAGGAAATTCAACTGCAAGGCGGGTAAGAAAAGTGAAAATATCCGGAAATAGAAGGATGAATCGCTCCGTATCATTTCATCACCACCCAGCCAGCCGGGAAGCACACCACTGATAGAAATGCCGACAACCGCCAACAAAGAACTGAAAACAAGTGTAGCCGTAACCGATTGGCGGAGTAATTTTTTTCGCTCCTGCAAAATCTCCGGCCCCAATCCGGTGTGCCACTTGGACAGAAAATCCCGTTGCAGCGGCGGCACACAATCCCCAGAACAGCCATGTCGTGGTTGAAACCAATCCGATGGAAGCCGCTGCATTCGCACCCAGGCTACCAACCATCGAAGCATCGATATACTGCATGGCGATGGAGGACACCTGCGCCATAATAGCAGGGACACTGAGGTATGCAGTCAGGCGTAACTGCTGCCCCCAGCGTCATACTCTTCCCTTCGCGGATAAGCGACAACAAGTAATCGGTCTTTCCCTTTTTTATTCCCATCAGGCTATTTGCAAAGGCATCAGTCGGTGAAACAAGTTTTCTCGTCCCAAAGCTTCAACTCACAGTCGGCAGGTGCCTTTATATTTTCATCGAGAATGATTTCCCCATAGCTTTCGGCAGTGATACTGCCTGTCCGTGGATTCTTCACCCCACCTATCGCCCCCTTGATGGTTGCCTGCACCGAACTGTATTCGAAAGCCCGGTCGCAGTCGGGACCAAAGGTACAATTCTCCAATACGAGGTCGTGGGCATAGCAGAGCGGTTGCTCACCGGTTATATGGCAGTTCACCAACCGGAGATTGTGCGAATGCCAGCCGAGATATTCGCCATTGAGTTCGGAATCGTAGATTGTCACATTCTCCACCTCCCAGAAAGCATCCTTTGTAGTGACTTTGGCATTGCGCAACTCTACATTCTTCACATACTGGAAAACGTATTTGCTGTCGCTCTCCAATCCGTCTATGCGGATGTCGCTACTGAACATGAACGGATAAGTTCCTCCATGCAACTTCAGATTTCTGATGTTCAGATTCTGGCAACGCCAGAATACTTCATCGGCATCGTTCATCTCTACATTCTCAATTTCGATGTCGTGCATCTCGCGGAACATTTTGGGTGCGTCGATACGCGTATCGGTCATTTTCAGATGGTCGGAATACCACAGTGCCGAACGCCCGCCGACATCGAAAAAACAACGGTCGATTACAAACCCGTGAACATGCCAGAAGGGGTAATTCCCTTCGAATCGACAATTGACAGCTTCGATGTTGCTGCATTCCTTGATGGCTGATTCTCCGGCATGGATAATTACATTCTCCAAACGTAAGTCATGTGATTCAAACAAAGGTCTTTCTCCACCGAATGCTGTATTTGATATTATTCTCATCTTGTTTTCAATGTTATAATTATTACTCTATTCTCTTTATCAATTTCGCGGGGACACCGCCTACTATTGTATTCGCTTCCACATCTTTCGTCACAACCGCTCCAGCTCCCACCACAGCATTGTCACCGATTGTCATTCCTGGAAGAATCGTCGCATTAGAACCTACCCAGACATTCCTACCCAATACAATCGGTGCCGGATAGGTAGTTTGGCGTTCTTCCGGAGGCAAACCATGATTGAGCGTTGCAAAGACTACATTATGCCCGATTTGGCATCCGTCACCGATTATCACACCACCATGGTCCTGAAAATGACAGCAGGCATTAATAAATACGCCTTCGCCCACTGTAATATTCTTCCCGAAATCGGTATAGAACGGTGGGAATACCCGGAACGATGACGGGACTTGATAACCGAACAATTCGGAGAGTAACCCACGTACCTCGTCCGGTGTATGATATGCCGTGTTCAGCCGGAAAGTGATGCGTCTGGCTTCATTGCTCATTTTGTCCATAAAGCGATGTATCTCCTCCGTATCAAGCGCTTGACGCGTCTTTACATATTCCTTGAATTCGTTCGTAGTCATAGTGCCCTTATTAATCCATTCTTATCTTCTTTCAAATCTCACAAGTATATCTCCGGGCACACTCAACATTTCAATGCCATTGCCATCAACACGACCGATTTCAATCAAAGTATCACTATAAGACCCATTCTTACAAAAAATTGCCACATTTCCCATGGGGCATAGATGTTATATCACCGGCAATAGGAGCACAGCCACGCGTAACACCTTCAATTGCCAGAGCCGGAGAGGGATAGAAGATTTTTTCTGTAGTATTATTGTAATCATTCAACGTAACCTCCAATGGCAGACGAGCAAGAAAAATCCTGTGTGGCGGCATTGTCCTCCATAGTGGCAGTAATGGTACGATTGCTAACCATGATATTTACCTGCAATGAAGATACATCCGGAACTTCGGATTCATTCTCATCTTCCCCACCCGATGGTCCGGAAAGTTCAGGATGTTCGGGTGTAAACGGTTCATCACCTGAATCTTCGCAGGCTGCCATTGCCAGAACGGTCATCAGCATCATAGAAATTAATAGTAATTTTTTCATATTCATCTTTCTGTTGATTTTATAATTATCTTTAGGATTATTAATGATGATGCAAAAATAGGCAGTATCCGTCATATGCCGTGTAGACAAATCCCCGGTATCTATACCCAAATTACGGATTATGCTTTTCCTCCGGCTACTAAATCATGGTCCTATAAAGCAAAAACTCCCGCAATCGTTTAAATTACAGGAGTTTGGATGGTATTACTTAAGTTTATCGTATTCTTCATCCGTCACCGGTTCCAGCCACTCATTAGAAGTATCCTCACCGGGAACTTCGAAAGCAAGATGGGCAAACCAACCATCAGAAGCGGCACCGTGCCAATGCTTCACATTTGCAGGGATATGGATAACCGTACCGGGTAGAATCTCTACTGCCTGCTTGCCTTCTTCTTGATACCATCCACGACCGGCAACACCGATAAGCATCTGCCCACCGCCTTTAGTAGCGCGGTGTATGTGCCAGTTATTGCGACAACGAGGCTCGAAAGTGACGTTAGAGATGGAAACCTGCTCGCGTGAAACGGGAGCAAGATAACTGTTGCCTATGAAGTACTGTGCATATGCAGTGTTCGGTTCCCCAATGGGGAAAATCATTTCACGCTGGAATGCGGCTTTGGCATCTTCACCGGCAGTGTCCTCTGCCCATACACCTTTGGCCAGATTAAACGCTGCCCACGCTTTGGGCCAACCGGCATAAAAACCGATATGGGTGATGATTTCGGCAATCTCCGTACGGGTAATACCGTTCTTCTTTGCCGACTGAAGGTGGAACACGAGCGAATTATCCGTGATACCCTGACTGATAAGAGAGGTAATGGTTACTAAACTACGGTCACGCAGACCGAGTTTGTCGGTGCGGCTCCAGACCTCGCCAAAGAGGACATCGTCGTTTAGTTCCGCAAATTTAGGAGCAAACTCACCCAACTGGGTGCGTCCTGCTGTCTGTACTATCTTTTCTTGTGCCATAACATTGAGTGTTAAAATGCTGAATACTGAAATTAAAAAAATCTTGTTCATAGTCGTTCTATTTATTGCATGAAGTTATTGAGCTTGTTAGCCGGATTAAGTGGCGTCTGGTCAGACAAGACCAATGATTTGACCATGCGCAACGTTCCTTGCTTGTATTTCTGAAAGTGTTCTGATGCAATATGTTTTACATAAGCCGCATGGCTCGCATAGGTTTCGAGAATAGTCACCTTGCAGGGATTCTCCTTCTCGCCGACCGCATACATAGTCAGCACGCCCGATTCGGTACGCAGAGAGATTTCGCCTACTTCGGTTGCGTATTTCATATACTCGTCGAGATACTGCGGATAAACCTCGATTTTCGACAACCGCACGATACCGTCAGCACTCATCGGCTCTTTGGCGCACATACCCGGCCGCTTATCCAGATTCAGGCATTTGCCGATAATCTCTCCCGTGGCAAGGTAGGAATAGGTCGGAAATTCAAACAATACGGGTTTCAGCTTCGTATAGTCAAGTTTCCCGTTATTATCAAGCACTTCAGGAGCAGCGTATGTATTGACTATCGCACAAATGAAATTGTCGAAACCTTCAGTTTCATAGATGTCTACCACCTCACACTCCATGGTGAGGGGTGATGCGTCTATAACGGGGTACCGTTTTCGCCAATATGGTAGGCAAACACCTCCGACTTATCGACCGTCGCACCGCTTACACTTCCCACATAGTCAGCTTTCGGCAATATTTCACGACTCACTAGATTGACGGAAAGTCGTTTTGAGTCCTTTATCCCTTGATTAGTGTAATGGCTTTTACTCATGCTGATGAGTATCCGGTCATGTCCAATAACACCCGTATGCCCTACCACTAGCCAGTTTACTTTCCCTTCGACCTCTGCCCCGACTACCGTCATCGGCTTGGGATAGAGCGCCAACAGATTTCCGAGATTTTTCTTGTTCGTTTCCATTATATTGGGTTGAACGGTGTTCTCCTTTACGGGAATACTGCACGACATTATGACAAGCAGTGACAGAACTCCTAAAATTGTTTTTGTCATACGTTATATTACTCTATTTTTCTTGCTAAACTTCTGATGACAAAGGTACCGCGATAGCACAAGCGAAGGTGTATATGATTTACGGATATTTGTACCCGAATTCCCGATTATACCGCAAGAAAAGTTCAAGTTCATCAGATGAGTATAGTAAGACTGGCAGAAATCCCACGAATAATCCCACGCATGATTTGTTTTTAATCGTTATTCTTGCCGATACAGAAAAACAAAAAAAAGCTCTGAAATCCTTGAAATTTCAGAGCTTTGCTTTAAATTTTTCTATTTTGCTTTCGCGGTGCGTACGGTACTTTAACCTATAATTTTGCAAAATATCATAATATCGTAACTATCTACTAATAAACAGCTTATTACGATTGGTTTATATCGTAAAATATCATTCAAAATCTTTTGCTATCTCAATAATTGGGTGTATATTTGGGTGCTAATTTAATTACACCCGAATATGAATATCAAGAGAAACATCATCTTTTCTTTGGAAAGCCGGAAGAAGAACGGCGTACCAATCGTGGAGAATGTGCCTATCCGTATGCGTGTGATATTTGCCAGCCAGCGCATCGAGTTTACAACGGGCTACCGCATCGACGCAGCCAAATGGGACGCCGACAAGCAGCGTGTAAAGCCGGGCTGCACCAACAAACTGAAACAGAGCGCATCCGAAATCAACACCGACCTGCTGCGCTACTATACGGAAATACAGAACATCTTCAAGGAGTTCGAGGTTCAGGGAACCATGCCTACCACCGCACAAGTGAAGGAGGCTTTCAACAACCTGCATAGCGAAAAGAGGGAGGAGGAACAGCAGAAGCCCCTGACGTTCGCACCTATGGAGGTGTTCGGGGAGTTCATCAAGGAATGCGGGACACAGAACGGCTGGTCTGACGCCACTTATGAGAAGTTCGCCGCAGTGAGGAAACACCTTGAGAAGTTCGACAAGGAACTGACCTTCGAGGCACTGGACGAACCCAAGCTGACAAGCTACGTGAATTTCCTCAAGGACGTGGAAGGCTTGCGCAACACGTCCACCATGAAGCAGATAGCCTACCTGAAATGGTTCCTGCGGTGGTGCACCAAGAAAGGGTACTGCATGAACAACGCTTACGAGAGCTTCAACCCGAAGCTGAAAAGCGTCCAAAAGAAGGTGATATTCCTCACATGGGAAGAACTGAACAAGCTGAAAGATTACAAGATACCCCTGACCAAGCAATATCTCGAACGGGTAAGGGACGTCTTTCTGTTCTGCTGTTTCAGCGGGCTGCGCTATTCTGACGTGTACAACCTCAAACGGAGCGACATTCGGGACGGGTATATAGAAATCACCACCGTAAAGACTGCTGACCGCCTTGTCATCGAACTGAACAATCACAGCAGGGCGATACTTGACAAATACAAAGACGTGGAGTTTGAAGGACACAAGGCGCTCCCGGTCATCAGCAACCAAAAGATGAACGACTACCTGAAAGAACTGGGGGAACTTGCGGAAATCAGCGAACCTGTAAGCGAAACCTACTATAAAGGCAGCGAGCGCATAGACACCATTACACCCAAATACGCGCTGCTGGGCACCCATGCCGGAAGACGGACATTCATCTGCAACGCGCTTGCGCTCGGCATTCCCGCACAAGTGGTGATGAAATGGACGGGGCACAGCGACTACAAGGCGATGAAGCCCTACATAGACATAGCCGATGACGTGAAGGCGAACGCAATGAGCAAGTTTAACCAACTGTAACCACAATAATATCATGGAAGAAAGAATAACGTCAATGATACCCCGCTACGGGAAACTCAACAAGATATACACCGGAATAATGTCCGGAGACAGTTTCTCTTTTGAGAAGCAGCAGTTCATTTCCGATTTTTACAGAGAGTACAGGGACACGCAGACTTTTGAGACGGCACTTATCAGCCTCATGCTTGAAATGGACGCTGCGCACTTCTCCATATTGCTGAACAGCCTGAAACGTGAGATTGAAAGCAACATCTCGACTTACAATACCTGCAGGGAGTTTTTCGACTGTCTTGATACCGGATATGTCTGCCGACAGCATGAAAGCCGTTTTGACTGGGGTATTGACAGACAGATGAAAATCACAAACGGATATTACCGGGAACTCATGGAAGCCAACGGCTCTTTGGAAGCGGTAGGTTTCAGGGAACACGACCGTCAGGAAGAGGAACTGCTGGAAAGAAGGTACGAACGATGCAAACGGGAATACGACAAGGAGAAAGCCAAACTGGATGAACTGTACAGGCAGAAGGAGCAGGCAAGGCGGGAAGCCCTGCAATGCCTGCAAAACCGTTGCGGGGACATTTGCAGGCTGGGCGGCTCACTATTGGCAATCCTTGAAAAGTATCTGACCGACCAAAAGAAAAAGGAAAGGGAGGAAAAGGGAATTTCCTCATCCGGTACCACCCCGGCAAGCCCATCCGCCTATTTTCCCATGCGGCTGCTGTCAGCCATTTATGAGAAATGCAACGGTGTACAGTTTGAAACCGTTTCCGAACTGGACTTCTACGCCAACCTAAACCTGCAACCATGCGAAAGGCAGACTGAAAATAAGACCGAGGGAGAAGGCACGTGTATGCTACCTCATTTTCCTTATGGGTGAAACGCTGCCCAAGCCGGACAGAGAGAAATGGAAAGAGGACGTCATGAACCTGCTGGGAATAGACGATACATACTACAAGTCAAAATACAAAGAGCCCGTTTTCCGATTTTCCCCAGTGACAGCAACCAAGAATTTTGCAAGGGAAATGCGGTCTGTATTCCGATAGCCGGTGATATGTCCCGACATTTCCACGACACGACCACTTTTTACCACTCAAAATAATTTCTACCACCTTTTTATTACTTACTGATACTTAATAAGATAGCGTGATACCCCCAATCACGCTATCCACATCCTTACCACCCGTACCCGGAAGTAACTTTGCACTGTTCGAACGAGGTAAAAAGCCCATGCGCAGGGCTTACAGTACAAACGTTAATTTCATTCTGATATGGAAATTAGAGACCTTTTATCAAAGCCCGTATGGCAGATGACGGGCGAAGAGTTCATATTCCTGAACCGCCATGCCTTGCAGGGAAGCGAAACGAAGCCAGCCCAGCCAACAGCCGGCAAGGACAAGAAATACGTGTACGGGATAGGCGGCATAGCCCGGCTGTTCGGGTGCAGCATACCCACAGCAAACCGCATCAAGAAAAGCGGGAGGATAGACAGAGCCATTACGCAGATAGGGCGCAAAATCATCGTCGATGCGGACATGGCACTGGAACTGGCAGGACGTAAAAGCGGGGGACGCAGATAGGGAGGTGCCATATGGAAAACAAGGAAAGAAACATCACGCCCGAAGAGGCGATAATCCTATGGCATGCCTCGCGGCTTGACCTTTCGGAAGACTATGAGCAGGCACCCGAAATCCTGAAAGTGCAGGGCTCCGTCATCGGCACGCTGGGAAACTTCAGCGCGTCAATTGGAAAAGCCAAAAGCAAGAAAACATTCAACGTCTCCGCAATCGTGGCGGCTGCGCTGAAAAACGGGACGGTACTGAACTATACGGCGGAACTGCCCGAAAACAAGCGGAAAATACTCTATGTGGACACCGAACAGAGCTCCTACCACTGTGCGAAAGTGGCAAGGCGCAGCCTGCGCATGGCGGGACTGCCGACAGGCAGCAACCATGAGAACCTCGAGTTCCTCGTCCTGCGGAAATACACGCCCGAAGAGCGCATAGCAATCGTGAGGGAGGCAATCTACCGGACTGAAAACGTCGGGCTGGTAATCATCGACGGAATACGGGACATGGTGTACGACATCAACAGCCCCGGCGAATCCACGAAGGTAATCTCCCTGCTGATGACATGGACGGGGGAAAGGAACATCCACATCCATACCATACTGCACCAGAACAAGGGGGACGAGAACGCAAGGGGGCACATCGGAACCGAGCTAAGCAACAAGGCGGAAACGGTGCTGCAAGTGGAGAAGGACAGCAAGAATCCCGACATAAGTACGGTCAAAACCGCACATATCAGGGCGGTGGACTTCGAACCGTTCGCATTCCGCATCAATGAGGAAGCATTGCCCGAGCTGCTGGAAGACTACCTGTTCAAGGACAAGGATGAGACAAAAGGAAACAGGGAGAAGTTCGACCCGTACAAGGACATCACCGAGCGGCAGCACCGCATCGCACTGGAAGCGGCGTTCACCCTGAAAGACGAATACGGCTATCAGGAACTTGCGGAAGCCTTGCAGGAAGCATACGCCTCTGTCGGTGTCACGCTTGGAGACAACAAGGTGGTAAAACTCATCACCGTACTCAAAAGCAAGCGGATGATAGTGCAGGAGAACGGCAGGAAATACACCTTCAACCCTGACTTCCACTATTAGCGGCACAGACCGGAAACCACTTTACTTTAGTCAGGGTATATATATATGTCAGAGTAAAGTGAAGTGTTCCGGTTGCTGATAAAAGCACTTTACTTTATTCCCGTACCATATATATACGGAAGTAAAGTAAAGTGGATACAGCCCGTAATATACGGAAAGGTACGGGCGAAAAGAAAAAACAATATCCACTTAAACAGAAACCTACATGAATACGAATGAAGCGAAACAGATACGCATAGAGGAATATCTGCACAGTCTCGGCTACGACCCGGTAAGGAAACAGGGCGACAGCCTATGGTACAAGTCACCATTCAGGAATGAACGGGAACCGTCCTTCAAGGTCAACACGGAACGCAATCTATGGTACGATTTTGGCGCGGGCAGGGGCGGGAACATCATCGCACTGGCGCAGGAACTCTACGCATCCGACAGCCTGCCCTACCTCTTGGAACGGATAGCGGAGCAGGCACCCAGCGTGCGCCCGGTCTCCTTCTCTTTTGGCGGGCAACCACTCTCAAAACCGAGCTTCCAGCAGTTGGAAGTGGTGCCGCTTTCTTCCCCCGCCCTATTGTCCTATCTGCGGCAGAGGGGGATAAATACGGAACTGGCAAAAAGAGAATGCAGGGAGGTGCGCTATCTGACCGGCGGCAAACCCTACTTTACCGTTGGTTTTCCCAACCGTTCGGGAGGCTACGAGATACGCAACAAGCTCTTCAAGGGCTGCATAGCACCGAAGGACATCACCCACATACGGCAGGAACAGCCGAAGGAGACCTGCTACCTCTTCGAGGGCTTCATGGACTACCTCTCCTTCCTCACCCTGCGGCTGGAAAGGTGTCCTGACCGTCCCGACCTTGACGGGCAGGACTACATCGTACTGAACTCGACTTCCAACCTCTCCAAGGCAATCCGACCATTGGGCGGTTACGGGCGCATTCACTGTTTCCTCGACAACGACAAGGCGGGAATGGAAGCTGTTCAGGAACTGCGGGAGGAATACGGGCTGCGCGTCCGGGACGCATCTCACATATACGGAGGCTACAACGACCTGAACGATTTCCTGCGGGATAAACAGAACGGACAATCCGAACATCAGGAGCAGAAACCGGAACCGGAGAAAAGCCAACAGAAGACAGAGCAACCGGAGAGGAAAGGCAAAGGTATCAGGATGTAACCGTACAGCCAACGGAAGGCTTTGAAAAAAGCCATAGCTCATTAGGGCTTTTTCTTCACGCAATGCACGCATCGCTAAAAAAGCCCCAATGAGCAAAAGGGACGCCGCCCTTTTGAAACCCCGAAGCCATGCGGCATGGAAGCAAGGCAGGGGAAGTATTAACCGAAAAAATGTATTACAGTTATGGGATATGCAGTTTTGCATTTGGAAAAGGCAAAAGGTGCGGACGGCGCAATGTCCACGCACATAGAGCGCACCGTACACCCGAAGAATGCGGACAGAACGCGAACGCACCTGAACCGGGAACTGGTACGGTTCCCCGAAGGAGTGAAGAACCGCACGCAGGCGATAGCGCACCGGATAGAGACGGCGGGCATCAAACGCAAGGTGGGCACCAACCAGGTGAAGGCAATCCGGGTGCTGCTCACCGGAAGCAACAAGGACATGAAGCAAATGGAAGAGGACGGGAGGCTTGACGGCTGGTGCAACGACAACCTGAAATGGCTCCGGGAAACATACGGGGAGCGGAACCTTGTGTCGGCAGTCCTGCACATGGACGAGAAGACACCTCACATACACGCCACTATCGTACCGATAGTGACCGGAGAGCGCAGAAAAGCCAGAAAGGAAGAACAGACGGGAAAAAGAAATACCGCAAGAAGAACACGCAGGATGTAACGGCGTAGTGTCCTGATGACGTCATGGCAAGGCACAGGCTGAAACACTATCAGGACACCTATGCACAAGCCATGAGCAAATACGGCTTGCAAAGAGGAATAGACGGTTCGCTGGCAAAACACATATCCACCATGCAATACTACAAGGAACTGGTAGAGCAACAAGACAGCCTGCAGGAGAACATAGAAACCCTGCTGGGGCTGGAAGAGGAAGCACAGAAGAAACTGAAAAAGGTCAAGGGAGAAATCGACGTGCAGAAGATGAAGGGGGCGGCGGTGAACGCAACCACAGCCATAGCGGACGGGGTAAGTTCTCTTTTGGGCGGCAGCAAGGTCAAGAAGCTGGAAGCGGAGAATGAGGGTTTGAAGCAGGATATAGCCAATCTGCAAAGACAAGTACAAGCCGAACAGAGGGAGCAAACAAAAATGGAGCACCGCCACAAACAGCGAGATAAACAAGATAAACCGAAGTTACCAACAGAAAATTGCAGGGTACAACAATAGGCTGAAACAGATAGACACCTATTTCCCTATCGTAACGGAACTGCTGCCCATAGCCGAACAATGCCGGGAAGTGGGGTTTACCGAGGAACTGACAAGGCGAATCGTCACCTACAACCCGTAGAGTTCAAGGGAAGGCTCTATTCGAAAGAGCACCGGGAAAAGTTCAGGACAGACCACTCGACGGCAACCGTAGAGAGAAATCCGCAGGAGAAAGGAAAGTTCCGGCTGTGCATTGACGGTATGCCCATACTCGAATGGTTCAGGATGAAGTTTCAGGAACTCAAAGAAAAACTGAGTGTAATCCACACCCAAAAAGAAGAGGACACCCCAAAAAGGGGATTCAGGTTATAAAACACAAGAAAATGAGAAAATTCAAATATATTTAGTTGGGGTTATTTAATTATTTTTCATATTTTTGCATCGGATTGAGCAAAACTCTCTCCAAAACATATTAGAATTTTTAGAAGCGTTATGCTTATCGTTCAGTCGGAAACCTAGGAAATTTCCCAGACATACAAACGATGATAGCATAGTGGTTCTCACGCTATAGCGTGGGCTGCTATTGGTACATCTGTTTGTATAGGCTTTCCTAGGGCCTCCGATTGAAGATGTGAGCATTGCAGTTCCACGCTTTCATGTTTTATTATAATCACTTTCAAGGAACTAGAAAGTTACTACAGTTAATTATGAAAAATTTACTTGGATGCTTATCTATTGTTATTTGTTTCGCTATTCCTGTGGCTATAACTTGTGCTTTAGCGGCGTGGCTATGTGATATTGAACCTGATAAAACCTATACTTGGTATTCAGGGATATGGCATGGTTTGTTTTGCATACCCAATTGGATTAGATCCTTTTTTTATAGTGATGTGCTTTGTAAAGCCAATTACTACACTACGGGTTATAATGTTTGGTGGTGGATTACGTTTATTTGGGTATTATTAGGCATTGTTGCTGGTGGTGGAAAGGCACGTAATTAAATTCATGTTAGATT
>ENA-OQCU01000605-OQCU01000605.1-human-gut-metagenome-genome-assembly--contig:-NODE-605-length-15563-cov-4.959575_pt1 | contig 15563 bp, 9 predicted proteins | sample MGYA00242504_ERZ504590 | MGnify/ENA primary metagenome ERZ504590 (study PRJEB26092, sample SAMD00036318) | human gut metagenome | host: Homo sapiens | study: EMG produced TPA metagenomics assembly of... | reverse complement strand
CCTTAAGAAGTGAGTTCGTCATCGCAGTTTGAGGGGAACTGTCCAGAAAGAGAACAGCTGCTGTCAATGAGAACTTAAGACAGGTGATATCGAGGTTATCGCTACATCAATCAGAGTGCTTTCAGAGGCACAGACACCTCCATTCCAGATTGAGGAGAATTCAAAGACCAGCGAAGACATCAGACTTAAATATCGTTATCTGGATCTTCGACGCCCTGATATCCAGAGAAATCTCATGCTCAGAGCAATGTGCTTCGATGTGATGCGTGACTTTATGGCAAACGAGGGACTTTTTGGAGATAGAGACACCAATCCTTTGCAAGTCTACACCAGAGGGTGCCAGAGATTATCTCGTGCCAAGCCGTATACACCACGGACATTTTTATGCGCTTCCTCAGTCACCACAGCTCTTTAAGCAGCTTCTGATGGCTTCAGGATATGACAGATATTTCCAGATTGCACGATGCTTCCGTGACGAGGATCTGCGTGCAGACAGACAGCCTGAGTTTACACAGGCAGATATGGAGCTTTCATTCGTAGATATCGATGATGTAATCGAGGTAAATGAGAGACTGTTAAAGCACCTTTTTAAAGAGGTCATAAATGTGGATGTTGAGATTCCGTTTAAGCGTATGCCTTGGCAGGAGGCTATGGACAGATTTGGTTCTGACAAGCCTGATACACGCTTTGGTATGGAGCTTTGCGATGTTTCGGAAGTGGTAAAGGACTGTGGCTTTGGAGTATTCACAGGAGCTCTTGAAAACGGTGGCTCTGTCCGTGGTATCAATGTAGAGGGACAGGCAAAGATGCCTCGTAAGAAGATTGACAAGCTTGTAGAGCACGCAAAGGGCTGTGGAGCAAAGGGACTTGCTTATCTGTGCATCAATGAGGATGGCACATACAAGTCATCATTTGCCAAGTTTATGACAGAAGCTGAGCTTGATGCACTTGTTGCAAAGATGAACGGAAAGCCGGGAGATTTACTCCTTTTCGCAGCAGACAAGAATAAAATCGTATGGAATGTACTTGGAGCGCTTCGTCTCATGCTCGGAGCTGAGCTTGGCCTGATTGATGAGAACAAGTACAATTTCCTCTGGGTAACAGAGTTCCCACTCCTTGAGTGGTCTGATGAGGAAAACAGATTTATGGCAATGCATCATCCATTCACTATGCCTATGGAGGAGGATTGGGACAAGATAGACTCAGATCCGGGCGCAGTTCGTGCAAAGGCATATGATATCGTACTCAATGGTACAGAGCTCGGTGGAGGCTCAGTGCGTATCCATCAGGATGACATTCAGGAGAAGATGTTTGAGGTGCTTGGCTTCACAAAGGAGCGTGCACATGAGCAGTTTGGATTCCTGCTTGATGCATTCTCATATGGTGTACCGCCACACGCAGGACTTGCCTTCGGTGTTGACCGTATCTGCATGCATATGCTGCATACAGACAATATCAAGGAGGTTATTGCATTCCCTAAGGTAAAGGACGCTTCGGACCTCATGTCAGAGGCACCCGGAACTGTAGATCCAAAGCAGCTTGAGGAGCTTGGAATAGCTGTAGCTGCAGAGGAAGATGAGGAATAACACTATAATATGAATTTGAAAAAAAATATTTTCAATGCGATTACCATAATACTGCTCGCCGCACTTATTGCGGGGGCAGTATTGCTTAATAACAGGATAAAAAAGCTCGAGACACAGATGTCATACACCTCAGACAACACATCGGTGATACTTTCTGATGTGCAGACCATGCAGGATGATATCAAGTCCACTCTTGAGGAGGAGGCCAGCCTCATAACAGACTGGGATATTTCCTTAAAAAGTGCAGATTTTACCGATATGACATACACAGTCTCTGTCTCGGTGGTGCCAAAGGAGTACACAGAGGATACAAAAAACCAGTGTATTTTTCGGTACAAACGAGATACCGCTCGAGCTAAACGGCATCAAGTATACGGGTGAGGCCACCCTTCCACTGTCTGAGGACTATGCAGGCAATGTGACATTTCTGTTTGTTGACGGAAATAAGAGAAGCACAGAGGTGCTCGATGAGTTTAAAGGTGTGACATCAGTGTTCAAAAATGTAGCATCCGGCATACTTGCCAATAAACCAACCTTTGACAATGGCAGCATAAAGCTTGGCACAGATGTAGATGTAGCGGTCATGGGAAATGATTACTTTGACTTTAACAGTGTGCAGCTCGTAGTTGCAAGCTCAGATACAGAGCTAAAGACATACGATATCCGACAGCTGTTGGCAGAAAACGGCACAGACAGTGCAGACTCTGCAGACACAGACTCCATCACATCCGCCTTAAGCCGGAAGGATGATGCCAAAAAAGATGGCTCAAAGAATGACACGGAAAATGATACCTCTGATGCCTCAAAAGAGGACGACGGTAAGCTCCATAGCCTCGAAGGCACAGTCAAAATCGAAGACTTAATCCCTGTCACAGCCGCAAGCAATATCAAAATATATGTCAAAGCAGTATCGGCACAGGGCTACACCTTCACATATGACCTGTTCGATGGTATCGTAAATCAGGACATCACAGACTTTGAAACTACAGCCGACATATCCGGCGGCGACTACACAGTAACCGACCCGGCCGGCAGCAAATATGAACCGTAAATATGATATAAGCGTAATTATTTAAAATCAGTTTTTCTTGTGTTTTCAAGGCGGCTCAGAATATTTATAAACAATATATAACTATTAAATAAGCTCATTTCGCATAAGTGAAATGAGCTTTAAATTTTAAGAAGAAAAAAGTGCCGGACAAAATTTCACACCAGTGAAATAAGTCCAGGCACTGCCAGAATGCAAGGTAGCAAAGCGCCTCGCTCGTAAACCTGAATTAGCCGGAGAGCATACAGTGTGTTCCGAAGAAAAAATGTGAACTGCCGCGGAGTTCCATAAATTAAAGAAGAAAGAAAACATAAATAAATCGTAACCTGCCCGGACAAACAACCGCGGCTGACTTCACATTTTTACTGAGGAATATACTGTGTGCTATGCCGGCAGCCTCACAAACTAAAAACGCGAGGCGCCCACCACACCTATCATATGATGAGCTGCGCCTCACCCTTCTTTTTTGCTGAGTGGCAGCGTAAATATAAACTCAGTTCCCACACCCTCAGTACTTATCACATTTATATTCTCACCATGCGCCTGCACGATTTCTTTAACTATAGACAGGCCAAGTCCCGTACCGCGCTTATCCTTTCCGCGGGATAAATCACTCTTGTAGAAGCGCTCCCAGATCTTTGAAAGGCTGTCCTTTGGTATACCGATACCGTGATCCTTTACTGATATAAACACTTTTTCATTTCTGATACTCGTCTCAATTTTGATACTCGAATCATTATTTGAAAACTTCACAGCGTTGTCAATCAGGTTGTAAAGAATCTGCTGGATTTTGACCATATCACCGCGCACGAAAAGCTCTTTTCCGGTGAGCAGCAGGTCAAAGCTTAAGCCCTTTTCACTGCATTTACCCTCGAAGGTAAGGATTGTCGTGCGGATCATTGTATTGATGTCAAAATCAGCAATATCCAGGTGTATGCCGTGATGACCGAACTGGTTCAGATCGATAAGACTCTTGGTGAGCTTATTAAGCCTCTCGGTCTCAAAAAGGATGATGTTTAAATATTTATCCTGCATCTCAACAGGTATGGTTCCGTCCAGCATAGCCTCCACGTAGCCCTTTATCGAGGTAAGAGGGGAGCGGAAGTCGTGTGACACGTTGGAAACAAACTTGCGCTGATCCTCCTCAAGCGTATCAAGCTCCGTTGCCATGTAGTTGAGTGTGTTTGCCAGATAGCCGATTTCGTCATTGGAATGTACATCAATCTGGGCAGTGAAATCGCCCTTTGCATACTTCTTTGCGGTCTTTGTGATTCGTGTGATTGGCTGGTAAATAGAGCGGCTCAGCATGACAAGCAGAATAAATGCCACTGCAAAAATGAGCGCTACAGTGTAAAAGGAGATATTCATAAAACCGTTTACACCTGCCGTGATATGGCTCATTGTCTTGTGAATGACTATGTAGCCGATATTCTGGTACAAGACATTTACCGGGGAAAATACGGACAGCATCTTATGCTTGAAGGAGCCGTAAAAATCTCCAATCATATAGTTGTCGCTGCCAAAATCGGTGACATCAAAGCCATTTATCACTACAGGCTTAGAACTGTCATTTTGGATATCAATGCCTATTGACGGATCATCTGAGTCCATGAGCAGCTCACCGTCAGGGCTGACCACCCATACCTCGGCATCCATATAGTCGGCTACGATTTTCATGTGATTCTGGAAATCGCTTAGCGACATGGATGAGCCAAAGTATTCGGCGGCGTAATCACCTGCAATGATGGATGCTTCCCTGTAGAGATTGGAAGCCTCCTGCTTTTCGATATAGTCTGTGGTGAGATGCTGTGTAAAGGTGCATATAATGAAAAAAGCGATGACACCGTAAATCAGATAGCTGATTAACAGCTTAGTGTAGATGGTGTGCTTCATTATTATTTTACCTCAAACTTGTATCCGATGCCCCAGACAGTTGCGATGCGCCAGGTTGGCTTGTCCTTGATTTTCTCTCGGAGACGCTTTACATGCACATCGACAGTGCGTGTGTCGCCGACATATTCATAGCCCCATATGTTGTCCAGAAGCTGCTCCCTCGTAAATACCTGATTTGGAGATGAGGCAAGAAAATATAAAAGCTCAAGCTCCTTTGGCGGCATATCAATCTGCTGTCCGTCATAAGTGACAGAGTAGTTGGACAGATTTACAATAAGCCCCGGGTACTCCACACACTTGATATCTACGGAAGCATAGGCCTCCGGCTTTGCAGGCTGGAAGCGTCTGAGCACGGCCTTGACTCTTGCCACAAGCTCCTTTGAGTCAAAGGGCTTGAGTATATAGTCGTCGGCGCCAAGCTCCAGGCCTAAAACCTTGTCAAATACCTCGCCCTTTGCGGAGAGCATGATAATCGGCACATCGGACTTTGCACGTATCTCACGGCATACCTGATAGCCGTCTATGCCCGGAAGCATGAGGTCCAAAAGAAGCATGTTTGGCTTGTAGTGCTCAAACGCGATAAGAGCCTGCTCACCGTCATTTACGATTTTGGTGTCATAGCATTCCTTGGTCAGATATAGAGATATAAGCTCTGCTATATTGTTGTCGTCGTCTACTATCAGTATTTTCTGTTTAACAGCCATTTCTAATCTCCTTCTTAAAAATTATTTATATTCCGTAAAAGTACATTGTCGTTATTTAAAGGTTGCGATGGTTACTCCGGCATCGCCCTCACCAAACTCACCGAGATGGTATTCCGCAATAGTTTTTGTCCTCTTCAAAAGTCCATGCACAGCCTTTCGCAGTGCACCAGTGCCTTTTCCGTGGACAATGCGCACTGATGAAAGATGAGCGATATATGCGTCGTCTAAGTATTTATCCAAGAGAGCAAGCGCCTCATCCGTAGTCTTTCCTATCAGGTTGATTTCTGATGAAACTGACAGCGATTTGCTCATCTTTATCTTGCTTCCGCTGCCGCCGTACTTCTTGGCAGGAGAGACTTCGTCGTTTAAGAGCACGAGGTCATTAATATTAACCAGCGAGCGCAGTATACCCATCTGCACATACAAATCGCCCTTGGCGTTTGGCAGAGTGTGGACAGTTCCCTTCAGATTGAGGGAGAGCACAAGCACAGAATCACCGATGCGCAGCTTCTTAGGCGCCTTGTGATTTGCCTTGGCAGTGTTTTTCTTGATGTCTGACAGCTTCTTTTCCTTGTCATTCATCTTGTCACGAAGGGCAGAGCGCTCCTTTTCCATCTGGCTCATAGGAGCCTGCCCCTGTCCGTATTTGTTGAAATTGCGGATGGTTTTGTCGGCAAGTTCCTTTGCATCCTGCAGTATCTTGTAGGCTTCCTCATTTGCCTCGCGTAAAATCTTGTCTTTGCTCTTGTCTATGCGCTCGTTTTTATCTTCGAGCTGTTTCTTGAGCTTTTCAATCTCGGCCTTGTAGCTGTTGATTTCAAGCTGTTCCTTTTCGATGGTTTGTCGCTGTGACTCGAGGCTTGCAATCAGATCCTCAAAATCAAGGTCGTTATCATTAATCCTGCTTTTTGCATCCTCGATGATGTTTTCGTCCAGACCAAGCTTTGATGAGATCGCAAATGCGTTACTCTTTCCAGGAATACCGATTAACAGGCGGTAGGTAGGGCTTAAAGTCTCCACGTTGAACTCACAGCAGGCATTTTCCACACCGTCTGTGGAAAGCGCATATACCTTCAGCTCACTGTAGTGTGTGGTGGCCATGGTGATGGCGCCATACCGGTGCAGTCTGTTTAAAATTGAGATGGCAAGTGCCGCACCCTCTGTCGGGTCGGTTCCCGAGCAGAGCTCATCGAACAGGCAAAGGCTTCTGTCGTCAGCTTTTTCAAGAATTTTTACGATATTGGTCATGTGAGACGAGAAGGTACTGAGACTTTGCTCAATACTCTGCTCATCGCCTATATCCGCAAAGACGTCCTCAAAGATGGCGAGCTTTGACCTGTCAGCCGCAGGAATGTGAAGACCTGCCTGACCCATGAGAGTCAAAAGTCCGACAGTCTTTAGTGAAACTGTTTTACCGCCGGTGTTTGGTCCGGTGATGATAAGCTGCTTATATTCCTCGCCGAGCCGTACATCTATAGGGACCACCTTTTTAGCATCCAAAAGCGGATGACGGCCCTTTCTGATATTGATATGCCCCTCGGTGTTGAACTCAGGTGCCACACCGTTATATGATTTAGCCAGATTTGCCTTTGCAAAAATGAAGTCAAGCTCTGAAAGAATCTCATAGTCCTGCTCCAAAGCAGCCGCATTCATGGCAACCTTGTCGCTGAGCGCTGCAAGGATTTTTTCAATCTCCTCCTGCTCCTTTATGAAAAGCTCCTTGAGCTCATTATTCAAATTGACGACAGCCATCGGCTCGATAAAAAGGGTAGAGCCGGTAGATGACTGGTCGTGCATCATGCCGGGTACATTGCCCTTAGCCTCAGCCTTTACGGGCAGACAATATCTACCGTCGCGCATGGTCACAACCGCATCCTGCAGATATGTCCTCGTTGTGCTGTTGTTCATGAGCTTGGTGAGCTGCGCATGGATTCTGTCATTCATGCCGCGTATGCTCTTTCTTATCTTAAAAAGCTCAGGACTTGCATCATCGGCAATCTCTTCCTCAGATAAAATGCACCTCTTAATCTCATCGCAAAGAGCAGAAACCGGTTCAATCCCTGCAAACAGACCGGAGAGAGAATCCTGCTTCTCATTATCCATGGCGCTTCTGCCATAAGCCTTCACGCGCTTTGCAACCTCCAAAAGACTGCAGATGCGAAGAAGCTCGGTCGTATTCAGAGCTCCGCCGATATCGAGTCTCTTTAGGGAAGCGTGTACATTGTGTATGCCAACGAAGGACACTCCGCTGTCTTTGTACAGGCGGCTTAGTGCATCGGCAGTGGTGGTCTGCAGATGTCTGATTTCGTATAAATCGGTGATAGGCTCAAGCGAAAGACACCGCTTCTTTGTCTCATCACATGCTGCGTAGCTGCTTAGCATGGTGAGGATTTTGTTATATTCCAATGTTTTGTAAACTTTTTTATTCATTTCTATATCCTTATATTTCGGTAGTTGAATATTAAATTCATATTTACTGTATAGCTTATCATATTATAGCTGAAAATCTTCAAAAAAACCATAATAAATATGTATTAAATGATAATTACAAGATGATAACATAAAGTTTAATACATAACGAACCAGTTTGTTAAACGAGCCAAAAAGTAAGGGCTTGCAGCAGTCCGGCGGGTACATGCCACAAGGCCGTACTCAAAGGCGTATTCAAAAAATATGGTTGCAACGCAATATAATTCAGAATATAATGTAAGATAGTAACTAAAGACATCTAATCAGGGATGACAATATAGGAGCAATTTATCAGAGAAAAGATAAAGGATAAACCGCTGAATAAAAAAAGACTTGCCAAAAAAAAGCAGGCACAGCAGCACTCTGCGGAGTGGCATTTGCAGTGGCTGCAAGCATTGTTTTTGCTATATTTCTGCCGGTTATCAACAGACAATCAAAAAAAGCTTCAGATGGAAAAAATAATAATGATGTGCAGACAGCCACACAGCAGTCTGGCATAGATGACAGCAGTGATGCATATAGTGAAAATGGTACACAAAGCACAGAGTCCGGCACTTCTTCGGAGCCGTCTTCGCAGACCTATCAGCCTACACTCGCAGATTATCAGGCAGTGCAGAACCAGCTCTACAGAGTGGGCACTTCGGCCACGAAATTTGTAGTAGGAGTCACGGGTGTGACAGATGCCACTGATATTTTCAATAATTCCTATGAGACCGAGGGTCAGGGAGTGGGAGTGATACTGAGGGACAATGGAAAGCAGCTAATCATTCTGACAGAGAAAAATGTAGTGGATAAGGCGGATAAGCTTAGTGTAACCTTTGTAAACGACATGATGGCTGATGCTGCGTTGGTAAAGTATGACAGCAATACGGGTATAGCAATCATTTCCGTGGATAAGTCACTTCTGGACGATGCCACAATAAGGGCTATAGCGGTTGCGGAGCTTGGTAATTCAAATATTGTTTCAAGAGGAGCATCTGTCATTGCGCTTGAGGCAAACTATGCCATTCTCACAGGTCTTGTAACGTCAACAACCAACGAGCTGTCGGCGCAGGACAACAATTACTCGGTGCTCACCACAGATATCGCAAGCAACAAGTTACAGAGCGGTATACTGATTAATACAGATGGTCAGGTCATAGGGCTTTCGCTGCAGGATTTCAATCCGGCGGAGGAAAACAATACGCTCACGGCTGTCAGTATAAGCGACCTGTCACCTGTCATTGAAAAGCTCGAGAGCGGCGCGGATGTGCCGTACATAGGCATCACCTGTACTACAGTTACAGAAAAAATAGCAAACAGATATAACATCCCAAAGGGTGTTTATATAAAGCAGGTTACCATGGATTCACCAGCATTTGTCTCGGGGCTTCAAAGCGGAGATGTGATAGTTGCGGTAAACAATACAGAGGTGTCGAATGTGTCCGCGTACAACACACAGCTTATGAAGCAAAAGCCTGAGGATACCTGCAATCTGAAAGTAAAGAGAAAAGGAAGCAACGGCTACACGGAGATTACCTGTCAGGTGAAAATCGGAGTGATGAATTAGCCGAAATTAGGAGGATATATGAAGTATATTTCAACTCTCCGCGAGGGAGAGAGAATCAATGAGATTTTTTTATGCAAGAGCAAGCAGACAGCCATGACCAAAAGCGGAAAGCCTTATGACAATGTTATCCTGCAGGATAAGACAGGCACGCTGGATGCCAAGATATGGGATGTGGGCTCAGTAGGCATTGAGGAATTTGATGCAATGGATTACATAGCCATAACCGGTGATATCACAAGCTTTCAGGGCAATTTGCAGTGTTCCATAAAGCGTGCGAGAAAGGTGAACGAGGGAGAATATGACCCTGCGGATTATCTGCCGGTCAGCGATAAGGATGTCGAGGTCATGTATAAGGAACTCATGGGCTTTATCGGCTCTGTAAAGAATCAATACCTGTCACAGCTCTTACATAGCTTTTTTGACAATAAGGAGTTTGAGCGCCGTTTCAAGTTCCATTCAGCCGCAAAGAGCGTGCACCACGGCTTTGTAGGAGGTCTTTTGGAGCATACACTCGGTGTGACGAAGAACTGTGATTATTTTGCAAAAATGTATCCGGTCTTAAACCGTGACCTGCTTCTTACAGCAGCTATTTTCCATGATATCGGAAAATTAAAGGAGCTTTCTACTTTCCCGGAGAATGACTATACAGACGCTGGTCAGCTCCTCGGACATATCATGATTGGTGCAGAGTGGGTAGGCGATGCGATTAAGAGCATCGACGGCTTCCCGGTAGTGCTCGCAAACGAGCTGAAGCACTGCATACTTGCCCACCACGGCGAGCTTGAGTTTGGCTCTCCGAAAAAGCCGGCACTTGTCGAGGCACTGGCACTTAGCTTTGCAGACAACATAGATGCCAAGATGGAGACCTTCAGAGAGCTGCTTGTAAATGTGCCTGAAAACGATACAAAGTGGCAGGGCTACAACAGATTTATGGAGACAAATTTCCGCAGAACAAGTGTGTAAAAAGGCGGACGATATTAAATATAGCTATGGTGTGATTTTTGGTGTGAAAGCTTGCACCGGATACAAACATTATAAAGAGTAATTATATATATAATAAAGAAGAGAAAAGCATGAAAAAAATGACATATTTGAACTTGAAATAACAGATATGGGAACAGATGGCGAGGGTATCGGACATTATGATGGCATGACCTTTTTCGTAAAGGATGCACTGATTGGTGACGTTATAACAGCCCGCGCAACAAAATTAAAGAAAAACTATGGCTACGCAAGAGTGGAAGAGATTAAGACCCCTTCCACTTTTCGCGTTGAGCCGCAATGTGAGCTGCACAAGAGGTGTGGCGGCTGCCAGATACAGGCGCTCTCTTATGAAAAGCAGCTTGAATTTAAAAATAATAAGGTGCGCAACAATCTCATGCGTATAGGTGGATTTTCCGAGGCAAAGCTGGACAGTAAAATGCAGCCGCCTGTTGGCGCAGACAATCCATACCGCTACCGCAACAAGGCACAGTTTCCGGTGGGATATGACAGGGATGGCAATATAGTGACAGGCTTTTATGCATCGCGAAGCCACAATATCATCCCAGTTGAGGACTGCAGGCTTGGGGTGCCGCAAAACAAAGAGATACTGGATATCATAAAGGAATGGATGAATGAGTGTGGCATCACGCCGTATGACGAGAACACACACAAAGGGCTCGTGCGCCATGTGCTTATCAGATATGGATTTACATCAAAGCAGATTATGGTGTGTCTTGTGATAAATGGGGACAGTCTTGAAGCAAAACGCCGAGCCGGGAATGCAGCAGATATACTGTGCGAAAGACTCTCAAAAATCGATGGAATGACTTCGATTTCCTACAATATCAACAAGGAAAACACAAATGTCATCCTCGGCAAAAAGACAGTCTGCATATGGGGAAGACCATATATTGAGGACACCATCCATCTGCTTTCTTACCCTGATTTCACACCACAGGGGACAGGCATCACATATCAGATTTCGCCACAGTCGTTCTATCAGGTAAACCCGAAGCAGACAGAAAAGCTTTACAGCACGGCACTTGCATTTGCAGGGCTCACAGGAAATGAAAATGTCTGGGATCTCTACTGCGGTATCGGTACCATATCGCTCTTTTTGTCACAGAAGGCAAAGCAGGTGTACGGAGTGGAAATAGTGCCTCAGGCAATCGAGGATGCCAAAAAACAATGCGAAGCTCAATGGCATCACAAAATGCACAGCTTTTTCGTAGGAAAGGCTGAGGAGGTGCTGCCACAGTTTTATGAGAATGCAAAGAAAAAAGAGAATATCACTGATGATACAGCATCCACCGGACATACAGATATGCTTCGCCCGGATGTGATAGTCGTTGACCCGCCAAGAAAGGGCTGTGATGAGAAGTGCCTGGACACAATGCTTGCGATGTCACCGGAGAGGATTGTATATGTGAGCTGCGATTCGGCAACATTGGCAAGGGATTTGAAGATACTCTGTGAAGAGAAGTATGAACTCATGAAGTGGCAGGCATTTGATCAGTTTTCTCATACGACGCATGTAGAAAGTATTTGCCTCCTCGAGCGGGTGAGCAACTGAAAAATATTGATATGAACTAAGTAAATTTATAGACATTTTCTTATCGTAAAGCTATAATATTAAAATCATATAGAACAGATAGACATTGATTTTAGAAAGTGATACAAATGAAAAAGCTAAAAAAGAGATTCATTATTCCGGCAGTGGTATTTATATTGGGCATGATGTGCGTTAATCGGCGCTATATATGTAGTCGGCAAGAGTCAGGAACAGCAGAACAGGACAAATGCAAAGCTCAATGCGATGACATATACGGAGCGTATATATGGCGAGCTTATGGAGGGAATAGGAGTTACCGATAGCTTAAAGCAGGTTATCATAAGTGGTGATGGAAATATAAATAGGTTTTATGATATTGCAGCAAATATGATGGATGATTCGATTCAGAGTATACAGATAGCACCGAATGGAGTTGTGACTGAAATATATCCAGAGGAGAGTAATGAATCCAGTAAGATAGATCTGATAAATGATAGTGACAGGGGAGAGATTTCGCGCTATGCGAGGGATAATGACACTGTAATAATGCAGGGACCATTGGAGCTGAAGCAGGGCGGATATGGTATAGCAGTGCGCAATCCGGTTTATTTGGAGAATGAAAATGGTCAGAAGAGCTTTTGGGGCTTCACAATTGTTATACTGAAGGTTCCGGAAATTTTTTCTGAATCTGTAGAGGCTCTTTCCAGTTTTGGATATAAGTACAGTCTGCAGAAGTTTGCTTCGCCGTGGGATGATACGTATGAGTGGGTTTACGGTTCAAAGGAAGAGTTGAACGATCCGGTGATATATGACTTTAACGTGTATGGAGACAAGTGGAGGCTTGAGATTTTACCCAAGAGTGGGTTTTACAATAACAGATATCTGCTATATCTGTTCATCGGAGGTGGAGTTATTGTCCTGCTTTTGGCAGGGCTTACAGCAGCGTTGATTTCAATCAATGAGAACAGGAAGAATTTCAAGAGACTTGCTGTGACTGATGCACTGACCGGTATCTACAACAGGCACGGCTTTGATGAGCAGGTTGAGCAATATATGAGACAGAATCCGCAAAAGCATTGTGTTGTGGCAATGCTTGATATTGACGATTTCAAGCTGGTCAACGATGTGTATGGACATGCGGCAGGTGATGGTGCACTGCAGAAGCTTGCAGAGAGCATGAAGCAATATTTTTCAAAGGATGTTATACTAGGCAGAAACGGAGGCGATGAGTTTAGCATTTTTATGCCGGATTGCACGGTAGAGGAGGTTAAGCCTTTTCTTAAGAAGTTTACAGGAGAAACCAAGAAATTTTATTGTAAAGGTGAAGAACATACATTTACCATTTCACTGGGCTTTGCGGAGTATCCTGTTTTGGCTGATGACCGTTCACAGCTCATGCGGTGTGCGGATATGGCACTTTATGAGGTGAAAATGCGTGGGAAGAACGGCTGCATGGCATACCGTGAGGGTGAGCGTATAAAAAGCCGTGCGAAGCTTGGATTTGCCGTGAAGGATATTATTGACAATATGCCGGGAGCGTTCATTGTTTACAGGGCAGATAAAGAAAATGATGAGATCCTGCTTGCAAACAATGAGCTGCTTAGGCTTACAGGCTGTAAAAACATGGATGAGCTGCTTGCATATACAGGTAAGAGTTTCCGCAATCTGATACGCCGGGATGAACAGGAAAGCTGTCAAAAAAGCATATGGTCGCAGATTAACGGAGGACACTCAAATGATTATATTTTCTTTCATATGCGAAAAGCAGACGGCACATATATTTCAGTGCTCAATCACGGCAGGATAGTGGATTCAGTGCATAATGGCAGAGTATTTTATGTGATGATTATGGACTTAAAGTCACTGCAGAGGCACTATGGAGACTGCCTGGAGCTGGTGGAGAAGTAGAAAAAAGCAGATTGTGAACACATGAGTTCACAATCTGCTTTTTTAATAGTGCATACACAATTTATTTATCCGAATAAATCACATTTCCACCGCATACGGTGTACTTAACCTTACCGGTCAGTTCCATGCCGGTAAAAGGTGTGTTTGATGACTTTGATGCATATTCGCATGGTACCCATTTTTCGTCAGGATCAAAGATGACAAAATCTGCAGCAGCACCCTCTGAGATAGTACCGTAAGGCATGTGGTACAGCCTGGCAGGATTGATAGTCATCTTTTCCAAAAGCTCAAGCATGCTCAGATGGCCCGGTTTGACAAGGCTTGTGATACCAAGAGCAAGAGATGTCTCAAGACCGATGATACCGCTTGGTGCTTCGGTTACAGGCTTTGATTTTTCCTCGGCGCTGTGAGGCGCATGATCTGTTGCGATAAGGTCTATTGTGCCATCGATAAGTCCCTTTATAATCTTTTGACGGTCTGCTTCAGTGCGCAGAGGCGGATTCATCTTGGCAAGGGTGCCGTGCTCTAAGACAGCATCCTCAGTCAGCGTGAAGTGATGTGGAGTGGCCTCGGCATGGAGCCTTGCACCAAGCTTTTGGTAGGTGCGGACTATATCAACAGATACACCGGAGCTGATGTGCTGTATCACAACGTCGGCGCCACTGCGCAGCGCAAGCAGACAGTCTCTTGCGACAAGGGCTTCCTCAGCGATGGATGGTGAGCCGTAGATACCGAGAGCGTCAGATATTTTTCCATGGTTGATGCCGTTGTTTTTGATAAATGCAGGGTCCTCCTCATGGAGACTTATCGGCATATCCAGCTTTGCAGCATTTTGCATGGCTCTGTAGCAGAAAGCGGCATTTGTAAGCGGGATGCCGTCATCGGTAAAGCCACATGCTCCGGCTTCCTTTAAAGCTGCCATGTCAACCTCATCCTGTCCTTTGAGGGAGTGCGATATTGCAGCGGCCTGATACATACGGATTTTTTCCTGCTTTCCACGTGTGAGGTTGTCCTTTAGAGTATCCACATTGTCCACTGTAGGCTTTGTGTTTGCCATGCACACGACAGTTGTGAAGCCACCCTTTGCGGCAGCCAGGGAACCGGTGTGGATATCCTCCTTGTATGTGAAGCCCGGATCACGGAAATGCACATGTGTGTCGATAAGTCCCGGTCCGACAATCATTCCGGATGCATCTATTATTTCTTCTTTTTCAGTTGCAGCAGCGTCTGACGCACATGAGATGTCAGGTGCTATTTTTACTATTTTTCCATCTTTTACAAGTATATCCATATGTTCGTAGAGACCTGAAGCAGGGTCTGCTACAATGCCGTTTTTTATTATCATGATAATCCTCCTGTAGATTGTACTTATTTTCTGATATATCCTAGTATAACAGGTTTAAACAAACTACACCATATCACTTGCATATTTTACCGGTAGTACAAGAAAATAATAATTACTGTTCACACCTAACAGTGTGACCAGCAACGATTACATCCCATTTAAGTAAATGATATAGTTATTTAGAAAACGTTATCATAGTATAATGGATAAGCACGAATTTGCAAACAAATTTCGTAACTGTTCAGTACCTTCAACAAATTTCGTAATTGTTCAGTGCCTTCATAGCTGCGAGCCGCAAGCGCATTAGAATCAGCAGCGCAGAATAGTTCCCAATTTCAAACAAAAGTGAAAATTGAAAAATGGGTTGCAATCAGTCGCAATCATAATCGTCTGTATATATGGACAATAGAAAATTTTATAGATATAATATGATTTAAGGGATCCTGAATTGGATACCTTTGACTCACATCATTTTACTAAGTAGGACTTAATTGGCATAATGTACAAATAGCCATAGGTTGATAG
>ENA-OQCU01000602-OQCU01000602.1-human-gut-metagenome-genome-assembly--contig:-NODE-602-length-15595-cov-2.941492_pt1 | contig 15595 bp, 10 predicted proteins | sample MGYA00242504_ERZ504590 | MGnify/ENA primary metagenome ERZ504590 (study PRJEB26092, sample SAMD00036318) | human gut metagenome | host: Homo sapiens | study: EMG produced TPA metagenomics assembly of... | reverse complement strand
TCATGGCGTTTCCTTTCGGGTGGAGGGCTCAGAGGGGCGGTTTACTCGCCGATGCTCTTGAGGTACTCCAGATTTTTGTCGATGAGGGCGCACCGCTGCTTTACGCAGTCCACACTGCGCAGCGGGTATCTACTGTTTTGCGGAACACTCGCCCTTTGGATGGCGGGAGGTTTCCAGCAAGTGTATGCAGCAACGGAACCAATGTTCCCAGGCTATTCAACAACAAAGTAACAAGGGTTAACCGGAAAAAGTGAGCGATGCCACAGGTCCCATCATTGGGGCTTCCGTAGTGGAGAAAGGAACTGCCAACGGAACGATTACCGATCTGGATGGAAAATTTCAGTTTGAATGTAAAAGCGGGAGCTACGCTCGTTGATCAGCTACGTGGGTTATAAATCCGAAGAAGTAAAAGCGGGCAGAGGTCCTTTGAGCATCACCTTGAAAGAGGATGCCAAAGCATTGGATGAAGTGGTAGTTACCGCCCTTGGCATCAAGAGAGAGCGCAAAGCGTTGGGCTACGGCATTGATGAAGTGAAAGGTGAAGCCTTGACCAAAGCGAAAGAGACGAATCTCATCAACTCCATGGCAGGACGTGTGCCGGGATTGGTAGTCAGCCAGACCGCCGGTGGTCCTTCCGGTTCTACGCGCGTTATTCTGCGAGGCAGTACCGAAATGACCGGCAATAACCAGCCTCTTTATGTAGTGGACGGTGTACCTTTGGACAACACTAATTTCGGCAGTGCCGGCACAAATGGTGGCTTCGACTTGGGTGATGGCATTTCGAGCATCAATGCCGATGACGTAGAAAACATGTCGGTATTGAAAGGTCCTGCGGCATCTGCACTTTATGGTAGCCGTGCCAGCCACGGTGTTATCTTGATTACAACCAAGCGAGCCAACAAGGATAAAATCAGCGTGGAATATAACGGAACGCTGACTTTCGACACCCAACTTGCCAAATGGGATGAAGTGCAACAGATATACGGTATGGGAAGCAACGGTACTTATAGCTATGATGCCATATCCAACACAAACAAAAGTTGGGGCCCCAAAGCGGACGGTTCAAACATGCTAAAGTATTTTGACGGCGTAGAACGCCCTTTCCTCATTGTCCCCGACAATACGTCCAACTTCTTCCGCACGGGTATCACCGCCACCAACTCCGCCATCATAGGTGTGAACAGCGGAAAAACCGGAATTCGCTTTACCTATACGGACATGCGCAATAAAGACATTGTTCCCCAGACTCACATGAGCCGTGACATTTTCAACCTGCGCGCCAATACGTCTGCAGGAAAGGTAGACTTGGATTTCAGCGTCAACTATACACGGGAAGACGTGAAGAACCGTCCGGCACTGGGCGACAGCAAGTCCAATATCGGTAAAAACCTGATGACCCTTGCCACCACCTACGACCAGGAAATGGTTGCAAACCTATCAGACTGCCGACGGCGAATATTCCAACTGGAACGGCATGGACCCCTACAACGTAAATCCGTACTGGGATATCTATAAGAACTTCAATAATCCAAAAAAAGACTTGTTCCGCATGAACGGCAAGGCCGTATGGAACATCGACCCACATCTGAAACTTCAGGCAACGTTGGGCGCCGAACTCAATTGGTTCACGTTCGATGATTATAAAGCACCTACCACTCCCGGATTCGAAGCCGGAAGACTTCAAAACAGCGCTTTCCGCAACCGCATGTACAACTTTGAAGTGTTGGCTCTCTACAACAACCATTGGGGTGATTTCGATTTCAACGCTACGTTAGGCGGTAATGTATATAAGGTGAACAACCAGACTACCGTTACCACCGCTCAAGACATGAAGATACGCGATGTCCCTTCATTGACGAGTTTCAACGAGATCAGTGTAGTGCCCGGCAGTTACCGCAAGCAGATTAATTCGGTTTACGGAGCAGTGAACGTGGGCTGGAAACACATGCTTTACCTCGATGCTACGTTGCGTGGCGACCAATCGTCTACCCTTCCCACTGGCAACAACATGTATATGTATCCTTCTTTCTCCGGCAGCTTTGTATTCTCCGAGCTGGCAAAACTGAGCGACCTCCTGCCTTACGGAAAGGTGCGTATGTCATGGGCGCAAGTTGGTAGTGATACCGATCCATATCAGCTCGGATTGGTGTATACCAAGTCTAAGTTTGCTTATCCCGGTTATACTATTGGTTATATCAGTAACGGTACTATCCCCAATAAGGATTTGAAACCTACCAAGACCAATTCATTCGAAATGGGTCTGGAACTGAAATTCTTGAAGAACCGTATCGGCTTGGACTTCACTTATTACAGCCAGCTTAGCAAGAATCAGATTATGGGTATGGCCAGCTCCTCGACTTCCGGCTACGGCTATCGTTTGATTAATGCGGGTGAAATTGAGAATAAAGGTGTGGAAATAGCTCTGAACACTCGTCCGATTCAAACGAAAGACTTCTCTTGGGATTTGAATTTCAACTTCTCGAAGAATAGTAATAAGGTGAAGAAACTGGTGGACGACATGGATATGTTTGAACTGGAAAAGGCTACATGGCTTGACGTACAAGTGGCTGCCAAGGTAGGTGAGAATTTCGGCTCTATCGTAGGTCCCGACTTCCAGCGTAACGAAAATGGTGATATTCTTATCGATCCCTCAACCGGATTGCCTATGTACGACAAGAGCAACCATGTACTGGGAAATGCGTCCTGGGACTGGACTGGCGGTGTCTATACCAACTTCTCCTACAAGAATATTTCACTTTCTGCCGTGTTTGATGTGAAGGTGGGAGCAGACCTTTATTCTATGTCAGCTCGGGCCGCGCATGAAACAGGCAAGAGCATGGCCACTTTGGAAGGGCGTGAAGCATGGTATAAGTCTGAAGAGGCCCGTCAGGCAGCAGGCTATGCCAAGGATTCTCCTGACTGGATACCCACCGGCGGTTTTATTGCTCCGGGTGTGATAGACAATGGTGACGGCACTTATCGTGAAAATGACATTGTGATTAATCCCGAGAAATACTGGATGAGTGTTTGTCGCAATGCCCCTTCCATGTTTATCTATGATAACTCTTATGTGAAGTGTCGCGAAATTACATTGAGCTACACCTTGCCCAAGGCTTGGCTGAAGAATGTGGTAGACGGACTAACTATATCGTTTGTTGCCCGTAATCCGTTCATTGTCTGGAAGAATATTCCGAACATTGACCCGGACTCCAACTACAACAATACCACCGGTATGGGTATGGAGTATGGTTCGCTGCCTTCACGCAAGAGTTACGGTTTCAATGTCAATGTGAAATTTTAAGAGACCCCATGAAATTTATCAGATACATTTACTAAAAAAGAGATATACAATGAGACACTATAAATCATATATCACAATGGCGTTGGCGGCATGTACTTTGTTTTTCGTTTCCTGCAGCGATGAGTATATGGAGAGCATGAATACCGATCCTTCAAAGGCTGACACCATCGATCCTAACGCACAACTTACCACTGCCCAGCTTCATACCTATGGAGATTTGGAGGTGAGTGAAACTTACCGTAGTTATATTTATGCCTTCAATCAGCAGTTGATGGGCTGCTGGAATACCACGAACTATGGTGGCCGCCATACACTTGATCTTAACGAGATGGGGCATATCTGGCAGAACTACTATTTGAAAAATATCAAGGACCTTACCGATGCGCAGGCACGTACTATGGATGATGAAGAGAAGGTGAACATCAATGCGGCTGTCCGCATCTATCGTGTCTATCTAATGTCTCATCTTACTGATATTTATGGTGATGTACCTTACTTTGAAGCGGGAAAAGGCTTTATCGATGGTAAGTTCACGCCTAGATATGACACGCAAGAAGAGATATACAATGACTTTTTTGCGGAGCTCGACGCTGCCGTAACAGCTTTTGATGGTACCAAGGACCGCATCACCGGAGATGTCATTTATAACGGTGATATAAACAAATGGAAGAAGTTTGCCAATTCACTCCGCCTGCGTTATGCTATGCGTATCTCGGATGCCAACCCACAGAAGGCCCAAGAAGAGTTTGAAAAAGCTTTGGCTGCAGATGGTGGTATCATTGCCTCTGGTGCTGATGACGCACTGATTCCTTATTTGGATATTGCTTTTGACTTTGGTGGCGAAAGCTATTCCGACTATCGTCGCAACGCTTTATCACAGCGGCTGTATGGTAACGACCCTCGCAATAACCCCAGTTTTATCTGCTCTACTTTTTATAATCAGTTGTTCAATACTGGTGACCCTCGGTTTTTTGCTATCATACGGTTCTACTTTGACCAGATAATGAGTACAACCAGTACTGAAGGGCGCATTGATATCACTGAAGAGGTATTGGCTAAAAATATGGCGCATCCGCGCGATCCAGGTGCATTCTTCTATGAACCTTGGCCCGAAGCGTACGAGAGCGACCTTATAAAAGAATTGCAGGAAAGCAATCCTGCCATTGAAAAGATTTCCATGGATACAGAAACGGAACCCAAGTTGGCAAGTAACTTTCTTGAGGGTGAAAACCCGGGAGTGGTTATAACCTCGGCCGAAGTGGACTTCCTGCTGGCAGAAGCTGCTCTGAAAGGATGGAATGTGGCTGGCTCCGTAGAAGAGCATTATAGAAAAGGTGTACGTGCGGCTATGGACTTCTTGACGGACAATTACGGATGTGATAAAATAACTGATGAAGAGTTTGACAACTATATGGCCAATAACATCATTGGTTACACGGTAGAGCAGAAAAAGGCATCTATCAATACGCAGGCATGGATTCTGCATTTCACCAATCCGTTGGAGTGTTGGGCTAATTTACGCCGTTCCAACTACCCACAGCTAAAGTCTCCTGCAGAGTATGGCTTCAGCCAGGTTCTTACTTGGGGGGCGGCTATCCCGGTCCGTCTGTGCTATCCTGTGCTGGAATCTTCATACAATAAGAAAAACTATGAGGAAGCGCTGGAGCGTATGGGAGGTAATAATAGCTGGAATACCCCTGTGTGGTGGGATAAAAATAATGTTCAATAATTTCTGTTCAACATCAAATTAACTATCAATATGAAAAAGATATATGTTATGCTGTTTGCCATATTGGCATTCAACGCCTTCTTGACAAGCTGCAGCGACGAAGAGCCGTTCTCTACGGCTACGCCCAATGATGAGCCTCGTATACTCGACCCTACCTTTCCGGATCGGGTCAATGGAAATCTGGCCACATTTGCCAATTTCAGTCGTGACGGCAAATTTTCGATGAAACTCACGGTGACTCCCGCGGACTATACTACCGTAACTTGGTTTGTGGATGGAGAAGAAGTGGCTACCGGTACTGAAATAGAAAAGGAATTTATGGCAGGAACTTATCACCTTAAAATAACAGCTACCACCACTGTTGGGAAATCCACTTACCGTGAAGGGCTTATTCAGGTAAATCCTTTAGCAGATGACCCCAGTGCCACTGAAGTGGCATTCGAACGTATTGTGGCTCCCGGTAATAAAGCTTGTTTTACGGCGATAACCTGGATAAAGTGGAAAGCATTCTTATTGGTGGGATGGCTGCCACGGATATTACTTATGTGGAGTCGGAAGATGGCAATTATGTGGAATATACTGTGCCTGCCGGCTTGTCGGAGGGAGATTACCGGGTTATTTTTATCGATGCCGAAGGAAATGAATATGGCGCCAATAAAGTGAAAGTGACTAAAGGGGCTATGATTACAATGGGAGCCAACCGTGCTACCGTTGGTACGGCATGGATAATGACCGGTATTAATCTTGATGCTGTTGCCTCGGTTGCGGTAGCTGATGTGGAGGTAGTGGAATTTGCAGAGCAAACTGCCACTTCTCTCACGCTGATTTGCCCGGAACTGGCAGAAGGGGAATATACAGTGACTGGTAAGACCAAGACCGGTGAGAGTATACAGTTCTATGCCAATGGTGAAGTTACTACAGAACAGAAAGTTACTATCTCTTCTGAGAAAGCCCTATGGGAAGGCCATCATTATGTGTCTTGGGACAAAGCGGACGGTGATCCGAACAAATCGTTCAACCTGATTCCTCAAGAAGTGATGACTGCCCTTAAGCCGGGAACTATTTTGCGGGTGTATTATTCGATAGAGCCTACAGCAGAATATCATCAGATGCAACTTGCTACCGGTTGGTGGACAGGGCTGATGGATAAGATAGAATTCAGTGAAGATGGTGTTTACGAACTGATTATCACCCAAGAGGTTATTGACAAGATAAATGCTGAGGCCGGATTCCTTTGTGTGGGACACGGTTACTATGTCGACTTGGTAACAGTTCAATAATTTCTAATAAAGAGTGAAAAATGCATACTTACATTTTACGATTTTTTCTGCTGTTTGCTGCATCTGCCACAAATCTTAGTGCACAGATACCCATATATCAAAATCCTGATATGCCTATCGAAGTGCGCGTTGAGGATGCGTTAAGCCGTATGACACTTGAAGAAAAGGTGGCACTTTGCCATGCGCAGAGCAAGTTCTCATCGGCAGGGGTGCCCCGTTTGGGTATTCCAGAGTTGTGGATGAGTGATGGACCTCATGGAGTTCGCCATGAGTTTGAATGGAATACTTGGAATTATGCGGGTTGGACCAACGACTCTATTACGGCTTTTCCTGCTCTTACGGCTCTTGCCGCTACTTGGAATCCGGATATGGCTGCACGCTATGGCAAGGCTATTGGCGAGGAGGCACGTTATCGTAAGAAAGACGTATTGTTAGGTCCCGGTGTCAATATCTACCGTACTCCCCTTAATGGGCGTAACTTTGAGTATATGGGTGAAGACCCTTATCTTGCCGGTGTAATGGCGGTTCCTTATGTCAAGGAATTGCAAAAAAACGGTGTTGCTGCTTGTGTGAAGCATTTTGCATTGAACAACCAGGAGCAGTGGCGTGGTACCGTTGACGTTGAAGTGAGTGACCGTGCTCTTTACGAAATCTATTTGCCTGCTTTCAAACAGGCAATAGTGGAAGGGGGAGCATGGAGCGTCATGGGAGCTTATAACAAGTATCGTGGCCAGCATTGTTGCCATAATGCCCGTCTGCTCAATGATATTCTACGTGATGAATGGGGTTTTGACGGTTGTGTCATTACGGATTGGGGAGGAGCTCACGACACCAAAGAGGCTGCTCTTAATGGTCTTGACATCGAAATGGGGTCTTATACTAACGGTTTGACTTCGGATAATAGCTTGGGGTATAATCTCTACTATTTGGCAGACCCCTATCTGGAGATGTTGAAGAAGGGGGAATTGCCGATGGCGTCAGTGGATGCGAAAGCGAGGAATATACTGCGTCTGATTTTCCGGACTTCATTGAATCAGAATAAGCCGTATGGTTCACTCTGTACCAAAGAACATTATGATGTGGCTAAAGTAATAGGTGACGAGTCCATCGTACTGTTGCGGAACAATGGCATTCTTCCATTACAAGCTGATAAGTATAACCGGATATTGGTGGTTGGTGACAATGCTGTCCGTAGACTTACGGATGGTGGCGGTTCGTCGGAATTGAAACCAAAAGATATGATTTCTCCACTTGATGCACTGCGTGCCCTATATGGTGATAAGATAGAATACACCCAGGGTTATGCATGTGGCCGTCCCTTTTTTTGGTCATGAGGAGGAAATGCGGCAGACGGTGATAGACTCTTTGCGTGCTGAGGCTGTGGCAAAGGCACGGCAGGCAGATGTTGTTATCTATGTGGGAGGTTTGAATAAAAACGCTTTCCAGGATTGTGAATCTACTGACCGTAAGTCGTATAATTTACCTTTTTCTCAAAATGAATTGATAGAAGAGCTTGTTGCTGTCAATCCAAATCTTGTGATAGCCAATATCAGTGGCAATGCTTATGCTATGCCGTGGTTGCAGAAAGTGCCTGCAATCCTGCATATTTCTTATTTGGGGACTATGGGAGGAGCGTCGATTGCAGATGTTATCAGTGGTAAAAGTGAATCCATCGGGTAAACTGCCTTATTCTTTCCCGGTGAAGTTAAGCGATTGTTCGGCGCACTTTTTTGGTGAAGAGGCTTATCCGGGTATCGATACTGGCAAGGACGATGTGTCTTTGACGGATTATCAGCGCAATGTCGGATGTCAATCCTAAAGAAGAGTATAAAGATGATATTTTAGTAGGTTATCGTTGGCACGATACAAAGAAGATTCCGGCTCTTTTTTAGTTTTTGGGCATGGATTGAGTTACACTTCTTTCAAATACGGCAAGTCTCGGCTGTCATCGAAGACGATGGATGAAAAAAGGAAGTATCAAGGTAACAGTACCTTTGACTAATACGGGTACGAAGATTGGTAAAGAAGTGGTACAACTTTATCTTGGAGATCCGGTGTGTAGCAGTTGTCCGTCCATTGAAAAGAGTTGAAGCATTTTACAAAAGTAGAGGTCGAACCTGATGAAACATGTTCAAGTGGAATTTGTTATCACTCCTGATGATTTGAAGTTTTTTCGATGAGGCAAGCCATCGATGGATAGCTGAACCGGGAGTATTCAATGTGTATGTCGGGACTTCATCTGCAGATATTCGTTGCATGCACTCCTTTAAATATATATGTGATTGACGTAATAATTCAACGGCAATTAAACATATATGTGAAGAAAACGTACTGCCTTTTAGGCAGTACGTTGCATAATGAATCATTCTTTTGAAGTTTGAAATTTAATCAATATACTTATCTTTGTCTTTTGAATAGATAATTGCCTAATATGAAACCATGATGAAACAGAAACTTCTTTACCTTTTGCCACTCTTCCTATTGTCGGGATGCGGGCAGGCTACTTACAAGAATGCATCTCTGCCGGCAGAAGAGCGTGCCGGACTTTTGCTGAAGGAACTGACGCTCGAAGAGAAGGTGTCCTTGATGATGGACAGCTCCAAACCAGTGGAACGTCTGGGCATCAAGCCCTATAACTGGTGGAATGAAGCGTTGCATGGAGTGGCGCGTGCCGGGCTGGCCACAGTGTTTCCCCAACCGATTGGTATGGCGGCATCTTTCTCGCCGGAGACTGTATACGAGGTATTTACTGCTGTTTCTGATGAGGCCCGTGCCAAGAATGCCTACTATGCATCCCAGGAAAGCCATGAACGCTATCAAGGATTGACAATGTGGACGCCTACGGTGAACATCTACCGCGACCCTCGCTGGGGAAGGGGTATAGAGACTTATGGGGAAGACCCTTATCTGACCAGCCGTATGGGGGTGATGGTTGTAAAGGGTTTGCAGGGCACGAACGATGGAAAATATGACAAGCTGCATGCTTGTGCCAAGCACTTTGCCGTACACTCCGGTCCGGAATGGAACCGCCATGAGTTTAATGCGGAAAATATCAAGCCCCGTGATTTGTATGAAACTTATCTTCCTCCTTTTGAGGCTTTGGTGAAAGAAGGAAAAGTGAAGGAGGTGATGTGTGCCTACAACCGTTTTGAGGGCGATCCTTGCTGCGGTAGCGACCGCCTGCTGATGCAGATTTTGCGCGATGAGTGGGGATTTGACGGTATTGTCCTTTCGGACTGTGGAGCTATTGCCGATTTTTACAGAGACTATGGTCATAAGACGCATCCTGATGCAGAGTCCGCTTCGGCGGCTGCGGTGCAGAGTGGGACTGACTTGGAGTGCGGTTCGAGTTACGAGGCCCTGGTAGAAGCGGTGAAGCAGGGAAAGATTGATGAAAAAGCAGTGGATGTAGCAGTCAAGCGTCTTTTGACGGCTCGCTTTGCCTTGGGTGAAATGGACGAGCCGGAGAAGGTGTCCTGGACCGGCATTCCTTTTTCTGTGGTGGCTTCTGCCGGACACGATTCTCTGGCGCTCGACATGGCGCGCAAGTCAATGACACTGCTTATGAACAAGGATAATACCTTGCCGTTGAAGCGTGGAGGGCTGACTATAGCCGTGATGGGTCCGAATGCCAATGATTCTGTGATGCAGTGGGGAAATTATAACGGTATGCCTCCGCACACAGTTACCATTCTGGACGGAATTAGAAAAGCTTTGGGGAGTGATGATCGGCTTATTTATGAACAAGGCTGCGGATGGGTGGAGAGAGCTCAGATACAGAGCGTCTTCAACCGTTGCAAGACTGCCGACGGGAAACCCGGATTTACTGCACGCTACTGGAATAACGTGACTCGTGACGGTGAGCCAGTCACTACTGCCCAAGTGACCACTCCTTTCCATTTTTGTACATCCGGTGCCACGGTTTTTGCTCCGGGTGTGAACCTTACCGACTTCTCGGCTACCTACAACAGCGTATTCACTCCCGACCAGTCGGGAGAGGTGGTCTTTGACATCTATGCTTATGGCTCAGGGAGATTGCGGATAAATGGGGAGGAAGTGAGAGGATTCTCCAATCAGCACGGTGGGCAGAAGAGTGCTTATACTTTGCAGGTACAAGCAGGAAAAACGTATGACGTTGAATTGGATTTTGAATATTTCCGTAGCGATGCACAGCTGAACTTCGACCTCGGATTTAAGAATGAAGTGGATGTGAGAAAATCTGTGGAGCGTGTAAAGGATGCTGATATCGTGGTCTTTGTGGGAGGAGTCTCTCCGAACCTCGAAGGCGAGGAGATGGGTGTTGAGCTTCCCGGATTCAGAGGAGGCGACCGTACTGATATTGAGTTGCCTGCTGTCCAGCGGGAACTGATTGCCGCTTTGCACCATGCCGGTAAAAAGGTGGTGTTGGTGAACTGTTCAGGTTCTCCTATCGGCTTGGAGCCGGAAACCGGGAGGTGTGGAGCTATCCTGCAGGCATGGTATCCCGGTCAGGCAGGCGGTACGGCTGTAGCTGAAGTCTTGTTCGGTGATTACAATCCGGCAGGACGCTTGCCGGTAACCTTCTACCGTAATGTGTCACAGCTTCCAGATTTTGAGGATTATAATATGACGGGCCGGACTTACCGTTACATGACCCAGGAACCGCTTTTTCCCCTTCGGTCATGGATTGAGCTATACCTCTTTCAGCTATGGTGCTGTGGTGCTTGGTTCGGATAATATAAAGTCCGGTGAGAAATTGAGATTGAGTGTCCCGTAACCAATACCGGCAAATGTGACGGTGAAGAGGTTGTGCAGGTCTATTTGAAGAAAAACGATGATGTAGAAGGACCGAGCAAGGCATTGCGTGCTTTCAAGCGGGTACATATCCCGGCAGGAAAGACGGTCGATGTAGAGTTTGATTTGGGTGATAAAGAGTTGGTGTGGTGGAATCCGCAAAGCAATGCCATGTGCGTTTCCGAAGGCAGCTATGAACTGATGGTGGGCGGTAGCTCGCAAACTGCTGATTTGCTGCGCCGGTCTTTTGTCATTCAGTCTTGATACATCACTGACAGAGTCAAAAAAAGTTTTCCGCTTGAGGGTGAGTTATGGCCCTCAAGCGGAATTTTTATATACTGGGAATACATGTTCTTAATAATCCTTAATACTATATGTTAACTCCCTTGTTTCTTTGTACTTCTCTAAATTTTAATTGATATATTTGTGATATCGTTATGATATCAATTAAATTTATAGAATATGGAAACAAAAGAGTGTAGTTTCAGTGGTTTCAAGATGAATGGCTTTCTGGCCTTGTTCCTTCATTTGGTAGTGCTTACGGCGGTGATAATCTTTGGGTTTCTCATTTCTGTGCCTACCTTGATCCTTTCGGTGTGTCTGTGTCTGGTATGGTTCATTATGTTTGCCGGCTATATGGAGCTGGAACCGAACGAGGCGCGTGCCATGGTGTTCTTTGGCAAGTACAAGGGAACATTCAAAGAGACCGGCTTTTTCTGGGTAAACCCTTTCCTTAATAAGAAGAAGCTTTCGCTTCGTGCACGCAACCTGGATGTGGAGCCGATAAAGGTGAACGATAAGATTGGTAATCCTATTCTTATAGGACTGGTATTGGTGTGGAAGCTGAAGGACACCTATAAAGCCATGTTTGAGATTGATTCACAAACAATGGCTGCATCCGCTCCGACAGCGGGTAATGCGAACCAGGTCAGTCTTGGCAATGCGGTGGCCAACCGTATGAATGCGTTCGAGAATTTCGTCATGATACAGAGTGATGCCGCTCTTCGCCAGGTTGCCGGTCAGTATGCCTATGATGATAATGAGGCTGATACGGAAGAGTTGACACTTCGTTCGGGCGGTGAGGAAATCAATGAACAGCTGGAGCAGAAATTGAATGAACGCCTGGCCATGGCAGGTATGGAAGTGGTGGAAGCGCGTATCAACTATCTGGCATATGCGCCCGAAATTGCCGCTGTGATGCTGCGTCGCCAGCAAGCATCTGCCATTATTACGGCACGCGAGAAGATTGTGGAAGGGGCAGTCTCTATGGTAAAAATGGCGCTCCATAAACTTTCTGAAGAAGAAATTGTTGAACTGGACGAAGACAAGAAAGCAGCAATGGTCAGCAATCTGTTGGTAGTGCTTTGTGCGGACGAGGCTGCCCAACCGGTAGTCAATACGGGAACGTTGAACCATTGATAAAGGATACGGATGAAAGAGATGGGAGGCATAGGACGGTGGGCTCTTATACTGCTCTTGCTGGGCAATGTATATGGGGGCTTTGCACAAGATGCGAATACTGCGCGCGCGCAGCACATTTATGAATTGTTTGTGGCAGGGCAAGGTGACAGCATCCATGCGGCATTGAACCGGGAGTTGCAGGAGAAACTGGCTCCGGCACTCTTCAATGATTCTTTCCGGCAAGCAGAGAAAATGTTTGGTAAATCCATATCAAAAGGAGAATGGAAGACCGATTCTGCCCAGGGAATTACTATCTATTATTCCGATGTGGAATTTGAACGTTATAATCTCCGCTTTCTAGTGGCTTTTGATGCTGACGGGGCACTGAATACAATCCGGCTAGTCCCTGCACCTGCTGTTAGCACTGCCCAACCGGTAGCCTATGATAAGACAAAAATGGATGAAAGGGATATTACGCTGGGAGCCGACGGCTACAAGCTTCCCGGAACGTTGACTTTGCCCAAGAGGGCAGTCGGTTCGGATGTATGCAGGGTTCCTTGTGTTATTCTGGTACATGGTTCCGGTCCTCACGACCGTGACGAGACGATAGGTCCCAACAAGCCTTTCCGTGACCTGGCCTGGGGATTGGCGGAACGCGGCATTGCCGTCGTCCGCTATGAAAAACGGACAAAAGCATATGGTGCGGCTTGCGTTCCTGCCGGTCGCGAACTCGATTATGATACTGAGGCCGTGGACGATGCCGTTGCCATAGTGGAGCAGGTAAGGGCTTTGCCCGAGCTGGCTCCTGACAGTGTGTATGTGTTGGGGCACAGCCTGGGAGGTACATTGGCTCCCCGTATTGCCGGGCGTTCGAAAGGTTTGGCAGGTATCATTATCCTTGCCGGACTGGCAAGACCGCTTGAAGATGCTCTTGAGGAACAGTTTTATTATACCTCTTCTTTGACGGATTCTTCAGTCAATGTAAAGGCTCAACTTGATGAACTGAAACAACAGTTGGTGAATGTCAAAAAGCTTGGTACCGAAGAGTTCGATGAGGCAATTCCCTTACCGTTGGGGCAGCCCCGCTCCTATTGGCTGTTTGCCAACGCTTACAAACCGGTGGAGGTTGCCGCTAAACTAAAGCTGCCCATATTTGTTCTTCAAGGGGAGAGAGATTATCAAGTGACTATGGAAGACTTCGGTTTATGGCGTTCCGGTCTGTTGCATTGTAAGAATGCGTACTTCAAATCTTATCCGAAATTGAATCACTTGTTGCAGGAAGGCAGCGGCAAGGCGACTCCGTTTGAGTATAGCCATGCTTCGCCCGTCCCGGCATATGTTATGGATGACATTGCCTCCTTCGTGCGGGGCAAGCAGAATACTCTTTGATTGGTACTTGGTTATATCAAAGTAACTTCAATCATAAATCGTAAATTGTTAAATAGTAAATAAATAGTGGCTAAAAAAGAAACTTCAACCAAAAGCTTTGTCCTCCGTGTGGATGCTGCAACGATGGATGCCATTGAAAAATGGGCAGCCGACGAGTTCCGTAGTACCAATGGACAGCTTCAGTGGATTATCGCTGAAGCATTGCGGAAGAGTGGGCGGATGAAGAAGTCCAAGAATCCTCCTCCGTCTGAAGAGAAAGCAAAGGAGGATTAGTGATAACAGATTCTAAATCGTAGATAATATGATTAATCTTGGTCCTTATTCCGGCAAGAAATGCCCTAATGTCCGTTTCCAACCCACTGTGCTTGACCGTATTCTGGAAGGTACGGCCCTGCTTATCGTGCTCGTTACGTGGATTAGCATTTAATAGTTCTTTTACCATTTATCCTCCTTTTTCATCTTTATTTGTTGTTATTAAATCTGCCATTACCTACTAATGGTTACTCTTTCTCTTCTTTTCGCAATTTTTAGGTATTGTTCTCCTTTTTAACTACCTCTACCTTTGCTCCCAACAAAAATTAAGATAAAAGATGAGAAAATTAACTGGCTTATTCGTTTTATGTTTTTGCTTTCTGCCAATGCTTTGCAGGCTGCTGAACCTGAAAAAGTTACTTCTGCAGCAGAGAGTACGGAGATTTCAACAGACAAAGAGAAAAAGGAAAAAGTAGCGAATGATGGCGACAACTACAAGAAATTCCGTTTCGGTGGATACGGAGAAATGGTTGCAAGTTTTAAGGATTATGGTATTAACCGTTTCTATGGTGCGCCTGAAGGCAATCCAGACAAACATAGGAATACAATTTCTATACCCCGTTTCGTGTTGGCTCTGGATTACAAGTTCAATTCCAAATGGATACTCGGTGCTGAAATCGAGTTTGAATCCGGTGGTACGGGTACTGCTTATGAACTTGAGAATACGGAAAACGGTGAGTATGAAACGGAGGTGGAAAAGGGTGGCGAAGTGGCTATCGAGCAATTCCACATTACCCGTTTAATTGTTCCACAATTCAACATACGTGCCGGTCACATCATTGTCCCGGTAGGATTGACCAACGCCCATCATGAACCAATCAATTTCTTTGGAACTTATCGGCCGGAAGGAGAGACAACCATCCTTCCTTCTACGTGGCATGAAAACGGACTCGAGTTTTTTTGGTTCTTTTGGAAAAGGATATGCCAGCTTTGATTATCAGGCCATGATAGTGGCCGGTCTGAATGCCAATGGCTTTGACCGTAACACCTGGATAGCAAGTGGCAAACAAGGCATCTTTGAAGAAGACAACTTTACTTCACCGGGCTATGTGGCTCGTCTGGACTATAAGGGGGTTCCGGGGTTGCGTATAGGTGCTTCGTTCTATTACTGCGCTGATGCCGGTTCCAATTCTGACAAAGCGGATACTTATTCGTCTACCGGTAAGATTCCGGTAAGAATTTATACGGCAGATGCCCAATACCGTAATAAATATGTGGTTGCCCGTGCCAATATGGTATACGGAAATTTGGGTAATTCAGCGAAGCTTAGTGAGGCAAATACCAAATTGTCGAATAAATCTCCTTACAGCCGTATAACCCCCATTGCAAAGAATGTAGTCAGTTATGCAGCCGAGGCCGGTTTGAATATCAGCGCTTTCTTCAAAGGAAACAGGAAAGTTCCGGTTATTC
>ENA-OQCU01000599-OQCU01000599.1-human-gut-metagenome-genome-assembly--contig:-NODE-599-length-15645-cov-3.894510_pt1 | contig 15645 bp, 14 predicted proteins | sample MGYA00242504_ERZ504590 | MGnify/ENA primary metagenome ERZ504590 (study PRJEB26092, sample SAMD00036318) | human gut metagenome | host: Homo sapiens | study: EMG produced TPA metagenomics assembly of... | reverse complement strand
CAGATATAGCCCATATACGTTGCGTTGCGAAGGATGCGGCTGATTTTTGTACAGACCAACTGACGTTTCCATGCTCATCCTTACGACCCAGCCGAGAAGTTCATTGACAATCGCCTTTTCCCCGTAGCCCTGAGAATAGAGCGTGAAAACCATTCGTATGGTTGCAGCCTGTTCCTCGTTGATAACGTATGTACGGTTGACCTTATCCCGGTCGTAGCCGATGATGTTGCCGCTGCCGTAAAGCACACCGTTCTGCCGGCTTATCTTCTGCCCGGCAAGAACACGCTCTGAAATCTTGCGGCTTTCTTCCTGCGCCATGGTTGCCATGATGGAAAGCCGGAGTTCGCCATCGCCGTCCATCGTCCAGATGTTGTCGGATACGAAAAAGACCTCTACGCCGAAATTGCGGAGTTCACGGGTAAGCTGAAGGGTATCGACAGTGTTGCGGGCAAAGCGGCAGACCTCACGGGTGACGATCAGGTCGAATTTGCCACGTTTGGCATCGGAAATCATCTGCATAAACGCAGGACGCTTTTTGGCAGAGGTACCGGTGATGCCCTCGTCGATATACTCTGTCTACTCTAGGGGTAGCATATCATTGCAGATGCAGGACGGCGCCGGGGGCTTTTGCTGCTTTTTTGGGTGCCGGGGGGCGAATTCTCCCGTTTTTTGGACTTCCTCAGCAGGCTTGCCGATATTCGGACCGTGAAGACCGTTGCTGCGGATGTTTCGTTTTGCAAAAGACGGTGCACCGACTGATTTATGGAAGTGCCAGCACATCGGTAAGGGAGGTGCGGATCAGTTCCATCAGCTCGCCGGTCACCGGGGGCAGGGTGCGTCCTACATGGTGTGCCAGCAGCAGATACAAAGGCTGGGGCGGGGCCAACGCAGCGCACCGGGGATGGTGGCGGCGCTCCATCAGGTTCAGGGGCAGCAGGGAATCGGCAATGCCAAGATTTGCTAGCTGCCGCAGGATGGAGGTATCCGCCTCACAGGCAGCGGGGGGCAGCTGCCCGAACATCTGGGGCAGCAGGGCGTCTTGCAGGGTCCGGAGGGTGGAGCCTGCCGGTGCCATCAGCTGGGGGCGGGGGTCCAGCCCCCCGGGGAACAGATCCCCGGGCTGCCATCCCTCCGGGCAGCGGCAGGGGGCAAAGCAGTAGACCATCTCCGTAAGGGTCAGTACCTGACAGTGCAGCAGGTCCTGCCGGGGCTGGGAGGAAAGAAAGATGCCCAGATCCGTGGAGGAGTTCATAAGGGATTCCAAGGTCTGCTCCCGATTCTCCTCACGGATGGTCAGCTGGATATCTGGGTGCCGGGCGCAGAATGCAGGCAGGGCGTGGTCCCGCAGCGCCTCGGCAAACAGGGGGTCACAGCTGATATACAGTTTGCCGCCGCGTCCCTGCCGGTAGGACTTGGTGTGGACAAACATCTCGTTTTCGATGTGGAGGATGTTCCGGGCGTTGTTTACAAAGATGGTTCCGGCACTGGTGGGACGCAGCCGGTTGTGCTCCCGGGTGAACAGGGGAGTGCCCACCATCTCCTCCACGGCACGTAGATGGCGGGAAAGGGCGGACTGCGCCAAAAAATGCCGCTCTGCCGCCCGGGAAAGACTCTGCTCCTCCACGATGGAAATCAAATACTCCATCACCCGGCTGTCAAGGTTCACCTCCTGCATGGTCTGCAGAGCGGTGCCCACTGCCTCCCGGGGCAGGCTGCCGGTGTCTGCCAGCTGAGAGGGTGAGAGCACTTCCTGCAGCAGCTGGTCCACCAGCGGGGCGTCGGTGGGCTTGTACCGGGGATCGTGGAGGCGTTCGGTGATCAGCAGACCTGCCAGGTACCGCTCCGGCTCCGTAAGGGTGTGCCCCAGCGGGAAACGCAGGTGCAGGGTCTGGTGCACAGGAGGATCCAGCGGACGGTAGGCAAGTTCGCTGCAGGGAAATACGTGGGCATTACTTACCAGCCCCACTCCCACTGCCTGATGCATCATGGAGTCGAGCAGGATAACGTCGTTGGACTCAAAGGCGACTACGGGCTGGAACCCCGCCTGCTGGAAAAGCTGCTCTGCAATGAGCCGGATGCTGTGACGGGGACCCTGCAATACAAAGGGAGTGTCCCGCAGGTCTGCCAGATGGATGGTCTCCTGCTTTGCCAGTGGGTGGGAGGCAGGCAGGGACACCAGTAGTTCTTCGTGGGCAATGGGGATGTCGGTGACCTCGCTGCTGGTGGCACCGGCGCCCAGTGCCAGGTCCACCAGCCCCCGGGCGATGGCTCCCGGCTGCTCGGCGGCATATAGCTCGGCGAGGCTCAGGGAGATATCCGGGTACCGGCGGGAGAACTGGTTGTAGATCTTGCTGAAGATGATGGCACCTCGGTTGGGGGCGGTGGCAAGACGGATCGCCTTGCGGTTGCCGCCGGTGACCTCTTTCACGGTCAGCAACATACGGTTCTGCTCGTCAAGGATCTTCTGGGCGCATTCCACCACATACCGTCCCACGGCGGTGGGGTACAGGCGGCGGTTGTACCGCAGGAACAAAGCAAAGCCAAAGGTGCGCTCGCACTCTGCCAGAAACTTGCTCAGCGCCGAGGGGGAGATGTGGAGCGCCTGCGCCGCATGGCTCAGATTGCCATAATTTGCAATGGTGGAAAGGTAATAATACTGACGGGTGTTCATAGCAGTTTCCTTTTATTACAAAATGGTAAAAAGTCGGATTTTAGCCAGAAATCTGCAAAGTGCTGGAGAATATGGAAAAGTTTTTCCATAATAAGTATAAAAGACCACAAAAGGAATTGCAAGCTGCTATGAACAAATCGTTATGAAAAAATGGAATTCTTGTGTATCGTAAAGTGAAGCGGCAGGTTGTACAATGAAAGCACAGAGAGGGTAATACCTCAACCAACGCAGAATGATCACCGGAAAAGAAGGAGACTAACAATGAAGAAGATCACCAGAAGATCCATGCTCAAGGGCAGCGCTGTTGCTGCTGCAGCCCTCGCCCTGTCCGCCTGCGGCGGCTCCAGCTCCAGCACCGCTTCCTCCGCCAGCACTGCTGCATCCGCAGCCGGCACAGCTGCCGCTGACGACATCGGCTTCCCCAAGAAGGAGACCATCACGCTGGCAGTTCCCGGCAAGGCAGGCGGCGGATCCGATCTGGCGATCCGTTACTATAGTGAGGGCCTGAACCGCATCTACGGTCTCAAGACCACCGTTACCAACTACGACTCCAACACCGTGGGTCACCAGACCGTGGCAAATGCAAAGCCCGATGGCACCACCCTGATGGTCGCCACCTCCGCTCTGAACATCCAGTACATCACCGGCAACGCACAGGTCAACCCCATGACCGACCTGACCCTCATCGCCTGCCTGGAGGACAACGGCTTCTCCACCCTGGCAGTGCCCAAGAATGCTCCCTACGATGACTTCAATGGATTTGTGGAGTACGCAAAGGCTCACCCCAACGAGCTGAACGCAGGTATGCCTGCTGCAGGTGCCAACACCTTCCTGTTCGGCAAGCTGTGCAGCGTTCTGGGCATCGAGCTGAACAAGGTGGAGTGCGCTTCTGAGTCCGACCGTCTCACCAACCTCGCCGGCGGCTTCATCGACATCGGCGTCGTAGGTCTGGGCAACGCACAGGAGTACGAGAAGGCTGGTAAGTTGAAAGTCATCGGCACCGTGGCAGGCGACGGTATCACCATCAGCGAGTACCCCGCAGAGCTGCCGGAGAACTACAAGACTCTGCAGGAGCAGGGCTTCCAGGGTTGCTATATGCTGGTCTACCACTACCTGATGGGACCTTCCGGCATGGACGAGACCATGGTAAAGGAAATGAACGCTGCCATGCAGGCTGTGGTGGAGGATCCCACCGTCAACGAGGGCATTGCGGGCATCGGTCACATCCCCGGCTGGCACGATCTGGAGGAGTCCGAGGAACTGCACCAGAAGGAGTACGACGAGCTGGTAGAGATCGCAAAGAGCCTGGATATGTACGTTCAGGGCTGATACGGGCTGAATTATCGCAAGTCAAGAAATTAGCGCAACATTCAAACAGCATATTTGCGATATGCAATTCAACGCTGTTGCTGTTGCATTAAAAAGTTGAATTGCTATAAATAGAGATCATCCGCACTGGATCTGCACAGGATCGATTTAAAGTGCGTTCCTCCTAAGTGATAGCCCGGAGCTGTTCCCTCCGGGCTATTTTTGAGAAAAAAGAGGTGTTTTACATATGAAAATGAGACGTGACATGGTCACAGGCATCGTGGGTCTGCTCACCTGTGTCTTTTTCTGCTTTATGACCCTGCAAGTACGCCAGCCGGCAAAGCTGCTGGAGCCGGGTCCCCGTCTGCTGCCCTTTGTGGCGCTGTTCCTCATCGGCATCAGCTCCATTGCTCTGATCATCCGGGGCTACAAGGACCGTGCCAAGGAAGAAAAGCCCTACTTCCCCAAGGGCGGCGTGCTCAAGGTCACCAAGAGCTTTTTGATGCTGGTGCTCTACGCCGTTGCTATGACCTATCTGGGCTTTGTGATTACCACCCCCTTTGCTACTGCAGCGTTCATCTATGACCTCAAGGGCAACAGCGAGGTCAAGCCGGTGTCCACCGCTATCATCTCGGTGGTGGTAACGGCGGCGCTGTACGCCATGTTCGTGTTCGCATTCCAGATCAAGCTGCCTGCCGGCGTTCTGTTCGGCGGCTAAGGAGGGGAAATAAATGGCTGCATATCTTTCTGCTTTACTGGTCTGCATGAAGCCGCTAAACCTGCTGCTGATCTTTGCCATGGTCGCGTTAGGCATCGTCTTTGGTGCAATCCCTGGTTTGTCCGCTACCCTGGGCATCGCTCTGCTGCTGCCCATCACCTTTGGTCTTTCCACCGAGACTTCCTTTGTCATGCTGCTTGCCATCTGGATCGGCGGCGTGTCCGGTACCTTTATCTCGGCGGTGCTCATCGGCATCCCCGGTTCTTCCTCTGCCATTGCCACCTGCTTTGACGGCTATCCCATGACCCAAAAGGGACAGGCAAGCAAGGCGCTGGGCATCGGCATGACCGCTTCCTTCATCGGAACCGTGTGCTCTGTGGCGATCGCCACCGTGCTGTCCCCGGTGATCGCAGAGGCGGCTCTGCATCTGGGACCCTGGGAATACTTCTCCCTGTGCTTCTGCGCCATTACTCTTATTGCCTCCCTGTCCAAGGGCAACATCTTCAAGGGCATCATGTCCGCCGGCATCGGTCTGCTCATGGGCTGCGTCGGCATGGACCCCATCAACGGCGCTACCCGCTTCACCTTTGGCAATGTGTACCTCACCTCCGGCATCAGTACCGTTGCACAGATGCTGGGTATGTTCGCCATGTGCCAGATCATCCGTGACAACGCCAAGGGCGAGGCAAAGATGCCCGATGTGGACGTCAAGAACATGAAGGGTCTTGGCATCGGCTTCAAGGACATCATCGAAAACATCAAGACCATTATCTTTGCATTCGCTTCCGGTCTGTGGATCGGCTTCCTGCCCGGCATGGGCTCCGGTATCTCCAACATGGTCGCCTATGGCTATGCCAAGGGCATCAGCAAGGATCCCGAAAGCTTTGGCAAGGGCAACCCCGCCGGCGTGTGGGCATCCGAGACTGCAAACAACGCTTCTCTGGGCGGCGCGCTGATCCCCATGATGGCTCTGGGCATCCCCGGTGACGGCATCACCGCTATGCTGATCGCAGGTTTGACCATCCACGGTCTGCAGGCTGGTCCTCTGTTCATGACCGAGCAGCCGGACCTTGCCATGCTGATCTTTGCCTGCGTCATGGTGTCCGCCATCGTCACCTACCTGATCCAGATCGTCACCAAGCGCTGGTTCCCCTACATCCTCAAGATTCCCTATCACTACCTGTATACCGTCATTCTGGTCATCAGCTTCATCGGCGGCTACGGCATCTCCAACACCATGTTCAACATCTACGTCATGCTGGCACTGTGCCTGCTGTCCCTGTTCATGAGCGTTGCCGGTCTGCCCACCAGCCCGCTGGTGCTGGCGTTCATCCTGTCCAGCAAGCTGGAGCGGTACTTCCGTCAGGGCATCAGCTACGCCCACGGCAGCTATGCCCCCTTCTTTACCCGTCCCATCTCCCTGATCCTGCTGATCATCTCGGTACTTTGCGTGTTCTGGCCCTACATCTCCGATCATCTGAAGGCGAAGAAGGCGGCAAAGAACCCTGCCCCCACTGCTGCAAATGTGGACGTGAACGATGACTGATCCGGTACAGCTGCCTGCCCAGGAGCGGGTCTACGGTTCCTTTGCCTCCATGCTGCGCAAGTACGACCGCTACGCCCGGCAGGACGCTTTCCGGGGCAGCACCCCGGAGGAATTCCGGCAATGGCGGGAAGATACCCGAAGCCTCCTGCATTCCCTGTTGGGAACATGTAAAATGGAACGTGATATACAAGATGCTCGCCGAATGGAGACCGTCTTCACAGAGGAGGGTATCCGCCGGGAGCACTGGAGGATCCAGGTGGAACCGGAGGTCTGGATGACCCTGTTCCTTCTGGCGCCTGTCGGCGCTGGAAAGGACACCCCGGTGATCCTTTGCCCTCCGGGGCACAACGGTGCCGGAAAGTACTCGGTCGCCGGTGTGCGGGACTACCCGCCCATTACCGAAAAGATCGACCACTACCATTACGATTACGGTCTGCAGCTGGCAAAACAGGGCTGTGTGACGGTGTGTCCGGACTGCCGGGGCTTTGGAGAGCGGCGGGAAGACCCGGAGGACACCCGGCGGCTGCCGGAAGGACTGAAGGGCGACTGCTACCGGCTGGCACACATGGGAGAGCCTCTGGGCATCCCGGTACTGGGGATGCTGACCTGGGACCTGGCAAGACTCATCGACTGGCTGGAAGAGGACCGGCGCTTCAACACAGACCGTCTGGGGGCCGTGGGGTTTTCCGGCGGCGGGATGCAGACGTTGTGGCTGACGGCGCTGGACGACCGGGTAAAGTTTGCCGCCATCAGCGGCTATATGTACGGCTACCGGGACGCCCTGCTGACCCTGAACAACAACTGTTCCTGCAACTATGTGCCCCACCTGTGGGAGCATCTGGACATGGGCGATATTGCCAGCCTCATTGCACCCCGCCCGTTGTGGGTGCAGTCCTGCCGGGAGGACCGGCTCAACGGTCCCCGGGGCGTGGTAAACGCTCAGGAGCAGGTGGAAATCGCCGCCGAGGCGTACCGGCTGCTGGGTGTACCGGAAAACCTCCGGCACCAGATCTGCCCCGGCACTCACCAGTGGCACGAAGAAGACCTTGCAGAATATCTGACATTTCTTTTGGAGCATTCCATCAATAGCAAAGAGTAAGGGAGTTTTCCCCATGAACAAAAACGAGCTGCGCAATACCATTCTGTCCCAGATCCAGCTGCCCTGCATCGGCAAGAACCGGATGCAGGTGGAGCCGGTGTCGGGACAGATGCAGACCCGACAGCTGCAGCAGGCGATCGACGACCTCAGCTGGCGGGGAGGCGGAACGCTGGTCCTGCAGCCGGGCGTCTACCGCACCGGTGCGCTGCACCTGAAAAACGGCGTGGAGCTGCACCTTGCATCGGAGGATACTCTGGTGCAGTTTGTGCCCGATGACCCGGCAGAAAACTACCCGCTGGTGTTCTCCCACTGGGAGGCAAGTCCCTGCTACAACTTCAGCGCCCTGCTGTATGCCTGTGATGCACAGGACATTGCCGTTACCGGCAAGGGGGTGCTGGACGGCGGCGCCGATGCAGACCACTGGTGGAACTGGCATCATCAGGTGGAGACCTCCTGGTCTGAAAACAAGCTGGACCTGCAGCTTGCCGACCGCAGAACCCTGCGCAGCATGAATCTGGGCGGGGTGCCGGTGGATCGGCGCATCTTTGGCGAAGGACACTACCTGCGCCCCAACTTCTTTCAGCCCATCCGCTGCCAGCGGGTGCTGCTGCAGGGGGTCACCCTCCGCAACAGCCCCATGTGGCAGCTGAACCCGGTGCTATGCAGCAGCGTGGTGGTGGACGGGGTGACCCTTTCCAGTCACGGTGCCAACAACGACGGCTGCGACCCGGAGAGCTGCAACGGCGTGTGGATCAAAAACTGCCGCTTTGACACCGGCGATGACTGTATCAGCCTGAAGTCCGGGCGGGACCGGGACGGCAGAGAGGCAAATGTGCCCTGCCGGAACATCCTGATCGAAAACAACGACTTTGCAGACGGTCACGGCGGCGTGGCGCTGGGCAGCGAGATGAGCGGCGGCATCTACAATGTGCTTGCCAGCGGCAACCGATTCGCCAGCCCCAACCTGACCTATGCACTGCGGCTCAAGACCAACGCCCGGCGGGGCGGCGCTGTGGAGCGGGTCATGCTCTGCGACAGTGTGATGGACCACGTCCACGGGGCGGCGGTCCACGGTACCATGCTCTACGAGGATGGGCGCAACGGCGACAGCCTGCCGGTGTTCCGGGACATCACCATGGAGAATATCACCGCCCACGGCGGAGATTACGGCGTTTTTCTGGAAGCATTCCCGGAGGTGCCCATTACCGGGCTGGTGATGCGGAACATCACCATTGACGGGGTGCGCCAGTGCCTGCGCAGCATGAACTGGAAGGACGCGGTGGTGGAAAATGTTACCATCAACGGCAAACGGTTCCCCCGTCCCGGCTATGTCCGGATCCTGGGGGTGCCCTACATCGGAGGCACGGTCACTGCCAGCGCCGAGAGCTGCGGTGCACAGGAGCCGCTGACCTTCTGCTGGGAGGCGTCTGAGGATAACAAAAACTGGACCCGGTGCGGCGGGGGAGAGACCATCGCCGTGCCTGACGGGGCGGCATACCTCCGGGTCAGCGCCGCAAACCCTGCCGGAGACCGGGAGAGCAGCCGCAGCTACCGGGTGCTGCCGGCACCGGTGCAGGGAGCCGCTCCCCGGCTGTACTGCCGTGGGATGCTGGACGCCCCGGAGCTGGAGCGGGGCAGCGAGCCAGTGACCCGGCTGGAAGCAGCGCAGATGCTGCTGCCCCTCGCCGATGATCAGCTGCCTGCCCCGGAGCTGACAGATACCGCCGAAGAAGCGGCACGCCGGGCAGCGGCAAACCGGTTCTTCCCGCTGGAAAAGGGCTGCTTTGCCCCCCGGCGCACCATCTCCCGACAGGAGATGGCAACGGTGGCAATGCAGGCGTGCGGGGTGAACTACCGCAACGCATCCAGTACCATGCCGGTGTGCACCGACGTGGACCGGGTGGCAAACAACTACGGGACCAATGCGGCGCGGGCGCTGTATTTTGGATTCATGCAGCTGGAGGCGGATGGACGCTTTGACCCGGAGCGTCCGGTGAGCCGGAAAGAGGCTGTGGAGATCCTGGACCGGGTGGCAGATTTTGCCGGACTGTAAAAAAGGAGATAAAACGCATGTGGCTGGAGTATTTTGAACAGTATCTGGACCGGGTCTTTCCCCGGTTCCTCAGCGAAAAGCTCTGGAATTATAAAGACGACCTTTGCATGGTGGGGGCGGAGGACCTGTACTGCGCCACCGGCAGCGAAAGTTGGCGGGAGCCGGTGCGCCGGAACGCTTCCTTCCTGATGGACGACGCCGGCAGGGTGGCAAACTGGGTGCCCGGAGAACACAACATCGACAAGGTGAGTTTTGGCAAGTCCATGAGGATCCTGCGGGATGTTACCGGGGAGGCACGGTGGGCAGAGGGCGTGGAGCGCGCCTACCGCATTCTGGCGGACTACCCCCGCACCGTTACCGGGAACTTCTGGCACAAGGACATCTATCCGGATCAGGTCTGGCTGGACGGCTTGTACATGGGGATGCCCTTCTACGCCGCCTGCCTGGCAGAAAACGGCGAGAACCACTGGGACGACATTCTGGACCAGTTACCGCCGCCCACAAACTGCTGTGGGATGAGCAGCTGGGTCTGTACCGTCACGCCAACGACTGCTCCCGGAAGATGGAGTGGGCGGACCCGATCACCGGGCAGAGCCCGGTGGTGTGGCTCCGTGCCGAGGGCTGGTTCCTCATGGCACTGGCGGACACCTACGAGATCGCAAAGGACCGCACTCCCCGTGCTGGGGAGCTGTGCCCTCTGCTGAAAAACGCACTGGACCGTCTGCTGCCCTATCAGGTGGCAGACACCGGCATGTTCCTGCAGGTGGTGGACCGGGCGGACCTGACCGGCAACTACTCCGAGACCTCCGGCAGCGCCATGGTCGCCTACGCCCTGATGAAGGGTGCACGGCTGGGGATGCTGCCGCCGGAATACGGGGAAAAGGGCAGCCGGGTGCTGGACGGCATCCGGGACACCTACCTGAAAAAGGGCGAGCAGGGCTGGGAGCTTCACGGCATCTGCGCCAGCGCAGGTCTGGGACCGGGACCGGACAACCGCACCGACCGCACCGGCACCCCGGAGTATTACCTGAGTGAAAAGCAGATGGTGGACAACCAGCACGGTGCCGCCGCCTGTATGATGGCGGTCAGCGAGCAGCTGCGCCGTGCATAAGAGTATGTATGAGGTGATTATTATGGCAGAACGTTTGACCATCCAGATCAAAGACAACGACAATGTGGTGGTTGCCGTCCACGACCTGCCCGCAGGCACAAAGACCGAGAGCGGCGTGGTCACCCGGGATCCCATCCCCCAGGCACACAAGATCGCACTGGTGGATATCCCCGCCGGCGGCGAGATCATCCGCTACGGCGTGGTGCTGGGCTATGCAAAGAACGACATCCCCGCCGGCAGCTGGATCAACGAGCATATGCTGGACCTGCCGGAAAGCCCGGCACTGACCGATATGCCCTGGGGCACCGACATCAAGACCCCGGACCAGCTGCCTACCCCGCCCCGGACTACTTGGATGGGCTACCGCAACAAGGTAGGTCCTGCCGGCACCCGCAATCTGCTGGGTATCGTCACCACTGTGCAGTGCGCTGCAGGCGTGGTGAAGGTGGCAGTGGAGCGCATCAAAAAGGAGCTGCTGCCCAAGTACCCCAATGTGGACGGCGTGGTTGCCATCACTCATCCCTATGGCTGCGGCGTTGCCATCAACGCTCCGCTGGCATACATCCCCATCCGTGCCATCACCAATGTGATCAGTCATCCTAACTTTGGCGGTGAGGTCATGGTGGTGGGTCTGGGCTGCGAGAAGCTCACCTACGACCGGGTGCTGCCTCCGGAGGACATCAACCCGGAGAACTGTCTAACTCTGCAGGACTGGAAGGGTCACGATGCCATGATGCAGGCGATCATGGACATGGCGGAGAAGAAGCTCCAGAAGCTGAACCTGCGCCACCGGGAGGAGCTGCCCCTCAGTGAGCTGCTCATCGGTATGCAGTGCGGCGGCAGCGACGCATTTTCCGGCATCACCGCCAACCCCAGCGCAGGCTATGCAGCGGATATGCTGGTAAAGGGCGGTGCCACCGTAATGTTCAGCGAGGTCACCGAGGTCCGGGACGGGGTGCCCATGCTTGCCGCCCGCTGCGTCAGCGCCGAGGTCCGGGACAAGCTTGCCGCCGAGATGAAGTGGTACGATGATTACCTTGCCGAGGGCGGTGTGGACCGGGATGCCAACCCCACTCCGGGCAACAAGAAGGGAGGTCTGGCAAACATCGTGGAAAAGGCAATGGGCTCCATTGCCAAAAGCGGCACCAGCCCCATCGTGGAGGTGCTGAGCCCGGCGGAAAAGCCCTCCAAGCACGGTCTGATCTTTGCCGCTACCCCTGCCTCCGACATCGTGTGCGGACCTTCTCAGGTGGCTTCCGGCATCGGTCTGCAGGTGTTCATGACCGGTCGTGGCACCCCCTACGGTCTGGATGTGGCACCGGTCATCAAGGTGTGTAGCCGCAACGAGATGAAGGAGCAGTGGTTCGACCTCATCGACATCTCTGCCGGTCATGTTGCCACCGGCGAAGCGACCATTGCCGAAGTGGGTACTGAGATCTTCAACCTGATCCTGGACGTGGCAAGCGGCACCAAGGAGCCTTACAGCGATCAGTACGGCTTCCACAACGATATGTGCATCTTCAACCCTGCCCCCATTACCTGAGGTGCAGCGCAAGATAGAGTACGAATACGGAAATCATTCAAACAATCTTATGGAGGAAACGATTATGAAAATCGGTTTTATTGGTCTGGGCATCATGGGTAAGCCCATGGCAAAGAATCTGCTGAAGGCGGGCTACACCGACCTGCTGGTGAACAACCGCAGCCAGGCTCCGGTGCAGGAGCTGGAGGCCGCCGGTGCAAAGGGCGCCACCCAGCAGGAGATCGGAGAGCAGTGTGATGTGGTCATCACCATGCTGCCCAACTCTCCGCAGGTCAAGGAAGTGATGCTGGGCGCAAACGGCGTGGCTTCCCACATGAAGCCCGGTGCAGTCTTTATCGACTGTTCTTCCATCAACCCGGTTGCTTCCAAGGAGATCTATGCCGAGCTGCAGAAGAAGGGCGTGGAGATGCTGGATGCTCCCGTCTCTGGCGGCGAGCCCAAGGCAATCGACGGAACCCTGAGCTTTATGGTAGGCGGCAAGCAGGAGATCTTTGACACCTACAAGCCGGTGCTGGACGCCATGGGCGCTTCCACCGTCCGCTGCGGCGAGGTAGGCGCAGGCAACACCACCAAGCTGGCAAACCAGATCATCGTGGCATGCAACATTCAAGCTCTTGCCGAGGCTCTGACTCTGGCACAGAAGGCAGGCGTGGATCCCGAGCTGGTGTTCCAGGCGATCAAGGGCGGTCTTGCCGGCTCTACCGTCATGAACGCCAAGGCTCCCATGATGATCGCAGGCAACGACAAGCCCGGCTTCAAGATCGACCTGCACATCAAGGACCTGAACAACGTTCTGGACTGCGCACACGCTGTGGGCGCTCCCGTGCCCATGACTGCCGAGGTGCAGGAGATCATGCAGTGGCTCCACAACCACGAGGGCGGTCAGAAGGACCACAGCGCCATTGCCCAGTACTACGAGTACCTGACCGGCATCCAGATCGGTCGCTGAGGATAAAGGAGCACAGATGATGAACACGGAATTTATGAAGGGCGTTGTGGTGCCCATCCTCACGGTCATTGACGGTAACGAGAAGGTCGACGAAGCGGGAATGCGGGATCAGGTGGAGTACGTCATCAAGGGCGGCGTCTCCGGCATCCTTGCCTTTGGCTCCAACGGCGAATTCTACATGGTGGAAGAGGACGAGATGGAGCGGGGACTCAGGATCATGGTGGATCAGGCGGCAGGTCGTGTGCCGGTGTACTTTGGCATCGGCGCCATCAGCACCAAAAAGTGTGCCGTCTAGCACGGATGGCAGTGGCAAACGGTGCCGCTGCAGTCAGCGTGCTGCAGCCCATGTTCCTGAAGCCCACCTACGCCGAGCTGTATGATCACTTTAAGACCATTGCAGAAAGTGTTCCCGAAAACGCCGGTTTTATTGTATAATAATCCCGGACGGGTGGGCTACACCCTCAGCGCACAGCTGGTGGAAGAACTGGCACACACCGTGCCCAACATCGTGGGCATGAAGGATACCAGCGGCGACATCACCCAGACTTCCGAGTTCATCCGCCGCACCCGGGACGTGGAGTTCAAGGTCTTTGGCGGCAAGGATACCCTGCTGTACGCCAGCCTGTGCCACGGTGCCGTGGGCGGCGTATGCACCGCAGCAAACTTTATGCCGGAGCTCATCACCGATGTGTACAATAAGTACGCCGCCGGTGATCTGGCAGGCAGTCTGGAGGCACAGTTCAAGCTGAACCCGGTGCGCCTGTCCATGGACGCTGCCAGCTTCCCCGTTGCTGCCAAGGATATGGCAAATCTCCGGGGACGCAAGGTAGGTGTGCCCTACCTGCCTACCCTGCCCACCCCGGAAGGGGCGGCAAAGCAGGGCTTTGTAAAGACCATGACCGAAGCAGGTCTGCTGTAAACCTATGTAAAAGGAGGCTGCCCCATGAATCAGGCACTGCGTAAGGACGCCCAACAGATCCTTGCATCCAGCCTGCAGGCGGTGCTGCCGGACGAAGCGGTCCAGCGTGCCCTGCGGGACTTTGAACCCCACGGAGGTCGTGTTCTGCTGGTGGCTGCCGGTAAGGCAGCGTGGCAGATGGCGGCGGCTGCGGTGCGGACGCTGGGCAGGGTGGACGGCGGCGTGGTGGTGACCAAATACCACCACGTAAAGGGGGACATTCCCGGGGTGGTCTGCTGCGAAGGCGGACACCCGGTGCCGGACGAAGGCAGCTTTGCCGCCACCCAGAAAGCACTGGAGCTGGTGCAGGACCTGACCGCTGCAGACGATGTGCTGTTCCTGCTGTCCGGCGGCGGCAGCGCCCTGTTTGAAAAACCTTTGGTCCCCGGGGCAGAGCTGCAGGACATCACCGGGCAGCTGTTGGGGTGCGGGGCGGACATCGTGGAGATGAACACCATCCGCAAGCGTCTGTCTGCAGTCAAGGGCGGGCGGTTTGCTCGGCTGTGCGCTCCGGCACAGGTCTACAGCATCGTGCTCAGCGATATTCTAGGAGACCCGCTGGATATGATCGCCAGCGGTCCCGCCTGCCCGGACAGCAGCACCTGTGCCGATGCCCTGGCGATCGCAGAAAAAATATCAGCTGAAGCTTTCCCCGGAGGCACAGGCACTGCTGGAGCAGGAGACCCCCAAGACGCTGGACAACGTCACCACCCGCATTACCGGCAGCGTCCGGGAGCTGTGCGCTGCCGCCGCAAAGGAGTGCGGCGCTCTGGGCTATGAGTCGGTCATGCTCACGGACCAGCTCTGCTGCGAGGCACGGGAGGCAGGCAGCTTTCTGGCAAGCATCCTGAAAAGCCATGCAGGGCAGGGCAGAAAACTTGCCTTTCTTGCAGGCGGTGAAACGGTGGTCCACCTGACCGGCAAGGGTCTGGGCGGACGGAATCAGGAGCTAGCGCTTGCCGCCGCCCCCGGCATTGCCGGGCTGGATGCAGCGGTGTTCTCCGTAGGCAGCGACGGCACCGATGGTCCCACCGATGCAGCCGGCGGCTATGTGGACGGAGAGTCCGCCGTAGCCCTTGCCGCAAAGGGGCTGGATGTGTTCGAGATGCTGCAGGAAAACGATGCCTACCATGCACTGAAAGCAGTGGATGGTCTGCTGGTGACCGGACCTACCGGCACCAACGTGAACGATGTGGCAGTGGCACTGCTGCATGGCTGACAGGAAAAAGGAGGAACATCCCATGATCCAATTTGGTCTGCGTCTTCACGATGCAGAGCAGCTGCCCATGGAGCAGCTGCTTCCGCTGGTAAAGGAAAAGGGATTTACCAGCGCACACCTTGCCCTCAGCAAGGCAATGAAGGAGTATCCCTGCGATCCCAGCGCCCTGACCCCGGGCTACGCACTGTATCTGCGCCATCTGTTTGAGAAAAACGGCATTGACGTGGCGGTGCTGGGCAACTATCTGAACCTTGCACATCCGGACCCTGATGCGGTAAAGGATATGCAGGAAAAGTACTACGCTCATATCCGGTTTGCGAGCCTGCTGGGCTGCGGTATGGTGGGCACCGAGACCGGTGCTCCCAATCCGGAGTACAAGTTCTGCCCCGAGTGCCGCAGTGACAAGGCTCTGATCACCTTTATCAAAAATTCTGAAGCCGGTGGTACGCTGCGCCGAGCAATACGGAGTG
>ENA-OQCU01000598-OQCU01000598.1-human-gut-metagenome-genome-assembly--contig:-NODE-598-length-15651-cov-4.017392_pt1 | contig 15651 bp, 11 predicted proteins | sample MGYA00242504_ERZ504590 | MGnify/ENA primary metagenome ERZ504590 (study PRJEB26092, sample SAMD00036318) | human gut metagenome | host: Homo sapiens | study: EMG produced TPA metagenomics assembly of... | reverse complement strand
GTAGGCTCTCCCAAGTAATCGAAACCCGTCCAGACGAACAGGCCGGATACATGCGGAAGCGTCTTCACCAGATGCCAAGTCTTCTCGTGCGTAGAGCCCCAAGGTACATGGCAATTATCATAAGAGGAGCAAACATGCTCGGGAGCCTCGAAAGGCTTGTCCCACGATTCCGGACGGATATAAATATGATCGGACGGCATCTCATAATAGCCACGGGTCATCAAGGCCGAGGTAGATTCGCTCACGATCAGTTTCTTTCCGGGGAAATTCCGGAGAAACGGCTCGAAATATCGCTCATGGTAGTTGAAGCCCAGCACGTCCAAGGCATCCGAGCGAAACAGATGATTCGCTGGGTTTACCTCGTTACAGCCGGCGGTAACGACCCGGGAGGTATCCAGACGTTTCACGATACCCGCCAAATGACGGGTGATCAAGGATTGACGGCTAAGGGTCGTATCCTTCAGCAAATGCGGGATCGATGGCATGGCCGGCATTCAAGATCAGGTTCGCCGCTTGCAGATCCAGCTCGGTAGCGTCGGCATGGCTCCATTGCTCAAGCACCTCATTGCCTATACTCCACATGAAAACAGAGGCGTGATTCCGGTCACGCAAGATCTCGTCCGTCAAATCCCGCTCGTGCCACTCCGCGAAATACCGGGCGTAATCGTACGGGGACTTACGGCGTTCCCACATATCGAAAGACTCATCCTGTACCAGAAGCCCCATACGATCGCAAAGATCCAGCAACTCGGGTGCCGGGGCGTTATGGCTGGTACGGATCGCGTTCGCTCCCATCTCCTTCATGATCCGCAGCTGGCGCTCGATAGCCCGTGTATTCACGGCGGCACCCAGACAGCCTAAGTCATGATGCAGGCAAACCCCTTTTATCTTCAAAGGCTTATCATTCAAATAAAAGCCGGTAGCGGAATCCCAACGGAACGTACGCAATCCGAATACCGTCTCATAACGGTCTACCACCTTGCCGGCCACTTTCACTTCCGTGACGGCCGTGTAGAGCGAGGGAGAATCGGGACTCCAAAGCTTGGGATTTGGGATCGAGAACTGATGATCGACAGATGCCTCCCGCATACGGGTGTCGTAACAGGGCGTATACGGTACCCGTAACAGAGTTGTTACGGATGCCGTAACAACTTTATTACGGTCATCGTAAATAGAGGTAGAGACTTCGGCCTCCCTATCCGCCTCCGAGCTATTCCTTATTCTCACCTCCAAGGCGAATGTGGCCTCCTCCGATGAGATCTTCATATCATGCACGAAAGTGCCCCAGTTGTCCACATGCACCGGATTCACCTTTACTAACCATACGTTACGGTAGATACCGGAGCCGGAATACCAGCGGGAGTTCGGTTGCTCGCTATTATCCGCCTTCACGGCGATCACGTTCGGTTGGCTTCCATACCTCAAATAAGGCGTCAAGTCATAACGAAACGATACATAACCATTCGGGCGGAATCCCAGCGAATGACCATTGATCCAGACCTCGCTATTCCGGTAGACCCCGTCGAAATCCACATAGATAACCTTATCCCGATCCGTCTCCGGCAGGGTAAATGTCTTTCGGTACCAACCAATCCCGCCCGGTAGCGCACCGCCACCCGGGGGTAGACGGGTTGTCGAGGGAGAAATCCCCCTCGATACTCCAATCATGCGGTAAGGATAAGATACGCCAAGTGGAATCATCGCTGTCCGGGGATGAATAATCCTGAACGCTATCCGACAAGGCAAACTTCCAATCGTCATTCCATGAGCTAACGTTTCAACGCACCTGCTCCCCAGCGGGGGAACAGGCGGTGAGCAATAGGCCCAGAGCCACGCAAGTGGCCGATTCATCAGTGGTATCATTAGTGATTATATAGTTTAATTGATACTACCCAGTTGTAGAGACGGGGCGTGCCCCGTCTCTGCACAGACTGATGGGTATTATTTAAAGTTACCATTTAGAGGGGTTGAGACGGGGCGTGCCCCATCTCTACAACTAGAGGTTTACCTTTGGTAAGATATTGTCACGTCCTTGCCAGAGGGATTCTCCGGCGTGATGAGACGTACCGTGATCTGACGCTCGCGGATCATGCCCGGATAGTCGCCCTCCCGTGCGCCGATCGTGAGCGTTCGCCTCGCATCATCATAAACAAACGGGATAGTAGCGTAATTTCCTTTCTCGTAATCGTAGGTCACGCCATTATCCTCATATAAGGTGAAGGAGCCGTCGGCACCGGCGTAAACAGAGACGGTTAAGTCTTTCTGCTCCTCTTTCGTAGACTGGATTACCTTTCCGGTCGGTACGATAGAGCCGGCTCTCACGAACAAAGGCATACGCTCGTAAGGAGCATCTACGTCCATCGCCGTCCCGCCTTGTATACACTTGCCGCTATAGAAGTCGTACCAGACACCAGAGGGGAAATATACCTTGCGCTCACGGGCCTTATACTTATGCACCGGGCATGCCATAAAGGCCGGACCAAACATAAACTGATCGTCTATATCGTAAGTCTTCTCATCGTTCGAATAATCCATCACCATGGCACGCATGATCGTATAATCCTCAAAATGCGTCTTGGAGGCCAAGCTATAGATATACGGCATCAATTGATAACGCAACTCGGTATAATACTTCATCGATTGGTACGTAGGCGATCCTTCCGGAGCGATATTATAGATCTCGCGGCAAGGATATTGCCCGTGGCTACGGAACAACGGACAGAAAGCTCCGAACTGATACCAACGGTTGTTCAACTCCCTCCATTCCCTCAAATCCTCGCTACCTTCCTTAGCAGCCATATAACGGTTCTCCACGCTGAAGCCACCGATATCCATCGTCCAGTAAGGGATACCGGACATGGCGAAGTTCAAGCCGGCGCTGATCTGCGCTTTCATATCCTCCCAGCGAGTACCGATATCACCACTCCATGTAGCGGTAGAGTAACGTTGCTGGCCGGCGAAACCGGAACGGGTCAACAAGAATACACGGTCATCCGGGTTTACGCTACGTTGTCCGTCGTAGATCGCCTCGGCGTTCTCCAAGGCATACGCGTTGAAGTATTTCGTGGACGGGCCCAGATAAGTCGGTCCGCAAAGCGCCTTCCGGTATTCGATGTCCGTATTATCCTGTACGTTCGGCTCGGAAGCGTCCATCCACCAAGCGTCAATGCCCAAGGAATACAGATGCTCGTTCATCTGTTCCCAGAAAAGCTTGCGGGCTTCCGGGTTGTACGCATCATAGAAAGAACCGATATAACCCGGATAAATCCAGTCGCGGATACTATCCTTAATCGCCTGCTGATACATGGCACCCAGCGCGTCCAACTCTTTATAATGCTCTGTCGTATAATAAAACTTCGGCCATACGGAGATCATGATACGGGCATCCTTATCGTGGATTTCCCGAATCATGCCTTTCGGGTCCGGGAAGCGTTCCTTATCAAACTCATGGCTGCCCCACGCATCTACCGGCCAATAGCTCCAGTCCTGTACGATCACATCCAAGGGAACCTGCCGCCGGCGGTATTCGTTCAAGGCGGTCAATAGCTCCTCTTGCGTCTTATAACGCTCACGGCTCAACCAGAATCCCATCGCCCATTTCGGCATGATCTGGCTCTTGCCCGTAACCGTGCGGTAACCGCTGATCACCTTATCCATGGAAGACTCTCCGTTGATGAAGTAGTAATCGATATCATCCCCCATTTCCGACCAGAAAGCCAACCGCTCCCGCTCCTCCTCCGGTAGCGGAGATAATACCTTCAAGCCGATATAAGAGACATCGCCATCCGGCAACCATTCGATACGGATCGGATAGCGTTTGCCCTTTTCCAGATCGGCCGTAGCCTTGTAATCATTCGGGTTCCATGCCGCACGCCAACGTTCCGGGATGATCTCCTCGTTATTCACAAATACCTTGGTATAACCGGCGTAATGTAGTTTGAAATGATAAGTACCCGTCTCTTTCGCCTCGATCTCGCCCTCCCAAGTAGCGGAAGCGCTCGGCTTCGGGAAGTCTGCCGGCAGGTTCTTGATGGTTTTCAGATTCTCATAATCTACCTTATCTTCATCCCGCTGGATTAAAACGGAATTCTTCGCCTTATCCGTATAGTAGGTAGCGGTCAACGCCCCTGCCCTCCCGTCTTTTCCGTATAGGCCAAAGACATCGCCCAAATCGGCGTATGGACGCTTGTCGCCGAAACGGCTCAAGGAATAGTTATGCCAAAGTACACCATACCCTTTTGAGGAAACGATAAACGGCACGCTCACCTTCGTGTTATATTGGAAAAGCTCCTCGTTCTTGCCTTTGTAGTTGAACTCATCGCTCTGATGCTGTCCTAGGCCGTAAAGCCCTTCCTCGTCCTCACTCTCAAATACCTGACGTAAGGTATAGCCTTTGGTTCCTTCCACCTCGATCGGCGTAAATTCCTTGCCTCCGTTTGTCTTCTCACGAAGGATCGTGTGTCCGTTGGCGTCGGTAAAGCGAACCTCTCCGGTCTCCCGTGAAAGACGGGCCTGTGTGGTTTGCGTACTTACGATGATCGTATCCCCCGAGGTCGTTATCTGAAACGATGGGGACGGGCAACGATTTCGTGTCCTTGATCAAGTTCACTTGGTTGGAAAACTTACCATCCGGAGAGGCGATTACCCGGATAATATCATCAGAGATTACTTCCAATTTAACAGCCTTCGCCTGTCCGGAACGGATATCGGCGACCAAGCCATTCTCGACCTTCCGGTAAGCGGAATCAGTCATGCAGGAAGTCAGCAGGGAAAGCCCTAACGTGAATACCGCGATGTGTTGTTTCATATTCTATAGATTCTTTAATTATTTCCGATCAGCAATGAGTCCGAACAGGTTTTTCCATACAAGAAAAATGGTTCTTCATTCGTTGGCAAAATTAAAGGGTTCGCGGCGGACAGGAAGCCATAAATGTTTTGGGTTACGGGGAGAACCGTAAAAAGGTAGGGGAAGAATGTTTATTTTAAGGGGATATTTTGTTATATCCCGTAATTACGTGGCATTTATTTAGAAAAAGTTTATTTATGATAGTCAGAGGGAAGCCTTCCGAACTCATCCTTAAAATACTTCCGGAATAGCTTCACATCATTGAAACCGCACTCCAGCGCGACCTCGTTGACCCGCATCTGGCTCTTCTCCAATAACTGCGCCGCACGCTTCAAGCGCACCGTACGGATCAACTCCACCGGAGTCTTACCCGTGATGGAAAGGCATTTCTTGTAGAAGTTCACACGACTCATGCCCATCTCCCGGCTCAACCGTTCTACGGACAACTCCGGATTGGCGATCTGCTCCTCGATATAGCCGATGGCCTTACGCATCAACTCCTCATCCATGGAGCTAGCTTGTACCTCCGTCAAGGCGATGCCCATGGTAGAGGACTGCATAAAGGCCTTTTGCATCTTCTTCTTCATCTCGATCAAATGCCGCACCTTCAAGAGAAGCATCTCCATATTGAATGGCTTGCTGATATAATCATCCGCACCGGCTTCCAGACCGACCAGTTGGCTATCTTTTGCGGACTTAGCCGTCAACAGGATCACCGGGATGTGGGAAGTCCGAATGTCTCCCTTGATCCGGCGGCATAAAGTAATACCGTCGGTGATAGGCATCATCACGTCGCTGATCACCATATCCGGCAGCTCCTCCGGAATGAGTTTCCACGCATCTTCTCCATCCGCCGCCGTGAGTACCGAATAAACGCCACTCAAGCTTAACTTCATAAATTCCCGGAAATCCGTGTTATCATCTACGACCAGCAACGTAGGTCTTTCCGCCGGAGACGCATCCTTATCAGCGATCTCCGGATGCTCCTCAACCGGAGGCAAGATATCCCCTTCGGCAATTCCTTCCGGAGCCGAGATAATATCTTGGTTGTCCAAGGGGATCACCGGCAGCGTAACCGTAAACGTACTACCCGCTCCCGGCTCGCTTTTCACGGTTATCGTCCCATGATGCATCCGCACGAATTCCCGGCATAGGTGCAGGCCGATACCCGTACCTACCACGGGATTTCCCTTATCCGGGGAAGCCACCTGATAAAAGCGATCGAAGATAGCTCCTTGTTTATCCGCAGGAATACCGATACCGCTATCCGACACCTCGATAACCAGTTTGTTCTCTCCCTCCTTCTCCAACCGCAATCTAAGCGTCACCGAGATAGTACCTCCCTCCGGCGTAAACTTAAAGGCGTTCGAGAGAAGATTGACAAATACCTTCTCCAACAGGTCCGGATCGATCCATAGCGTACATTGTTTTATCGAAGAAGTGAACGTATAGGCGATCGCACGTACCGAGGCCATACTGTCAAAATAAGATTTGATCTCGCCAACGAAAGGGACCAAATCGATTTCCCGTACCGCTAGTTTCTCTTGCTTGCCTTCCACCTTCCCGGAAGTCCAAGATCTGATTTGATCACACGCAACAAACGGTTGGCGTTCTTCTGGATCAACCCGAGATCCGAGGCGTAAGGAGATTCCCGCAAGGAGATTATCAGGCGATCCAAAGGAGCGAGAATCAAGGTCAAGGGCGTACGTACTTCGTGAGAGACATTCGTAAAGAATTGGAGTTTCTGCGCCGTCACCTCTTTCATCTCGCGTTCAAGGAGATTAGCTTACGATTCGCCTGCCTCATCTTCCGGTTTATGTAAAAGGCGTAAATGGAAAGGGCGATAAAACCGATCATCAATAAGGAGATCACCCCTAAAGAGTTTCGCAGGAAATAAAACCGGTCGGACAAACCGTCGATGCGGGAACGCTGCGCCTCGATACGTTGCCTATATTTCTGGAGTTGGTCCGCTTGCAACAATAAGGTGCGGGCAGACTGATGATCTACCGGAGCCGTACGAAGAGGGATAAACTTATCCACCGGCTCCCCTTGAATGATACGCATAGCCGTGCGAATCACTTGCTCCCCTCCTGTCGGATAGAGGAAAGAGGCATTGATCCGTCCATCTTCCACGGCTTCCAGACCGGCACCCGCCACGGCATCAACGCCGATAATCCGCAACTCCCGTCCTCGGATGGAATCCCATGCCATAAAGTATTCCCGGGCGGCTATGGCCATCATGTCGTTATGGGCGTAAACGAAATCTATCTGCTCGGGATGCTCTAACTTCCGAAGCTCCATCCGGGCGGTATCGACCAGCCATTGTCCTTCTATCTTACGGAAAGAAAGATCCTCCCTTTCTCGCAAGGCATCGACAAAACCTTTATGTCGCTCTTGCGCCGGGGAGGTTTGCGTGAGTCCCCATATCTCTAAGATAATAGCGTTCGGGGGAAGATAATTGGCGGCGTAATTGCCTGCCGCTAGTCCGATCTCATAATTGTTCGCCCCGACAAAAGAGGTGTATTGATCGGTATTTACCTTGCGATCTGTAATGATCGTCGGGATTCCGGCACGGTACGCTTCCTCGGCAACTGCCGTGATCGGCTCGGATTGGTAAGGGGAGATGATCAAGACATCCACCTTTTGGCGGATCAAGTCTCGTATTTGTTGTATTTGTGTCTCGTTATTGTTTTGCGCGTCCTTTATAATAATTTCCACGTCATCATAGTTGGAGGCTTCGATACGCATATCGTTAATCATGGCTTGCCGCCAAGCATCGTCCAGCATACATTGGGAGAGGCCGATAACGTGCTTCTTCTGTTTCCCCGAGCTTGTGCAGCCACACAAGACGATCAAGGTCTTGGTGAAGGAGAATGCGGTCTTTCAGAGTTTTCATGTTGGATGTTTTATTGAATGTTATCGTTTTCCTCTTCTGTTTCTTCTTGAATGGTGTCTTTGGGCAGCAATCTTGGAGAAATGCGTTTCTTGGGAGTGAGGCTCATGCCTTTCAGCATTTCGGCCTGGCGTACTACACTGCCGTTACCGTCCGAGAGCTGGTTGAAGGCTTTATCGTAATCCCTTTGCAGGCTGGCCAGCCGGTCGCCGATACCGAGGAAGGTGTCGGTAAAGCCTGCAATCTTTTCATATAAGATGGTGCCGCGCTTGATGATGGCCTGCACATTCTTTACCTGGTTCTCCTTCTTCCAAAGGTCGAGCGAGAGGCGCAGGGCGCTAATCAGGTTGGTGGGGCTCATTAGTACCACCTTTTTGTTGTAGGCATATTCCCAGAGGTGGGCATCGCTTTGGATGGCGAGGAGGTAGGCACCTTCGGTGGGGATGAACATCATAACGAAATCCGGTGATTGGGCGTCGTAATGCGAGTAGTCTTTATGGCTGAGCTCGTCGATGTGGGAGCGGACAGATTGCAGGTGTGCTTTCAGGAAGTGTGCCTGCTCCTCCTTGCTTTCGGCAGAGGTGTAGGCAGCATAGGCAGTCAGCGACACTTTGGAGTCGATAATCATTTCCCGTTCGTCGGGGTATTTCACGATGATGTCGGGCTGCATCTTCTGCCCGCTTTCCTCGTTGATGATGGCTTCGCCCCGTTCGTCTTTTAGAAACTCCTGGCGGAAGTAGTGTTCGCCTTCAATCAGTCCGGAGGCTTGCAACAGACGTTCCAGAATCATTTCGCCCCAGTTGCCTTGCATTTTGGAGTCTCCTTTCAGGGCACGGGTCAAGTTGTTGGCATCTTCGCTGAGGCGGTTGTTCAGTTCCACCAGTTCCTTGATGCGTTCACCCAGCGAGAAGCGTTCTTTGGCTTCGGTGCTGTATACTTGTTCCACCTTTTGGCGGAAGTCCTTCAGGTTATCGCCCAGCGGACGGAGCAGATTGCCCAGGTGTTCGGCATTCAGCCTGGTAAAGTCTTCGGCTTTGCTCTGGAAGATACGGTTGGAGAGATTCTCGAACTCGGTGTTCATGCGCTTGTGCAACGCTTCGGCTTCTTCCTTCTGCAGCTTCAATAATTCTATTTCCTTCTTTGTCCCGCTGATTTCCGCCCTCAGTGCGGCAGACTTGCGGTCTGCCGCCAGATAGCCGACTACGGTTCCGATGATTATCCCTATAATCAGTAATACTATCTCCATAAGTGTTTTGAAGTGTCCGCCTTATTGTGTCAATATTTCGTTTCCGTCTTCAGTAATCAGGATTTGGCTTTCCCATTGGGCAGAAGGCAGTCCGTCGTCTGTGCAGACGGTCCATCCGTCGGCTTCGTCGATAAAGACTTCGTAGCTTCCCATGTTAATCATCGGTTCGATGGTGAACGTCATGCCCGGCACTATCAGCATGCCCGTACCACGTTTGCCGAAGTGTTCCACATCCGGTTCTTCGTGGAACTTGACGCCGCAGCCATGTCCGCAGAGGTCGCGTACCACGCTGTATCCGTTCTTTTCCGCATGCTCCTGGATGGCGGCGCCTACGTCACCGAGGCGTGCCCAGGGCTGTGCGGTCTGTATGCCTATGTCACGGCATTCTTTGGTGACCTGTACCAGTCTCTGCATGTCGGGGCTGACTTCGCCAATCATGAACATGCGTGATGCGTCGGCAAAGTAACCTTTGTAAATGGTGGATACATCGACATTTACAATGTCACCGCTTTTCAGGAATTCCCTGGTGCTGGGAATGCCGTGGCACACTACATCGTTGATGCTGGTGCACACACTTTTGGGGAAGCCTTCGTACATGAAGGGGGCGGGGATGGCGTCGTGGTCTGTGGTGAAGCAATACACCATATGGTCAATTTCAGCTGTGGACATGCCTTCGCGAATGTTCTCGGAGAGATAATCCAGCAGGGCCGTGTTGATTTTGGCGCTTGCGCGGATACCGGCCAACTGCTCCTCGGTGCGGAGTGCGCTTCGCATCGGCAGTTTATATCCTTCTTTCTTATAATGTTGAATTTTGGCTTCTACTTCGTCGGAATAGTTTTTAGGAGTAAACCGGACTCCTTTCATGAACTTTTTCATTGTCTTTTCTTTTTTATGAGACTGCAAAAATACACAATAATGCAGGTGCTTGTACTATCAAGAGCCGAAAAAACATTCGTTTTCTTTATCCCGATACCAGCTTAGAGGGTATTCACCACTTCTATTTCGCTTCTTGAACTGTCTATCCTCCGTACTTGTATCTGGGTCTTTATGCGCTCTTTCAGTCCTTCCACGTGACTGATGATGCCTACCTTCTTGCCACCCATCTGGTGCAGTTTTTCCAATGTGTCCATAACGGTGTTCAGATAGTCGCTGCTCAGTGTGCCGAAACCTTCGTCGATGAACAGTGTGTCTACCGAGAGGCTCTGGCGGCTGAGGGAAGAAAGTCCGAGGGCAAGTGACAGAGATACCAGGAAGCTTTCGCCGCCCGACAAGGTGCATGCCGGACGTGCCGAGCCTCCTTGATGGAAGTCGCGCAGCAGGATGGTGAGCGAACCGGCCTGGCACTCCAGTTCGTAGCGGTCGGTCAAGCGTTGCAGATAGAAATTGGCGCCTGCCAGCAGTTCTTTCAAGACGAAGCTCTGGGCTATGTTGCGGAAGTTCTTTCCCCGTTCGTCACCGAAGTGGCGGCAGAGGCGGTCCCACTTCAGATACTCTTCGCGCAGCCGGTCGGCACGTTCCTTTTCTTCCTTTATCCGGTCGATGTTGCGGGTGTTTTCTTCCAGGCGTAACTTCTGCTGGCCGATGGATTGGTTGCCGGCGGTTATCTTTTCTTCGAGATTCGCGATGAGTGCATCCAGGGTTTCGAGGTTTTCGTTTTCTTCTATTTCGGGCTTCCGGTTGATGTGCTCTTCCACTTGTCCGGTGGCCAGATGAAAGGAGGTCGATGCAGCTACTTCTTCCTCTTTAAGTGTCTGCAGTGAGGCACGCAATGCTTCTATCCGGGAGCCGGACCAAGCGGATAGGACGGTGATACGCTCCTCGTCGAGAGTGGGGTTGGCGGCATAGAACCCGGTTAAATCCTTTTGCAGCCTTGCCATTTGGTCTGCGGTGGAGGATATGCTTTGTTTCAGTCCGCTTGCTTGTGTATTCAGATTATTCCAGGCAATCCCCAGGTTCTTGATTTCCATTTCCTGTGTAGCTGCAGGTGCGTTGCGCCAGTCGGGGAATGCGGCATCGATGCTTTCCTTGTTGATGTTTATCCCTTCCAGCTCTTTGTGGATAAGGGCAATGGCGGATTTCAGTTCTCTTTGTTTTTCCTGCGCCAGCCGGTAGTTGCGCGTAGCTTGCGTCAGGCGGTCAATAAAGGAGAGGGGGGAGTTCTCCCATTCCGTGTTCCATCCTTCCCAGAGGATGTGGGGAGTGACGCGGTCCATGGTGGCACGTATGTTCTCTTTTTGCGTTGGCGGTGAGCGACTCGTAATTGACGATGTTGTTTTTACAGCTCATTCAGCACTCTGTCGGCAGAGTTGAAGGCTTGGCGTGCAGCGTCCACATGTTTTTGGCATTCGTCCTTTTGCCGTTGCAGAGTTATGATTTGTGCGCTGAGCTTTTGAACTTCCGTGAGCTTTTCGTTCAGTTTGTCTGCTTCCAGCTTGTTCTCTTCCAGTAGCTTCTTCAGGGTTTCGCCGGTGGTTGTGGAGAGGCCGACGTCGTTGCATTGGGCGCATTTGGCCTGTGCGTCAGTACGGGCAAGGTTGTAGCTCCGGAGCGCTCTTGCTGTGGACTGACGGGCATTCTCTGCCAGCGTTCCGTAGGTATTGGATTCTGTCCGGTTGTTGTTCAATGCCTGCTCGGTTTCCTTGTATTCTTTCTCTTTTGTTTCCAGGGAGGTGCGTATGGGAGCAAGGACAGACTGGAAATCTTCATCTTTGCAAAGCGATTTTATTTCTTGTCCGCACACGGGGCAAGTATCCCCGACGACAAGCCGGGAGCGTGTTTCCTTTGCCCACTCTTCTACGGCTTCCTTTTGCTTGTCGTAGAGGGTGCGGATGTCATCATAACTTGTTTTCTTGCTGTCGAATGCCGTTTGCAGGAGGACGTATTGCTTTTGGCACGCCTCCACTTTGGCGTTCAAAGCCTTTTCGTTTTCCTTTGCCTCGTTCAGTGTCCTTTCCGTTTCAGCCAGTAAAGACAAGGCGCTCAATGCTTGCAGCAGGTTCTCCCGTCCGGCATCGAGTTTGTTTTTCTTGTCTTGCAGGGCAGGGCGGTCCATGGTTTCAAGCTGCTTGTTCCGGAGGTTTATTTCGTTTTGCAATGTATGGTTCTCTTGTTCTTTCCGGGTGAGGGCAGCTTCCTTGTCGGTACGCTCCTTGACTTTTACGGGTTGTTGCGCGGCAAGTCTTTCAAGGTGCGCGTTGTAGGTGCCGATGCGTGTTTGGGCATCGAGTGCGGATTTTAGGCCGGTAATGATGGATTGGCTTTGCTCGAACATGGGCAGTAAGGGCGAATGCTCTTGCAAGTACTTCTCGGCACGATGCAGCTTGTCTTCTTGCTCTTTCAGGAAACCGCATAGCCACTTGCTTCCTCCGTCCAGCCGGGCAAAGGATGCTCTTAACATTCCGGCTTGTGCATAGTTCTGTTGTTGTTGCTGTTGCTGCTGTTTCAAGGTAGAGAGCCAGTTGCGGGCGTCGGCGGTGGCATTCCATTCTTTAATCAGGAGTTCTTTCTGTTTGAATTCGTCCGATTGCAGTTGCGCTTGCTTCCCTTCCCACATCTTCTTTTGCTGTTCACGGGTGAGGAGGAGTTCGGAGTATTTCTTCAGCCAGTCCCGTTTTGCGAGGGCGGTAGTTTTCTGCTCATTGGCTTCCTTGACTCCGGCATTTTGCGTGGCTATGGCTTCCTTGATTGCAGTGACTTCTTCTTCTGCCAGGATGTGGATGCCTTCCAGCTTCCGGTTCTGGTTTTCGTATTCCGTCCGTCTTTCCTTGGTGGCGGCATATATTTCGGCACCTATTTCGGAGTAGATACTTGTACCGGTCAGCTTTTCCAGAATATCCGATTTTTCGCTTTCCTTGCTTTGCAGGAACTTGGTGAAGTCGCCTTGCGCCAGCATGGTGGTGCGGCAGAATTGTTCGAAGGTCAACCCCACTGCAGCTTGTATTTCCGCCTTTATCTCATTCTTTTTGTTGAGCTGTGCGCCGCTTTTATTGTTTTCCAGTGTCCAGCGCACATCCTGCACGGCTCCTGAAATCTTGCGGTGTGCCCGCGCCACGTACCATCGGGCGGTGTAGGGCATTTCGTTTGAGCCGGTAAACTCCAGCTCCGTCCATGCTTCACTGGTGTTACGGCGCATCAGTTGTCGGCTGTCGTTGATGGCAACATCTTCCTTTTTGGCAGAGAAAGTCTGGCTCAGGTCTTTGTATTTTTCGTTCTCGGCATGGTCCATGCGGGGCGTTTCGTTGTAGAGTGCCAGGCAGATGGCGTCGAGAATGGTTGTCTTCCCTGCACCCGTCTCGCCGCAGATAAGGAAAAGGGATTCCTCGCTTAGCGGTCCGTTCTCAAAGTCGATGACGGCATCTTCTATGGAGGCAAGGTTCTTTATGGTGAGTTTCTGGAGTTTCATGTTCCGGACAAATGATTAGGAGTTGTTCTTGCTTTTCACTTTTTGCATGACAGTCTCCATCAGCTGGCAAAGTTCTGGGTCCATCTCTTCTCCTTCGGTTTCGCGGTAGTAGAGTCTGGCTATTTCCAGGGGAGACATTTCCTGTATCTCTTGGATGGAGATAGGCTTGCTCTCGTCAGTGTCGGCCTGCCGCTCTCGGGTAGTCTTGATGTAGCAATATTTGCATGCCTTGCCTTTGGCGGCGTTCGAGGCTTTTTCTTGCAGTCGGGGGGCAGGTAGCCTTTTGTCAGCACGTTCAGACGGAGGTATGCAGGTTTCTCTTCCGGATATTCTTCCAGTAATTTCAAGGCGTCTTCGAAAGGTGTCGGGTCATGGGGAAGTGTGACGAGCGGAATCGGATTTTTCAATTTCCCTTGTACTGATTTGTGGTTCTGCCCCTTTCTCCAACTCGATGATGGAGATGGAGTGCGGATAGGTTTCGTCGAAGCTGACGGGGAGGGGAGTGCCGCAATAGCGTGCGTGGTGATGACTGCCTTTGATGTCCTGAGGGCAATGGATGTGTCCGAGTGCCAGGTAGTCGTATCCTTCTCCCATAGCGCTGAGGGGAACATACTCTATTCCGCCAATACTCTCATCGTGCCCGCTACGGTCGCTGCCTTCAATGGAGAGATGGGCCATGAGGACGACGGGAAGCTGTGCCGTATTCCGTTTCTTCACTTCGTCCAGCAGTGCCTGGAAGAAGCGTGCCTGTCGTTGGTCGCGCGGTGTTTCAGTGTCCAGCAGGGGGAAGTTTTGCGGATAGACGTGGGGCACGGCAATGACGTAGCCTATTGTCTTTTTTCATTGTTTATCTCGATGATGTGCTTGTCCAGATTCACTTCCTCGGCTGTACGTTCGATGTTTCCCACAACGTTCAAGCCGAAGTGCTGCCAGAGGCTGCTGTCTATCTCCAATTTGGAGCTGCTGTCGTGGTTTCCGGCGGTGACTACGATGGCCATTCCGGGGCAGGCTTGGTGAATGTTCAGCATGGCGTCGGTGTACATCTTCTGCGTGGCGGCAGCGGGAGAGGAGTAGTGGTAGATATCTCCGCTTACCACCATGGCGTCGGGCTGCTCTTCGGTTACTATGCGGGTGAGTTGCCGTAGGAAGGATTGCTGCTCGGCGGTGCGGTCGTAGTTGTAGAGGGTGTGTCCCAGGTGCCAGTCGCTGGTATGTAGTATTTTCATTGTTTTTGTTACTTCAATGGATGTGGGTTATGGTTTCCTTAGAATATAAATCTTGTGTGTTCCTCGTCCTTTGTAGTCGATGCCCGATTCGGGATTGGCTATCCATTCGCGCAACTCGCGGGAGGCGGCGGACTTCAATAAGCCGGTCAGTTGGCAATAGTCGGCTTGGGTCATGAAGCTGTTCTTTTCCAGGTATTTTTTTGCCCGTTCCAGCCGTTCCTGCGGAGAAAACACTTGTGAGGAGCGTTGGAATTTGTCGGTGGAACGTTTCAGGTGGCAATGGCGAGCGGTACGGTACAGTAGTTCTTTGTCCACCTTGAAATGTATGTCCTTCAGGCAGATGCTGACGGCGTTTCGCTTGGTGTCTCCTTCTTCGCCCGTCTCCCGTTCACGGTCTTGCCGCAGACCGAGGGCAGGGGTGAATACTCCTAAGTTGTCAATCTTCACGGAGTAACCTTGCCCCATTTGGTAGGCTATTTCGTCGGTGATGGCTTGCACCAGTCCGATGATGTCTCCTCGTGTGAAGGATGAGGCGTATGCTATCTTTTCGGTGATGGTTTCCAAGTCCACCTGCCCGTATAGTTTCATTCGTGGGTAGAGAATGCGTTTGCCGTCTTCTCCCGGCAGGTTCAGTTCCTGCATGTTGTATTCTGCCATGATGGTAGCGTTGTTATGAGGTTCGTTTGTTTATTGGGGCTTACAAAGTTTGTCCCAAGGTTGCGGATGTGTATGCCAAGGTTGGGGATTTCTATCCCAAGGCTTGGGATAGACAAACCAAGGGCGAAGGTAATTCTTTATCTCTATACTTGCAAACTTTACTATTAGTAGTTAGGAAGTTTTTTATTGGTAGTCGGGAAGTTTTTTGTTATAGGTTTGAGAGAGGAATTGAAAAAAAGCGTTATCTTTGTTACATAAGAGAAGTGCATGAATGATGAACAAAACTAAAATTAAGCGATATATGAAACATTATCCGGACTTATTATTGTTGTTTGCCTTATTGTCCGTTACCATCATGGCAGAATACAACATGCAGGAACT
>ENA-OQCU01000596-OQCU01000596.1-human-gut-metagenome-genome-assembly--contig:-NODE-596-length-15710-cov-3.299942_pt1 | contig 15710 bp, 14 predicted proteins | sample MGYA00242504_ERZ504590 | MGnify/ENA primary metagenome ERZ504590 (study PRJEB26092, sample SAMD00036318) | human gut metagenome | host: Homo sapiens | study: EMG produced TPA metagenomics assembly of... | reverse complement strand
TTGTGTAATTTTTAAATCCCACCCATTTCCAGTCTGTAACAGTGGAGAATTTACAAAATGAAAGGAAGATACCATATACGAATGGTACAATAAATCCTATTGTAAATGCTGCCATTGTCGGTAAAGCGAAGATTCCAAAACTTTTTTTTCTAAATCGACTTTTTCCATAACAAATATACCTTTCTTAAAAAAATATGGGGTGAGTGACTGCCACTCACCCCACTTTTACTACATTTTTTTACTAACTTTTAGAGAAATTTTACTGCTCGTTCTGAAGATCCCAGTAATAAGCCCATTTCTCTGAGAATGCCTTTACAACGTCATCCCATGAACCATTACGCTCTGTGTACTCTGTGAGTGGAGCAAGGAAATCAGCTCTCCAGTCATCTACTGAAGGTGTTGCGTTGAATGACCATGCTACTGATGTCTTGCCTTCCTTTGCAAGTTCTGATGCTACATTAGCAAAAAGCGTTCTTTGACTCATAGTCGCCTGTGAATGTATCGAATGGAGCTGAAAGACCCATTTTATTAACGATTGCATCACGTCCGTCATCACTTGTGATTACCCAGTTGAGGAATTCAAGTGTTGCATCAATATCCTTCTGATCTGCCTTAGCGTTTACTGTCCAGTGGTTCTCTGTACCAACTGCAAGTCCCTCGTTCGCGTCATCTACACCGAAGTAGATAGGCATCATTGAAAGGTCAGACTGCTTAACTGTGTATCCGTTCTCGTTGTCATCTGCGAAGTTAGCGTACTCCCAGTCACCATTCTGGTAGAATACAGCCTCTTCCATACCAAGCTCTGACTCAGCATTTAAGCTTCCTGAATCAAGTGTAGCCTTGTCTGCTGCTGATGTATTTGTGTACATATCCCAAACTCTCTTGAAGTTGTCCATGTACTTACCTGTAACTTCCTTCTGTCCTGCTGTGAGATCACATCCTGCATCCTTGAACTCATAGTAGAGCTCGAGACCTGCGAGATGTCCTGTGAATCTCCAGTTAGATCCGCTGTCAAGTCCTGCTGAAGCAAATGCCTCTGTAAGATGTAAGTCACAAGCTTTGTTGATGTCATCTACATGCTCGTTGATATCAGTTGCAACCTTCTCTAATGTATCAAGATCCTTGATATCATCTACTGACTTGATAACTGCTCCTGAGTAATTTTTGCAGTAATTCTCAAGAATTGCCTTGTTGTAGATGATTCCGTAGCACTCATAGCAGTTAGCTACTGATGCAATCTTGCCATTATACTCAAGTGCAAGTGACTTATCTGTAAGGTGCTTGTAAATCTCGCTGTCCTTTAAGTCATATATGTATTTGTCATACTCTGCGCAGTCTGCTGTGCTTCCGATATTGAAGATTGTTGGAGCCTCCTTCTTAGCAAGCTCAGACTTAAGTGTTGTCTTGTACTGTCCATCAGCTGCTGTTACTACTGTAACCTGTACGCCTGTCTCATCTGTGTACTTCTCTGCAAGATCCTGCCATGCCTGATCTGTCTCCGGCTTGAAGTTTAACATGTAAACTGAGCCATCGCCGCCCTTTGCAGATGAGCCTTTCTCTGTTCCGTCTCCGCTTCCTGATCCACATCCGGCAAGCATTGTTGCTACCATTGAAGAAGCGAGTAATACTGTTACTAATTTCTTTTTCATTTTAAACCCTCCTAAAAGATTTAATATTAAAATTGTCTTTGCAAACATCCTTGGTTGTTTTCGGTAATGTTTGCGGTAACGTTTTCACAAGAATTATTATAGACAGTTTCATGTAGTTTCGCAAGAGGATTTTGTCTTTTCTGTATATATTAATAAAAACACCAGGTATTTTTTGGCAATTTTCCACAAAAAATTGTAAAAAAATAAGTATTCTCACACTGGCGTTTGGTCATTTTAGTTATTTTCGACTATCCGTTTTGTGTAAAAATACTTTTGTTATTTTTATTCATTTCATCTATCAGAGCCTGCTTTTGTGCGCGCTTGAGCTGTTTTATATGATACTCCCTGCTCATTGCCTCCTCTTTCGTGGCAAAGTGCTCGAAATAGACCAGCTCCACAGGTCTGCGTGTCTTTGTATATTTGGCACCTTTCCCGGAGTTATGCGCTTTTATGCGCTTTTTCAGGTCATTTGTCCAACCGGTGTAAAGTGTGCCGTCAGCACACCTTACAATTATATGTATAATTTTCATCCATATCTGCTTTGTCCATCTCAATAATCAACGCTGTGCTTATGACATGACAATATGATATCAGGCCTGCCCCTGAATCGTGGTGCCATAGCCTGACATAAGCTTAAACTCTGCTCTGTCGACCACTCTGCAGCCGCCACGGTTGTCTGTCTTTACGCTGTATAAGTATCTCATCTGCCACATGTAAAAAATCCCATACTCTGTTTTCTTCCTTTGGTACATCGCAATACATGCCCTGTGTGATTGTGACAATAGGCAGCATCTTTGAAAACCGGTGTGGCAGAGTCAGCTCCATAACCTTGCGGCGAAGCTCCTCCACATATTCTTTAGCATCTTCCTTTGATATATTCTCGTATATGACTACAAACTCGTCCCCGCCGTATCTGGCACAAAACCTCCATGTACTCCCGCAACTTTGCTTATACAGTCCGCAATCGCAATCAGACATCTGTCCCCTCCTGATGCCCGTAATTATCATTGTACTCCTTGAAAATAATCCACATCCAGTATCTCAATAGCAAAATTGTGACCACATTTATGAGCATGCGAAAACATCTCATCCGCCTGTATATTAAGCTTTCGCCTGTTTGCCATGCCTGTAAGCGGATCTGTCTCAGACTGCGCCGCAAGAAGCTTATTCTCCTTCTCAATTTTTTCTTTGGCACGATTTACCTTCTCGAAATTCGCCCTAAGCTCTATGACCTCTTTTATCATAGCCCTGGCCTCAAGCTCCTTGCGCTCGGAAAGCTCATAGTACAGCCCTGCCGCCTGCAGATACTCTGCACCCATATGGTGCTTTCTGTAAAATCTGATTTTAAGACCTAAAAGTCTCATCTGCATGCTTGTGACCTTAAGATTGTTTATCATCGGCTCCATAAGCTCCATCAGATGCCAGAATTCATCAATCTTTTCACTCTCGAAAAGCACCTCGAGATACACAAATGAAATCCTCTATCAGATCCATAAAAATGCATATCCTGCGTGATTACACCATCAATGCGCCTGATACACTCGTCACGTTTTTCAATCTGTCCGCTTTTATGCATGTAAAAGGTTCTGCTGATAAGCATTCCAAGCCTGTCGATTGCATCTGCATACGGCAGATGCTCCCTCTCCACAATCTCAAGAATCTCATCTATTCCGGTAAAGTCACTCTCCAGTACCTTGCAGTTTATCATATTCTCATAAAGAGATATCATCCTGGTGTGATATGAAGGTTCATCCGGTGCGGAAGCTATGTATTCCATGGCTTTTTGAAAATATTCCATGGCCTCCTTATATCTGCCCACTTTGATATTTAAAGCTCCGCAATTGACATTTATAATGCTCTGTTCTTCCAACAGGCCATACTTCTTGCAGTACATCAGTCCATCCAGATAATAGTCATATGCTACCGGCTGATTGCCTCTGCCTGACGTGATGATACCAAGTATATTGCATGCGCGCGCCAGCATGCTCCAGCTCTGCGCCTTCTCCAGATGATCTATCGCCCTGACCACGATATCAAAAATGTTATCGTAGTCATTCAGGCAATAAAGTATCATGGCAAGATGATAGTATCCGAAGCCCAGGAGCTTTGAATCTGCTGTCTTTTCTCCGTAATCTATCAGCTCATGGCAATATCTGATTGTGAGCTCGGCGTCCTTTCTGTAATTGTTCAAGAATGCCATTTGTCCAGTTTTCACACTCTCATTGTATTCGTTAAACTCCACTTTTCACCTCTATATATCTCCGAAATAGTCCATAGGATTGACCGGTTTCCCATCCTGTTCCATAGCAAAATACACATTGGTGCCCTCAACAGTATAGTATCTGGTCACCTTTCCAACTGTTCCAAGTGTTTCTCCTGCCTCAAGCACGTCGCCTTCACTGCAGGTTAGATTTGCAAGCTGTCCGTAAGTAGCCGTATATCCGTCTCCTAAATCCTGCACTACTGTGCAGCCTGTCTCTGCGCTGTCATATATGTCTATAATCCTGCCCTCGGTAACTGAGCATACCGCATCTCCTTCGTTTGCACGTATTACCATGCCACGATTATACTGATACTGGTCTAGTGTCGGGAAATAAACCGTCTTGTCCATGGAAAACGGCAAAAGCACATCTCCCTTTACAGGCCAGTTTGTCACATTTTCAGGGACAAACTGCAGTTGTTTTTCCGTAGGCTGCTGATTTTCCTGCTGCCCTGCAGCTGATTCTTCCTGTCCCATTTTTGTCTCTGAGTCTACTTTTTCTGTAGTTTTCTGTGGTGTCTTTTTCTCTGTAGGCTCAACTATAGACGAAGTCTGTGAAATTTCTGTTGGTATCTCATCTTTCCCGGGTTTCTGTGTTGAATATACCGCTGCAAATCCTATGGCTCCAGCCACGAGACATGCCGCTGCTGCAATTTGTTGTTTTTCATAGGACATTACCTCCATCATCTGAATTGTTCTGATGATAGTATGTCCTGTCTGCATGGATTTATTCATGCTTTTTCTATTTTGCGGCACCAATTATATTTGATAATTGTGCAAACTGTGCAAGGCTTAGAGCCTCACCACGCACATTTACAGGAACTCCGAGAGCCTCTATGCTCTGCTGTATCTGCTCCTTGGTCAGTCCCATACCACCGAAATTGTTGAGCCCGTTGGCAAGAGTTTTCCTGCGCTGGTTGAAAGATGCCCTGATGATTTTGAACATCAGCTTTTCATCATCTACATCAACCACCGGCTTTTCGTATCGCTTGAGCGATATAACAGAACTTCCTACCTTTGGCTGTGGCATGAAACAGCTTGGCGGCACATTTACCACTATCTCAGGGTGCGAATAATACTGCACCGCAAGTGACAGAGCTCCGTAATCCTTCTTGCCGGGACCTGCCTGCATACGGTCTGCGACCTCTTTCTGCACCATAATGGTAATGCTGTCTATCGGCACATGACTCTCGAACAGCCCCATAATAATAGGTGTCGTTATGTAATATGGCAGGTTTGCAACAACCTTTATCGGCTTACCATTATTATATTCTTCTGCCAGAGCATTTATGTCTACCTTCAATATATCATCATTTATGACCTTTACATTATCATATTCGCTCAGAGTATCCTTAAGTATAGGTATCAGATTTGTATCTATCTCGACTGCTATTACCTGGCGCGCCGACTCACACAGATACTGTGTCATCGTACCTATTCCCGGGCCTATCTCAAGTATCATATCGTCCTTTGTGATGCCGGCCGAGTCTATGATTTCCTCCAAAATGCCTGTATCAATAAGGAAGTTCTGTCCGAATTTCTTTTGAAAATTGAAATTGTATTTCTGCAAAACCTCGATTGTGTTCTTAGGATTTCCCAAATATGCCATGATATGCACTCCTTGTGTCGTTTCATCTGATGTGACAGTCTAACTGCTGTCTTTATATTATGATATGAGGATCACTAAGCTATTCATCGAATTGCATGCAAGCATGCATCGATGATACCTTTTGACCCTTTAATCATATTATCACATGAAATGCCTTTATTTCAATTATATTTGTAAATTTTCGCGGTTTTCATACCTCAAGTTGTGGCTCAATTATTTACACGTGTGAACAGTTCAAATGCATTGGCACGTGTCGTGCGCTCTACCTCATCGGGCGTAGTGCCTTTGATTTCCGCTATCTTTGATATGACATATGGAATGTTTGACGAATCATTCCTTGTGCCTCGATGTGGCTCCGGAGCCATGTATGGACAGTCCGTCTCAAGAAGGATTCTATCAAGTGGAAGCTCTGACACTGTCTGTACCAGCTTCTTTGCATTCTTGAAAGTTACGACACCTCCAACTCCGATATAATACCCCAGCTTTACATACTCCAGTGCCATCTCCGGTGAATAGGAATAGCAGTGTATCACGCCGCGGATATTCTTTTTTGCTGCCTCTGTCATGATTTCCATGGTGTCCTGTGCTGCATCACGCGAGTGTATGATAACCGGCAGCGATGCTTCTGCTGCAAGCTCAAGCTGACGCTTAAACCAGTAGCGCTGGTTTTCCTGCACCTTTGGCTCCTTATCCCAGTAATAGTCCAGTCCGATTTCCCCGACTGCAACAGTCCTTTCCCATGCAGTCTGTTCCCTAAGCCATGCAAAGGTTTCCTCGTTTAAATCAGCTATGTCGCTTGGATGCACTCCAACCGCCGCATATATAAAGTCATATTTCTTTGCAAGCTCTATTGTAGTCATGATAGAGCCAATAGAAGCCCCGACATTTATTATCGGGGCAACTCCTTTTTCATGGACGCGTTTTATTGTTTCATCACGGTCATCCTTAAATCTGTCATCATCATAATGGGCATGTGTTTCAAATATCATTAATTACTGTGTCCTTCCTCCGCCCAAAGCTTATCGGCACAAGGCTTCCATGCCTGCGCATACTCCTTACACTTGTTGCACAGGTGCTCCGCACTCTCAGGTGACTGCAAATCAGTTGATTTTGCACCTGTTTCCTTTACGAGCCGCTGTAAGATCTCAGGATTTTCAAGCATAGGACATGGTCTGTAGTGATTCTCATTAAATGGCTGGTTATCATGATATGCCATGAAAAGCGGCTGTTTCAAAATCTCAAGCATGCTGTGTGTACGGATGTTGGCTCCTGAGTAGTGGATAAATACACATGGCTCAGCATCGCCGTTGGCATTGATATGGAAGTAGTTTCTTCCTCCTGCGATACAGCCTCCGACAAACTCTCCGTCGTTCTGGAAATCCATTGTGAAAATTCCCTTGCCGCTTGTCATATTTCTGATTTCACGGACACGGTCCTTGATGTAAAGCCTCTGCTTAGGGTTTGGTAAAAGCTCCAGTGATGCATCGTTTCCGACAGGCATATAGTGGAAGTAAAGCGCATAGCGGCAGCCCTTTTCCACAATCATGTCGATAAACTCATCACTGGTAACTGTCTTATAGTTCTTTGAAGTGTAACATATTGATGTACCGAAAACAAGTCCGTTTTCCTTAAGCAAATCCATTGCATGCATAACCTTTGCAAATACACCGGTGCCTCGTCTTAGGTCGTTTACCTCTGAGAAGCCCTCAAGACTTATTGCAAGGTACAGATTTCCGATACGCTTTAAGTCTGCGCAGAAGGCCTCATCCACGAGTGTGCCGTTTGTGAATGCCAGAAATGCACAGTCACTGTGCTTCTCACAGAGCTTAACAAGGTCTGATTTTCTGACAAGAGGCTCCCCTCCTGTGAACATATACAGGTATACACCAAGCTCCTTGCCCTGTGTTACGACCTTATCCATCTCATCAAAGGTAAGGTTCAGCTTGTGGCCATACTCTGCCGCCCAGCAGCCTGTGCAGTGCAGATTGCAGGCGCTTGTCGGATCCATAAGGATGAGCCATGGCACATTGCAGCCATACTTTTCACGATTTTTACGGATAGTCTTGGTACCGTAAACAAATGCCTCAAAGCCCAGATTGAGTGCGATTGTTTTTAATACATGAGGATCTATCTCATTGATAAGACGATGCATGTACTTGTTGAGCGTGCAGTCCTTATCACAGATCATCTTGCGCGCACTGTCATAGTTTAAATCAATCTTCTCATCTCCCATGAATTTCTGCCACATGTCGATGAGCTTTACAACCTCTGTCTCCGGGTCCTTGCAAAGTCCTTTTACAATGTTATCACATATTTTTGATGCAGCAAGTCTCGCTGCCTGATGTCCTAAATTTCCCACTTTGTATTCCTCCTTATTGTTTCAACGGTATTTCTGACGACAAATAAATTTAATATTCCGTCAAGACTCAAATTCAGTCCTATTAATCTCACTATCATGCCTGCGGTCTCAAATGGTGTCGCGAAAAGCAGTATGCCCACAAATGTAACTGCAAATGACATCACAAGTATGAGCCACCAGTTCTCGATGCCAAAGCGTTTTGCTTCCACTGCAGTCTGTATCTTGAACGCTCCATCTACCAACATAAAAATGCCTATTGCTGTGGACAATATCTCTATAATATACTCAGTTTTTTAATAATTATGATTCCAAGCACTATTGAAACTATCCCAAGCGCCAGGTCAAACTGAAACGCAAGCTGAAATAAATCCTTTGCAAAATATCCGGACAGCTTTGTCACGCCATATATTATGAGAAACACTCCATATAACATGCACATTGTCTTTAGTCCAAGCTGTGGCATGAACAACAAAGCTGCCCCCAATGCAATCAGGCATATTGTCATGACGGTATATGCATTTTTTACATGTACCAATGTATGCATAAAGTATCTTCCTCCTTTTTGTCTGCTATTTTAATCCTGCAACAGCCAATTTAAAACGGACAAAAAAATAAGAGTGTCTGAAATTCAGACACTCTATCAAATCTGTTCGAATTATTTTGTCATCCAATATCCGCCTGCCTACAGGCAGCACTCAATCATATCATAAATTGTGGCATCGAAAGAGTCACCTATTCTCTTAACAATATCTCTGTTGTATTGGCTTTTTGACAGTCCAACGCCATTTGCCGTAATGGTCTCAGGTAGGCTGCTCATCATACTGCATCTCTCAATCCACTTTATTGTGCTGCCCACGATTCCGTTGCTGTAAAATGCCGTGATAAAAGCAATGTCACTATCATCCAGGCTGTAGCCCTCTGCCTTTTCCAACACAAAGCGGCGCACCACCTGCGTAACCACGGCATCCAGATATGTCCTTAATACCCTGCCGTTTTCCGATGCATAAATGTGCATTATCGCCTCGCGGTTATTAAGAATAAGGGCAGCGACTCTGGCATATGCATCATGAAATGTCACGCCTTCCTTTGCCTCATCCATCACAAGCCTGACCTCGTCCTCAAATATGGCCTCAAGCACATCATATATGTCCTTGAAATAATAGTAAAATGTATTTCTGTTTATCTCACACTGCTCGCATATATCCTTGACTGTAATCCTGTCAAGCGGTTTGTTTTTCAGTATATGTAAAAAAGTCTGCATTATGGCTTTTCTGGTAAATGTTGCCATGTGTATATCTCCTGATGTGCGTATTATACATAAACCCTACTCTCAACCGCCATTATATTACGATTGTTATATTTTTGTCAAACTATGTCTTCGTGTAACTTCAAAGTAAATTCAAAGGCCAACACCAAAAGAAAGAAACTTATCCATTAAAATCCAAAGTCCGCATAATCCTGCGGCAGAAATCTATGGTAAATAATATGGCAGCCCTCATCATGGAAGCAATAGTAGTATGTGTCATCCGGCTCATTTAAGAAGCGGATGTAACAGTCAAACTCGCCGTTTTGCATTTCCTTTTTTTCGATGTCGTCCGAGTATTTGTAAAACAACTCAGTTATCTGCTCCATGGTGCAGCCATGCGTGCCGACAAGTGTAATCAGCTCCCTTATAAACTCGTTGTCAGCTGTGTTTTCATGCACATACTCACTGCCCTCAGGTGGTATCTCTATGCAGAAACGCTCATTTTTTGCGGTGACCTTTATCTCACCTATGGTGTCAGTAAGCTGTTTGGGCAGGTTGTTTGGAGCAAGGATTTCAAGCATCTGCTGTTCTGAAATCATGCCGGTTGCAATTTTATTATCAGCCCCTGCACACTCAAAGAAATGTCTGAGCGTGGAAAGAGGATAATACAGTCTGACTATTTCCTTCCTGTAGCCAAGCTTTGCCTGCTGCTCTTTTACTATATCAATAAGACTCTTCGCTAGACGAGCGTAACCGGTGGCGCTATAATCGCTACTGTAATTGTCTCTATAATCGCCGCTGTAATTATTGCTATAATTACCTTTATAATCGTCACTATAATTCACTTTGTCATCAAAATCACTTGTTTTCGTCATACCGATAGCTTCTCTTTCTCCCGGCTTTTAAGGCTTTTCTATGGCATGCTCACCTTATCGAGTATTCCTGTCAGGTGTGCTATTGCCACGCCATAGTTTGTCATCGGCACATGCTGAGTGCGTGCCCTGTCTATTCTTGATAATACATATTTTCTGTTAAACATGCAAGCGCCACACTGAATAACGAGGTCATACTGAGATAGATTATCGGGGAAGTCTGTACCGCTTGTAATATCCACGGTAAGCTCCTCACCAACACGCTTTCGAAGCAGGTTCGGAAGCTTCACCCTGCCTATATCCTCCGCAAGAGGCGCATGTGTACAGCACTCTGCGATAAGCACTCTTGAGGATGGCTTTAATGCATCAATTGCCCTTGCGCTCTCCACATAATATGGCAGATCACCCTTGTATGCTGCAAAAAGCACTGAAAATGATGTGAGCATACTCTCCGCCGGCTTGTGCTCGTACACATAGCCAAACACCTGTGAATCTGTCACGATGAGCTTTGGCGCGTGAGATAATGCTGCAAGTGCATCTGTCATTTTGTCAGTTGTCGTGCTCATCACAAGGCATTTTCTATCGAGCAATTCCCTGAGTGTCTGCACCTGCGGCAATATGAGTCTGCCCTTTGGCGCCTGGATATCCTGTGGCATGACAAGAAGCACCAGGTCTGTCTGAGAAACAAGGTCTCCCAGGATAAATTCCTGTCCGAAATCCTCAGGCAAAAGGCGTGTGAGTGCAGAGATAACGGCATCCATTCCCTTGCCCTTTAATGCGCTGACTGCTACAACCTCAAAGCTATTGTCTGCATTTTTGCCCATCACAGCACTGTTTTCCTCATAAACCCAGCACTTCGCGGCCTCTATTGCAGCATTGTCAAGCTTTCCCCTGCTCTTTTCCTGAGCCTCTGCGGAAAGCAAAATCTCGTCTATCTTGTTTAAGGCAAATACAACCGGAGTATGTTTTTTTGCAAATAGCAGGCTCCACTCTGCCTCATCCTTAAAAGCTTTTTTAAACGGTACCCCTGCCTTCTTTGCGGCAATGACCTCTGCAATATCAAGCACTACAACAGCTATGTCTGTCTTCTCTGCTGCCAGATGGGTCTTTTCCACACGTCTTTCACCAAGCTCACTATCATCATCAAAGCCCGCCGTATCAATAATCACGCACGGTCCGAGCGGATGTATCTCCATCGGCTTGTACACAGGGTCGGTTGTCGTACCTGCCACGTCAGCTACAATGGAAACCTCCTGCTTTGTAACCGCATTTATCAGAGATGACTTACCACTGTTTGTCTTTCCGTATATACCTATATGAAGTCTGTTGGCAGAAGGCGTCTCATTCAAATTTCCCATATTTCCTCCTTTAGAAACGGAAATCACGCTTTCCGTCTGCAATATCATGTATATGCTCATAGCAGGTCTGCTTAACCTTTGGATTGGTAATCTTTTCTATTTCCCTATCGATGAGCTTCATTCCAAGCTCTCTTGTCTGCGGGCTTGCATAGTCCTCGAGATACTCCTTAAGTGTCATGAGTGCGTTCGGATGACAGCAATTAAGTATCTGCATGCTCTTGCACAGTGCCATAAAACGGTCTCCCGTTCTGCCTTCTCTGTAGCAGGCTGTACAGAAGGACGGAATATAGTCCATCTTCATAAGCCAGTTTACCACCTCGTCAAGTGTTCTCTGGTCGCTGACATCAAACTGCTCCGATGTTGCCTCTGCATTTTTCTCAGCCTCCGGGTCTGCATAGCCTCCAACACTTGTCTTTGATGCGCCGCTGATCTGTGAAACACCGAGCGGCAGAACCTTTTCACGGACAGCCTGGCTCTCACGGGTTGAGATTATCATTCCTGTGTATGGCACTGAAATACGGATAAGTGCACATATTTTGGCGAAGGTATCATCACTGATGCCATTGTCAAATACATCCGGGTCTATATCATCTGCGTGCTTTATACGCGGCACACTGATGGTGTGAGGACCTACACCGTGCACTGCCTCAAGGTGCTCTGCATGCATCAGAAGTCCTGCAAACTCGTACTTGTATTTGTCCAGTCCGAAAAGTACACCAAGTCCCACATCGTCAATTCCGCCCTCCATAGCACGGTCCATGGCCTCTGTGTGATATGCATAGTCATGCTTTGGTCCTGTCGGATGAAGCTGCTCATAGCTCTCCTTGTGATATGTCTCCTGGAAGAGTATGTAGGTTCCGATTCCTGCCTCCTTGAGCTTTCTGTAATTCTCCACTGTAGTGGCAGCGATATTTACATTTACACGGCGGATAGCTCCGTTTTTGTGCTTGATGCTGTAGATTGTGTTGATACACTCGAGAATGTACTCAATCGGATTGTTTACAGGGTCCTCTCCTGCCTCGATTGCAAGACGCTTGTGTCCCATATCCTGAAGGGCTGTGACCTCCTTTACTATCTCCTCCTGAGTGAGCTTCTTTCTCGCAATATGCTTATTTTTCATGTGATATGGACAGTAAACACAGCCGTTCACACAGTAGTTTGACAGATAAAGCGGTGCAAAAAGCACGATTCTGTTTCCGTAGAAATCCTTCTTTATCTGCTGTGCAAGCTTGTAAACCTCGTCAAGCTTCTCCGGAATCTCACAGGCTAAAAGCACTGATGCCTCTCTGTGTGTGAGTCCTTTTTTTAGCTTTGCTTTCTCGATAATCGCATCGATAAGCCCTATATTATTTTTGTTTGCCTCTGCGTATTCGAGAGTCTCTTTGATTTCCTCGTCTGAAATAAATTCTTCAGCCTTTAATGATTTTACGTTATACATTTTTATCTCCTTCTATATCCTGGTGTTGTTTTATATTTATTAATCGTAACTATTAATCAAAAATTTGCGTAGTCCCCACGCGACACCACCACCTGATAGCCGATGCTCTTCATCCGGTTTTCCATACAGTAGCGGCACTCTGCCGCCTCATCTCCGGTGCAGATTTTATTGTCGTAGAGCTTGTATTTGTCACGAACATTGACCGGTGAGAGGTTTGGCATCACAACATTGGCACCCGACTGTATACCCTTTTCCCTGCCGAGCGGATGGATTGTGCCAAGCGCTGTTGTGGCAGGCAGCAGCACTTTTGGATGTATGAGCCTGATGATTGAAAGCAGACGAAGCGTCTCATCCATCGTGCCTGACTTCTCGTTTGCAAAAGGTGTATCCTTCTGCGATATGAACGGACCGATTCCAACCATGTGAGGCTCAAGCTCCTTTATAAACTGCAAATCCTCGTACAAGGTCTCCACTGTCTGTCCCGGCGAGCCGACCATGAAGCCGCACCCCACCTGATATCCTATCTCTTTCAAATCCCAAAGGCACTGCTTTCTGTTTGCAAGTGACATCTCTGCCGGATGAAGCCTATTGTAATGCTTTTCATCCGCAGTCTCATGGCGCAGCAGATATCTGTCTGCCCCTGCATCAAAATAGCTCTGGTAGCTCTCCTTTGACTTTTCACCGATAGAGAGCGTAACTGCGCAGTCCGGATACTTTGCCTTAATCCCGGACACTATCTCACAGATGCGCTCATCCGTGTAGTACGGATCTTCACCTCCCTGCAGCACAAAGGTACGAAAACCAAGCTCATAGCCGCTCTCGCAGCATGCCATAATCTGCTCCGTACTCAGGCGGTAGCGGTCCGCATGGGTATTGCTGTGCCTTATGCCGCAGTAGAGACAGTCGTTTTTGCAGTAGTTGGTAAACTCTATCAGCCCTCGTATAAAAACCTGATTGCCATAGGTCTCGTGTGCTTTCTCAGATGCCCTCTTTCTAAGGTAATCAACTGCCTGCATATCATCCGTCTCAAGAAGCATATACAGCTGCTCGAGGGTGATATTCCGGCAGGCCGTAATTTCATCTATAATTTTTATTATTGCTGTATTTTCGGTCATGCTTTCTCCTGTAGTCTGGTCTGCTTTATTTATTAGAGTAAACTGTCTTCACTCCTATGCCATCCAGCCTGCCAATCCTGCCGGACAGAGCACTGATAATATCCTGTGGTGCGTCAATCGCCACACTGATGATATTCACGTTCTTTTTCTCGTATGGGATACCCATGCGCCCAACAATGAAGCTGCCGTACTCATGCAGCAGATGATTAAGCTGCTCAACCGAATCCGGGTTTTCAACTATAATGCCGATCAGGGCTATTCTTGTTTCCATGCGTTACTCCTTATATCTTGTATTTAATATGAACAAAGGGTGCACTTCGCCGGAAGTACACCCTAAATCTTAAAATGTTCTTCCTCCTCATACGTGAAGCCACTATCATCTGCTCACAGTATTTGGTGTCAGTGACTCTGAATTATGACATCAGAGCCTTCAATGTCTGCAGGCTTGAAGAAAGAGAGCTGTTATCAGCATGTCTCGCTTCTTGCGTGCTATCTAATATCTAATCTGATTGTATCATGTCTAAATCATTTCAACAATATTGTATCTGCTTGTTTCCCGAAATATACACTATTTGGGGACAAAAAAAGAACAGCCATCGTTCTGCTGTCCTTTAGGAGAAGGTATTTTACTATGGGGATAGTAAAAAATATATAATGTATTGGGGGGTTTTTACAGTTATTATAGTATCACCTTGGCCTCTGAAAGTGTTAACAAACATGCACAAATTTTCGATTATTTTTTGTGCAGTTTCACTAATTAAACTACGTTGTCCGGAGTTCGAACCCTCCGATGTCTTGCATTAAAAAACGCCTCTCTAAGAGAGACGTTTTTCAATGAGACATCGGGGATTCGAACCCCGGACAACTTGATTAAAAGTCAAGTGCTCTACCACCTGAGCTAATATCCCATAATAAATTAAAATGCCCAGTTCCGGAATCGAACCAGAGACACACGGATTTTCAGTCCGTTGCTCTACCAACTGAGCTAACTGGGCACAATGCTTACGCATCGAGTTGCGGGAATAGGATTTGAACCTATGACCTCCGGGTTATGAGCCCGGCGAGCTTCCAGACTGCTCCATCCCGCGATAGTATTAAGTTACTCTATAAAGAGTAATGGGCAGAGATGGATTCGAACCATCGAAGCAAGTTGCAGCAGATTTACAGTCTGTCCCCTTTGGCCACTCGGGAATCTGCCCATAATACAATTCAATATTAAATTGTATAAAGCCGATGATCGGACTCGAACCGATAACCTGCTGATTACAAATCAGCTGCTCTGCCAATTGAGCCACATCGGCATAACTAATAAAAGAATTAGTTAAATGGGACCTACAGGGCTCGAACCTGTGACCCTCTGCTTGTAAGGCAGATGCTCTCCCAGCTGAGCTAAGATCCCACGCGTTACTTGTAGTGAGTATAAAATCTCACTATAAACGACCCAGACGGGACTCGAACCCGTGACCTCCGCCGTGACAGGGCGGCGCTCTAACCAACTGAGCCACTAGGCCATATAAAGGTTTGTACCTTCAAAACTTCATACAATTCCGATCTGTTTTTCTCCGTTATTAACCAGATTAAGCCCTCGACCTATTAGTAACAGTCAGCTCCACATGTTGCCATGCTTCCACCTCTGCCCTATCTACCTTGTAGTCTTCAAGGGGTCTTACTCCTTATAGGAGGGATATCTCATCTTGAGGGGGGCTTCACGCTTAGATGCCTTCAGCGTTTATCCCTTCCAGACTTGGCTACTCTGCCATGCCGTTGGTCGACAACAGATACACCAGTGGTCCGTCCATCCCGG
>ENA-OQCU01000595-OQCU01000595.1-human-gut-metagenome-genome-assembly--contig:-NODE-595-length-15713-cov-5.568844_pt1 | contig 15713 bp, 13 predicted proteins | sample MGYA00242504_ERZ504590 | MGnify/ENA primary metagenome ERZ504590 (study PRJEB26092, sample SAMD00036318) | human gut metagenome | host: Homo sapiens | study: EMG produced TPA metagenomics assembly of... | reverse complement strand
CTGCTTCCCCCGTCATCGCATTTAACGGCTCAGTCGGATTGGCGTCAGCTTGCTGCCCCGGCACCTGGCCGTTCGGATTGACATTCGGATCAGTCATGACATGCACTCCTTCAACTGCATCGCACCCTACTTGCGAGATGCGCCCCTCGTCTTACGCGCCACATTGTGCGGTACAGACAACTGTACTCCTCGTGGCGAGCCTTAAGTACCCCAGGAAATTTGGCTTCCCAAAAAACACAGAAGCCTGAAACCGGCTATTGCCTCAGCAATATTCAGTCGGTTTCAAGCTAAATCGTTAATCCTCTGGTGAAACGACGGTCTACTTCTTCAGCAGCGGCGCGACTTGTTCCTCGTAGGCGGTCAGGGCGGTGTCGATCACCTGGTGCATGTCATAGTACTTGTAGGTGCCCAAGCGGCCGCCGAACACGGTGTTCGGCTCGGCCGCGGCCTTGGCCTCGTACCGCGCGTACAGGGCCTTGTCCGCATCGGTGTTGATCGGATAGTACGGCTCGTCGCCACGCTCGGCAAAACGGCTGTACTCCTCCCACACCACCGTCTTGTCCGGATTCTGCCGCTCGCGACGCTCCGGGTTGAAGTTCTTGAACTCGATAGCCCTCGTGTACGGCACGTCCGCGTCCGAGAAATTCATCACCGGGCAACCGAAATGGTCGCCCTCATCGTAACGGACCTCCTTGAAGTCCACCGTGCGCCACTTCAGGTCGCCAAGCTCGTAACCGAAGTAACGATCCACCGGACCCGTGTACACCACCGGCACGCCCGCGGCCTTCAGCGCCTCCTTGTTGTACGGCTGGGACTCGTCGAAGAAGTCCACGCCCAGCGAAACCGTGATGCGCGGATCGTCGATCATGCGTTCCATCCACTTGGTGTAGCCGTCCGCGGGCAGACCCTCCCACGTGTCCTTGAAATAGCGGTTGTCGTAGTTGAAGCGCACCGGCAGACGCTTGACGATCGACGCGGGCAGCTCAGCAGGATCGGTCTGCCACTGCTTGCCCGTGTAGTTCTTGATGAACGCCTCGTACAGGGGACGGCCGATGAGCTGGATGCCCTTGTCGTTGAGGTTCTGCGGATCGGTGCCGGCCAGCTCGCCCGCCTGCCCGGCGATAAGCTTCTGCGCCTCGGCCGGCGTGTAATGCGCATGGAAGAACTGGTTGATGGTGCCCAGGTTGATCGGCAGCGGATAGACCTCGCCGTCATGCGTGGCATACACGCGGTGCACATAGTTCGTGAAGCTCGTGAAACGATTGACGTAGTCCCACACACGCTTATTGGACGTGTGGAACAGGTGCGCGCCATACTTGTGGATCTCCGCGCCGGTCTCCTCATCCATATACGAGTAGGCGTTGCCGCCGATGTGGTCACGGATATCGATGATGCGCACGCGCGCGCCGGTGTGCTCCACCGCCTGCTGCGCCACCGTCAGACCGAACAGGCCCGCGCCAACGATAACAAGATCGGGATACTCAACAGAATCTGCCATGCTCAGGCAATCCTTCCGGTAATAAGCGTTCAAGCGCAAGGTTCGATTCGTCATTATCCTACCGATGAGACGAGCCATACCAAAATTACGAGCTCAAACTCAATGCTGGATTGTCACATATTTCATTCCACACAGATTTATGGCTCTTCAACGAACTCATCAACGATTTGATCCTCCGTCTCGCCGAGGAACACCTCTATGCCCCATACTGGTCACAACAGATACTCGATGAGCTGAGGAGAGACCTCTAATTACGCATAGGAGAAGAGCGTTCGGCGCAACGTATCAATGCGATGACTGCCGCATTCCCAGAGGCTCTAGTCACTGGTTACGAAAGCCTCATCAAAAATATGACATGCGACGAGAAAGACCGGCACGTACTTGCAGCAGCAGATTATTTACCCGCACAAACCTTGGTCACCTTCAACACGAAAGATTTTCCTGAAACTTCGACACAGCCTCTTCGCATCGAAGTAAAGAGACCCGATGATTTCTTCCTCGATGTATTGGATCTCGATCCAGGAAGAGTGGCAAGAGTTTGTCACACGGCACTGCTGAGCTATAAATGATATCCACAAACGCCTGAAGACTACGCAGACATGCTCCGGAAAAGCGGTGTACCCGAATTTGCGAATCGCCTCTACCCCATTCTCGATGCCTTGAGTCTGAATTGACTTCCACAGGTGTCTTCATCGTCAATAATCAAACATCCTCGAGCAAAAGTACCCCATTAAACGTTGCGCAGCTCGGCTAGGAAACGTGCAATACTGGATACGTCCGCATATACAAAGAGGAAGCACAAGTCTTGCCAATCAACGCCACTCCCCTCATTTCCGTAATCGTGCCGGTATACAACGCCGAAGACTACCTGCGCTACTGCGTGGACTCCATTCTGCAGCAGTCGTATACGAACCTCGAGGTGATTCTGGTGGACGACGGGGCCAAGGATTCCAGCCCGGCCATCTGCGATGAGTATGCGACGCAGGACAGCCGCGTCACCGTGATCCATCAGGAAAACGGCGGCATCGCCAAGGCCCAGAACACCGGCCTCGATGCCGCGCATGGTGAGTACATCGCGTTCTCCGACAACGACGACATCCTCGACCGCCGCAATATCGAATACCTGCTGCACGCGTTGCAAAACACCGGCGCGGATATGAGCAAGGCCCGCTGGCGCCAGTTCGGCGTCTCCCAGCTGGGCGAGGTGTCCAAAGAGGCCGAGACGGGTGCGCAGGCGCCCGGCAAAATCACCGTGTTCGAGCACCCGCTCGCCGCCTACCAGACCGTGTTCTGCAAAAGCCTGCGACTGCTCGGCAGCAAGCTCGGCCGCAACACCGAGGCCCGCTACTTCAACGAGGCGAACTGGTGCCGCCTGTACAGGCGCGAGCTGTGGGACGGCCTGCGGTTCCCCGAGGGCCATTACGCGCAGGATATCCGCATGGCAGGCCCCCTGTACGCCCGCATGGGCAAAGTGGCCGACATCGATTGCGTGCTCTATTACTGGCTTCAGGAGCCCGACTCGGTGACGCACTCGAAGCGAACCGCCGCATTCTGGCATGACAACGTGCTTTCCGCAGCCGAGAACTTCCAGTTCACTCTGGAACAGGGCATCACCCCGTGCCGGAACTACTTCGGCCTGACCGCCAGCGTGCGCGATGAAGGCAAAGGCCTCAAGGCGCTCGGCTCCGAAGAACTACATGACAGCGACTGGCAGAACCATCTCGATGACGTGGCCACCATGCGCGCCCTGATCAGCAAGCTGAGCATCGGCGAACGCCTGAAATGCGCGGTACTTGCCACGATTCGCTCATGCGAGAACGTTGTGTACGACAACCGCATTCACTCGATGAAGTAGAGCAATAGCCGAGCCAGCAAACCCTTATCATCAGCAAGCTAGGGCGCGCTGGCTTACCTTCCTATCGTCAACTATGACTAGTCCCAGCAGGAATACTGGCAACACCGGGAGCACATACCGTCCCTGTATTCCTTGGAACACTCCGAATCGACTCATCGATTCCAAGTCATTCCAAGTCATTCCCACAAAGAGCACGAACGCTGCTATCTCAGCAGCTGCAATCACTAGGGCCAAGATCAGGAACCGATACTTTCCCACCCCTGCGGACGGTGCCATACGAACAGCCCCAGTTGTCTTCACCGTATACACCAACGCCGCAAGCCAAACCAGTACAAGCACAACCGACATCACGGTATACCAGACTGGAAGCTGAGTGAGGTGATAAGTCCCAAGAAATATCATGGAACGAACTATCTTGCCGATGGTGAGTATCGGATGGGACAGCGCAACGCTCATGTTATGCGATACATTCACTTGCGCCAACGAACTACTAAACAGCACGCTCCAAGGAAGGTACAACACCCCCATCAGCACCGCCGCAACGCCAACAAATTCCACTTTGCGCCGCACAGTCATTACCGCAGATGGCAGGAATAGCGCGGCACCTGCCACAAGCGCATAGGACAGCTTCTCACATGCCAGAGCCCATGCCAGCACTCCCAATGCCACAGTGCATGGCAGAGAAATCACATGTTTGTTCCCTGCAATCGCAGCGATGGCCGCCACCATACAGGCCGAAAGCGCCACAATCATGCCATCAATCATCAGGCTCGATGCCACAAACGCCACCGGTGGAATAACTAATAGCAACGCCATCAGCGATTTCCAACGCGGCAACAGCGCAATGGCAAAGCATCCCATAATCGCATACAGAATGCTGTTGGATATTCGCGCCGCCTGCCACTGCGCATATGGCGACAGGTTCACCAGCATGGCTATTTTCATGCCAATGGCCTGAGGCAGATAATCAAGCGGGAAATATGCGTTGGACCGGTTGGATCGTGTCTCATTCGGAACAACAATCTGACTAGCTGGCATAATATCAGCGGATCTCTGCCCGTCTTGCAACGAATCACCACGCCAAGCTCGCTCCAATGCATCGAAAACCAATATATTCCCGGCACCGGGAATCATCAGCAAGCGATTAGGGGCTGCGGACGTTTTCTTGGAGACTGAACGGAAGGATTTTCGTATGTCCGGTCTTGAGGAACGAGAGCGTGCGGTGGAGTTGTATTTCACCACGCCGATGACGACGGCCCAGGTGGTGGAGCATCTGGGTTATCCGACCAGGCAGTGTCTGGAGCGTTGGCTGGCGATGGATTCCCGGTATGCTGGCCATATGGCCAAACCCATCATCCCACTGGAGACCAGGCGAAGGGCAGTCGAGCTGGTGCTGGGCGGCATGCAGCAGAAGCAGGCCGCCAAACAGCTCGGCGCGGGCGTCGGCGCGGTGCATGGCTGGGTCAGGGCGTACCGCAAGGGCGGCATGGCCGCGTTGCAGCCCAAAAACAGGAACTCCGCGCAGGGCAATAAGCCCGCGGACTCCCGCCGCCGGCCATCCGCAGCCGATGATGATGACGCGGAGGCTTTGCGCCGCAGGGTCGAGGAACCGGAGCCGGAGAACGCGTTGATGCGGGAGGTGGTGGAGGCTCGCAGAAAAAGACCCCGGCGCCGACCTGCGGCGCCTGTCGAACAGGGAGAAGACCCTGTTGATCGACCGGTTGAGGCCGGCGTGTTCGCTCGGCTCGATGACATGCTTGCTCGCCATCGCGCCCAGCAGCTACCACTACCACCACGCCCCGGCTCGGCGTTGACAAGTACGCCGGACTCAGGGCAGAGGTGGCCGGGGCGTTCGCCGATTCCAAGGGCAGGTACGGGTACCGCAGGATCAAGGCGGTGCTCAAGACCGGCGTATCGGAGAAGGTGGTCCGCAGGATCATGGCGGAGGAAGGGCTCGTGGCGCACGTGCCCAAGCGACGCAGGTATAGTTCCTACGAGGGCGAGACGACGCCGGCTCCCGCCAATCTCGTCGACCGGGACTTCACGGCCGAGCGTCCGAACGAGAAGTGGCTGACGGACATCAGCGAGATCAAGGCCAGGGACGGGAAGGTGTACCTCTCGCCGATGATCGACTGCTTCGATGGCAAGATCGTCGCATACACCGCCGGCTTCAGCCCCAACGCGGAGCTGGCCAACCGGATGCCGGAGAAAGCGGCCTCGACGCTGCCAGGGAACGCGCGTCCCCTGGTGCATTCCGACCGTGGATGCCACTGCCGGTGGCCCGGATGGCTCGGGCTCATGGAACGCTTCGGGCTGACGCGCTCCATGAGCGCGAAGGGCTGTTCGCCGGACAACGCGGCCGCGGAGGGATTCTTCGGCAGGATGAAGACCGAGGCGGTCCACCCCGAGAAGTGGGAGGAACACACCCGCAACGAGGTGCTCGCCTTGGTCGATGAGTACATACGCTGGTACAACCACGAGCGCATCAAACAGTCGCTTGGTTGGATGAGCCCGGTACAATACCGTCAAAGCCAAGGAATGGCTGCGTGATTATCTCCAAGAAAATGTCCGCAGCCCCCTACCCGTATTTCAGACTTCCTATTACAATATTCAGGTACGTTATTGAAGAAATGAGTGAGCATAGTGGACGATACCCAGGATAATCAGGAGTTCACAGTAGAAGAAGCCGACACAAACGGTACGACTTCGGCGGAAAGCAGCCAATCCTCTGCTCATTCAGACCGAGACGATAATTCTCAAGAGGCTCAAAAGAGTAAACCGTCGCTGCCTCCAATCTTCCAGCAGATCCGAGCACAGCTCAACACGTTGATGGCCTCTCAAACTATGACTGCGCTTTCCAAAGCCCTGACAGTCTTGCACTCCGTATTCAAGAAACGACCTCGATTCCCTTACCTCCTGTACATAATGGTGATGGCAATCGTCGATTCAGCCGCGGTGCTGTTCATTCAATGGGGAACCTATACGGAGCCGACCTATACCGCCCCGAGCACAGTGGACGAAACCACACGGCTGCTGAACAGCATCCGCGGTCAACTCACGCGCTTCGTCGCACAGATGTGGATGGAGCAAAAATACATCTGGCTGCTTAATTTCTGTGTTCTGGGCATGGTCTACCTGGTGCTGATTTTTGTGCTAAACCGATTCTGGGTGGCAACAGCCTTATTTGCGATTATCACGAGCGTATTCGCTGTGGCGAATCACATCAAAATCCAGTTGCGCAATGAACCGGTCATTCCCTCGGATTTGAGCTTCATTTCCAGCGGCAACGGAGGAGAAGTCGCATCATTTATCCCCAAAGACAGCCAGGCATTAGTAAACAACACCATCACCATGCTCGTCTGGCTTACGATTGCATGCCTGCTGCTTCAATTTATTGATGGTCGCCGTTGTGTGATTTCCTTCCACTGGCGTCATCCATTACGCAACACAAAAACAATAATCGGTAACTGCACACGTATTGTTGCAGTCATTGTCAGCACATCCCTGCTGTGCTCGTTCACCTTGAACCTCAACACGGTAGGTTCATGGAGCCACAATTGGGCACAGGCGTTGGGTGATAGCCCTACCTTATGGGACGCTGCCGGCGATGCCAGTCTGAATGGCCCCACAATCAATTTCTTGCGCTTGGCGAATCCAAAAACCATGACGAAGCCAAGCGACTACAGTCAAGCGACCATGCAGGAAATCGCTCAACGATATAACAAGATAGCCGAAAAAACCAACCAGTCCCGCAGCAATAATCTCACGGACAATACCATGATCATGATTCTGTCGGAATCGTTCTCTGACCCAACGCGCGTTCCCGGCATCACCTTGTCGGAAGACCCGATGCCTGATATTCGAGCGCTCAAAAATACCACCACTTCCGGCCTAATGCTTTCGCCTGGGTACGGCGGAGGCACAGCCAACATCGAATACCAAGCTCTCACCGGCTGGGATTTGGCACTATTCGACAATTCAATGCAGGTGCCCTATCAGCAGCTCGTCCCACACCAGAAAGTCACAGAAACTTTCAATCAGCTCTGGAATGACCGATACGGTGCTAGCGGATCCATCGCTTTCCACCCGTATTACAAAAACATGTATTTGCGTGACATCGACTATAAGAAGTTCGGTTTCAGCCATTTTTATACGCTGGACAGTAATCCGCCAATCACGCATCATGATGGATTAGACAACTCTCCATATGCCAGCGACGCGGAAGCCTATCAAAATGTAGTTGATGAACTGCAGAACAGCAATCATCCGCAGTTCATCCAATTAGCGACGATGCAAAACCATCCTCCATACAGCGATTGGTATTCTGATAATCAGTTCAAGGATGCCGACACCACCAATTTGCCGGCCGATGAAAAAACAGGAGTCGATACATACATCAAGGGCGTCAGCATTACCGATCAAGCAACCACCGATTTCCTCAACCAGCTTGATGCAATTGACCAGCCGATTACCGTCATATTCTATGGAGACCATCTACCCGGCGTGTACACGACTGCACGCGCCAGCTCGAAAAATACCATTACCATGCAGGAGACAGATTATTTCATCTGGTCCAATGAGGCATCAGCGTCAGCCGGGACGAAACTCGATCCGGCAGCTGCCGCTACTAGCTACACCTCTCCAAACTATTTCATGGCCATGGCCAGCGACCATATGAACACCAAAGTATCTGCTTATATTGCGTTCCTCTCCGCAATGCGGGCTGAGATACCCGCCACGGAGCGACTCACGCTTGGTGTCAGCGGCGTCACCGACAATACACCAACTGTCTATTTAGACGCGAACGGCAACGTTGTAAGCAAGAAAGAACTGTCCTCACAGCAGAAGAAGCTACTCAACGATTATCGTCTTATTCAATACGACATGACTGCTGGGAAAAACTATCTCAGCAGCACAAAGTTCTTCGACGTGAAGTAAACCGGCAAGCCACACCACAAAATTGGTTATCTGCGTAGTGAATTCAAAATTGCCTTGATTTTGCGCGGTATAGCGGTAATCAGCAAACCAACCTTGAACGATGTCGACTCTTTTACGGACTGAATCTCCATGCTCTTGGAAGACAACGACTGTTCTAATAGCGCTTGATTCGAGCACAAAGAATTTATGCGCTCCTCATAACTCTTCGAGGATGCAATACGCGCATCAATCATCAAGTCAACCATCACATCATCATCGGCACTAGAGGCAGTTGAGGAACCCAGTGAATCGAATATTCCTCTCCACAGGCGCGCGAAATCATAATTGGACATACCCACCATGCTGTTGAAGGCAATATCCCCCAACTGCTTCATCTTTTCGGGGTTCTGCCACAAACCACAAATAGCAGATGCCGCTGCAGATCGGTTTCCTTGCCCCACCTGGATAACGCTCTCGTCTTGAACCAAAGTCAGATACGGCAAAGCGTATAGAACGCTTGGAATGCCCACTGTTTTCGCTTCGGCCAAAGCAATAGGGTAGCCCTCATATAGAGATGTATGAAGATACACACTGGCTTTCTGTAGGTAAGGAAGTACATTATCCTGAGCACCTACAAAACTCACAGCATCAGATAGATCAAGAGAATCTCGCAACTGGCGAAGCTGTTGTTCCGTTGCATCATCTGCAAAAGGACCAACCATAATCAGATGTGCATCAGGACACTGTTTGACCACTTCAGCCATAACCCGCAATGCCTCATCCGGACGCTTATCGAATAATGACAGGCGCCCAACCCATACAATGTTATAAGAATCAAGCGCCGCGCGTTTCGACGAATCCGGCTCGATGGTTAATGGATTAATGGTCTGCCATACATGAGCATTGAATAGTTGCCAGAAACGTGTATTCACATCAGATAACGTTATGACGCCATCTGAGTATCGATACGCCAAAGCCAACTCGGCGCGCATACAATCTGCGTCGAACATGCAACGCATGACGCCATGAGTGTAGATGAGGAAAGATACGCCGCTCATCTTGCAGAGCAGCATATCCCAGGGAAGCGTTTGTCCAAGCCATTGCCCGTACACTAGAGCGTCAACTTGCTCCGCATTGAGGATATCCGCTAACGCTTTTGCCCGGTTCTCGTAGTTCTCCGCATTCGCTTTGCAGTAACTCGGAATAATGCGGCGCTCAACAATCTGGTTCACTTCGTACTCATATGCACTAGTGTCATCGTCGGTAATCAGCACTACCCGATATCCCATGCCGGCCCAAAGGTTGGCAAGGAATGCCGTCACGCGTTCAGCACCGCCGATGGATAGCCCCGAGTAATAGAGCGCAACTGTATGAACAGTCCTTTTTGGCTGTGCCAAGCCCGCTATCGGCCCTAATGCTCGCACGGCCTCTACCGAATTAATCCAGTATTTGGAAGCAACGGCAGATACGATTCCCGCGACCCCGTACTTATTGGAAGCTTCAACAAGTAAGGATTTTCGTAATGATGGCTCACCGCTCACCAATGCGTCAGCATATTCAGCAATATCCAATACATGCCTCTATCGAAGATAAGATCAATCGAGTCTATTAATCTGAATCGCTCGGCTGCTCAGCATGCCAGCCTCACCGTTGCGATCATTGCGAATAGCAAAATAACCGCTGTTCTCATCGTTCGTGAATGCGATCATCTGCGGATCATCGCCGGGTTTTTCAACAGATCGCAGAGTGGCATAAATCTTGAACTCACCATTGTTGAAGATATCAAGCGGCATTTCAAAACGCATAGTCCGGTGCCCACGCTGCGTGATGACCATGCCAAGATTGTCGGTCTGCGATCCCGCATCATAAGCATGTCCACTGCGACGAGAATCAAGCAATGCAATACCGATGTACGCTTCCCGGTCTTCATTAAACTCATATTCGATTTCAAATTCGAGCGGCTCAACACCATCAGCCACCGATGAACTCGATATATTGACCTTAAGGGTGGGCACTCGTTCACTAAGACCCGTAGGATACTCTTTATCGTCTGTTTCATTATTGGCATCATCACCAAGGGGATCTGCATTCTTCTTGAAGTTCTCCAGCGTGTAACGATCTGCTACATCGTCCTGGTTTCCGGACGCAATAATCTCTCCATCCTTTATGAGGATAGCCTTATTGCAATATTTCTTAACCGAATCCATGGAGTGAGTTACCAAAATAACTGTCTTCGTGGGATCTTGCTTCACTTCGGTGAAGAAATTATCACACTTACGTTGGAACGCTTCATCGCCCACAGCCAATACTTCATCCAAGACCAGTATGTCGCCCTTAGCCTTAATGGCGACCGCAAATGCCAAACGCACCTGCATACCACTGGAATAGTTCTTTAGCTTCTGGTCCATGAATTCGCTAAGCTCTGAAAACTCAACAATGTCGTCATACATTGCATCGATTTCTTCTTGGCTAAATCCTAAAAGGGCACCGTTAAGGTACACATTCTCTCGACCGGTCAGTTCAGGATTGAAACCAACGCCAAGCTCAATGAATGAGACCAGTTTCCCGTCAACAGAGATTGAACCTTGATCCGGCATATAAATGCCCGAAATCAACTTCAACAGTGTCGATTTTCCGCTTCCGTTTCGACCGACAACGCCAAAGAAATCCCCTTCTTTGACCTCAAAGTTGATATCGCGCAGCACATGCTGCATCTTGTATCCGCTAATTCCTTTAGTCCAGTTGATAACGGCCTGTTTCAGGCCTGACGCCTGCTCCATCGGCAACCGAAATGATTTGGCTACGTGCTCAACTTTCAGCACAGTCTTACGATTGTCCATCGTGCCCTCTTGTGCGTTATTCATCACAGCACCTCCGCGAATTTCTGACTGTACTTACGGAATATATGAATACCCAACCATAGGATAAAGAAAGTCAAGGCAACAGGGATGAGACGAATACCCCAGTTGCTGATCTCCTTCCACACTGTTGGCGTGGTATCCGGTGCGATGAGGTTATGCCTAATATCCTGAATAATCTGGGCCGGCGGGCTCAGCAACATAATTTTCGCGAAAATAGGATTATCGTTTTTTCAGTTACCAGCGACAGAGGATAGATAATAGGCGTTGCATAGAAGAACACCTGCATGAGCACTTCCCAAATATGCTGCATATCACGGAAATACACATTCAATGCGGCTAGCAACAGGGCCGTTCCCAAAGCAAGAGCATAGAATTCTATGAAATTAAGCGGGAGCCACAACACATTCCAGGTGAAGTGCACCTGATTAAAAATTACAAAAAAGCCAGCACTACACACATGTTGATGGCCAAGCTGATTAAAGCGCCGACCGTTGCAGAGACGACAATAATGTAGTTGGGGAAAATGAATCTTACGCAGAATGTCCCCTCTGCCTACGATAGCCGTCAATCCCATATTCGTCGCCTCAGCGAAGAAAATTCCACAAGCTGATACCCAGCAGCAAGACCAAACGGGAAAGTCGGCGTGCCATCGGTAAACTTCAGGAATTTGACGAACACCACATACATCACACAGAACAGCATTAACGGCTTCAAGACCGACCACGCAATTCCTAGAAATGATCCCTGATAGCGCAGCTTAAAATCAGTTCTCACCATTTCTTTAAGCACAATGAACGAATAGCGGTAGCGCTCTTTTAGCTTTATCAGCATCGTATTCATATCCTCATTTGCCATCAACTATTATTTTTTAGGTGCACTTTTGTGCTTGAAATCACCACGAAGCACCGCCCTGATTTGTCCAATCACAAATCGTACCGCGGTGATTGGAGCCCATGCTGCAGTGTAGATGACGCTCTGTGCTGGCTTAGGAAGCTTAAGCACAGTTCGTGACGTGATCCATTGAAGTCCTAAATGTGTGCGATGCTTGGCTATTTTCAGTGTTCTCCAACGAGAAGTCGCCAAATTCAAACCATGCAAATTCGTCAGCAATGATTCTCCGCTACGTGCTTCTGCAGACGAGCCCCATCATCATGGCAGTGGTATAGAACAACGAATCCACTTCAATGCGAGCATATCGATCTGAAAGCACCCATGCCGGATAATATCCACGCGATTGGCATATATATCCGTTGGCTCGTTCGATGGCATGCGAAATAGTACCGTCTTCGCCCATCTGTCCTTCGGGCAAGAAGTCTTCATACTTCCACCCATACTCGAACAGCGGTTTTAATGCCTCAACACGGAACCAATAGCACGACCCCATCGCGGATGCAGTTGGCTTAGTGGGAGAGAGCGGCACATGAATGCCCAGCCTGTCTTCCAAAAGCTCCTTCGTGATCTCATAATTTGCACCCCAATCGTGAGGAATGGTGTGCGCAAAGTACAAAGCGTGATATGGCGGCGGAGGCGTCACCTGACCAAGACGCGGGTTCTCCGCAAATAACGTCAGAATGTTCTTGACATATGCCTCACTGCCAAGCGTATTCTCCATAAGCTTGTACGCGAATCCTTGGCTCTCGGTGCCATGATGTCCATTTTCCTGATTCTGACTGGATTTCTTATCATGAGCGAAACCAATGACGTCATATTTTCCGCTCAACACCACCGGGCAAGCGGCCACAAGCAGAGCCGAGACATCACGACCACGATTGATAACGGGGATGAATGTCGCCTGATGAGAAATCCCATGCTGTTGCATGTATTCCCGAATCTGGGGAATCTTATCTTCGGTAGAGGTGATGTATAGATCTGTTTCTTCCGGCAACGATGCAATGTAGTGGCAAGTGTCTTCTAGCAAATCCATGAAGTAGACGTGATAGATGAACGCCGAACGAGGACGATCATGCGTCTGTGGATTGATGGCCTGTGAGGGCAGCACATAATCAAGATGCATGGCCTTGCGGATATCGTCAATGTTGTAGGACGGCAAAATAGCATCCCAGATCATATCCACGTCATAGTCAGTATGATCTCGAAGGTACTCGTACAAATCCAGAGCTGGCTGACCGGCCGTCTGGTCGAAATAAGCACTGTAATCCACGAAGAAAGAACGGCGCTTGAAAATAGGGCATCGATCATCTCGCACGATTTGCATCGGCATGTACAGCAACGGGTATGAAGAATATCCCTGATATTTTCGCCAATCGATGTACGAGGCCCAGGTGAAGCCCAAATCAGTGAAATGCTTGGTGAAGGTCATCTCGTGTTTGCGGGTAACCTCTGCGTAGTCTTTCCACAAAGGCATGGTCTCCCAGTACTCGTGGAACGCCGGGGAAGACACTAAAGAGCGCCTGTACGCATGCCAATAGGCCTGAAGATGCGTTGGAATCTGCTCCTTATCAACTGTCTCACCCGCATACGCAGTGATACCCCAAAAATCCACATCCTTGCGATCCATGCACGCAAACATTTCACGGAACGGATACACCGGTCCCATAACTGTGTCATTCAGGCAAATGACTTCATCATATGACTCAAGTTTTTCCCAACCGAGTGTGAGAATGGCCTGCTTGTACGCAGCGACGTCAAGTCCTTTATTCTCTCTAACGATGATCGTCTTCGTGTATTCAGAGAACAGTTGACGAGCCTGATCGCTAAGTTGCCCGTTTACAACTACGACTAGATCATCTAAGTTATCCATCAAATCATCAAGAAAGGTCTTGATAAAGGATGCAGCATGACCATACTTGTCATAGAAACAGTAGATACCCAGTCGCTGTTTATGCCCGCTATTAACGCTCATCTCCGTCCTTTCACGCACTACATCATTCTGCAAAATGCTATCTTTCCCTCTTCGCACGCTGTGCATGTGAGCGTATCACAGATACCAAATCTCGGTTCAGCGAACCTGCCGGCATGACTTTGTCAATCACGCGACGCATGAGTGTACCTTTTTTGAATCTCGCTTGCGCCTCTATCCGTTCTTGTTCTGCCTGCAGCGCCTGCTGCTCTTTCAATTGGATTTCCGCCACATGATGCTCTAAAGCTTGTTCCAACTGCCGGTATTGATCATACCTAGGTAAATTCCGGCCGTCATCAACCATGGGAACTATCTTGGCGAGAATCTGCCCCCACCGGTAGAACTCATCGTTCCCGGGAGGAATCGAATTCTTGCTCAACAAACTCTCACCACGTGCAATAAGGGGATCAAATAACATGATTGCTGCGTCAGCAGCACCCCATGTTTCAACGATAGCCGTATATCCTTTGTCTTGATCCGCCGCTGGCAAACGAGTTACCCAGTCAGTAACAAGCATAAGAAGATATTGCCGTTTCATCCAAAGGCTTGTGCGACTGTAGAAATCGGTATCGTCTCGCTGAGAGTTGCAATACTCACACAGCAAAAGATACATTTCGTGCACTTCTCGTTGCCGTTTCGAGAACTCCTCTGCCGAATACAATCTTCGCCCGGATCTGCCCGCTCCAATACGGTACTTCAGAGCACGAAAATCAGCGTAATTCTGTAATGTCTGAGACTCATTTGCGATGACAAAAAATTCGTAGGTGTCTTCCATATACCCAAGACGCTTGGATGTCATCTTGGAAAAAGACTCTCTGATGGAATCACCTCGATAAGCGCATACCGTAACGCTCCATACGTCACGAGGGGAAATTATGTCGCTGAATGCAGTCTCTATAATTTCCCTAGAGGTCCTCATGCCTTGGGCATTATTAAAGACCGCTTCCACAGCTATTGCCGTGCCATCGTCCGCACCGATTTCGGGAAAAGCATCCAATCCAAAGCGAATAATGTCAGGAGATGAGGCACGAGTCAGCATGGATACCTGTTCGCATAGTAAGGCACTGATACTGTCATCACCATCAACGAAGTACACATACTGTCCTTTGGTCGCCAACGCACCAGTTCGCCGGGCAAGGTGTGCACCTTCATTTTCCGATTTTGCGATTATATGGAACCGCTGATCATCCGCTACTTCACGAGTAATGCATTCCAGCGTACCGTCAGTACTCGCGTCATCTACTACGATGACCTCGAAATCATCCAAAGTTTGGGCCTTGACGCTTTGCAAACATTGAATAATGTAGGGCTGCACGTTATAGGCAATAACGACAAAAGACAGCAACGGCACAGCAACCACGACCCAACAACATCATCGAACGTCGCGCGGCTTAACAATAATCTTGTTCTCCGCCACATCCTTCAGATGCTTGCCATACGGGCTCTTGCCATACTTCACAGCGGCCTCCATCAGCTCATCACGAGTAATCCAACCGTTCTCAAAAGCGATCTCTTCGGCAACGGCGATCGGCAGGCCCTGAGCACGCTGCACGGTGCGCACGAATTCGCCTGCCTCATACAGGGAGTCCATGGTACCGGTATCCAGCCAGGCATAGCCGCGGCCAAGCGTCTGCACGTTGAGGGTGCCGTCTTCCAGATACATCTTGTTCAGATCGGTAATCTCCAGCTCGCCACGGGGGGACGGCTTGACCTGCTTGGCGA
>ENA-OQCU01000592-OQCU01000592.1-human-gut-metagenome-genome-assembly--contig:-NODE-592-length-15737-cov-3.947085_pt1 | contig 15737 bp, 17 predicted proteins | sample MGYA00242504_ERZ504590 | MGnify/ENA primary metagenome ERZ504590 (study PRJEB26092, sample SAMD00036318) | human gut metagenome | host: Homo sapiens | study: EMG produced TPA metagenomics assembly of... | reverse complement strand
TTCATGGTTTAAGCCTTAGTGGCAGCCGCCGCAGGTGGAGCAGCTGCCGGTGCAGGAAGCGGAAGGCTCCTGCACGGTCATGGGGTCGCCGCCGTTCATTGCAGTGTTGATGATGGCGTCGATATAGGAGAATGGCGGTACATCTGCATTAGAGACTTTGCTGTCATCTAAGGATCTTCTGAGTTCCTCAACAATGCAGAGAGTGTTGCGAAGATTTCCCAGTATGACAGGACTATGCTGGAGAAATGCGAGAACCTTCAGAACACTATCAAAGATCAGGAAACAACTGCTGAGGAAGAGAAGGCTGCTATTGATCAGCTTCTTGAAGAGAGAGCGGCCAAACAGCAGGAGGTTCAGAATCTTGCAGCAAGCACAAGTGATAACATCTCTTCCTATGTAAGCCAGATCAGCGCAAGCCAGGAAGAAGCAGCAGCACTGACTGCAGAAATCAACAATGCAGATAACAGCATTGCTCAGCTTGTGCAACAGGCAGAAGAGGAAAAAGCAGCCAGAGAGGCAGCGCAGGCACAGGCCGAAGCAGAGGCGGCAGCGGCACAGGAACAGGATGCAGAAGAGAGTTCTGATGATTATGAAGAAGATACAGATTCCTATGAGGAAGACTCTTCGGACAGTCAGGATTCTTCGGAGACTGAAGGATCTGAGGATACTTCTGAAGATTCAGGGGATTCTGATGATGAAGATACATACGAAGAGAACGATGCAGATTTCTATGAGGGAGACTCTGACAGCAATGAATCAGAAGATACATCTGACAGCCAGGCATCCTCAGACAGTTCTTCCGGTCAGGGAAAATACCTTGGCAACTTTACACTGACTGCATATTGCAACTGTGCACAGTGCTGCGGTACAGCAGGTAACCTGACAGCCAGCGGAACAGTTCCGACAGCAGGACGTACTGTAGCTATGGCGGGAGTACCCTTTGGAACACAGCTTCTGATCAACGGAAATGTATACACAGTAGAGGATCTGGGAACACCTTATGGACATGTTGATATTTATTGTGACAGCCATTCAGAAGCATTAAGCTTCGGACTTCAGTCTGCTGAGGTTTATCAGTTGAACTGATAACAAAACAATAATGTGATTAAGAACTCTGGTAAAACAGGGTTCTTTTTTGGGATTTTTGTCCGGATTGCTATAACATAGATGGTTTAACTTGAGGATTCAGATGCCTGATGATAAAATGATATATCAGATTTATATACGGTAAAATATAATTGGAATGGAGATAAACAATGAGAATCTGTGGCTTTAATAAAACGACATTGCTGGACTATCCGGGAAAGGTAGCCAGTACTATATTTCTGGGTGGATGCAATTTCCGCTGTCCGTTCTGTCAGAATGGTATATTGGTTGTGGCTCCCGGAGAACAGCCGGATTACAGTCAGGAGGAACTTTTGACTTTTTTGAAAAAAAGAAAGGGGATTCTGGACGGGGTCTGCATTTCAGGAGGGGAACCTACACTGTCAGATGGTCTGGAGGAATTTCTGGGAAAAATCAAAGAGCTGGGCTATGCTGTTAAACTGGACACCAATGGCTCACAGTCCGAAGATTGTAAAACATCTGGCAGAAGCCGGACTGATTGATAAAGTAGCTATGGATATCAAAGCCTGTCCGGATAACTATGGAAATCTGACCGGAATAGAAAAGCCTGATATGGACAGTATTTTTGAGACAGCAGATTTTCTGCTGCATGGGAATCTGGACTATGAATTCAGAACAACAGTAGTACGGGAACTGCATACGCAGAAGGATTTTGAAGAAATCGCCGGGTGGCTGGCAGGAGCGAAAGAATATTATCTGCAGGCTTATAAGGACTCAGATGGAGTCCTCAGGCCTGGATATGGAAGCTATACTTTTGAAGAACTTCAGAATTTTCAGAAGATTCTTCAAAAGACGATTTTATCTGTGGGAATCCGGGGCATCGATTAAACGATACCAGTAACCGCCGCGCATTTTTGGAATCTCTATATAGCTGCTTTCTTTGAAGTAAGGAAAGCCAAACATATTTGCCATAAAGCGTTCCTGCTGATTATAAACGCCGGGAACGCCGAGGATATACTGTCCGTTATTTCTTTGTCCTAAAAGCAAATATCCGAAATTATAATGCCCATACTGGAGAAAACGGTTATTGCGCAGTGCACAGTAATGCCGCGGAAAATGCTTCAGGTCATCAAGGTGTATCTTCCATGCAGAAATCAGTTCGCCATCGGAGAAGGGGGAAAATTCGGCAGAGGTTTTTCTATTTTCTGCATTTCTTTCCGGGACAGGATTGCCGGCATTTTCAGAACTATTGGAATCTTCAACAGTATTATCTGAGATATAGGATGACTCTGTTCCTGGCTTGTTATCAGATGTTCCCTGAGCCGGAATGTTGGCAGACGGTTCAATTGATAAAGAATCGTCAGGAACTTTTGTAAGCGAGGTATCTTCGGGTTTTTCTGAAATATCTTCAAGTTCTTCGGGCATTTCCTGTAATACCATATCTGCCGGAACTTCGGGTTTCTGTGAAGTGATTTTCGCAGATTCAGGAATATCTGCGTCAGGCATAGCTTTTATTTCATGGAAATTCTCCGGACGTATAGGCTGATCGTCCCATTCAGTACCAAAGAATCCGCCGGTATCTGAAGTAATGATCATTCCGCCCAACTTACCCATTGCAACGCCGGAGTCATTCATATCTGTTGCATCTGTTATGATCAGGCATTCTACAGTTTCTTTTTCTGTCTCGCAGGTATCCAGAAGAATTCCGTTGATCAGGCCATCCTTTCGTGTAAATCCATAAATATTGCATTTTACATTTTCAGGCAGCCCCGGACAATGCAGATGAATCTCAACAGAACATTGCTGATCTTTTACTTCAACTTTAATAAATCCGCAATTGCTGCCTTTCTTTCCGCTTTCATAGTCATATACATATGCGATAAAACGCCGATATCCAGCCAAAATCCTTCCTCCGTAAAACCAGATTCAATAATGTATATGACCATCAGAAGAAAATATTCGAAAAAATTAAAAAAATTTGAAAAAATCTATTGACAAACTGCGATTTTATTAATATAATAGCACTTGCATTGACGAAGCGTGGCTCAGTTTGGTAGAGCGCTGCGTTCGGGACGCAGAGGTCGTGGGTTCGAATCCCGTCGCTTCGACTACGCATAGGAAGTCTGAAACCAATTGGTTTTCAGGCTTTCTTTTTGCTATTCTGGTAGTGATGCAACAGCAGAAAGGAAAAGAAAAGTTGACAGATCAGGAACGTTTTATGAAAGAAGCTATCCGTCAGGCGAAGAAGGCAGAAGCTCTGGAAGAAGTGCCAATCGGTTGTGTGATCGTGCATGAGGGTAAGATCATCGCACGTGGATATAACAGAAGAAACACAGATAAAAATACACTCTCCCATGCAGAACTGAATGCAATCCGCAAAGCCAGTAAAAAACTTGGAGACTGGCGGCTGGAGGGATGCACTATGTATGTGACGCTGGAACCATGCCAGATGTGCTCCGGGGCACTTGTCCAGTCCAGAATAGATGAAGTAGTGATCGGCTGTATGAATGCCAAAGCGGGCTGCGCAGGTTCTGTGATGAATCTTTTGCAGGTGGATGGATTTAATCATCAGGTAAAGATTACACAGGGAGTTCTGGAAGAGGAATGTTCTTCTATGTTGTCTGAGTTTTTTCAGAAAGCTTCGTGAGAAAAAAGAAGCAGGAAAAAGGCAGCCCTTAAAGCTGCACAGGAAAATCCGGAGGGAGAACCGGAACAATAAAAGTAAAAGACAGAAAAAAACAGGAAGAATCTTAAAGGCAATAAGAGTAATAAAAGTAATAGAAGTAACAGGATTAATGTTACAGGCAGAAATAAAAAGAGGCGAATAAAAGAATGAAAAAAGACACAACAAACGACATGACCGTCGGCAGTCCGGTGAGTTTGATAATAAAATTTATGATCCCAATGTGCCTGGGAAATCTTTTTCAGCAGTTTTATAATATTGCAGATTCCATTGTTGCCGGAAAATTTATCGGAGTAAATGCCCTTGCAGCTATCGGAAGCACCGGTTCACTGATGTTTTTTGTGACCGGCTGGCTGAATGGACTCAGCAGTGGATTTGCGATTATCGTAGCCCAGATGTTCGGAGCGAAAAAGTTTGACAGGATGCGCCATTATGTTGCCATGTCCATTTACCTTATGGCTGCATTTTCCATTGTCATGACAATAGGTTTCAGTCTTGCGAACAAACCAATCCTGCATCTGATGAATTCGCCGGAAGAGGTATTTGGTGATGTAACTGCATATATGGGAATTATTTATGCAGGTCTTATTATCACAGGTGCATATAATGCACTTGCGGCTTTCCTGCGTGCGCTGGGTGACTCCAAGTCGCCATTGTATTTCCTGATCATTTCGGCTGTGATCAATGTTATTCTGGATGTAGTTTTTATTGTAGTCTTTGGAATGGGTGTAGAAGGATGCGGATATGCCACAGTGATCGCACAGGGAATTTCGGCAGTGTGCTGCCTGATTTATATTGTAAAAAGATTTCCGATCCTTCATCTGGAACGGAAGGATTTTGAGATATGCTGGGACAGTTTCGGCAGACTTCTGAAGCTTGGAATTCCTATGGGACTGCAGTTTTCGATTACAGCAATCGGAACCATTATTGTACAGAGCGCGGTCAATATTTACGGACCTGTACATATGGCCGGATTCTCTGCTGCCGGTAAGATCCAGAATATTTTTGCCACAGTATTTACAGCCTTCGGTGCAACTATAGCAACCTATGTAGGTCAGAACAGGGGCGCAGGAAAAATGGATCGTGTGAAACAGGGAGTCCGTTACACGCAGATGATGGTCCTGGGATGGAGCGTTTTTGTTATGTTCCTGATGTTTTTCTTCGGAAAATATCTGACATATCTTTTCGTAGATCCATCGGAACAGGACGTAGTAAATGTGTCTGTTACTTATTTCCGGACAGTATTCTGGGCATATCCGTTTCTCGGAAGCATTTTCCTCTATCGAAATACTCTGCAGGGAATGGGATATGGACTTGTACCAATGCTTGGCGGGGTATTTGAACTGGTGGCGAGAACCGGAATTGTCGTATTGATTGCGGGACATACTTCCTTTGCCGGTGTCTGTATGGCTGACCCGACCGCATGGATCGCTGCACTGATTCCGCTGATTCCTTATTATTTTCATGTGATGAAGAAATATAAGAACAAAAGTCAGGTACAGGCAGTAGAGGATTAATTATTCTTTATCTGATGGAAATTGTATAAGGCTCTTTCCTGCTTCTGTTAATATATGGACTTTTGTAAACCACAAAAATAAGAAAAGCATTCAGAAAATTATTAACAGATAAAATTCTGAATGCTTTTTTATATGATGAGCTGCATCATGAATATTCTTTTTTGCGCGCCGCACTTCGGAATGGTCCCACAGACGTTACCTCTACAGTTAACTCAGCCCAGGCACCCTTACGGCACACAAGAGCTTCTGCTTAGTGCTGCTACATTCCTGTCCTGACACGGTTCACAGATTCCTGTTGCGTAAGACCCAAACGTCAACGCCACTTATAGAGGGCAGCTCCACAGGATACAAGCCTCGGATTGGCATCACCCCTGCTGTAGCGGATTGCAGGTACAGGGCACCGCTATCTCCCCGGCTGCGCATTTCTGATTATATAGGCAGGAGGCTGTTTTGTCAATAGTGAATCATTATAGTAAAACTTATTACTGGGAACGGAGTGAACAGTAACGAACGGAGTGAACAGTAACTAAAACTTTTCTAACACTATTGTATGAAAATGATAAATATTATATAATAAACAGAAATAAACTATCTTTATTCTGGAAATGGATATGCCAGAGTACACAACATGTCTTGTATGTATGGATATGGATAATTCTTAAAACACAGAAATGGAGGATACTATCATGATTAAAAGAATAGGTATGCTTACCAGCGGCGGTGACTGTCAGGCACTTAACGCTACCATGCGAGGAGTAGTAAAGGGACTGAGCAACAATTTGGATGAACTGGAAGTTTATGGATTTGATGATGGATATAAAGGACTGATCTATGGTAAATACCGTATGCTCACATCCAAAGATTTTTCCGGAATCCTTACACAGGGCGGCACAATCCTCGGAACATCCAGACAGCCATTCAAACTGATGCGTGTCCCGGATGAGAATGGCCTGGACAAGGTTGAAGCAATGAAGCAGACTTATTATAAACTCTGCCTGGACTGCCTTGTGATCCTTGGCGGAAATGGTACACAGAAGACAGCAAACCTTCTGAGAGAAGAAGGACTGAACATTATCCATCTTCCAAAGACTATTGATAATGACATCTATGGCACAGACATGACCTTTGGTTTCCAGAGTGCGGTAAACATTGCCACAAATGCCATTGACTGTATCCATACGACAGCATCCTCACATGGACGTGTATTTATCGTAGAGATCATGGGACACAAGGTAGGAAGTCTGACACTTCATGCAGGTGTTGCAGGCGGTGCGGATATCATCCTGATTCCTGAGATCCCATATGATATCAAAAAAGTTACCGCAGCGATCCAGAAACGTGCCAAAGCAGGCAAGCGTTTCACAATCCTTGCAGTTGCAGAAGGTGCGATTTCCAAAGAAGACGCAGAACTTCCTAAAAAGAAATACAAAGAGAAACTGGAAGCCCGAGCAAAGAAATATCCGTCCGTTTCCTATGAGATTGCCGACCAGATCTACAAAGAGATCGGAAGCGAAGTCCGCGTTACAGTTCCGGGACATACACAGAGAGGCGGAGAACCATGTCCGTATGACCGCGTTCTTTCCACAAGAATCGGTGCAGGTGCAGCGCAGGCGATTATGGATGGTGAATATGGCATCATGATCGGCGTGGTAAACGGCAAAATTAAACGTGTACCTCTTGAAGAGTGTGCAGGTAAGCTTAAGATGGTATCACCGAAAGATCAGCTTGTAGTTGCTGCCAAACAGATCGGTATCAGCTTTGGTGACTGATTAAGTGAAACAGTACTTGACTGACAGATACTTTTTCATATAAGATATGGATGTAAAAAAGACCGCCGCGGGAATTTTTTCCGCGGCGGCTGTGATAATAAGATAGAGATAACTATTTGGCGCGCTGCTGACAGTGGGGGTGCTGAATAGTTACGATAGGAGTTTACTCATGAGTTACACTGCTCTTTACAGAAAGTTCAGACCGGATAATTTCGCGGATGTCAAAGGTCAGGATCACATAGTGACTACTCTGACAAATCAGATTAAGCATAACCGTATCGGCCATGCGTATCTGTTCTGTGGCACCAGAGGACCGGTAAAACAACAGTAGCCAAAATTCTGGCGAAGGCAGTCAACTGTGAGCATCCCGTAAATGGCAGCCCCTGTAATGAATGTGCCATGTGCAAGGCAATCCAGGCAGGAACTGCAATGAATGTGATCGAGATCGATGCTGCATCCAACAATGGTGTGGATAATATACGTGAGATCAGAGAAGAGGTTTCTTACCGCCCTACAGAAGGTAAATATAAAGTATATATTATTGATGAGGTTCATATGCTTTCCACAGGTGCCTTCAATGCCCTGCTGAAAACACTGGAGGAACCACCGTCTTATGTTATGTTTATCCTGGCAACTACAGAGGCGCACAAGATTCCGATTACGATTTTATCCAGATGCCAGAGATATGATTTCCACAGGATCACCATAGACACTATCGCGGCCAGACTGGATGAACTGCTCAAAGTTGAAGGTGTAGAAGCTGAGGAAAAAGCAGTCCGATATGTAGCGAAAGCGGGAGATGGTTCCATGCGAGATGCGCTCAGCCTTCTCGACCAGTGTATTGCTTTTTATCTTGGACAGGAACTTACCTATGATAAAGTTCTGGAGGTTCTGGGAGCCGTTGACACCGAAGTGTTTAGCAAGCTTTTGCGAAAAGTGATCCGGGGAGATGTGACAGGTTCCATTCATATCCTGGAGGAACTGATCGTAGGAGGCAGGGAACTGAGCCAGTTTGTGGGAGATTTTACCTGGTATATGAGAAATCTTCTTCTCGTTAAGACTTCTGAGAATCCGGAGGAAGCGATCGATGTCTCATCCGACAACATGAAGCTTCTGAAAGAAGAGAGCACCATGCTGGATGTGGAGACGCTGATGCGGTATATCCGTATTTTTTCGGATTTGTCCAACCAGATCCGATATGCAACCCAGAAAAGGGTTCTCGTGGAGATTGCACTGATCAAGTTGTGCCGTCCTGCAATGGAGACTAATCTGGATTCTGTTCTGGACAGACTGCGTGTGCTGGAACAGCGGATGGATGAACGTCCGGTACAGCAGGTGATCGTGCAGCAGGGTTCAGGGAAAATGCCGGCAGAAACCGGAGCAGTTCAGGAATCGGCGGGAAACAAAGCACCGGCGAAAGCTGCACCGGAAGATTTGCAGAAGATCGTGGCAGGCTGGAGAGTGATCACAGGACAGACGACAGGGATGTTCAAGCAGATGCTTCAGAAATCTGTTCCGAAGTATAACAGTGAGACAGGAGAACCTGTTCTTTATGTGGAATTTCAGGATTTTCTGGGGCAGTCCTATGTGGACAATCCGGAAGCGAAGAAAGAGCTTCAGGACATTATCACTGCCCAGACAGGAAAAACAGTAGAGATCCAGATGCTGGTGGCAGATAAGCATCAGCATACAAATCTGGCAAATATCACAGTGGACCAGGCGATAAAGAATAATATCCACATGGATGTTGTGATAGAGGAGGATCCTGATGAGGAAAAAGGAGAATAAATATTGTTACTGTTCACACACCACTATCCCGCGAGGTGTTTTGGCATGAATATGCCAAAATCCCGAGACATACAAGCCAAAATTCCATTGCCGCAGGCAATCTGGAATGAATTTTGGCTACGTTACTGTGAACGGAGTGAACAGTAACTAAATATTCTCCAGACAGGAAAAGGCAGTAAATAATAAGGCAATAAATAGCAAGGAGGACATCACAAATGGCAAAACGTGGAGGATTCCCGGGAATGGGTATGCCGGGAAATATGAATAATCTTATGAAACAGGCGCAGAAAATGCAGCGCCAGATGGAAGAGAACCAGAAAGCTCTGGAAGAGAAAGAATTTACGGCTACTGCAGGAGGCGGAGCCGTAGAGGTAACTATCTCAGGTAAGAGAGAGGTGACAAAAGTAAAGCTTCAGGAGGAAGTTGTAGATCCGGATGACATCGAAATGCTGGAAGATCTCATCGTTGCAGCTACAAACGAAGCACTTCGCAAAGTGGAAGAAGAATCTACGGCTGTTATGTCTAAACTGACAGGTGGTCTGGGCGGACTTGGCGGAGGTCTTCCATTCTGATGGAATACTACAGCAGTCATATCAATAAGCTGATCGAGCAGCTTTCCCATCTTCCGGGAATTGGTGCGAAATCAGCACAGAGACTGGCATTTCACATCATGAATATGCCAAAGGATCAGGTAGAGCAGCTTACCTCTTCCATTACCGGTGCCAGAGAGAATGTACAGTATTGCAAGTGCTGCTGTACTCTGACAGACAGAGAGATCTGTCCCATCTGCAGCAATGATAAGCGTGATCATTCAGTGATCATGGTGGTAGAGAATACAAGAGATCTTGCAGCTTATGAAAAAATCAGGCAAGTTTGATGGCGTTTATCATGTTCTTCATGGTGCAATCTCTCCAATGCTTGGAATCGGGCCGGATGATATCAAACTGAAAGAACTCATGCAGCGTCTGGCAAAGGATGAGGTAAAGGAAGTGATCATTGCTACCAACTCCAGTCTGGAGGGGGAAACAACGGCAATGTATATCAGTAAGCTGATCAAACCTACCGGGATCAAAGTCAGCAGGATCGCAAGCGGAGTTCCGGTAGGAGGAGATCTGGAATATATTGACGAAGTGACTCTTTTACGTGCTCTTGAGGGGCGTGTGGAGCTTTAAGGTTACTGTTCTGACAAAAGATCATCGGAAAAGGAGGCATCACTTTGTCTAAAAAGAAAGCAACTTCTTCTGACGTGGCAAAGAGGGCAGGAGTCTCCCAAGCAACTGTTTCCATGGTCCTGAATAAGAAATATAATGTTTCTTTTTCCAGAGAAACAGTGGAGAAGGTAGAGCAGGCAGCCAGAGAATTAGGCTATCATCTTCCCGGACGAAAGAACAGAAAAGAAAGCCGGAAAGAGAAGCTGATCGTTGTTTTTTGCCCTACGCTTACAAGCCCGTATTATGTATTGCTTCTGCAAGGGATTGAAGCAGTGGCGAACAAGCAGGGATATGGTGTCTTTATCTGTAATACACAGAGAGATCCCCGTCTGGAGGAGAAGTATCTGCGCATGATGGGTACAATAGAGCCACTTGGCATTATCTACTGCTGTAATCCAAATCCGGATTTTCAGCAGCAGGTAGAGGAACTGGCGCAGACAATCCCACTGGTTATCATCAGTAATAAAGAGAAAACTACAACTATAGATGCCATTAATCAGGATAATACAGTTGTGGGAAGGATGATGGCAAGACATCTGCTTGATCTGGGGCACAGAGATGTAGCGTTTATCACTCCGCCCCTGACAAGGAGACAATGGCAGAGAACAAAACGTGTAAATGGTTTTGTGAAAGAGTTTGAGAAAGAAGGCCTGAAGGATCATGTGATCATTAAGGCTGCGGATGAAGCTATCGATATGCAGATCCCACGGATGGATTCGGAATATTCGATGGGTTATGAGCTTACTATGGAGCTTCTGGATGAAGGCAGGGAATTTACAGCTATTGCAGGCCAGAATGATATGATGGCTATTGGTGCGCTGGATGCTCTCCATGAAGCAAGGATTCATGTACCCAAGGATGTATCGGTGATTGGGTGCGATAATATCTTTTTATTCGGGAATACGGAAGATCTCTCTTACTACGATCGATCATTTCGTAGCCCTTAAAGGCAGAGATGCCTGTGATATTATACTGCGCAAAATCGATGAGCAGGACCGTTTTCTTACAGATTCTGCTCCTGTCAGTCTCTATAATATTGAATATACCCCCAAGCTGATAGCGAGACGCACTACGGGGTATGTCAGAACCAAAAAAAATAATTAAATACGTCGAATGAAAAATTATTAATAATAATTTATCGAAACTGCAGAACAGTTATTTGGTATAGAGCTGTGTGGCGAGGTAGATTGCGAATATCTACCCGGCAGGCATTTTCTGGAAACGTACCAAAATTTCAGGATGTGCGGCTGAAATCCGATATCAGAAATGATTTCTGACGGAGGTTTCCTGCAACAGCAAAGACAGCGAACAGTTACGAAAAGAAATGGTTATAAAACATATTGTATATTGCATGTTGATAACAACGAATATATGCTTTGACTGGAAAATAAAGAATTAATAAGACATGCGATTATTAATAAAGAAATTATTAATAATCTTTTGCCACGCTTGACCTAAATGTAAAGTCTGTTATAATGAAACCATCAGATCAATGAACGATTATGACAAGCAAAAATCAGGAGGGTTAAGAACATGAAATTTTTTATTGACACAGCAAAAGTAGAAGATATTAAGGCAGCTAATGATATGGGTGTAATCTGTGGTGTTACCACAAATCCGTCTCTTATCGCAAAAAGAAGGAAGGGATTTCAAGGAAGTAATCAAAGAGATCACATCTATCGTAGACGGACCGATCAGCGGTGAAGTAAAAGCTACTACAACAGATGCAGAAGGAATGATCAAAGAGGGACGTGAGATTGCAGCCATCCATCCGAACATGGTTGTTAAGATTCCTATGACAGTAGAAGGTCTGAAAGCAGTTAAGGTTCTTCATGCAGAAGGAATCAAGACAAACGTTACTCTGATCTTCACTGCTAACCAGGCACTTCTGGCTGCAAGAGCAGGTGCTACATATGTATCTCCGTTCCTTGGAAGACTGGATGACATTTCTACAAGAGGTGTTGATCTGATCCGCGAGATTGCTGAGATTTTTGAAGTGGCAGGAATCGAGACAGAAATCATCGCAGCAAGCGTAAGAAATCCGATCCATGTAACAGACTGTGCACTTGCAGGTGCTGACATTGCAACTGTTCCGTACAATGTAATCGTACAGATGACAAAACATCCTCTGACAGATGCAGGTATTGAGAAATTCCAGAAAGATTATAAAGCAGTATTCGGCGAATAAGGAGAATTTACCACAATGGAAAAATTAGAACTTCAGAAAATTGCAAACGAAGTCCGTAAAGACATCGTTACTGCATTACATTCTGCAAAAGCAGGACATCCGGGCGGATCTCTGTCTGCAGCAGATGTATTCACTTATTTATATTTTGAAGAAATGAATATTGATCCAAAGGATCCTAAGAAGGCTGATCGTGACCGTTTCGTACTTTCCAAAGGCCACACAGCACCGGGATACTACTCTGCACTTGCAGAAAGAGGCTTTTTCCCAAAAGAAGATCTGAAGACTCTTCGTCATCTGGGTTCCTATTTACAGGGACATCCGGATATGAAACATATCCCGGGTGTTGATATGTCCAGCGGTTCTCTGGGACAGGGAATCTCTGCAGCAGTTGGTATGGCGCTTTCTGCCAAATTAAGCAATGAAAGCTATCGTGTATACACCTTATTAGGTGACGGCGAAATTCAGGAAGGCCAGGTTTGGGAAGCTGCTATGTTTGCAGGCTTCAGAAAACTGGACAATCTTGTAGTGATCGTGGATAATAATGGACTTCAGATCGACGGTAAGGTTGATGAAGTATGTTCTCCATACCCGATTGATAAGAAATTTGAGGCATTTAACTTCCATGTGATTAACGTTGCAGACGGAAATGATATGGATCAGTTAAGAGCTGCTTTTGATGAAGCAAAAGACTACTAAAGGGAATGCCTACAGCTATCATTATGAAAACTGTAAAAGGAAAAGGCGTTTCCTTTATGGAAAATCAGGTTGGATGGCATGGAAAAGCTCCGAATGACGAGCAGTATGCACAGGCAATGGAAGAGTTAGAAAAGGCAGGTGAAGCATTATGTCAGAAGTAAAGAAGATCGCAACAAGAGCAAGCTACGGTGCTGCGCTGGTTGAATTAGGTAAGAAACATGAGAACCTGGTCGTTCTGGACGCTGACCTTGCTGCAGCTACTCAGACTGGCGTATTCAAAAAAGAATTTCCGGAGCGTCATATTGACTGTGGTATTGCCGAGTGTAATATGATGGGCATTGCCGCAGGTCTGGCTACTACAGGAAAAGTTCCATTTGCCAGCACATTTGCAATGTTTGCAGCAGGACGTGCTTTTGAACAGGTTCGTAACTCTATTGCATATCCGAAGATCAATGTAAAAATTGGCGCTACTCATGGCGGAATTTCTGTAGGTGAAGATGGTGCTACCCATCAGTGTTGTGAGGATTTTGCTCTTATGAGAGTAATTCCGGGAATGGTTGTTGCCTGCCCTTCTGATGATATTGAAGCAAAAGCTATGGTAGAAGCAGCTTATGAGCATGTTGGTCCTGTATATATGAGATTTGGACGTCTGGCAGTTCCGGTTATCAATGACAGACCGGACTATAAATTTGAATTAGGCAAAGGTATTGTCCTTCGTGAAGGAAAAGACCTTACGATCATTGCAAACGGTCTCTGCGTAGCTCCTGCTCTTGAAGCTGCAGAGAAGCTTGCGGCAGACGGCGTAGATGCAAAAGTAATCAATATCCATACGATTAAGCCTCTGGATGAAGAACTTGTAGTTGCAGCAGCCAAAGAAACAGGCAAGGTTGTAACTGTAGAAGAGCATTCAGTAATCGGCGGACTTGGCGGAGCAGTATGCGAATGCCTGTCTGAGAAAGCACCTGTACCTGTAAAACGTATCGGTGTAAATGATGTATTCGGAGAATCCGGTCCTGCCACAGCTCTTCTTGAGAAATATGGTCTTGATGCAGAAGGCATCTACAAACAGATCAAAGAATTTGTATAATTTACGATTCCCTGTGTGATGGTATCTGCCAGAGAGATTACCGTAGACAGGCGGGTAGTCTGAAGGGTTAGCTGTTCCAGTACACCTGCAATGTTTACAATCCCTGTGATATGGATATCACCAACAGGAGGAAGTTCTTTCTGAACTGCAGCACCTGGGTAAAGTGCACCATCTGCGATGGTCACATACCCCAGGTGCTTTTTTTGTCCAAGGGAGGCATCCACTGCAATAACCAGACCTTCGGGATGCAGAATTTTGATCTGGCGGGAAATTCTGGAAAGATTTAAAGCATGTACGGGGCTTTTCAGGGTACCGTAAACATAAACGCCATGAGTGTCCGTATTCAGATGTTCAAGTAACTGGTGTCCGATATAGGGACCGAGACAGTCTCCTGTCACGCGGTCACTTCCGATACACAGAAAAACCAGTTCCGACCATCTGCCGGGATATTGAAGAATACATTTATTTAAAAGAAAAGCGATTTCCTCAGCAGAACTGCTTTTCTGTGAGTCCACATAAAATACCATAAAACCTCCCTGATCGTATTATGTACTCGCAGAGTCTCTATTGTACCTGCACAAAAAGATTTCGAGAGCACATTATTGATTATATCTTTTAATTGCTATAGTCCCTTTGCTTCATAACAACAAGCTGCGAAGAGGCTTCTGATAACATCATATCCTTACCGGGATAAAAATATGCACTGTGCAAAATCTGTCGCCAAATTCTGGTAAATTCCTCTTACAATGTGATAAAATCTGCAATTTATCTGTGTTATCCTGATACCCGAAGGGGTGATGAGAGATGATAGAAGTAATCTATAAGGACGAATCTCAGGAAGGACAAAATGGTGAGGAACCGTTTGGATTACCCAGAAATATACGCCAGATCGGCCTGGCAGCCGAAGATTACAGGATTTATATGGAGGACTATGTGTACACATTTCTGGTAAGACTTGCCAGAACGGAAGACTCTCTGGGAGAAGCAAAAACCAGAGTGGCAGTTCTTACAGGAAATCTTAAATGGCGTTCTCAGACAGCTTATCTGTTTATCAAAGGTGCTATTATAGCGGAGGAGATGGAGGCAGCACCTGATCATATCGATTTTTCGGAAAATCAATGGAAGCAGATACAGGAAGCCCAGAAGGAGTACTTCGAAGATCAGGAGATTGTGGGATGGTTCTTTTCACAGCCTCAGCTTCTCCTGAAAGTATCGGAAGTGATGTCAAAAGTACACATGAAACATTTTGGAGGAGAAAAGGTCCTGATGCTTATGGAACCTCAGGAAAGGGAAGATGCTTTCTTCCGTTATGAAAACAATGAAATGGTGCGTCTGGGAGGGTATTATCTTTATTATGAAAAAAAGTCCCGGTATGCAGACGTATATGATCGACAAAAATGAAGAACTTCAGCCGGAACCTCAGGAAAAAATTATGAAGATCAGGCTGTGAAAGATTTTCGCAAAATAATTGCAGATAAAAAGGAAACCAGGAAGGAGCCGGCAGCTCCTTCTGTTTTTTTCCATATGGATTAACTGCATGTCTGGCAATTGCAGTACTGACAGTGGGTGTTAATTTTTACAGAAGTTACCAGAATGTAAAACAGAACGAAAAGGGAGAGCGCGACGGTTTCTTCAGTGATCGTTGAGGAGATAACGCCGTCTCCTGTTGTCGGGACTTCGAACAATGAAGCTGTCAGGCAGCATAAACAATACCGGACAGATACTATACAAAA
>ENA-OQCU01000590-OQCU01000590.1-human-gut-metagenome-genome-assembly--contig:-NODE-590-length-15782-cov-3.639029_pt1 | contig 15782 bp, 16 predicted proteins | sample MGYA00242504_ERZ504590 | MGnify/ENA primary metagenome ERZ504590 (study PRJEB26092, sample SAMD00036318) | human gut metagenome | host: Homo sapiens | study: EMG produced TPA metagenomics assembly of... | reverse complement strand
TGAAATCGTTGGTATCGAGAAAATCCTTGACGGTCATCGAAAAGCCTCCTTCGAAAGCGAACTGAACGGGCAGCCCGTCGTCGCGGCAGCGCCAGCGCGATGCGGCGAAGACAAACCGGCGCGACCGGATTGCAGTACGGCCGCGCCTTGCCCTCAGTTGTAACCCGAATCGCCGAAGCGCTCGACAAGGCTTGCGGGGTCGTGCGAGAATCGAAGACGAACCGAAACCGAATCGCAAAAGGATGCCCTATGAACCTGCCCGGACTCGTCACCGTTCAACCCGACCGAACCGAGGAGCTCGATGCGCTCGCCCGCATGGTGGGCACGTGCTTCCTCGAGGAGATGTGGTACGTCACCTGGCTCGAAGCGCTCGACGAGCTGGGCATCGGACGCGATCGCAAGCTGGAGATCACGCGCGCCGTCATCCGGTCGGACTACGAGGTCACCGCACCGTACCAGTGCGTGTACGCGCTGCCCGACCGAGCGGGGGCCGCGAACGTCTACCTGCGCAGCGAGCTGGGCGACGTCGACTGGACCGAGCTCGAGGAGGAATCGGGCGCGCTTCTGGCCGAGGTGCTCACCGACGAAGAGATCGACGTGCTGGGACCGCGCATCGAGGCGATGGACCCCATCTCCTCCACGAGCTGGCCGCTCGAGCGTGCGGCGGCCGACGAGGATTTCATCTACTTCATCTCGGCCGGCGTGGATCCCGAGAAGCGCGGCAGCGGAGCATTCCGCCGTCTGTTCACGCCGTTTCTGGAATACGCCGACGAGCACGGGCTGGCCTGCTACCTCGATTGCTACACCGAACGGCTCGAGCAGCTGTACGGCCACTTCGGCTTCGAGACGGTGGAGCGCCGCAGCATCGACGCCTTCCCCATCGAAGAGCGCCTGATGGTCCGCCGGGCGCGGTAGGCGCGAGCGAAGGAGAGTTCCTGGTGAAGTCGAGCGAGATAGCGAAGCTGGCGGGGGTGTCGGTGCGCACGCTGCGCCATTATCACGCCATCGACCTGCTGCCCGAGCCGCCGCGCGGCGAGAACGGCTACCGCGACTACGGCGCAGGGGACCTCGTGCGCCTGCTGCGCATCAAGCGGCTGTCGTCGCTAGGGTTCTCGCTGTCGCGCATTTCGGAGGTGCTCGACGAAATGGACGCTCATCTGGCCGAAGCAGCCGGCCCGAACGCCGACGAGGCGCTCGATGAGCTCGACCGCGAACTGGCGCTGCAGATCGAGCGTCTGCAGGAGCAACGCCGCACCATCGCCCTGCTGAAGCGCGAGCAGTTGGACCCCGACTTGCCGGTGCGGTTCGCCCGCGCGGCCAAGGCGCTATTTGCTGCAGAACACTTTAATGACGGGGAGCGCCAGGCGATGCTCATCATGGGGCACCTCTATGACGAAGGGGAGGTCGCCGAGCTCGAGCGAGTGACTGCAGCACTCAGCGAGAAGGGACTAGTCGATAAGATACGGGCTCTCCAAGCGCGTTACGACGAACTGCGCCCCGATGCAACGACGGAGGACATAGATCGCCTTGTCAAGGAGTCGCTTGAACTGCTTGACCCCGTTATGGACTGCTTCGAGCCGGTCAACTGGGAGGATGAGGCCGACTTCGAGAATTCAACCGCATGGAGCCCTATACAAGAGCTCCTCCGCAAAGACCTTTCGCCCACAGAGATTGTTGCCGAAGATCGCATCATGGAAGAGCTGAAGGCGCGCATCCTTGAGCGAATCCCCTCCATATCTTCGTCACAGGAGCTTGACCCCGACGCAGCGTCGTAGTTTTTACTCCTTTCTAGCAACGATTGTCATCCTGAGCGAAGCGCCGCAGGCGCGCAGTCGAAGGAACTCGCCAGAAAGGATCCCCCTCATGTTCGGCCGCACCTCCATCCGTTTCCTCGTATCGAACGCGCTTTCCCTGCTGGGAAACTCCATCGCAGCCGTCGCGCTTCCGCTCATCTTGCTGGCTACCACCGGCGATGCGCTGGCCGCCGGCACGCTGGCGCTCATCTGCGCCGTCCCCCAGATGGCCATCGGCATCGTGGGCGGTGCGGCGCTCGACCGCTTCAACCGCCGCACCATATCCATCGCCTCCGACCTCGTATCCGCCGCCAGCGTCGCGCTCATCCCCGTGGTGGACATGGTATGGGGGCTGAACTTCTGGTGGTTCGTCGCACTGGGCCTGCTGGGAGCCGTGGGCGACATCCCCGGCATGACCGCGCGCGACGCGCTGCTGCCAGCCGTCACCAAACACGACGACGTGGACCTCCAACGGTTCATGGGGTTGTCGCAGTCGCTCGATTCGCTGGTCACCATCGTAGGGCCCGCGTTGGCGGCGCTGTCCATCGGCCTGGTCGGCGGCGTGCCGTCGCTGTGGTTCACGGCCGCCCTCTCGTTCTCGGCAGCGCTTGCCACCGCCACCATCCCGCGCCGCGTGGGCGCGGTGCGATCGGGTGCCCCTGCGAACGAAGGCGACGCGACCGCGCAGCGGGGCGTCGTGCCATCGGCCGTTGGCGCGCTGCGCACCGGCATCCGCGTGCTGTTCCGCACCGACGGCGTGCTGACGGTCTCCACCCTGCTCACGTTCGGCATCGTCATGGTCATGGGATCGTTCCAGGGCCTCGTCCTGCCCGTGTTCTTCACGGACAGCGGCCGTCCCGAGCTGCTGGGCTACGTGCTGTCGACCATGTCGCTGGGCCTGCTGGCAAGCTCGCTCGCCTATGCCGTGTTCGCTCCGCGTCTGTCGCGTCGGACATGGTACGTGCTGTCGATGTTCGGCATGCTGTTGGGCGTGGCTATTCTGGGCGCGTTGCCTCCCTATCCGTTCATGCTGCTGGGCGCGCTCGTGCTGGGCGTGAGCGCCGGACCCGCGTCGGCGCTGCTGGGCTTCTTCATGCTCGATCGCATTCCCGAAGCGTCGCGCGGCAGCGCGCTGGGCACGCAGAACTCGGCTTCTGCTGGCGGCGGCGCCCGTTGCCGTGTTCGCCACCTCGGTAGGCGTCAGCGCGCTGGGCACCTCGGTGGCCGCCGTCGTGCTCGTAGGCTGCTGGGTAGCCATCACGGCCTTCGCGCTGGTCGCGCGCGGTATGCGCAACCTCGATGACGTCGCGCCCGACCTGAAGCGCGAGGAGGGCGCCCTCGAGGAGGCGCGATTCGATTCGTAAGCGTCCTCCTCGCCATTTCAGCCCGATTGCGTGCAAGTCGCACCTTTCCAACGGCCGCGCAGCCGCCCGAACGGCACTCGCCACCCGCTCCTATCATGACGGGAAAAACCACTCGGGCGCAGCGCGTCCGGCACGAAAGGAGCGCCATCATGGCACAAACCGCATTGGTCACCGGCGCGACGAGCGGCATCGGAGAGGCTCTCTGCCTGCTGTTCGCCAGCGACGACTTCGATCTGGTCACCGTCGCACGCGACAAGGAGGCTCTGGAAAAGCAAGCCGACGAGCTGCGCAGGCTCGACATCGACGTGCTTCCCATAGCCTGCGACCTCTCCGACCCCGATGCCGCGCGTACCATCTTCAAGCGCGTCCAGGAGGCGGACAAGGAAATCGAGATCCTCGTCAATGACGCGGGCTACAGCCCCGCCGGCCAGTTCTCCGACCTGCCCATCGCCGACATCCGCTCGATGATCCAGGTCAGCGTCACCAGCCTCGCCGAGCTGACCAGCGTGTTCCTGCATCCCATGCTGGAGCGCAGCCACGGCCGCATCCTCAACATGAGCTCGATGATGGCGAAAACGCCGTGCCCCTACAACGCGCTGTACGGCGCGGCGAAGGTGTTCGTGCTGTCGTTCTCAACCGCGCTGGCGCGCGAGCTCAAGCATACCGGCGTGTCGGTGACCACCGTCTGCCCCGGCGCCACGCGCACGAACTTCCCGAAGAACGCCGGCATCGAGGATGCTCCCGCGTGGAAGTACTTCTCCATGGATACCGACGAGACGGCCATCCGCGTGTACCGCGCGCTCATGCGCGGCGAGCGCTGCGCCGTGACGGGCTGGTACAACAAAGTGGGTTCGATCTCGGTACGGCTCATGCCCATGGGCATGCAGCTGCTGGCCGGCGAGTGGCTGATGGGCGCGCGCAAGCATCCGCTCGACCACGAGGGAACCGAAGAGGGATCGCACGAGGAGCATCCGCACGGCCGGAAGCAGGGTCAAGCCGGGACGCAGGCCTGCGGATGCGGCCATGCGCACGATCACGGGGCCGGTCACGAAGACGGGCATCCTCGCGGACGCGAGGACGATCAGGCTCGGAGGCACGACCACCATCAGCACGGCCAGCGCGAACACGGCGGCATGGGCGGCACCGCGCCTGTCTGCCGCATCAGCTGGGATCGCTGGTAGTTCCTTTCAGAAGCGGCCGGGGGCAGGCTTGCTCCGGCCGCTTCCTGCTTCACGGCCGTTGCCAGGCGGTGGAGGCCTATCTCGCCCAGACGGAAATCCGACCCGTCGTAGGAAATGCGCGTGACGCTGGCGTTCGGTATCTTCACCGGATCGTTCACGCGCTCCGGGTCGATGAGGTACACGAGCGTGCGCACGACGAACGAATGCGTCACCACCAGCACGTTACCGCCGCCGCGCTTCAGCCCATCATCGCCGGCCTCGCGGAAGAACCCGCGCAGGCGCCGTTCGATGGCATCGAAGCGCTCGGCGCGGCCAGAGCAATCCGCATCCGCCAGCACGTCGGCCACCTCGGGCAGCCGCCGATTGTGCTCCTCGAACGACAGCGGCGCGCCGAACCCCGCGTCGAGCGTGGCGTGCAGCAACTCGCCCGGCTCGCCCTCGAGGTCGCCGTAGCACCACTCGCGCAGACGCATATCGTCGTAGGGGCCGAACGGCACCCCGCTCCCCCGCGCGCGCAGCAGCTCGTCGAGCGTATGCACGGCGCGGCCGCTGTCGCTCGAGTACGCCGCAGAGAAGTCCACTTCGGCCAGCCCGCGCCCCAGCGACTGCGCGGCGCGCACGCCCTCGTCCGTGAGCGGCGTGTCGCACCAGCCCTGCACCTTGCCCATGACGTTGAACAGCGTCTGCCCGTGACGCACGACGTAGAACGTCATCTCGCCGGGACGGCGCTCCCCCGCCTCCATCAGACGACCTTGCAGACGTCGACCCAGGTGCAGGGTGCGGCGCAGCGTTCCAGCTCGTCGGGCGTCAGGCGCACGGCGCTCGCGGCGTTGCCCGCCGCCGGATACACGGTGTCGAAGCGCCGCAGCGATTCATCGAGGAACGCGTCCACACCTTCGTTGAGCGCGAACGGGCACACGCCGCCCACGCCGTGGCCGATCAGCAGCTCGGCCTCGTCGGCGGCGAGCATCTTCGCCTTGCATCCGAACTGCGCCTTGTACTTGGGGTTGTCGATGCGCGCATCTCCCGCAGCCACCACGAGCGCGACGCGGTCGCCCACGTGGAACGACAGCGTCTTCGCGATGCGCGCCGGCTCGCAGCCCACGGCCTGCGCGGCAAGCTCGACGGTGGCGCTCGACGTCTCGAACTCCAGCACGCGTTCCTCCATGCCCCGCTCGCGCAGAAACGCCTTCACCTTGTCGATAGCCATCGTCGCCTCGCTTTCCGGATAGGTTGCAGCTTCCAGTATAGCGCCGCATCCCGAATCGAAGAAGCCGACGACCGGATACCGCGATCCCAGTTCGGAAGCAGGCTGGGCGATGTCGTCCTGAGCGGAGCTACCCCTACTCCCCCTCGAACTTCGCCAGGAACGCCTGGGTGCGCTGGTGCTGGGGGTTGTTGATCAGCTGCTCGGCCGGGCCTTCCTCCACGATAACGCCGCCGTCCATGAACACGATATGGTCGGCCACGTCGCGCGCGAAATTCATCTCGTGCGTCACGATGACCATCGTCATGTTCTCGGCCGCCAGATCGCGGATGACCTTCAGCACGTCCTTCGTCAGCTCGGGGTCGAGCGCGCTCGTGGGCTCGTCGAAGAACAGCACGTCGGGATCGAGCGCGAGCGCGCGGGCGATGGCCACGCGCTGCTGCTGGCCGCCCGACAGCTCGCAGGGCACCATGTCCTCCTTGCCCTCCAAGCCCATCTTCGCCAGCAGGCCGCGCGCCGCCGCCAGCACCTCGTCCTTCGGGCGCTTCTGCACGTGGAGGGGCGCATCGGTGATGTTCTTCAGCACCGAGTAGTGCGGGAACAGGTTGAAGTTCTGGAACACCAGGCCAAAGCGGGTCTTCGCTTCCTTGAGCACGGCCTTCGGCGCATAGGCCGCCGCACCCGATCCGTCGTTCTCGGCCACCACGAGGTCGCCGTACGCGAGGCGCCCCGCGTCGAGCGTCTCCAGCAGCGTCATGCAGCGCAGCAGCGTCGACTTGCCGCCGCCCGACGGCCCGATGACGGCCACCACCTCGCCCGGCTGCACCTTGAGCGAGATGTCCTTGAGCACCGGCGTCCCGCCGAAGCTTTTCTGCGCATGCTCGAGCAGCACGACGGGTTGTTCGTTGGTCATGACATGTGCTCCTTCCAGGTTTGCCAAAGTCAGCGAGGCTTTCTGCAGCGTCGAGCCGTTCCGCTGTTCGCCAGAACAGCGGAACCTATCAATCATGGTAGTAGTTCAGCCGCTTCTCGACGCGGGTGAGGATGATTTCCACGATGAAGTTGAACACCCAGTAGATCACGCCCGCGATGACGTAGGGAAGCATGCTCACCTGCGAGGCGGCGATGGCCTTCGCCTGGCTGAACATCTCCATAATGCCCAGCACGAACGCGAGCGAGGTGTCCTTCACCAGCGTGATGATCTCGTTGCTCATGGCGGGCAGGATGCGCTTGACCACCTGGGGCAGCACGATCTTCATGAACGTCTGGAACCGCGAGTAGCCCAGCACCTCGGCCGCCTCGTACTGCCCGCGCGGGATGGACTGGATGCCGCCGCGGTAGATCTCGCCGAAGTAGGCCGCGTAGTTGATGATGAAGCCGATGGAGCACGCCCAGTACTTCCAATCGTTGCCCATTTGCAGGCCGAACAGGTAGTACGGGCCGAACATGAGCGCCATGAGCTGCAGCATGAGGGGCGTGCCGCGCATCACCGAGATGTAGAAGCGCGTGACGAGCGCGACCGGCTTGAATCGGCTCATGCGCCCGAACGCCACCAGCACGCCCAACGGCAGCGAGCCGATGAGCGTGGTGACGAATATCTGCAACGTGAACGCCAAGCCCGAGAGCAGAAGCTCCATCATGGTCGCGAATTCCATGTTCGGCCTTTCTCAAACATAACAGGTCCAGTAACGTCAGCGAGGGCCGTTCCCGTGCCGAAGATTCGGGGGATCGCGGAGGCGAAGCGTACTGCGGTACGCGAGCTTCCGGGATCGCGCGAAGATTCGGTGCGCGAACGGCCCGCAGCGTCGAGCAGGTGCGCCGGCCGTCAGGCCGGCGGTACCTTACAGCACCCAGTTGTCGTAGGTGATGCCCTGGTCGGCGTACTTGTCGCACAGCTGCTTGACGGTGCCGTCCTCGTCAAGCGCCTTGAGGGCGTCGGTCACCTGTTTGGCCAGCTCGGTGTCGCCCTTCTTGAAGCCCACCGCGTAGTTCTCGGGAGCCAGCACGCCCAGCTTCACGTACGCGTCGGGCTTGGCGGCCATCTGGTAGCTGGCGATGGACAGGTCGCACGCCACGGCGTCCACCATGCCGGATTCAAGCTGCATGAACGCGTTGTTGTAGTCGCCGATGGTCTGCAGCTCCTTGAACGTGTCGGCGAGGGCCTTCTGGCCGTTCTCGTCCTCCAGCACGTGCAGCGCCGCCGAATCGACCTGCGTCAGCACCGTCTTGCCGGCCAGATCCTCGAGCTTCTTCGCGTCGCCGTCCTTCTTCACGACCACCACCTGCTCGTTGTACATGTACGGCTCAGAGAACGTGTAGTCGTTCTCGCGGTTCTCCATGGTGAAGCCGTTCCAGATGCAGTTGATGGTGCCGCTGCCGATGAGCGCGTCCTTCGCGTCCCAGTCGATGGGCTCGAGCTTCAGCTCCCAGCCCATCTTCTCGCACACGGCTTTGGCAAGCTCCAGGTCGAAGCCGGTGAACTGGCCATCGTCGCCCACGTAGCCGTACGGCGGATACCCCTGGTCGAAACCCACCGCCAGCGTGAACGAGCCGTCCGTGGCCGCGCTGTCGGCGCTCTGCGCATCTCCGCCGCCGGAGCAACCGGCCAGCATCACCGCAGACAGCGCCAACGTGGCGACAGCCGCCGCGAGCGCTACGAGTTTCTTCTTCATCGCATCTCCCATCATCCTCAAGTCCGGCCGATGCGCTCCCTTCCCTGGTGGCGCCTTCGCTTCGGCCGCTTTTCTACTTTACTGTACTAAAGCGCGGGGACAGTATAGCACAGCCGCCGAAAAGCGGAACCCCCTGCGATCGGGAACCGGCGACGGACGGCGCAAGCGGAGCGAGCGCGAGCCGGCGGCTGATCCGAAGCGCAAGCGCGACGACGGACGTCACATCGAGGCGGCCCCGAGGTGCGGGCGCAATGGCGACCCGGCTCGCCATTGCGCCCTGGCGCTTTCCGTATCGCCCCGCCTTTCCCCTCGAAGCTGTTGGCAGAGATTGCGCGCTATGAACGATTTGCCGAGCATACAGCAAAAAGGCGAGCTGGGAGTTTCTCGAACCATTCCCGAAAAAATGCCCTGAAATCATGCATACCATGCGATCCGTGCCAGAGCGCTTTCCGGAATGCGCCTGCTTCATGCGGAACCGGTGCGAGCGCGGCGCCCCGCAACGGCCCGCGCTCAGCGAGCCAACAGCGCGCGGAGGCTCGCAACTTGAACGGGCGTCAGGCGCAGCGCGTCACGCACGTATGCCGGAAACCCGCCGACGCACCCCTCGACTTCGTCGAAGAACGCACGCAAGTACGTCGGCCGCGCCTCTAAAAACGACGCCAGCACCGCGCGCTCGTCATCCGACATCCCCTGCGACAACTGAGCCGTCTCGTGAGCCGTCGTCTCGGCGTTCGCCTCGTTGGTGGCCAGGTACGCAGCCATTATGTCGTCTTCGGGGCATCCGGCTATGCGTTGCAGCACGGCGCACAGCACGCCCGTGCGATCCTTGCCGTGCTCGCAGTGCACGAGGGCAGGCAGGCGTTCCGCGGCCATCGTGCGCAGAACGGTTCCCATAAGGGGAAACTCGCGCGCATAACGCCGGTAATTGCAGATCATGCGCTCTTCCGGACGGCCGTACTCGCCGATGACGCCGGCCACCAGACGGCGAGACGCGTCCGAACGTCCACGATCGGTGGAAGGTTCGAATGCGAGCGTTTTAGCGCCGACGATACGCGGTTCGGGACTGGACGCCACCTCCCAACGGTTACGCAGGTCGTAGATAGAGCGAACGCCCAAACCGCCCACGACGAACGCCGCCTCGTGCTCGGTGATGCGCGAAAGCGAAGCCGACCGGAACAGGCGCGCGCCCTCAAGCGGCCCCCCGTCGATGGCGCGCAAGCGGATGCCGCCGAACGACGCGACGCCCGGCGCGCCCGCGCCCGCAGGCGCGCCCGCCCTCGCGTCCGTCACGACTCTATCTCGAAAGCGTATTCCGCGACGATATCCGATACCGTGCCGTCGCCGTCGACCGCGCGCACCTTCAGAAGATAGCGGCCGGGCCGTTCCGGACGATACACGAAATGCCAGTTCACGCCTTTGTCGATGACCGCGCCTGCCGTCTGATAGGTCGTCCAGGTTGCACCGCCATCCAACGAGAACTGCATCGCGGACACGTTGCGCTCGAAATCGTCCACGTACCCGTCGAACTCGAGAGGCTCCCCCACCCGATGCGCCACCGCCATCCCCTTTCACCGGCAAACTCCACCTCGTCCGCGCGAACGATGCGCGCCCGTCCACCCTACCACAAGCAAACACCCCGCGCAAAACCAAACAGGCCGCCCCCTTGCAGCAGCGGGCGACCTCGAAAACACGGGCCGGCAGCCAAGGGCTGCCGGCCCGCTTGCGAAAGACGGCGAGGGAGGGCCGTCCTCACATCTATCCGATCAGGCTCATCACCGTTTCGGCAACCAGGTCGGCATGCATGCCGGCAGCGAGGATCAGGAAGCGGAGCGCGCACCCGCCTATCAGAGCGCCCACGGCGCCCGCCGCCATCAGCGTTCCGCCATGCTGCTTCATACCGGGCTTCTTCTTGCCGCGCTTGTGCAGCACAAGCCCCGCCACGGCCATGGCCAACGGCATCGCCAACCCGCATGCTGCCACCAGAGCCCAAAAGCAGGCTGCGAGATCACCCGTCAGCAGCAGCGCCGCAGAAGCCGCAGCCGTCGCGCCCACCGCCGTCTGGACGTCGCCTCCCAGCATGACCGCAAAGAACGCCGCCAACACCGCTATCTCGACCAGCACAAGCACCACGACGATCCGCTCCATGAGCACGCGCGCCTTGGGAGCAAGGGCATCCTTCTTCGACAGCGCGAGCGCCACCAGCTCCACCAACGCCACGCCCGTATCGAAGGCCGACACCGTGAACAGCGCCGGCAGCAACGGAGTGCTCCACAGAGGAACGCTGCCGGCCGCCATAAGCAGCATGCCCGTGTACACCGCCACGAACGCGCCCAGCACGATGCCGATCACCGCGAGCACCCGCCGCAGCGCGACGCCCCGCTTCTCGAACCACTTCCACTTCTTCGCCAGCCACACGCCCACCGGGCGCGTCGCCAACAACGCCGACACCGCGAACACCGCCATCGCCGCGAACGCGCCCCAGGCGCCGTAGGTCATCCACGAGGTGAAGTGGCCGAAACTCTGCCACATCATCAGGCCTCGCAGCGGCGTGACGAGCTCGGAAAGCAGCAACAGCAGACCCACCGCAAGGCTGGCTAGCGCAGCCCACATCGACACGCACACGATCAGGCGATGACGCGTCCGGTCGATCAGGAACAGCACCGCCGCCATCACGAACGCGCCGGCGCCCATGCCGCCCAAGAACAGGTACAGGGCGGGTTGCCAACTCCATATCGTTTGCAGCTCCATACTACTTCTCCGTTCCCAGCACCAGGCAAGAGGGACCGTTCGCTTGCGCGACGGGAACCGCGGAATGGTTCGTAAGCTCCATCAGCTCATCCAAAGGCCCGAATTGCAAGGCGCCGAATTTGCACGCGCGCACGCAATAAGGATCCTCCCCTATTGCAACCCCCGACCCTTGGCAGCAATCGCATTTGTCCATGGAAACGGAGTTGTACTTCGGCACTTCGTACGGGCACGCCTGGAAACAGTACTTGCATCCTATGCACACGTCCGGATTCACCTTCACGATCCCATGGGCGTCCTTCGAGATGGCGCCGGCCGGGCACACCTTCATGCAGCTCGGATCCTCGCAATGCATGCACGAAGTCGAGATGAAGAAGCTCCTCCCTCTTCGGCGCTTGAACGAAGACACCGTTCTCCTGTCAGGGGTATCGTCGGATAGATTGTTTTCCTTCCTGCACGCCTCGACGCATCGTCCGCATCCGGAACACCGCGCAAGGGCGACGAGGAAGCCGTACGCCGCGCCGTCGCCGTCTTGCCGTTGGTCGGCCTCGCGGGCATGCGCCTCGCCGCCGGAAGCGGCAACGCCGCCGAGGACGAGCGCGCAGGTTCCCGCAGCCGACGCCTGCAACAGCGTGCGGCGCGTCACGCTCACATGTTCTCCCATTTCAAACACTCGCTTTCAAGATCGAAGTGACGACGAGCCTACGCTTCAACGTCGAACACCACGCTGGAGGCGAGGGGAGAGACCGTGCCGTCCTCCGTGACCGCGCGGACGTCGAGCTTGAAGGTGCCCGCCGTCTCGGCCACGTAGTCGAAGTGCCAGTACACCCAGTCCTCGGCGTTCGAGGAGGAGGTGTCGAACGAAGTCCACGTCTCCCCTCCGTCCATCGAGAACTCAACGGAGGCAACCTTGACGCCGCAATCGTCGGCGTAGCCCTCGAAGGAGACCATGTCGCCCACCTTGAAGCCGCCGTCGACCGTGCTGAGGATGTTCACTTTGGCGCGGTACTCGTCGTCCGGGCCCTGCACCTCGGGCACCTCGTCGGAAACGGACAGCTCGATGTCGGTGACCGCGCGGGTGAAGTACTTGGCCACGGTGTCGGGCATCCACACCTGCAGGCGCTCGCCCTCGGACAGCTTCTGCTCGTCGATCTGGTACACCAGCAGCGCTTCCTTCTCCAGCACGTACGACAGGGGCATGGGCAGGCCGTAGCCGTCCTTGTCCTTGAACGTGATGGTGTTCACCTCGGGGGCGATGTCGGTCATGGACAGCATGTCGGACACCTTGACGCCCTTGACGCTGGCCATGGCGAGGGCGGGGCTCATGCCGCACGTGCAGCGCATCTTCTGGATCTTGGAGTCCATGCGCTCGATCTCGTCGAGACCCACCGTGTACACCTTCTCGACGTTGCCGCCGATGTTGAGGTAATAGCTTTCATGGGTGACCGCATCGAAGGCGTAGCCCGGCTTTGCGCACAGGGCCGTGGTCGCCGTGCCGAACAGGTTGAACACCTCGTCGGCCGGAGTAACCACGTCCTGGCAGAAGGTGAAGTCGCCCGAGACGTTCGCAACCTTGTCGTAGTCCACCGCGTTGCGCTGCATCGTCTCGACGGGAAGCAGGCTGCTTTGGGCCATCGCCATGTCGAGCCCTCCCAGAGCGCCCGCGCCTCCCAGCAGAAGGGTCGCGCCCACCACGGTACAACCCAGCATCTTTGCCCCAGTAGCGTATCTCATTCTATCCCTCCACATTGCTCTTGGCGGTCACCATCACCTTTTGGATGTTGGTTCCCACGAGGCCGGTATCGGTGGTGCCCCGCACCATCAGCACGTAGCTGCCGTCGCTTTCAGGAGTCCACGTGTAGTGCCAGTACACCCACTTGCTAGGATCGGTCTGGCCCAGATCGTACGGCGTCCAGGTCTTGCCGTTGTCCATGGAGAACTCCAGCTTGACCACCGCCTCGTCGTAGGCGTCCGCATATCCCTCGAAGGTGAAGGGCTTGCCGGTCTCGATGATCATGCCCTCGGGGACCTTGAGCACCGTCGCATTCGGCTTGTTGATGTAGGGGCCCTCGCCGTACGAATTGAAACCGTTCATCATCCAGTCTTCCCACGGCTTTTCCTCGTCGGTCAGCTTGTAGCCCACGCACTGCTTGACGTACGACTGGGCGTCGCACTTCTCGACCCAGTTGATGCAGGGGCTGCCCTGGCTGGGATCGAGCGGCTTGCCGCCGATCTCGTAAACGAGGTACACATCTTCGAACGAAGCCTCGGGGACGCCGCGGTTGCTGTGCGTCTGGGCGCCGTTGGTGCGGAACTCCTGACGATCGAACAGCACGCCGGTGATGTCCTTGCTCGCGCCGCCCGCCTTCTCGATGAGCCAGGTCAGCGGGATGCCCGTGATCTCGACGTTCGAGATGCCGCCGCCACCGGGCATGTTGTCGACGCAGTGGATCTTCGAAAGCTTCGTCACGGTGACCCCGGCCGCCTCGGCTTCGGAGATCAGGTCGGCCAGCTTCGCCGTGAACGGCTTGTTCACCAGGCCGTCCATGGTGATCTCGAAATTGTCGACGAAGTCCTTCGGAAGCTCCGTATCCAGCACATTCTTGCCCATGATGTGGATCAGGCTGTCGTAGCGGGAATGGATCCAGTCGTAGGTGAACATGTCCTCGGGGGCCACGACGGTGTCCTGATCGAACACGAACTCGCCCCTGGTATGTCGGGGAACCTTGACGATGCCGTCAAGATGGTCGTACTTGACCACGTCCCAAAGCTCGGCGCCCTGCTCGTTCTCCGTCATGTTGTGGCAGCTGATGCATTTGCCGCCACGCTCCTCGAAGTTCTCGCCGTTGCGTTCGCCGTAGTGGACGCGTGCATGACGGTGCCCATCTCGTAGCCGTCGTCTGCGCTATGGCAGAGCATGCACTGGTCGACCGTGATCTTGCTGCCGAGGGCGTCGTTCCAGACGGTCGGATGGCTGTACTCCATGCTTGGCCAGGGCGTCGCCGAGATCTTCATGGCAAGCCCCGCAACCGCGGTTGTCGGCATCAAGATAGTAGTTGTTGTATGACGTGCCGCCTTCGTACGGACGGTTCCAGTGGTAGCACTGGTACTCGGTCGGCGTGCGCTGAACCTTCGTGCCGTCTTCCAAGGTGCGGATTTCGGGAGCGTACTCCTTGTTCAGCTCGTCTGACGCTCGTTCACCCCCGTCAAGATACGCTTCGGCCTCCTCGATGCTGTTCTGATATTGAACCTCGGTCGAAGAGCTCTCCCCCTTCCGCGGCTCCTTGCTGCGCGCAACCGGCGGCGAACAGCGATCCCGCCATCAGCATCGCGGTCACCACCATCAGCTTCTTTCTCATTCCCCCTTCCTTTCTTTCGCTCGTTTCGTGCGGATCAACGCGGAAATCGCCGCGCGCCGCTTTCACCGTAAAGGCTTGCTCGCCTTCTGCCTTCAAAACGGTAATGAACGGAATATCGCCCCCTCCCTTGACGGGAACGCTGCACGATACGACCCTCCCCCGTCGCCCGTATCGTATCATAAATCATACAAATTTGTGATACTTGTCTTACATGTTTATGATTCTTTTTCGAGTATAGATACCCGGCACCGTTGCCGGGCACAGATGGAACCGTGGTCAACCGGCATGCGTCGAGCTCGCACACGCGAAAGGGGCTCCGCAACGGCGGAGCCCCTTCAGGCAAACGGATGCGCAGAAGGCGCGCTAGCCTTTCTTCGCGATGTTCTCCAGCCCCTCGAACGCCTCGGACAGAGCGCTGGGGATGACCACGAGACCGCCCTTCTCGCGCACGCTGTCGGAGACGAAGCTCATCGCGCGCAGCTGGAGGGCCGCATCCTCGCGCCCGTACGTGCGCGCGGCATCCACGAACATCTCCGAGATCTCCTTCTCCACCTCGGCCAGGATGATGCGCGCGTTGTACTCGCGCTCGGCGCGCGCCTCGGCCGACAGCGATTCCTGCAGGTCGTCGGGGATCTCGATGTCGCGGATTTCCACCGACACCACGGTGATGCCCCACTCGTTCGTCTTGCGCTCGAGAATGTCGGCCACTTCGCGGTCGATCTGCTCGCGGCGCGTGCTCAGCTGGGCGATGTTCACCGCGCCCATCACGTCGCGCAGGGTGGTCTGCGCCGCCCAGTACACCAGGCGGACGTAGTTCTTCACCTCGGAGCACGCCTTCCCGGCATCCCACACCGTCCAGAACAGCACGGCGTCCACGTTCACGGGTACGAGGTCAGCGGTCAGCACGTGCTCAGCTTTGAACGCCGTCGAGCGCATGCGCATGTCCACGGTGGCCGCCGAGTATTCCACGAGCGGGATCATGAAGATGAGGCCGGGGCCGGCCACGCGGTTGAACTTGCCGAAGCGCAAAACCACCGAGCGCTCCCACTCCAGCACCACGTGCATGCAGCTGAACAGCACGGCGCTGGCCAACGCGCCCACGACGACAGGCGCAAGCGACCATGTAAGCCACCCCATGCCTGCGAACAGGAAGAACACGATCAGCGTCAGCACCCACCGAAGCGCTGTCGCGCCCGTGCGGCTGGTCGTCGTCTCGTCGAACTGCGCTTCGGTCGCAATCACGACGTCGTCGGCGCTCACGTCGTCCAACTCGTCGAAGTACGGCTTCTTCTCGCCCATGGCTCTCCCCTATCGATCCTCGAGCTTCGCGAACGCTTCCTCGATTCGCGTCATCGCGTCCGCGCGGGAAACCCCCGTCTCCCGTACCACGCGAACCAATTCCTCGATCACCACGTCTACAGGCGAATCGGGCAGGCTGAGCGCTTCCCGATCGATTTCCGC
>ENA-OQCU01000589-OQCU01000589.1-human-gut-metagenome-genome-assembly--contig:-NODE-589-length-15785-cov-7.352983_pt1 | contig 15785 bp, 17 predicted proteins | sample MGYA00242504_ERZ504590 | MGnify/ENA primary metagenome ERZ504590 (study PRJEB26092, sample SAMD00036318) | human gut metagenome | host: Homo sapiens | study: EMG produced TPA metagenomics assembly of... | reverse complement strand
GTTTTCTGTTGTCAGCGGTTCCTCCGGAAACGCAAAAACACTCATGACCTGGTCCTTCATCTCTCTTTTGGCCAGATCATAGCATCTGGCCCACGCCATCTGCTGTTCCCGGTTCACAATCTCAAAACCTTCTGTTTCCATAGCATTCAGAATATTAATATGATAACGCAGAGACTGATCCACATCCTGATCACCACCGCCGGAAAGACCGCCGTTAAAAGGATCTCCCGATCCCGTTCCGCCGCGGATTGTTCTGGCAGCTCCGTTTCCAAACAAGGCAATCTTTCCCCTGCCCTTTAACGGAAGAACCCCATTTATGTTTTTTAAAAGTACCATTCCCTGCGTCGCCGCTTCTCTCGATATTGCAGCACCGCTGATCTCACGTTTGGACATCGGCGGATATATCGTATTACTTTTCATATTTTTTCCCTGCCTTTCATTTAAAACTCACTAAAAAACTATTGTATCCGAAGATATGTAATCTTTGCATCCCCCCGCATACGTACACTCAATGTAAATGTCTTATCAGGTATCCTTTGAAGAGAAATCACGTTGCCCTGTTTTTTTTCCCGGTATCTGAATTTCTGTTTTTATAAGGATATTGACACTCGATGTTCCCGCACCGATGATATAGCATCCTTCTTCAACCATCAGAGACTGGCTGATGACATCATAAAAACGAAGTTCCTCAACCGGAATACTAAACTGCATGCGGCGGGTTTCTCCAGGCTGCACTGCTTCCAGCGTCATCTCTGCCAGCAGTCAGTCGAGACGTTCTTCCATAGACAGTGATGAATCCCAAAAAGGAGTCGTTTTATCACTCTTCATACTCTTCTATTCCCCTCTTATCCATTTATGAAAAGAACCTGACTCCTTACAAATCAGGTCCCTTTATCAGTTTCCATATTTTTGTTTATGAAATTTTTTCTGCCAGGAAATCTGTCATCATCTGTTCTGTTTCTTCCAATCCATTAGCCTCATAATCCGCAATCAGCTTATCCCAGTTTGCATCAAAATTATCTACACTTTCTGTTACGCACTTAACCAGTCCCGGCCATGCAATCTCATTCAGAATTTCCACATTGCTCGTAATCTCCTGCGGTGTCGCATATGCCCAAAGTGGGGAATACGGCGGTGTTTCGAATTCATCTGGCTGCGGGAAGATATCGGTCAGCATCTCTACATTCCATGCTTCACAAGCTGCCTTCTGCTCCTCGTTATACTCTGCAATTACAGATTCTCTCGTAACAGGTGTGTAAGGATTACCATTTTCATCCACTGCACCGTCTCCATAAATCGGAAATCCCGTATAATTGCCAATACCAGTATTTTTTCCGTAATCCGGATCAGAACTTGCTTTTGCAATCTCTTCTTCCGTACGATATCTCATTCCATTCTCATCTACAAAATAGTTTTCTCCTTCAACACCCCATTTGTAAAGTACTGCACCCTCATCGGAGCAGAGATAATCAAGGAATTTAATTGCACGAACCGGATCCTCACAGTCCTTTGTGATTGCCAGTCCGTATCCAACCTGAAGACCCTGATACATCAGTGTGGGGGGCTTCAGTAATCGCCTGAGCAACAGGATTTTCCCAGTTACCATTTTTTCCGTCTGCATTGTAGTACTTGAAAGTTATAGGTGACAAATCATCCTTACTGTCCCCAGTACTGCTCTCGCTGTTTTCATTCTTGCCGCTTTCGCTCTTACTGCTTTCCGTATCCTTGGAGCCACATCCTGCCACTGTTCCAACGCAGAGTGCTGCTACCATAAGCAGAGCTAAAATTTTCTTCCTTTTCATGTTATTCCTCCCTATATTCTTAGAAAGTCCTACTATAAGGCCAAACATTTGAGATTTTACAATACCTCTATTATTTGTCTCTCATTGCAATAACTCTCCAAGATTATTTTAGATTTTCACGCGCGTTTTTGCTTATCTGAAAGATATCATGGATAGTATATTGGAAGATATAGGAAAATTAACCTTTAAATTTAGAAATATTGACTAATCATTTTTGTGAAAAAAGGTACACCCGTGCGAACCTTAAAAAATTTCATATAAAACAACAAATTTATGTCAGGAAATGGTATAATGATCTCAGATTATTTGTGAGGTGATCCTATGTCTTTTGCTAAGAATGTTTTATCTTTTCAGACCTTCTCTCGGGATATCTCTCTTCGAGCAGCTTTTGAAGTTCTTTTGTCATGGCATCATACTCTTTGCGGTTGATCGCAATTTTATTCTGGATTTTTTCGATTCGCTTATCCAGTGATTCGATTCGTTTTTTCTCTGCGTTGGTTAAATTCTTTTCCTTGATCATCATGATTTCTCCTCTGCGGATGACGTGATAAATGCCAGGATCTCATCATACGAGCGATGGCTGGATTCTAATGCTTTTAGAAGTTCATCTCTCTGATATGCTTTTCGGATATCGTATAACTTTTTCAGTTCATCCACCGCTTTTTCATGGGCTTCTCTTGTTCTTGCTACTTTTGCTTCAGCCTGTTCGATCTTAAATTCCAATGTCTGCTCACTGTTTCTACGTATTCTTGCCATTTTTTCTTCTCCTTTAGTCCTTGTCCGTCCTATCTTGCAGTGTCTTTCCGATTTCTTTTGCCTGATTCCGTACACTTCGGATCACGCCATTATCCCTTACAGAATAATGGATTGCATCGATGTGGAGAATAGGATAGACCTCGTCCAGTGGCCGGTTCTTCCAGTCTTCAATCCGTGGCAGAATCTTATCCGTCACATCAGAAATTTGAACGCAAAGCCAAAAAAATTCCCCCGCACCAGCTACTTCCGGTACAGGGGATTTGTCATACTTTATTTTGTTTTCTTCTTTAAAAATCCAATCGATGTCTTACAGATCAGTTTATCGAAAATCATAAACATTGCCGGCAGAATCAGGATAACAACGACCATACTGATGATCGCGCCCCGTGCAAGCAGAGTACAGATGGAACCGATCATCTCAACCTGAGAGTAGCAGGCCACACCGAAGGTTGCGGCAAAGAAGCTCAGACCACTGCTGATGATGGACGGCATACTGGTCTTATGGGCAATACTGATAGCTTCCTTCTTGTCTTTTCCATTCTGGCGCTCTTTCTGATAACGGGTTGTCATCAGGATCGCGTAGTCCACGGTTGCACCGAGCTGAATCGCTCCGATTACGATGCTGGCCACGAATGGAAGGCTGGTTCCCTGATAATACGGGATTGCCATATTCAGCATAATTGCAAACTCGATGACTGCTACCAGAATAATCGGCAGAGAAATCGATTTGAAGATCAGCAGAATGATGATAAAGATTGCACCAATGGAAAGCACGTTTACGTTGACAAGGTCAGCATCGGTAACATCCTGCAGGTCTTTCATCAACGGTGCTTCACCGATGACCATTCCATTTTTATCGTAGGATTTTACGATTTTGTCAATCGCTTTGACCTGTTCGTTTACTTCATCTGTTGCGGACTCATATTCAGAGCTCACAAATGCAAGCTCATACTCATCGCTCTGCAGCATGCTTCGGAGATTTTCCGGGATCATGGATTCCGGAATCGTCGGTCCAAGCAGGGAACTCATGCTGATGGTCGATTTGACACCTTTTACGTTGCCGATCTCCTCCATCATTTTCTTTTTCTGTTTGGAATCCATATCGCGGTCCATCATGACGATGTGCATGTTGCTGACGTTGAACTGCGCTTTTACTTCATCGTTTGCCACGTTACAGTCCAGGGTAGATGGAAGGGAACGTGCGATGTTGTAATAAATCTGGGTATGATTGTTTCCGTAGATCGACGGGAACAGCAGAACCAGGAAGATCACAACCCATACTTTATAATGTTTGGTGATAAAGGCGGACGGTTTATCCAGGCTTTTTACCAGCGGTTTGTGTCTCGTTTTCTCAATTGCCTTGTCAAATACCAGAACCATGGCCGGCAGGACGGTGACACAGCAGACAACGCCGATCAAAACACCTTTTGCCATAACGATACCAAGGTCGCGGCCAAGGGCAAAGGTCATAACACACAGTGCCAGGAAACCGGCTACGGTGGTAACGGAGCTTCCGGCTACGGATTTGAACGTGTTGGCGATTGCATGGCCCATCGCACGCTCTTTGTCATCCGGGAAACGCTTTTTATTCTCCTCGAAACTGTTCAGCAGGAAGATGGAGTAGTCCATCGTAACACCAAGCTGCAGCACGGCGGTCAGCGCTTTTGTGATGTAGGAAGTCTCACCAAGGAACACGTTGCTTCCCAGGTTGTAAAGGATTGCAAGTCCGATACTTAACAGGAACAGGATCGGAACAACGAAGGAAGTCGATGTCAGCTCGATGACAACGAGGCTCAAAACTGCGGCGATGACAACGTAAACCGGCAGCTCTTTTAATGCTACGTTTTTGATATCGGTAACAACACCGGTCATACCGCCGATGAAGCACTGCTCGTTCGCAATTTTACGAAGATCCTCGATTGCCTCCATGGAGTCATCGGAAGAAGTCGTATTATCGAACAGAACGAGCATCATGGTTGCATCCCCATTGTAGAATGCTTTCCGGAGTTTTTCCGGGATCATCTCAACCGGCACGCTGATGTCTGCCACATCGTCATACCATAAAACCTTCTTTTACGTGGTTTACCTGCTCGAATTTTTCTTCGAGTTTCTGTACGTCCTTCATTTCCATGTTTTCCACGACAACCATGGAGAACGCACCCATGCCGTATTCATCTACCAGAATGTCCTGTCCTTTTACAGTTTCCAGATGCTCCGGCAGATAGCTGAGCAGATCATAGTTTACTTTCGTTGCTGCCATTCCGATGACTGACGGAATAATCAGCAGAAATCCAATGATCAGCATCAGAATCCTGTGCTTGGCAATCCATTTGCCAACTTTAACCATTTTCATTCATCTCCTCTGATTCATTTTTAACTTGTTTTTCTAGTACCACATCTTACAACTTAAATGACTATTAGTCAATATTTGAAATGGCGAAAAATGAATTTTGGTCATTTTTTGTTTACTTTTACAAAAAATAACGGAAATCGGAAATGGGAATCGTTGATTTTTCTGCACATCAAAAAAGAGTGCCTGGCTCCTTCGTCCTGACACTCTTTTTTATGCATTTTTTGTAACTATTCAGAGCCCCATCTCGATTCCGCTGCGCTGCATCTCGATGTGGCTTCTCGCCATATGAAATGAAAGAGAAGAATGCTCATTCATGCAAGCATGATTCGCATTCTTCTCTTTCATTTCGCATGGCTCTGAATAGTTACCATTTTTTTATTTCACTTCAACCAGCTCAATCTCAAAATTCAGCTCTTTTCCAGCCATCTCATGGTTGGCATCAAACGTGATATTGGTCTCGTCTTTTGCGGTAACTTTTACCGGGAACGGCTGGCCGTACTGGTTCTGCAGATAAACCTGCTGTCCGACCTCTACTTCCTCTGCTCCCGGAAGCTGTGCGATCGCAACGGTGAAAATTGCGTTCGGATCCGGCATTCCGTAAGCCTCCTCCGGCATCAGATGGATGTTGACTTTTTCGCCGACTTCCATCTCTGCAACGGCTGCATCGAAGCCGCGGATCATCTGGCCCACACCGCAGATGAACTCGAGCGGTTCGCCGCGGTCGTAGGAAGAATCAAACTGGGTTCCATCGTTGAAGGTTCCTCTGTAGTGGGTACGGCAGGTTTTTCCGACATTCTTACCTTCCATAACCGGAGTCGGTGCACCGCATCCGCCGCCGCAGGTTCCGCAGGAACCGCCGCAGGAGCTCTCCTCTTCCTCATGGCTTCCGCAGTGGTCGCCGCAGGAATGGCCTTCCTCATGATCGTGGTGATCGCAGGTTGCACCTGCAGATGTGAGCGTTCCGTTTAAGTAAGCTTCCACCGCTGCATCCACATCTCCTTCCGCTCCGGAGCAGAGCTCTACGCCTGCCTCAGCAAGAGCTGCCTGTGCACCGCCGCCGATGCCGCCGCAGATCAGAACATCCACGCCCTGCTCGGAAAGAAGGCCTGCCAGTGCGCCGTGGCCGGTTCCGTTTGATCCGATCACTTCGCTGGAAACCACCTGATTGTCTTCTACTTCATAAACTTTAAAGTTCTCTGTTTTTCCAAAATGCTGGAAAATATTCCCGTTATCGTATGTAACTGCAATTTTCATCTAACTAAATCCTCCGTAGTTTTTTTCTTACGCCTCTTTTTCCTGCATAAAGGCTTCAATCTGGTCTGGATCACGCATCAGATTCTCGGAAAGAACCTCGCATCCGTCCTCTGTAATCAGGATATCATCCTCGATCCGGATTCCGATCTCCCACTCGTCAATATAAAGACCCGGCTCATCGGTGATGATGGCGCCTGGACGCAGCTTGTCGTTCCATGCCGCGGTCACATCGTGTACATCGATGCCGAGGTGATGGGAAACGCCGTGCATGTAATAGGTTCCGACATCCTCTTTCTTCTCGATCAGGCCAAGTTTCACACAGCCCTCGCCGAGAACATCCTTTGCGATATCGTCGAGCTCTTTTAATGTCATACCCGGTTTTGCTGCTTTTGCAACGGCGCGGTTTGCTGCCAGAACAACGTCGTAAACCTGTCTCTGACGGTCCGTATATTTTCCGTTGACTGGATACGTTCTGGTGATATCTGCGCAGTAGCCCTGGAATTTTGCTCCGAGGTCCATCAGAAGCAGGGTCTCATCCTCGCACACGTCACGGTTGGTATCGTAGTGCAGCATCGTTCCGTTTGCACCGCTTCCTGCGATCGTCGGGAATGCGGTTCCGTCTGCTCCCTCGTGGAAAATCTTGTACTCGAAATCAGCCTGTGCCTGATACTCGGTGCAGCCCGGTTTCAGATTCTTCATCACGAATTTCAGCGCGTCGTCGGTGATCTTGATTGCCTGGCGGACGAGAGCGATCTCATCCTCATCTTTCTGCATCCGCAGTGCTGCGATGACAGGAGCAATGTTTTTAATCGGTCTGCCTGGAAATTTCTTTGCGAACTCCTCTGCCTTTACCATGTTGTAATCCGGCAGATCCTCGACCTGATAGCGGTAGCAGTCGAAATACAGGGTTCCGATATCCTCGCGTGCCATCAGACGATTTACCATGCCCTCAAAGGAATCCAGGAAACGAACGTCATCGATTCCGGTGATCTCCTGTGCCTCGGATACGGTTACTTTTCTTCCAAACCATCTCTCCTGGTTCAGATCCGCTTCCTCGATAAACAGAATGGATTTCTCCTCTTTTGCGGTCTTTTTCATCATCAGGATCATGTGATCTCTGCGAAGGCCGGTCAGATAGAAAAAGTTGCGGTTTGCTTCAAACGGCAGATATTCGTCTGCGCTGACATGCAGCTCGATTCCGGAAAACAAAAGCAGTGCGGAATCCTGGTCCATTTTATCAAAAACCTGTTTTCTTCTTTCTGTAAAATTCATCTGTCTTTCCTCACTTTCTTTTAGAGCCTGCCAAGATCTGTTTTCGGCTCCTCTACTAAGATAACACGTTCGTGCTTTTTTTCCTACCTTTTTCCTGCTTTTCTGTGAAAATTCTTATTTTATTCCGCACTTTCCAGTCCTTTGACAACTTCCAACGCTTTTTCGAGCTGCACATCGCTCGTCGCGTCATCCGGCAGCTCCACCTCGACATCCGGCGTAATGCCGACCTTGTGGATGTCGTTTCCGAGCGGCGTGTAATAATGGGCAATCGTCAGCTTCACCACGCTGCCGTCCGAGAGCTGGAATGTATTCTGGACAATGCCTTTTCCGAATGTCGTCGTTCCGACAATCGTTCCGATGCCGTAATCTTTGACTGCTCCCGTGAAGATTTCTGCCGCACTTGCCGTATTTTCATTGACCAGCACGACGAGTGGAATCGAGATCGGGGTATCGCCGTCGCAGGTATACTCTTCCCGTTTTCCATTTTTATCCTCGGTATACACGATGAGTCCCTCCGGCAGGATCTGGCGCAGGGTGTCACAGACTGCCGTCACGAGGCCGCCCGGATTGCCGCGCAGATCGATGATCAGGCGCTCCATGCCCTGATCCTGCAGTGACTGGTATGCTTTCTGGAACTGCTCGGAGGTAAGCCCTGTAAACTCGCTGATGGCCAGATAGCCGATCTTGTCGTCCAGCATTTTACCGTCTGCCACAATCGCCGCAAGCTTCTCTTTTTCGACTTCCGTTTCAATCAGATCCGCCTCGCCTTCCCGCTCGATGGAAAGCGTCACGGTGTCGTTCTCGCTGTTTTTCAGAAGACCGACCGCATCGTTGAGGTTTAAGCCTTCGAGTGTCTGCCCGTCAATCTTCACAATACGGTCATCCGCCTGAATACCGGCCTTCGCGGCCGGGGTATCGTCCTGTACGCCGGTGACCTGCAGCTTATCGCCGTCCAGCGTCACCGTAACACCGATGCCCTGATAGTAACCCTCCTGCGCTGTCTTGATCGCTTCGTATTCCTCTTTCGTGTAATACGTAGAATACTTGTCGCCGAGGCCGCTGATCATCCCTTTATACATCGCATTCGACAGCTCTGTGTCATCCACATCGCCCGCGTAAAGCTGGCTGATCATCGCTTTGATCGCCGCCGTCTTCCGCCACGACCAGAAGCCGCCGGGGTGGTCCGCACTGCTTCCCGGCCAAAGAAACGTTGTTCCGACAAGCACGATCATTACAAGCGCCAGCATGGAAATCATGCCCGCAAAGTAGCTCTTCCGCATCTCATTTTTTCGGTTTTTCTTTCTGTTTCTGCGCTTTTTCGGTTTTTCCTGCTCTGCCGCTTTTATGCCCTCTTTTTCTTCCTTCATCAGTTCTTCCAAAATATGCCTCCCAATCGAAAGATCCCGGAATCTTTTGACGGATTCCGGGACTTATTTTTACTTTATTATATTGTCTAATCCTATCAGACTTTCAAGTGTTTTCGAATCGTAAAGATACTGCCGACAAGTCCGATTCCCATACCGAGAATGAGTCCGACCGGAAGCAGAATCCGGAATACGGCCGATACCGGCATGAATGCCATAAAGTTCGACAGTACGCTGAACTCCGTCATAACGTAGCTGATGACTCTGTTGTATACAACGTACAGCAGCCCCAGCGGAATCGCTGCTCCGACAAGACCGATCAGGATACCCTCGATCAGGAACGGAGCCCTTACAAACAGGTTCGTCGCACCGATCAGCTTCATGATACCGATCTCCTCTTTCCGGACCGAAATACCGATCGTGACGGTATTGCTGATCAGGAAAACAGATACGGCAAGAAGAATCAGGATGATCGCGATGGAAACGTAGCCAATGACACGGTTCATCGTCGTCAACGTTGTTGTTGCACCCTCGGCCTGTTTAACCTCACGGACACCGTCCAGCGAGCGGATATACTCAGCCAGTGCATCCTGCGTCTCTACCTGGTATACGTAAACCTCGTAGTGAGCAGAAGTTGCGAGCGGGTTGTCGTTTGGCTTAAAGCCGTCCTTGTATTCCTCTTTTCCTTCGAAATACTGTTTTGCAAAGTTTTCCCACGTCTCATCCGCGGAAACATACTTACATTCCTTGACCACATCGGTCTTGGCCTTGATCTCCGTTCCGATCTCATCGATCGTCGCCTGATCCACATCTTCGTTGAAGAAGACGGTCATGGATACATCTGTCTCGGCATTTTTTACGATGTAGTTAAAGTTGATGACAACCGCAAAGAAGATACCGAAAAGAAAGATACAGGCTCCCATGGTTGCGATGGATGCCAGCGAAAACATCTTGTTTCTCCAGATGTTTTTGACACCCTGTTTGATGCTGTAGCCCAGTGTACTAAACCTCATGGTACTCGCCCTCCTTCTCATCGCTGACTACCACGCCTTTTCGCATGGTAATAACGCGTTTTTTCATGGAGTTGACGATCTCACGGTTGTGGGTTACCACAAGAACGGTCGTTCCTCTGTTGTTGATTTCCTCCAGGAGCTTCATAATCTCCATGGAGTTTCCCGGGTCCAGGTTTCCGGTCGGCTCGTCCGCCAGAAGAATGTCAGGCCGGTTGACAATGGCTCTTGCCACGGCAACTCGCTGCTGCTCTCCTCCGGAAAGCTCCTTCGGGAAGGATTTGTACTTCTCTGCCAGTCCGACCAGCGTCAGGACTTCCGGCACGCGCTTTTTGATGACGCGGTTCGGTTTCTCGATGACACGCTGTGCGAATGCTACGTTTTCATAGACATTCCGGTCTTTTAAAAGGCGGAAATCCTGGAATACGACGCCGACACCGCGGCGGTATTTCGGCACTCTCCAGCGTTTCATTTTATTTAAGATCTGTCCGTTTACCTTAATGGTACCGGATGTGGGCTCGAGTTCTTTCAAAAGGAGCTTGATCAGCGTCGATTTTCCAGAACCGCTGTTTCCCACGATAAAGACGAATTCCCCCTTCTCGATGTGTAAGGATACGTTGTTGACGGCCGGCTGGCCTTTCGCGTAACTCTTACTTACACTATCCAATGTTATCATGCAATTCCTCCTTCAAGGGTTCTCGCTTAATAATCGAGCGTTTCCATGTATTTCATGTACTGCACAACCATAAGCGCAATCTTGAATGTGATCGCATCTTCAAAAACTCTAAGATCGAGTCCCGTGCTCTTCTGCAGCTTATCCAGCCGATAGACAAGGGTATTTCGGTGTATATAAAGCTGTCTCGAGGTTTCCGAGACATTCAGAGAATTTTCAAAGAATTTATTGATCGTTGTCAGTGTCTCTTCATCAAAGTCATCCGGCGATTTGTTGCCAAAAATCTCTTTGATGAACATTTTGCACAGTGGGATCGGAAGCTGGTAAATCAGACGGCCGATACCCAGTGAGCTGTATGCATAGATATCATTCTCAGCGGAGAAGATTTTTCCGACGTCCATCGCCATTCTGGCTTCTTTGTAGGAACGCGATACTTCTTTGATCTCCTTGACAATGGTACCGTAAGCAACGTGGGTTTTCCCCTCCTCATCTCTTCCTGCTGCTTCCAGAATGGTGGCTGCCACTTTGTTCATCTGGGCATAATCCTCACCTGGAGCAAGTTCTTTTACGATGATGATGTTTTTCTCATCAACTGCAGTTATAAAGTCACCGGATTTGGTACCGAGCAGACTCTTGACGCTCTCGAGCGCCCCGCTGTTCTTATCCGGATTTGTCTCAAGAATAAATACAAGGCGGCGTGCTTCCACTTCAATATGTAACTTCTTCGCCCTGTTGTAGATGTCGACCAGCAGCAGGTTGTCGAGCAGCAGGTTCTTGATAAAGTTGTCCTTATCAAAGCGCTCCTTGTAGGCGGTTAAAAGACCCTGGATCTGGAAGGTAACCATTTTTCCGATCAGGTGAATGTCATCGTTTCCGCCTTTTACAACCAGAATGTACTCCAGCTGGTGTTCATCGTATACTTTAAAAAACTGATAATTTTTCATGGTCTGGGAATCTGCCTGAGACTGCGCAAACGTTACAATATCATTTTGGCTGATCTCAACCTCCGGAAAAGTTGTTACCAGAACTTTTCCTTCTATATCAGTCACGCAGAGTTCGACACGCGAAATGTTTTTGATTCCCTCAATGGTACTCTGTAAAATCTGATTTGAAATCATATTTTCTTCCCTCTTTCATCCTATAGTTTGTCTCCGGCTGCACCCGCTTTCATTGCCAGGCATATCCACACCCCCATGGTTCTGCTCCTGATGCAAAGTACCTCACAGATATACTTATTTTAATACAAAATAGACAAAAAAGGAAGAGAAAACACAACATTTATACCACAAAATACGTAAAAAGGTCAGGAGAAATCCGTCTGGAAGCCCTCTCCTAAGACCTCTCTTGCATCCGACACAACGACAAACGCGTCCGGATCGATCGTTCCTACGATCTGTTTGAGCTGCGGGATCTGTTTTTTGCCCACAACACAGAATACCATCATACGCTCTTCGCCCGTGTACATTCCCTTGATGTGGATGCCGGACGCGCCGCGGTCGAGTTCTTCCATGAGCTCATCGGCTACCTGCTCCGGATGCGCGGTAATGATAAACGCGGATTTCGCATAATTCATACCTTCCATCAGGGCATCCGTCATTTTCGTCGTCACGTAGATTGCCACGATCGCATAGAGCGAAGCGTGGATACCGAAGACAAAAATACCGGCGATGACGATGATTCCATCAAGCACCTGCATAACCTGTGCAACGGAATAGTGGCGCAGCTTTCTCTGGATCAGAGCCGCCATCATATCCGTTCCGCCCGTCGTACCGTTTCCGATGAAGACGAGGCCGATGCCTGCTCCCATCAGAACGCCGCCAAAAAGTGCGGAGAGCATCCTGTCATCCGGCACCAGCTGCAGAACCGGGAGAACGGCAAACCAGAACGTGTTCATCAGGGTTCCAAAAATGGTTTTCACCAGAAAATCGCGGCTCATGCGGATTCCGAACAGAAAGAGCGGAATGTTCAGCACAAGGTTCGTCACCCAGAGCGGAACTCCTTTTCCGAACAGCATCTGGCTCAGTTGTTTGATGACGATTGCAAGACCGGAAAATCCTCCGGTAACAAGCCCCGCCGGGTCGTAAATCGAGCTGGTCGCAACCGCCATGACCGCGGTTCCCAGCGTAATCAGCAGATAATCTCTCCACTGCTGTTTGTTCCGTATCCAGTTCATGAACTTCAACCGTCCTTTTCGCTGTTATATTTTGTTACCATCCACTTGAACGTATTCTTCTTTAGCAGAGTTCCCCACCAGCTCGTTTTTATACCGGCCTCGTTCTGCAGTGTTGAGTGTTCGCCAAGGCTCAGCCAGATTTTCGCGCTGATTTTGCTGCTGTTTTCCAGAACGAAACGATCCTGCCGCGTTCCCGCAAGGCCGCTCACAATCACGTCCGTCGTCTGGCTGTTGATCTCGTTGACCAGGCTGTCAAACGCGGATTCCTCCAGCGTCTCGACGACAGCACCGCCTCCGATCTCAATGCCGGGATACGTTTCTGTCAGATATTTCTGCAGTGTCTGCAGTTCTTCCCCAGTGTCGCCCAGTACGAAAATCCGGCTTTTTTTCTGAATCAGTCCCCAGAAAAAGCGTGCGATGAACTCGTTCGTCTCCACTTCCTCATAGGACGGCGTCTCCGGGTCGATTCCTGCTGCCTCCAGCACTTCGGTTTCCCCGATGACCGTCAGATCCAGATCTTCGATATACTGTTTCCACGTCGGTTCCTTGCTCGCCTGCATCAGCATCTGCATCGTCACAATCCCGATGGTGTTCAGCTTATCATTCGAGAGGTATTCCTCCACAATCTCCATCGCCGCATCAACGTGGTAATGTTTCAGCTTCACACCTAAAATTTCCAGTTCTGCATTCATAGTTCTGTATACTTCTGTTTTCCTTCGAAATCCAGAAGCGTTTCCTCCATGTTTTCCTGCCGTTTCTTCCGGCAGCGCTGTCCGCCCTTTTCTTCTGGCAACAGCTAATCCCCATTATACTAAAAAAAGAGGCTGTTGTCAAAAACAGCCTCTTTTTCTGCCCTGTTTTCACAGAATTTTTACAATTTAGCGGATCGTCTGCGGATTGTTTCAACTCACAGTCGGTATTTTCACGGAGTCTGACATGTCGAAAATAGTTCGACTGTGACTTGCCTCATGTCAGTGGAGGATACCGATTTCTCTCCGCCCGCCACTGCCGTTATGTTTCTTTTAACAATTCATCCCACCGCTTTAGAAGTGGGAGACTTCTTGTCTACTAGGGTTAAACCTCAAACATCAGATCGCCGTAGGACGGCATCGGCCACATCTCTTTGTCTACGATCATTTCCAGTTTGTCAACCGGTGCACGGAGTGCCTCCATAGCCGGAGCAACTTTCTCGTAGTAGTATTTTGCTTTTGCTTCGCCGTCTTCCATCTCGCATCCTGCATTCTCGATTGCGATCAGCTCGTCGAGTGCTTTCTGGGTCTCCTCAAGCAGTGCACTTGTCTCGTTCAGCAGATTCTTCTGTACACCAACTGCCGTAACACCTGCTGCGGTGATGGTGTTGATGGATCCAGCCAGGGAAGTCGCATATTTGATGACTGCCGGGATGATCTGTTTGCTTGCCATGTCGATCATGGTCTTTGCTTCGATGTTGATGGTCTTTGCATAGTTCTCGAATTTAACTTCTGCACGGGATACCAGCTCTGCCTCGGTGAATACTTTGAAATCGCCGAACAGTTTGATTGCGGTATCAGTGGTCAGTGCCGGGATTGCGTACACCATGGATTTGATGTTCGGAAGTCCTCTTCTCTCTGCCTCAGCTAACCACTCATCTGCATATCCGTCGCCATTGAAGATGATTCTCTGATGCTCACTTAAGTTCTTCTTGATCAGATCATGGACAGCGTCCTCAAAGTTTTCAGCGCCTTCCAGTACATCGCATGCATCGCGGAATGCTTCTGCAACGATGGTGTTCAGTACGATGTTCGGAGCTGCAACGGAGTCACGGGAACCAACCATACGGAACTCGAATTTGTTTCCGGTGAAGGCGAACGGTGAGGTTCTGTTACGGTCGGTAGCATCTTTCTTGAGATCCGGAAGTGTCTTAACACCAGTCTCCAGAACGCCCTCTTTTTTGCTCTTGGTTGCATTTCCGGTGCTGATGAGCTGCTCTACAACATCCTCCAGCTGCTCTCCAAGGAATACAGAAATAATAGCTGGCGGCGCCTCGTTAGCTCCCAGTCTGTGATCGTTTCCCGGATCGGCTGCGGACTCACGAAGCAGATCTGCGTGAACATCAACGGCTTTCAGAACGCAGCTTAATACGAGCAGGAACTGAATGTTCTCGTGCGGTGTTTTGCCCGGCTCAAGAAGGTTGATGCCGTCATCTGTGGTGATGGACCAGTTGTCGTGTTTACCGGAACCGTTGACACCTGCGAACGGTTTCTCATGCAGCAGGCATTTCAGTCCGTGCTGGCATGCAACTCTCTTTAAAGTCTGCATAACGAGCTGGTTGTTGTCAACTGCTACGTTTGCCTCGGAATAAATGGAAGCCAGCTCGTGCTGTGCCGGTGCAACCTCATTGTGCTGTGTCTTTGCTGTAACACCCATCTTCCACAGCTCAATGTTGACATCCTTCATAAAGGAAGCAATTCTCTGACGGATGGTTCCGAAATAGTGATCGTCCATCTCCTGTCCTTTTGGAGGCATTGCGCCAAACAGGGTACGTCCGGTGTAGATCAGGTCTTTTCTCTGCAGGAATTTCTCTGCATCTACCAGGAAGTATTCCTGCTCCGGTCCTACGGAAGGAGTTACTTTCTTGGAAGTGGTGTTTCCGAACAGTTTTAACAGACGCAGGGACTGTACATTCAGAGCTTCCATGGAACGAAGAAGCGGTGTTTTCTGGTCAAGCGCCTCTCCTGTGTAGGAGCAGAATGCAGTCGGAATGCAGAGGGTTGCGCCTGCTGCGTCCTGACGAACGAAAGCCGGTGAGGTGCAGTCCCATGCTGTATATCCTCTTGCCTCAAAGGTAGCACGCAGTCCACCGGACGGGAAAGAAGATGCATCCGGCTCGCCTTTGATCAGCTCTTTACCGGAGAAGCTCATCAGTACTTTGCCGTTCGGCATCGGTGCTGTGATAAAAGAATCGTGCTTTTCTGCAGTTGCACCGGTCAGCGGCTGGAACCAGTGTGTATAGTGTGTTGCTCCTTTTTCAATTGCCCATTCTTTCATCTCATGTGCAATCGTATCTGCAGTAGCAAGATCCAGCTCACCGCCTTCTTCGATGATCTTTTTCAGCTTCTTGTAAACATTTTTTGGAAGACGTTCCTGCA
>ENA-OQCU01000588-OQCU01000588.1-human-gut-metagenome-genome-assembly--contig:-NODE-588-length-15793-cov-2.624346_pt1 | contig 15793 bp, 16 predicted proteins | sample MGYA00242504_ERZ504590 | MGnify/ENA primary metagenome ERZ504590 (study PRJEB26092, sample SAMD00036318) | human gut metagenome | host: Homo sapiens | study: EMG produced TPA metagenomics assembly of... | reverse complement strand
TCCATAACACAGTCTGATACTATCCTGAGTATTTCTAAGAATTCCTGCAGATTGTTTCCCTCTCAGGAGTCTTTTAATACTCGGCTGTTGATCTATATTTATCTGCGTGTGGAATAACCATTCAGGAGGCTTGATACTCGGCTGTGAGTTGTATTTTTCAGCGTGTAGGTTAACCTTTCAGGAGGCTTGATGTTCGGCTGTGGATCTATATTTATCAGCATGTAGGTTAACTTGCTCAGGAAACTATATGTTCGGCTATTAATCTGAGATTTTTTTGTTCACGGTGGGTACCACACCCAGAGACGCGCTGCCGCGCTGAGAAATGTATCAAAGCAAGAAGTTTTCCAGGTTCTATCTAGGCGAAGCCCTCCCCACCGCCACACTACCGGGTATAAAGTACGGTGCTGGGGAAATAAAAAAGACTTCTGTCAGGGACGGACGTGATTATCCTCTGTGTTTGTTTCGTCTGAAGAACTTCGTTTAGATACCGGATTATACAGGTTTTTGCGTTGATGCAGAAAATGCTGCTGTTTGAGCATCTTTAGATGCGAGTTCAGCATTTTCTGTATCGGTTTTAGCAAAGGCATGTATATCCTGGTATCTCAGAAGTTCTGAATTGAAACACACACAGAGATAATTCACGGGGTGTCCACTTAACAGAGTCTTCTTTCAATTTCCCATCACCGGGAATTCTTTATACAAACTGATTAAGCTCGGCATCGTACTGGTAATCAATCGACGCGAGTTTCTTTATCAGCCCTTCCCTGGACAACTCCTTATCTTTAAGGAAATCGTCCAGGGAATCATAATAATCTCTAAGCTGTGTATTGACATAGCTCAACAGCATCACTGGATCCTTTGGTATCATAGGTACCTCCTGTTACTTCCTGTGACTGCGCGCCATATCCACAGCCACATTTATTTCGTATTGATCACAAACTCTCCGTCTTTGACATCCAGTACCAGTGTATCGCCTGCATGAACATCCCGGAAAGGATCTTCTTGGCTGCAAGTGTTTCCACATAGTTCTGCAGATAACGTTTCAGTGGACGGGCTCCATATACTGGATCATATCCATTTTCGATTACCTGTGTTCTGGCTGCATCTGTCAGTTCAAGAGAAAGCTCCTGGTCTGCCAGACGGTCGCTGAGTTCTTTGACCATAAGGTCGACTATGCCACCAATATTATCTTTTGTCAATGGTTTGAAGAGAATAATCTCATCCAGACGGTTCAGAAATTCCGGACGGAAGTGTCCACGCAGGTCATTCATAACCTGTTCCTGAGCTTCTGGTTTGATCTCGCCGTTTTCATCAATTCCCTCAAGAAGATACGGGGAACCAATGTTGGAGGTCATGATCAGAATGGTATTCTTAAAGTCTACAGTTCTGCCCTGAGAATCTGTAATTCGTCCATCGTCCAGTACCTGAAGAAGTACATTGAATACATCCGGATGTGCTTTTTCAATCTCATCAAACAGTACTACACTGTATGGTTTACGACGAACAGCTTCTGTCAGCTGGCCGCCTTCTTCGTATCCAACATATCCCGGAGGCGCTCCGATCAGACGAGATACAGAATATTTCTCCATGTACTCACTCATATCGATTCGTACCATATTCTGTTCGTCATCAAACAGCGTTGCTGCCAGAGTTTTTTGCAAGTTCTGTCTTACCAACACCGGTAGGTCCAAGGAAAAGGAATGAACCGATTGGTTTGGTCGGATCTTTGATACCTGCTTTGGAACGAAGGATTGCATCTGTCACAAGACGTACACCTTCATCCTGTCCGATCACACGTTTATGCAGTTCATCTTCCAGGCCAAGGAGTTTTGTTCTCTCTCCCTCAGTAAGTTTGGTTACCGGGATGCCTGTCCAACGAGAAATGATTCTTGCAATCTCATCGTCTGTAACTGCCTCATGCACCAGGCTGCGGTCACTTTCTTTGACCTGTTTTTCCTCAATCTCCAGCTGCTGCTGAAGTTTTGGAAGTTCTCCATACTGCAGCTCGGCTGCTTTTTCCAGATCGTAGTTCTGTTTTGCTTTCTGGATCTGCTTGTTGATATCCTCGATCTGCTCACGTAATTTCTGGAGCTTCTCTACAGAATGTTTCTCATTATCCCACTGTGCTTTCTGAGTATTGAAGGTGTCTCTCATTTCTGCAAGTTCTTTCTGCAGGTCTGCCAGACGTTCTTTACTCAGATTATCTGTTTCTTTCTTAAGAGCAGATTCCTCAATCTCTAACTGCATGATCTTACGTCTCTGTTCATCCAGCTCTGTCGGCATGGAATCCAGTTCTGTCTTGATCAGTGCGCATGCTTCATCGACAAGGTCGATTGCTTTGTCAGGAAGAAATCTGTCGGTAATGTATCTGTGAGAAAGGGTTGCTGCCGCAACAAGGGCACTGTCTGTGATCTTAACACCATGGAATACTTCGTATCTTTCTTTCAGGCCACGAAGAATGGAAATGGTATCTTCTACTGTCGGCTCATCAACCATGACTGGCTGGAAACGACGTGCAAGAGCAGCGTCTTTTTCAATGTACTGACGATACTCATCCAGTGTGGTTGCACCAATACAGTGCAGCTCACCTCTGGCAAGCATAGGTTTCAGCATGTTGCCTGCATCCATTGCACCGTCTGTTTTGCCGGCGCCGACGATCAGATGAAGTTCATCGATGAAGAGGATGATTTCACCCTCGCTCTTTTTGACTTCTTCAAGAACTGCTTTCAGACGTTCCTCAAATTCGCCACGGTATTTTGCACCTGCAACAAGTGCGCCCATATCCAGTGCGAAGATTTTCTTTTCTTTAAGGCCTTCCGGCACATCACCTGCAACAATTCGCTGTGCAAGACCTTCGATAGCTGCTGTTTTACCAACACCAGGTTCACCGATCAATACCGGGTTGTTCTTGGTCTTACGGGAAAGGATTCGGATGATGTTACGGATTTCTGCATCACGGCCGATGACTGGATCCAGTTTCTGGTTTCTTGCTTTTTCGACAAGATCCTCACCATATTTATTTAAGGTGTCATAGGTTGCTTCAGGATTGTCGCTGACAACTCTCTGGTTGCCTCTTACAGTTGAAAGTGCCTGGAGAAATCTTTCTCTGGTGATTCCAAACTCGTTGAATATTTTCTTCATGCTTGGGCTTGGCTGGGTCAGCAGGGACAGGAACAGATGCTCAACAGAAACATATTCGTCTCCCATTGCTTTTGCTTCATTCTCTGCGTTTACCAGAGATTTGTTCAGATACTGGCCAAATCTCAGATCACCACCGGATACTTTTACTTTTGCATCCAGAGCTTTTTTCACTGTATTGATAAAATAGTCCTTATTGATCTCCATCTTTTCGATCAATTTGAGGATCAGGCTGTCTTCCTGCGTTAACAGGGCATACAGGAGATGCTCCTGCTCTACTTCCTGGTTGCCGTATTCGTAAGCAACCTTTTCAAGATCCTGAACAGCCTGTACTGATTTTTGAGTAAATTTACTGATGTTCATAGGCTCTCCTCCTTGTATATCGTAGGAAAAGGATACTGAAATTTCTTTCTGTATCCTTTGGTCATCTTTGTTATACTCGTAATATAACACATATTGTTAGCACTGTAAAGAGGTGAGTGCTAATTATTTATGAATATTCTGTGAACCCTTAAATGAAAAACTAACTTCCACCTTTAGTCTGTTTTGCTCTACATTAGGGGGTGCGGACGTTTTCTTGGACTAAATTGCTATTCCTAAACTACGTCCTATACTGAAATGGACTCATTCCACCCAACGATATTTTAATTCGAGTTTCATTATACCAATGTATATATTCGATCTAATTTATGTATAAATGAATCAATATGATGCATGGTTCCAGTTTCTTCCATAAAACATTTCATTCTTTAGACGATCCAAAGAATCCCTCGCATGCAGAATTATCCGGAGAGCATCCTTTCTTTGACATAGAGCGAGTAAGACCGGCAGTGTCCATAAGATTTATCCATTCCGGCCAGCGATAATGACATCCTCGATCAGAATGAACTAGAGGATGTTCTGAAGGATCAAGCTGCTCAATAGCTTTTTGAAGCATGGTATTTGCAAGTTTGGAGTTTGGGGAAGTGCCAATTGTCCAGGAAACAACCATTCCATCAAAACAATCTATAATAGGGGAAAGATAGATTTTGCCTGCTGGGATATGAAATTCTGTTATATCTGTAAGCCATTTTTCGTTTGGTTTTTTTAGCTGAAAAATCACGTTTTATTATGTTATCAACTTCAGGAGTAATCTCCCCCCTTATAGGAGTTATATTTTCTTTTTCTTGCTGCTTTAACGATTAATTGTTCTTCGTTCATTATACGACGGACTATTTTTCAGAAACAATAATACCATCTTTTCTTAACAGACAATGTATGCGACGATAGCCATATATTTCTTTTATTACACATAAAGAGCTCTTTTATTTGTTGGCGTAATTCTTTATATTTGTCTTTGCTTTTTATGCATTGTACCTGATAACAGTAGCTACTTTTAGAAAGCTTTAAAACAGGTAGCAGTTCATTTAATTATATTTATTACGTAGGGCATCAATCAAGAAAACTTTTTCACGATTAGTCAATTGATCAAGATTGATGCCCTCCTCTTTTTTTAAGATATCGCCTGCCTTTTCGAGAATGTCACGCTCTAATTGAAGTTTATATACATCATTTTCGAGACGTTTGACTTTAGCTTCCAGTTCTGCTTTCTCACGTATTAATTGTTCGATGCTTTTATCTTCAGCAGGAGGTTGGATCATTTTCAAAGTTTTCCCTTCACCAAGCAGTTCTTTTCTCCAAATAGAAACAGCAGATGGAGTAACACCATATATTTCGGCTATCTGTGCTATCTTTAAGTTACCTTTGCATGATTCCATTACTGCTTGTATTTTTTCTTCTTGGGAACATCTTACATGAGGTTTAAAAGATTTACAACGTCTTTTACCTTCCTCTGGACAAAGTTCTTTAACCCATTGTATAAGAAGAGGTCTGCTTGGGTATCCAAGTGCTTTTACCGTCTGTAATACATTTCGGTCATGAGCAAAGTAATAATCAACAGCGTCTCTCTTTTCCCTGTCAGAAAATTTACTGACCTTTTTGCGTCCCTTATGAAGATCATTAGACTCTGAATACTCTTTATACCAATGCTTGAGATTTGATGCATCAGGGTAACCTAATTTACTAACTGTGTATGCTGCATTATATCCACAAGTGATATAAAACTTTACAGCACGGATGCGGTCTTCGTAAGAATACATATGAACCTCCTAACTCTTAGTTGGTCCAAGATTTTGTCCGCATCTCCGGTGCTGGTTTCATAATCAGGCCGGTGGAAGTTAATTTTTCAAAAGTACTTTCAGTGGTCCCAAAATCATGCCCATCTTCCAGAAAAAGCTTTGTTTTCTGCCCTTATTATATGTTAATTTTTACGAATAATCCAGAACTATATGGATGTTAGTCCTGCAAAAAGGTCTTATTTTACCTGTGCCAATGTATGGTGGAAGTTACTTTTTCATTCAACCAAAAGGATGGAGCTTCAAAAAGATTGCTGACGAACTTGGCAAGAAGCCCTTCCTCTGTTTCCAGGGAAGTTCGACGCCATCTGATCTTTTCCCCTCACTATTACGATGACCGCAGCCGCAGGAAAACCGAGTGCATTTATTTTTCTTCCTGCTCCAAACAGGGCGTCTGCGGTAATCTTTCCTGCTCCTCTCTTTGCTCTAAGTGTCGAAGCAGGAAATGCGCTTCTTTCTGTCCTTCTTTTACGACTGTTAAATGCGAGCTCTTAAAAAAACCTCCTTTCTTTTTAATTTTGAATATGAAAAAAGCAGTCGATCATAAATGAAAGACTGCTTTAAATCATATCCTTTATTGCTTTGTGTGGAGATTTAACTGATTGTCTATGTCCCGTCCGGCATACATTACTCTAAGTATTGTTACAACTTTTTTATCGCTGTCTGGAATATAAAGTACCACATATTGTCTACTGGTAATACACGAAATCCACGGCTTTTCCACGGTTCTTTTTCATATTTTTCGATAACGCTCCGGCATCGTATCCAGACTTAATATCTGTTCTTCCAGACGGTCAAGCTGTCCGCTTGCATTTTCCGGCGATTGTAATTCAAAAGTAATATATTCAAAATCCTCTCAATCACTGTCAGCCTGTTCGGATAATTCTACTTCATATATCATAAGCCATAATCCTTGCGAATGTCAGCAAATGCTTTCTTCGCACTTTTTGTCCGTCCAGCCTGCATATCTGCATATCCTTTCTCCAATTCTTCATTGAACTCTACTTCTGATAATGTGCTGATATCAACAGGTCTGGCAGATGGTATTTTTACTTCAAACGGAAGACCTCTCTGTAAGATAATCTGCATATAAAACATCTCCTTCCTGCCATATTTTTATATTATGCAAAACCTCCGAACGGCTTTAGGCCATAAATCAGTTATTATTATTCCTAATCAAAATCTGTATGATTTTATCATAATTTTCCGGTCTGTGTGGAAACGTACAGTCTGTACATACCTTGATTTTTTTGCCATTCTTCTCTATGTAGGTCTTACTTCCGGGACAGTTTGGCATACTATACATAGGACAATAACAAAACAGACAATTAAAGTCATCCGAAAGTCCCTTGTGACACGGAAAATATTTGCAATCTGTGTTTTTAAAGTATTTATAAGAGTTTTCCATTTTTATTCCTTCTATATTCATATGCTTTTCTCACAAGGCTCTCTGCAAAATGCGGATTTGACGGATAATACAGGTGTGGAAACCCAAGCCAGTAATTATCATGGCTTATCACACAGTCGTAGCTTCTGCCTGTGGCCGGCTTGGTCGCAATACAATCGGCTCCGTTATCGGTGCTGTCGTAATAATGAAATTCATGCGCCTTTATTTTTTCATTTGGCGGTAGAAAATTGCTATGCTTTTCCGCAAGCTCAATATATCCGAACCTGACCAGCTTTCCCTTAAAATGACACCCACCATCCAGTGCCCCCACAAGCTTCGACTTATTCATATCATTTTGTATATCTGTATTATTTTGTGTATCAGCATTGTTTTTTTATCATTATCATCACAGATGTTACGGATATATGCGTGAAGATACATAAACCCTCCACACTCTGCAACCATCGGCATTCCGGCTCTAAAAGCTTTTTTATGGCATTCAGCATAGATACATTTTCACTCAGTTCCTTTGCATACAGCTCCGGATAACCGCCTCCAAGCAACATTGCATCACAATCCTCTGGAAGGCCGGTATCGTGCAGTGGCGAAAAATACCGTAATTGTGCTCCGCATTTTTCAAGAAGCCTCAAATTATCTTCATAATAAAAACAAAATGCTTCGTCCATTGCAACAGCTATGTTTACGGTATTTATTGCTTTATTTTGTGAAAATTCATTTTGATCACAATTACCTATATTTTTTTCATTATATACATCTGCATTTTCGCTGTCACCGATTTCATCTGCCGCTTCTGCTATATCTATAAACAAATCCATATCTATTGTCTTTTTTAGTCTGTCGGCAGTTTCATTGAGCTGTTTTTTTATATCTGAAAGCTCATCCGGCATGACAAGCCCCAGATGTCTGCTTGAAAGCCCGATATCCTTCTGTTCCGGGAAATACCCAACTACTTTTACGGAAAGATCTTTCTCTATCAGAGGCTTTATGATGTCATAATAGCCCTTCGACATCCGATTGAGCAGAACCCCCTTAATCAAGTGGTGCGTGTCATACTGCAAAAAACCGGCTATAAGAGCAAGCACTGACTTCCCCATGCCCTTTGCGTCCACCACGAGTATTATCGGAGTCTGCGTCACCTTTGCCAGATGGTATGACGAACCCTGCTCATATATTCCGCCAAGCCCGTCATATAATCCCATCACACCCTCAAGCACCGCAAAATCACCATCGACTCTTTTATCTAAGAAAAGCTGCACTGTTGTCTTTTCGTCCGTAAAAAACCGTATCGAGATTTTTGGATGGTACGCCAAGCACCTTTTTGTGAAACATTGGGTCAATATAATCAGGTCCGCACTTATATGACAATACGTTTTTTCCGCTATCCTTTAAAAGCTGCAGTAAAGCGCAGGTTATCATTGTTTTTCCACTGCCGCTTTTGGGTGCGGCTATCATAAAACGATTTATTTTCATGTATTCATCCTTTATTTCATCATATATCTTAAAATATTAGCCTTCGATGATTTATTACGAGTTGTAGCATAAAAGCTCCGGTTAAAATTCAAACGAACATATCCACACCGGATTTTCTGCCTGCATCAGATGGTAATGTCCTATCTGCTTTGAGCGGCTGACCTGCAGCTGCACGATATCCTCATTTTTCACATCATATGCCGACAATATTTCCTTTATCTCACAAATTGTTTCCATGGAAATTGCATTTATCACTATACGGATATGTGGATTTTTTGCTTTAAGAGCCTCTATTATCTCCTTTAGATTGCCGCTGCTGCCTCCGATAAATGCGTGTGTCGGCACCGGAAGAGTGTCCATTCCGTCAGGAGCCTTTGCATTTATAACATGGATATTTTCAAGTCCATGCTTTTCTTTATTTTGTGTGATAAGCAGCACGGCATTTTCCTTCTGCTCGATGGCATAGACCTCCATATCATCGGAAAGTGATGCGGCCTCTACCGCTATGGAGCCGGTTCCGCTTCCCACATCATAAAGCACTGAATCCGATTTCAAATGAAGCTTGCAGATGCTTACATGCCTTATTTCCTCTTTGGTCATCGGAACCTTTTCACGGATAAATGCTGCATCACTTAGCTGCGGTGTAACATTTTTTGCAACCGGATTGGGATTTTTTATCATGCAGATATACAGTCCATCCCTTTTAAGCTTTGTGCACTCCTGTGGCGAAAGAACTGATATATTTTCATCCGGATATGATAGCTGGTATCCCACAGTTACCGAGCATTTTTGTAAACCATACCTTTCGTCACTGCTTAATAGGTGTCCAAGCATATTCACATCCTTTACACCTGACATCAGCATAAACGTTTTTGCATGGTGGCTAATCCGTGATGTAATATTAGACAGCTTTACTCCGTGGATGCTGCATATATACGCATCGTTGTAGGTTTCACCGACCGCTGCCGCCATGTATGACACAGATGAAATTCCAGGAAGGATTGACACATCCGCATTTAATTTTCCTTCAGATATTTCATTTTTTATCGCCAGATACAGCTTTTTGCTTCCACTGTAAAAGCCTGTATCTCCCGAGAATAATATAAGAACATTACTGATTTTTTCAGTATCTGCACAAATTTCGTATAGATAAGGAATAATCTGTTCTGCAAGATAATACGGCTTTTTGTCTATCTTCGCACTGTATTTTTCTATCATACGGCTTGCGCCAAGTATAATATCAGCGCTTTCTATTGCATCTGAAACAGCTTTTGTCATGCAAGCATCATTTCCCATTCCAATGCCGGCAAGCATGATATGAAGCCTGTTATATTTTCTGTCAATATATTCACAAACAGCTTCAAATGACATTCCATCATCCTGCACGCTTTGTCCCACAATATAGACCGGAATATTTTTATTTTTTGCGGCAGCTATTTTCTCAATAAAGCCCCCGGCCGCACCGCCTTTTTTTGGTGACCAGACATCTGATGTCATACTGATCAATAAGCGCCTCATTAAGCTGTGTGCTAAACGGTCCCTGCAATGCCAGAATGTGCTTTCCTGTAATATCATTGTGCATGCACAAGCTTATGCTCTCAAGCCCCGGAAGCACGCGCACATACAATCTTTCCCTGACGTCTGAGGTTTTACAATACACTGACAGCTCCTTGCTTCCTGTTGTGAGCAGTATATTTCCGTCTGTATTGTTAAGTGCCTTTGCACATGCTTCATTGTCCTCAAAATAGCGGATATTATCATAATCTGCTGATATATCCGTATCTCTTTTAAGACGCACATATTCGATATTTTCTGATATGTTACTATCCGCCTGATTGTCTGTAACAGCACATGCCTCGTTAAACGCATAAACTGCCTGCTTTATATTTTCGGTAACAATGGCTGCATACGGATGGGTTGCATCCACTATGAGCTTACATTTTTGTTCCGCAAAGAAGCTTCTCATGCCTTCGCTGTCCATACGCCCCATATGAACATGCGCGAACGGATTTTCATGCAGCACAATTTCACCGTATTCTGTTGCCACGCAAACCGTATGCTCTATGCCTCTTTCACACAGGTGCTCTGATAGCTTACGTCCCTCTGTTGTTCCTGCAAAAATCAGTATTTTACTCAATCTGATATCCTCTCCTTGTGACAAGCTTTCCGTCAATTATTTGTGTACCCTCATTGCCGATAAATACTGTCGTAAACATGTTAACCTGTGCACTGCGAAGCTCACCGAGGGTACAGACCGTATAGCTTGTTCCCTCACGTCCGATATTTTCGACATAACCGCAGGCTCTATCCGGCTCGATTGCACGAAGCAGAATATCACAGGCTCTCATCAGATAGTCCTTTCTCTTGTGGCTCGACGGATTGTACAGTGCTATGACAAAATCACCCTCTGCAGCAGCCACAAGACGCTTTTCAATCTTATCCCACGGCGTGAGCAGGTCACTTAAGCTGATGGTACAAAAATCATGGTTTAATGGTGCTCCAAGCACTGCCGCACCACTGTTTGCCGCTGTAATGCCGGGTATTACCGAAAGCTCTACGTTATCGTATTCCTGGCCAATCTCATACATAAGAGAGGCCAGTCCGTATATTCCGGCATCACCACTACATACAAGAGAAACTGTTTTGCCCTCAAGTGCCTTTTTAAAGCACAGATGGCATCTTTGTTTTTCCTGACGCATTGGAGTGGTCAAAAGCTCTTTTGTCTGGAATTTTTCTCCAAGCAGCTTTATATATACGGTGTATCCCACTATGACATCACTCTCTTCCAGGGCGTCAATCGCCTGCTTTGTCATCATGCTTTCAAAGCCCGGCCCCATACCTACTATGTAAATTTTATTCATATTAATCTCCATCTCTACTAATTTTATATAACCATGCAGCTATTTGCAATTTTTTAATAATATGAAGTTCAAAAGGTATTTTGCCCCTCATTTATGATTAATCAGGATACCTTGCTGCCGCAACCGTTACCCTGTCATATTTATGTTTTTTATAGATAAGTTCTCCTGCTTTATTGCATTCCCTGCTGCATACAAGCACCGCTGCACGCTCGCACACGTTGTCCACTCCAACATGCTCCCTGACAAACTGCGAGGCACTGAATTCTCCCTGCACCGCCATGAGCTCATCCGCGGTATAAGTGACAAATTCTATCCTGTTTCTTTCGCAAAATTCCTTTATTCCCGGTTCATCTTTTTTCACATCTATTGATGCAATCATGTCTATATCCGAAATATCTATTTGTAGCTTTAAAAGACTTTGTCTGATTGCCCTGTCAATATTTTCAAACGCTGTATCCCTTCTGCACCCAATACCAAGTACAAATTGTGTGGGTTTTAAGTAAATACTGCCATTTTTAGGGTCCTTTGCTTTTTCGCATGATACTACAATATCAGCACCGCAAGCAGGTGGGAAGTCCACTGTTTTTATTGCATCAGCACTCATATCAGCTTCATCGAAAAAAGCCTTTATAAGGCTTCTGTGCTTAGCCGGGATGTGCTCCCAGTCGACTGACATAGTAACCACTTCCCCCGCCAATACCTTTGATGATACTCTGGCGATGCCATCTTTATTGACTATTGCAAGCCTGCATTTCTTTGCAAAAACATCAACTGCAAATTTATTATTGATATCAGTAGCGGTTGTCATAACAGGTGTGGCATTCATCAGCGCTGCTAATAATACAGCAAACTCATTGGCACCTCCAACATGCCCTGAAAGAATCGGAATAACAAACTTCCCCAGCTCATCTATCACAATAACAGGACTGTCTTTAAGCTTGTTATTAACAGAAGAAGCTATAGCTCTCACTGCAATACCGCATGCCCCGATAAAAATCAGAGCCTTTTTTTCACTCATCTGTGCAGCTGTCCAGTCTGATATATTTTGTGATATGTAGCCGGTATTTCTAAAATTTTCATCGGTGGAATTTTTAATATTTTCATCCGATAATCTCGAGCACTTGGTAAAAACCTCCACCTCATATGCACTTTTTTCAAGCTTATAAGCTATGTCACATGACAGCTCATAGCCCTTTTTTGTGAAGCTTACAATGCAAATTTTCATATTTTCAGTTCCCATATATTTCCCATATTTATATATTCACGCCTTTTTTCAATCGTTATCCTTTGACTCTACTGAAGCCTTGCGATACTCTGTCGAAAAATCCGGTGCGTAAAGTCTTGATTTCTCGTAATGCCGGTGAGCTATGACATCCCCCACAAGCACAATCGCTGTCTTTGTGATATTGTGCTTCCTCGCAGTCTGCTTAAGTGTAGCGACAGTGCACACGTATGCCTCCTCCTGTGGCCAGGTTGCCTTGTATACAATTGCAGCAGGTGTATCTGCCGCGTATCCTCCCTCAATAAGGCTTTCCGTAAGCTTCTCTAAAAGCCCGGTGCTTAAGTAAATCGCCATGGAAGCGTGGTGTGAGGCAAAGCTTGCTATGCTCTCCTTAGGCGGCACCTTCGTGCGCCCCTCCATGCGTGTGATGATGAGCGACTGGGAAATACCGGGGAGCGTGTACTCAATGTTGAGCGATGCAGCAGCGCCAAAGCACGCGCTCACGCCCGGACAGCTCTCATATGGTATTAAAAGAGTATCAAGCTCATCCATCTGCTCGCGCACTGCGCCGTATATGCTTGGCTCTCCCGTGTGCAGGCGCACAGTAATTTTTCCGTCTGCCTCAGCAGCTTTCATGACTGCGATGACCTCATCCAGTGTCATTTTTGCACTGTTATATATTTCACAGCTCTCCCTTGCATAGTCCAAAAGCTCTGGATTAACAAGCGAGCCTGCATAAATTATCACATCTGCCTTTTGTAAAAGACGCATTCCGCGTACTGTTATTAAATCTGCTGCGCCTGTTCCTGCGCCAACAAAGTAAACCATTTTTCTGCCTTTCTGCTTTTTGCAAGCTCACCAAATTCGTTTGAATACATGATACAGTCTATCTCAAGTCTGCCCTTTGCTCTCTTATCCAGATAAAAGCATATGCGCTCCATCGCATAATCCATTACCTCATACAGCCTGCCGCTTTCCTTAAGTGCCGCCAGGGCCTCCTCTGTCGTAAGGCTGTCCATAATGCGCTTTATGTATTCGGGCGCTACACCACACTTAAACGCAAATGCCGTCAAAAGCTCTATCCTGCAGTCTGCCTCCCTCGAATGAGTGTTCATGATGCCTCCTGCTACCTTTATGAGCTTTCCTATATGTCCTGTCAAAAGCATCCTCTTAAAGCCCATATCTGCAGCCATATCAATTGTTTCACCGATAAAGTTGGAGCATTTGACACTCCTGTCCAGATCATAGCCATAGCTTTCCTTCATAAAGTCAAGACCGTAATTTCCCGGCGCAACCGCCACATAATCATACCCAAACGAATATCTCTGCCTAAGCTCCACCCTTATCGTATCAATAAGAGCCTGTGAGCTCATGGGCTCAACAATACCGCTCGTGCCGAGAATTGATATACCACCAACTATCCCAAGCCTTGGATTAAAGGTCCTTTCTGCAAGCTCCTTTCCCTTTGGAACCGAGATTGTGATGTCAAGTGTCCCCTTAAAATCCAAAAGCTCACAAACCTCCCTTACCTCTTTTTCAATCATCTCACGCGGCACATGATTGATAGCCGCGTTTCCGACAGGCTGGTCTAATCCGGGTTTGGTGACTCTTCCCACTCCGTCACCACCGTCAATATTTATGATAACCAAATCCTGCTTTTTTTTGCATAAAGCAGATGTATCGGAATGCAAAATCCGTACAGAAGCATATATATAAGCTCCTGTGGTCACATCAGGGTCATCCCCTCCATCCTTTATCACAGCGCAGCTTACTTCATTTTCACTTCTTTTTATGTCGATGATATCAGCCATGTAAGTTATTCCCTTAGGTGTCTGAATCGTTATTTTGTTTTTAGCCTTTCCGGTTAAAAGCATATATGCCGCCGCCTTTGAGGCTGCCGCAGCACAGCTTCCTGTGGTAAATCCGTATCTCATAATCAACTAAATACCCTCATGCATCAGCCTCTATCAACCAGACTGTAAATCAGCGCATTGCATATAGCAGCCGCAATATTGCTTCCACCCTTTTCGTCCGACATTGACGATATACGGCACGCCTGTCTCCATAATTAGCTCCTTGGCTGCCTCCACATTGACAAAGCCCACCGGCACACCGATTACAAATGCAGGCTTATATATTCCTTTTTCTATCATATCGTACAGCTCTATAAGCGCTGTCGGTGCATTTCCTATCGCAAAAATCACAGGCTTATCTATCCTTGATGCAAACTCCATGCTTACTGCCGCGCGCGTTGTCTTTTTCTCCTTTGCAATAAGAGCGACCTCATCATCAGCCATAAAGCAGTGCGCCTGTCCGCCGAATTTTGCCAGGTATTTTTATTTATGCCTGAAAGAGCCATGTTGGTATCGGTCACTATATCAGCGCCCTCTGATATCAGCCTTTTTGCGATAGCAACGGCGTCCTTAGAGTATTTAAGCGTCTGTATATAATCAAAATCAGCACTCGTGTGTATGACTCTTTTTGTTATCATCTCCTGATCAGCAGGCAGCGTAATCTGCATTTCAGACAGCTCATGTGAAATTATCTCTAAAGCTCCTCTTTTCAATCTCCATCGGCTCTAACTGTTTAATTTTTTTCAATACACTCACCTATCACTTTCAATAATCTTACATTTTCATCATAAGTATTTACTGCCACACGAAAATACCCTTCCGAAAGCCCCACATAGTTGAAGCAGTCCCGTATCAGTATTCCCTTATTAAGCAGTATATCATATAATGGAAGCTTGCTGTAAAACAGTATGAAATCAGCATCACTTTTATATACCTTAAACCCAAGCTTTTTTAGTCCATCTGACAGCAGCCTTCTTTGTCCGCTCACATACGATGCCGTTTCTTTAATATACTCTGATTCCCTAATGCATGCCTCTCCTGCCATCTGTGCCAGGACAGACACGTTCCACTCCGGCAGATTTCTTTGAACCTTTTGTCTTACTGCATCATTTTTACTGAGCATATATCCAAGCCTTACTCCCGGAATAGCAAAAAGCTTGGTAAAGGCTCTTACAACAATCAGATTGTCATAGTCACATAAAAGTGACAAAACAGAATAATTTTTTTCACAAAAGCCCATGAAGCATTCATCTGCCACCACATAAATATGCTTTTGTTTGCAATGCCCTATTATTTGCTTCATGAAAGTGCTGTCTGCAAGATACCCTGTCGGATTGTTTGGATTTGCGATAAAAAATATATCTGTATCATCTGTAAGCATATCCATTAAAGCATCCAACCGTGCAGCAGGAGAAAAATCACTCTGCTCATCCAGCAGGAAATATCCGATATCACAGCCGACTGCACGAAGCACATGCTCATAACCGAAAAAGCCCGGGGCCAGAAGCACTGCTTTTTTGGGCTTTATGGCATGAGCTATCGCCATAAAAAGCTCTGAGGCTCCGTTTTCCGGGAATTACATCCTCGCTTTGTATGCTGCAGCCTTGCTGTGTGAAATACTCTGATATCGCTTTTTTAAGACCACTGCATGCCATGTCGGGATATCT
>ENA-OQCU01000587-OQCU01000587.1-human-gut-metagenome-genome-assembly--contig:-NODE-587-length-15799-cov-4.131572_pt1 | contig 15799 bp, 19 predicted proteins | sample MGYA00242504_ERZ504590 | MGnify/ENA primary metagenome ERZ504590 (study PRJEB26092, sample SAMD00036318) | human gut metagenome | host: Homo sapiens | study: EMG produced TPA metagenomics assembly of... | reverse complement strand
GTATTTACCTATCAGAATGATAAAACCCAGTCATTGAATGGATAAAAGAGATCCAGAATAAAAAAATACCAGAAACACCAGGTACCGTAAACCAGGACCAAAAACGGGTGATGATACAAACTGGTTCCTGCCTTTGCTGGCTCTTGGTGTAAGTGCAGGTATGGTAGCAGGCCTACTTTATTACAGAAAAAGACATAAAAAGGCATAGAAAATAAAAATCAGTTTTTAAATCATTGGGAAAGGGCAGGCTGCGGTCTGTCCTTTCTTTGGCAATATGAGGTGAGAAGCATGGAAGAGAAAAAAAGAATACGGTTTATTGACAGCCATTATCATACCCTGTTCAGCATAGCAGACGGGGACTCCATAGAGATTGTATATCCAGATGGAAAAAGGGAAGAACGGGTTTGTACCTACATTGATGAATATCACACACAGGTAGGAGTAAGGGTGTTCCATATCTGTGAGTTTGCAGAAATCATGGAAGCAAATGGAAAGTCGTATTGCCCGGCAGAAAGCAAGGAAAAGGAAGAAAGAAAAGAAGCAGTCAAAGGGGAGCAGAAAACCGGAACTGTCCGTATGGAAAGGAGCAGGCGTTGAGGATAGGGATTATAGATGCAGATCTTTTGTACCGGAAAAAGACACCGGTTTCCTAACTTGGCATGTATGAAACTTTCCGCTTATTGGAAGGAGCAGGGATTTGAAACAGAGCTTCTTTTGGATTATAGCCAGGCAGGGGAATATGACCGGCTCTATGTATCAAAAGTGTTTACGGACACCTTCGTGCCGGAACATATTTTGACGAGGGAAACAACCATTTATGGAGGAACTGGATTTTTTTACGATAAAGCACCGGTACTTCCAGAAGCGATTGAACACCATACACCGGACTATCATTTGTATGACCAGATGGTAAAAGAAAACAGTGCAGGAGAGAAAAAGAAGAAGGAGTTCCAATTTTATACGGACTATTCCATTGGTTTCCTCACCAGGGGGTGTTTTCGGAAGTGTAGTTTCTGTGTAAACAAAAATAGCACCGGTGCAGTAGCAGCAAGCCCATTGGAAGAATTTTATGATCCGTTCCAGAAAGAAGTTATGCTTTTTTGGACGATAAACTTTTTTTGCCTGTGCAGAGTGGGAAAAAATCTTTTCCAGTATCTGGAACAGGCAGGCGGTTTCAGTTCCGGCAAGGGCTGGATCTGCGGATTATGCAGAAAAGGCAGATGGAACTTCTGGCATCTGGAAAATTGGATAATGGTATGATTTTTGCCTTTGACCATATCAAAGATCAGGAACTTATTGTAAGAAAATTGGAACTTTTGCGGGAAGTGATCCCAGTTCCTTATCAGAAAGTTAAGCTGTATGTACTGTGCGGCTATGACTGGGAAGGGACCTGGAAAGCAGATTTTTGGGCAAAGGATATTCGGGACGTTTTCATACGGATTGAGATTTTGATGCGGTATAAGTGTCTGGCTTATTTGATGCGCTATGCCGCATGGGAACGGGCACCGGAAATTTATAAGGGAATGTATATCAACCTAAGTCGTTGGTGCAATCAGCCCGCCCAGTATTCAAAAAATGAGCCTGCGGGAATTTTGTACCGGACAGGGAGAGTATAGTTCCTGTTTCCGCTACCTGACTGCTTTTGAAGCTCTGCACCCGGAAATGGCACATTATCTGGATATGAAATATGAAGAGGTACAGTATGGGAAAATTTACGGCTGAAGAAATTCAGATTGCAAAGGCAGTGGACTTAGTGGATTTGGCGGAGCAGATAGGGATTCCATTGAAAAGGAAGGGCAGGTTCTATCAGGCAGTGGGTATGGATTCTGTGATGATCTTCAACCGGTCTTCCTGGTGCCGGTTTAGCCAGGGGGTAGGTGGCAGTACCATTGACTTTCTGGAATATTTCAGAAACATGGATTTTGTGGAGGCAGTCAAATATCTGCTGGAGTTTGCCGGATATATCCGTACTGAAACCATGCAAAAATTTCAACCGGAAAGACAGATTGGAAAGATAGAAGAAACAAAACAGAAAAAAGACATACCGAAAGAACCTTTTGTACTTCCTTCAAAATCAGAAACCAGCCGCCGGTTATATGGCTATCTGATAAAACAGCGGAAGCTGTCAAAGCAGATGATTGATTTTTGGGTAAAAAAGGGGATTTTGTATGAGAGCGGAACGTACCATAACCTGGATTTTTTGTGGGAAAAGATCCGGAGGGTATCCCACGTTTTGCCAGCCAGAGGGGAACTATGGATAAATACGGAAAACCCTTTAAAGGAGATGTTACGGGGAATGACAAAACTTATGGGGTTAATCTGGTAGACCGAAACAGTGATACGATCTATGTATATGAGGCGGCCATTGATGCCATGTCCGATATGGAACTGCGTGGAGATTATCAGAACAATATCCTGGTACTTGGAATGCTTTCCGATGGTCCTTTGGAAAAGTTCTTAAAAGATTATCCTCATATCAGGAAGATACAGTTCTGTTTGGATAATGACCTGCGGGGAAGACAAGCGGCAAAAAAATTGGCAAAAAAATATACCCTTATGGAGTATGAAGTTTTTGTACGTCTTCCACCTATGGGAAAAGATTATAATGCTTTTTTGCAGTATAAAAAGGAGAACCAGGAGCTTTCCAGCCTGGTAGAAAAAGGAAAAGGCCGCTTCTTACCGAAACAAAAGGGACACAAATACAAAAGATAAAGAAAACGGTAGGACACAGGAACATAGTACCATACCAGATAGCACAGGCAAGATAGGAGGGTATTCTTTTGGAAAATAGCTATGATGAGGAATGTTTCAAAAAATGGGAGATCGACGAATGCGAAGCGGAGATGGAAAAAGTAGTGCAGTGGATAGGAAAGAGGAAAACTGCATGGACGTGTACGGGTTGCGTTTATCGAAGAGAGCTATGAGCGGCAGGGATACCGCATGGGGATACCCAAGCAGGCGTATGTGTCCAGGGTGCTGGCAAACATCAGGAAAGAAGAGCGGTGAGAAAGAAATAACCAATCCGAAAGTGGGAGTGTTAGGAAAGGAGGTGGTGCAGACCAACAGAAATTTTTGACAGAAGGATAAACTCTGGATACGGGAAGGGGTGATTCTATGATTGTAAGGTAATGCCAGATGGATATTTCGTTTGTAGCTGTGGATTTCTCATGAAGACTATAAAAAATTTAGGAGACAGGAGGAAATAAGTGAGTAATCCTAGGTAAAATGTGTAGCTACACCTCATGAAATATGAGGAATGAAATATAGTTTGGTGAATTTTTGTGAGTTTGATAAATATGCAGCAAAGAGTTATTGTGCGATTCATGGTACAAGTGAAACATTGAATCTGGGAGATATTACAAAAGTGGACGAAAGGGAGATTGAACCGTTTAACATGATCTGTGGCGGAAGCCCCTGTCAGGATTTTTCCCTGGCAGGCAAGCAGGCAGGCGCGGTTTGGAAATGCCGAAGCTGCGGGTATGAGTATAACCCTCTGCAGGTACATTATTCCAAAAGGGACGCCTGCGGCATGTGTGGTTCCCATGATATTGATAAAACACGTTCTTCCCTTCTGGTGGAGTGGCTCCGTATGATACGGGGTGTCAAACCAGTATGGGGAATTTATGAAAATGTAAAAAATATTGTAGGAAAAAAATTCCGGGATACCACATTCCGGTTGTTTGAAGAAGAACTGCATGAATACGGATACCACACCTATTGGAGTGTTCTTAATGCAAAGCATTATGGAATACCCCAGAACAGGGAACGGGTATATCTGATTTTGATACAGAAGGAAATGGATAATGGAAAATTCCAGTTTCCGGAACCGCTGGAGTCCTTCCAGTGCCTTATGGATATTCTGGAGGATACGGTAGAGGAAAGATACTACTTATCCCAGGAAAAAGTACGCCGCTTGATTGAAGATATGGAAGAGAGAAAAGCCCTTTTGTTTGAGCCGGACGAAAAAATCCTGAAGGCTTTTCGGGAAAACCGGGTAAAGAGGGCCGGAAATATCAAAGGGGTGTTTGAACAGACTGGACGGGTTTATCTGCCAGACGGGTGCTGCCCTACGGTAACTGCCTGTGGTGGTGGCGGACAGCAGCCCAAAATTCTTCAAGTGGGAGATATTCATACCGGCTATGGTTCAAGCGGGGTTATTTATTCCCCTTTAGGAAGCAGCGGTGCGGTTTTAGCAGGGCATGACCAACCAAAGATTGTAGAAAAATGTCCAGGAGCAATCCGGGGCAGGTATGATCGGGAAGGCCGGATTGTGCAGACTTTGGAACTGGGAGAAAAAGAAGTCTGCCATACCCTTACTTCTGTGCAAAAAGATAATATCATTCTGGTACGTCAAAAGACACAGAAAGGTTATGAGGAATGTTTGGAAAATGGTGTTGTAAATCTTAGTTATCCGTCTGTGGAAAAACGGGGAAGGGTACAGGAGCATGGGGAACTCTGCCCTACGCTTACGACATCAAATGGAATACACCGTTTAGAGTCTTTAATCCGTATCCGGAGGCTGACACCTTTAGAATGCTTCCGGCTTATGGGATTTTCCGATACGGATTTTCGGAAAGCAAAAGAAGCAGGCATAAGCAACAGCCAGCTTTACAAACAGGCAGGAAATTCCATTGTTGTTGATGTGCTGTACTATATTTTTCTGGAGCTATACAAAGCCATGCCATATCTGTTTGAGGATATCCGGCTTTCTTCCTTTTTCAGTGGGATTGGAGCTTTTGAAAAGGCATTGGAGCGTTTGGAAGAACAGGTAAACCAATAATTTCATAAGAGAAACCCAAAGCGGCAAATGGTCCATAGAGAGTCTTCCCATACTTGTTGGAAAGAGAGAAATTGCGGAAGAAGAAGCAGCCTGCAAGGAGTCTGTGCAAAAGGCGTTGATAGCAGAATGGAAGAACTGCTGTCACATCAGACACAGGAGGCTGGCAGATTTGCTAACAGAACTGGGGTTTTGTTAGCAGAAATAGAAGTAGGAAGTGGAAAAACCGATAGCAGATGTTTGGAACTGCTATCGGTTTTTTCCCTATATGGAACGCAGGTCTGCTATCAGTATCTGCGTTTTGCTATCTATTTTATCCGGGGTATTAGGGGGTGCCCCCTAACAAGATGGGATTTTGTACGGTAAAATCCGTATCTTGCAGAGGACTGGCAGAGCCAGTCCGGACGCCGGGAAGTTATACAGTGACCGATAGCAGGTCTTAGGAGTTGACAGCAGATAGCGTTGGAGTAGAAATCGGTAGATGAAATCTGTGATAAAGATAAGGAAAGGGGGAGCATGAAAAAAGAAACAATGAAATGCAGAAAAGAAATCCGGCTGTACTCATGGGAGTTGGAAGAGTTACAAAAACAGGCAGAAAAGATGGGGCTTTCCGATTCCCAGTACCTTCGTATGCTGATTACCAACCGTCCCAGGGATTACCCGGAAATCCGTCAGGAACTGGAACGCATGAACCAGGAAATCAACCGGATTGGTGTAAACATTAACCAGATTACCCATAACAATAACAGCGCCCTTTATTCCAGGGAAGATAAACACCGTCTGTATGTGTTTTTGAAGCAGATAAAAACACTGGTAAGCCAGGTGCAGGAAAGGCTGTAGGTTATGGCAATTACAAAGTGCCTGCACATGAAACAGGCAAAAACGGGCTATCCGGCAAAACATCTGGCAAACGGTCTTCGCTATATTATGAACCCGGAGAAAACAGAACATGGCCGCTATGTCTGTGGACATAACTGTATTCCTGAACAGGCATTATCCCAGATGGTAGATACCAAACGTCATTTTGGAAAGCTGGATAAAAGGCAGGGCTACCATTTCATTCTTTCGTTTGAGGAAGATGAGGTTTCGGAAGAAGAAGCCTTCCAAGTGGTAGGAGAGTTTGTGACAGAATTTCTTGGGAAGGATTTTGAAGCGGTTTATGCAGTCCATAATGATACGGATCATATTCATGGGCACATTATTTTTAATTCGGTACGCTGTACTACAGGATATAAGTACGATTATAAAAACAGGGATTGGGAAAACATTATCCAGCCTCTGACCAACCGGATATGCAAGGAGCATGGTTTATCTGTGCTTGATCTGGAAAAGGTAAAGGAGAAACGTAAACAAAAAGGACAGGAAGAAACATCTCTTTCGGAACGGGACAGGCGGATTAAAAGAGATATGGATCAGGCATTACAGGACGCAGGTTCTTATGAGGAATTTCTTGAAAATCTTTCCAACATGGGATATGAGCTGCGGGGGAGAAAACGTCTTTCCGTTCGGGAACCCGGAGCAGGAAGGGCAAGGCGGCTGGACCAGCTAGGGGAAGAATATACAGAGGAAAGGCTTCGGCAGCGTTTTGGACGCCTTCCAATCCCGGAAATAACCGGAGAGGAGATACCGGTAGAATGGACGTATGTGTTTATTCCATACCGGGAGCGGCATTTGACCAGATACCAGAAGGAACGCTTTCTTCGCAGGTACCGGCAGGGGAAACCAATGGCAGACTCTAAAACCTGGAAATACAGGGCAGCAATCCAGGAATTGAAAAAATTGCAGGAGGAATTTGATTTTCTGGCAACTTATCGCATACAGGATAAGGCGCAGTTGAAAGCCATTTCTGATGCAACAAAGGAACAGCTTTGGGAAAACAGCAGGGCAAGAAAGCAGTTACGAAAAGAAATGCTTCCTTATGAGGAAATGCTTCTGCTTCTCAATAAGCTGCAGGAAAAACAGATGGAAGCAAAACTTTATCAGGAAGGGTATCAGGAATTTTTTCAAGACCACCAGACATACCAAAACCTTCTTGGGCAGTTAAAAGAAATGGGATATTCCTTGTCTGAGGCAGAACAGACAGACGCTTATTTCTTTGAGAAAGAGGAGCGTTTGCGGATTGAACGGAAAAAAATCTTAAAAGAAAAAAGGATTGCAGAGCGTCTGCATGAAAAAGCAGAAGAAAAAGAAAAGTTGGAAGCACAGCAGAAGGAAAAGAATAGGAAACCGTCTGCGAGGGGCAGAGGAAAAGGAGGGTAAATGACAGTAGAAGGACAACGGTATCTGGAAGAATGCCGGAAAGTTTTAAAAGAAGAACAGATGGACGCAGTTTCTATGGGGCTGGATTTTGGTCTTCCTGTTTCGGATATCCAGAAGGTAGTTAAGAGTAACCAGGAAGCCCCGGTGATGAAAGCAATCATCATAGGGCTTATGGAAGGGATTGGGGAAATCGACTTTTTATGTGAAGGAAATTATAACCAGTTCCAGGTACGGGAAATCGTAGAGGGCTTAAAAAACGGGCTGGATCTGGAAGAGGTGAAAACCTATGCTGGAAATGAACTGCCGGCCAGCCGTATGCGGACCATGCGGATACAACTGGAAGAGTCAAAGGCAAAAAAAGAAGTTCCGAAAGATGAAGAAATGCGTTCTTATATGAAAAATCTTATGGGGATCATGGAACAATCCATTCAGCAGTTCCAGGAAAGCAATGACCGTTTTACAGCCTTGTCCTCTCTGGTAAAGGAGCATGTTGTTGAAGAGAAAAACCAGGAGATTAAAGACCTGTATGAGAACCTGCAATATAAAGATAAAAACATACAGGAATTAAAAGAAAAGCTGGCAAAGAAAGAGCAGGAAATTCAGGATCTGAAAAAAGAAGCAGAAAAATACAGGGAAAAAACAGAAGCTGCTTCCAGGGAAACAAAAGTGGTATTGGAAGAAAAAAGCATACAAACAGCGGAAGGGCTACAAAAAAGTAAGCACCGGCTGCTTGGGATTGCCATGCTTGGGAAAAAAGTACCCAAAAGTGTTGTGGAGAAAATTCTGGAATATAACCTGTCCGCAGAACAGTTGGAAGAAATCCGTCAGTGCGTAGAAAGTGGGCTGGCAGATGCAGAAATTCTTCAGGTGATGGAGAACAGCCCTTCACCAGAGAGAATGAAAAAAATGCGGGAAATTATCCTTTTGATGCGGAAACGGAAGGCGGGTGTGTAAATGGCAGAACTTGAACATGTGGTAAAAACATTTTCCCTTTTGGAAACTGCCGAAAAGGAACAGCCCTTTCTTACCAGGGAGCAGAAACAGGATTTGTACCGTATTGCTTTTCATAAGGAGTCTATGGAAGAGGTAGAAAAAATTATTTTGCAGTTACAGGCGCCTCATGCAGGAAAGGAAGAAAAAGAGCGTATTCTTTATCATTACCTTGAACCGTTTTTTCAGGTTCCGGAAAATATTTTGCAGATTGAGAATTATATTTTTCAGCTTCAGTATATGACCTATGAAAAGGAAAAAGCAAACCACATGCTGGAGGCTCTCTTAAAACAGGAAAATATCCAGTATGACCTGGAAGCCATGCTTACAGAAGGAAAAAATAAAGGCGGCTGTTCCAGTAAAAAAGGACAGGGCAATGGGATAGGAGGGAGAGCATGAGTGAAATACAAGATGCGGCGCAGATTATTAAAGTTTCCTTTGAAGGCGCAGAAATCATTCTGAAAATGGGAAATACAGGCTGGCAGTTTGTAAAAGATATTTGTGCGGTATTTAAAAAAGTTCTGGACCAGGAAAAACTGTCAGGGAAAACTTCTGTACAAAAGCTCCTGAAAATGGGAGGCGATTTACAGGTTTTCCGTTTTGAAACAAAAGACCTGGAGCGGGTAAAAGCCCTGGCAAATAAGTATGGGATTTTATATTCCATTTTGCCGGATTTGAATGAGAAGGATGGTATGAGTGAAATTTTGTTCCATTCCCAGGCAGCGCCCCGTATTCAGTCCATGATGGCAAAAATTGAACATTCCAATATTGGGACGTTAGATGAATACTATGAAAATGCAGAGCCGGATAAGGTAGAGCAGTTGGTAGAAGAAGTAAAAAAGCCTGCCCTGCCGGAGCCGAAGGAGTGTGAACTGGTTGCGCGGGAGCTGGCGAAAAACCAGGTGGAGAAGATCAGTAATGTCCGTTCCCGTCTGAATATGACCTGGCTTCAGATCTGGCCGATTATCTGCTACATGGAAGAACAGGGGATTTTGGAAAAAGGGAAGGAAGGTACGGTGACACTGACCAGGACACCGGAACAGGTTGAAGAATTGGTAGATTCCCAGCAGTGGAAACAGTTGTTTGGGGAAGAGGAAGCCAAAAGACGCAGCACTGGAAGCAGCCAGGAAACAGAAGAAAAGATGCAGGTCATTCGGCGTATCCAAAAGGAGAAACGGAACAATCCAGGTGTGAATGCCATTACCATAGACCAGAAGCTGGTATATGAAGAAACAGAGCATCATATCAAAACCAGGATTCCGTACCGTAAGAATGAATTTATCTGGCTGGATAAATCGGAAATTAGCTGGATTAATGACCATAAGACGATTTTTGCAGGATTGGAAAAGAAGAAGGAGTATGCAATTTTAGACCTGGAGGACCGTTTTCTTAGAAAAACTTCGGGGGAAGATTTATATAGGGAAAGCTATGACCCGGTACACAGGGAACGTGCCAGACAGGAGCAGGAAAAGATACGCAGAAGAAGGGAGCAGAATTACAGGAAGGCACAACAGAACCTGGAAGCAGGGAGAAGAACCATACAGGGGCAAAGGAGGTAGAGAACCGGAGCAATTCAGAAAAAGAAGAAACAGTCCTGGGGCATGTATCTTATTGGTGGCATAGCTTCCGGCTATGGAGGTTATCTCTTGAACGTGTGTTATCAGCCCGGAAAGGATATCAATTATTTTTTAAACCGTCTGGATCAGGTGATGGCAGCCCCGTTTGCCAATTATTGGAACGAAACTTCCTTAAAAGCAATCATTCTGGGGATTTTTGTATATGTGATCGGTATGGTCATGTATGTAACCAGCCGGAAAAACTATATGCCGGGACAGGAATTTGGTACCGCTGTTTTTGCAGATCCGAAAAAAGTGGCAAAGCAGTTTGCGGATAAAGATGAACACAATAACCTGATCTTATCCCAGAATGTCAGGCTGTCCATGAATACCAGAAAGACCAGGAGAAACCTAAATGTCCTGGTAATCGGAGGAAGCGGCGCTGGAAAAACCTTGTTCATGGTGAAACCCAATCTCCTTCAGTTAAGCAGGGCTTCCCAGATCATTACAGATCCCAAAGGGGAGATTTTAAGATGCTGCGGAGGTATGCTGAAAGCGCATGGATACCGGATACGGGTGCTGAACCTGGTGGAAATGGAGCAGTCTAACGGATATAATCCATTCCGCTATATCCGCTCTGAAACAGATATTGTAAAACTGGTTACTAACCTGATCAATAATACCACTCCGAAAAACGCACAGCCCAGTGATCCATTCTGGGAGAAAGCCGAGTCTTTGTACTTGCAGGCCATTTTTCTTTATGTGTGGCAGGAGTGTGAAATGGAGAAAAGGAATTTCCGTATGGTTTTGCAGCTCTTGAATGAGGCAGAAGTCCATGCAGACGGTTCCCCTTCTGATTTAGACCGGCGTTTCCGCAGACTGGAGAGAAAAAAGGGAAGCAACCACCCTGCTTTAATCCAGTATAATAAAGTGGTACGGGGTGCCGGAGATACGGTAAGGAGTATCATCATTTCCGCAAATGCAAGGCTGGGATTGTTACAGAACCCACAAATTTTGCGGATTCTGGATCATGATGAAATGGAGATTGAGGAGATTGGGATTGGTGTTGACGGGGACAGAAACCGGAAGACTGCACTTTTTTGTGTAACGCCGGATTCGGATAAGAGTTATGCCTTTTTAATTGGTATGCTTTATTCCCAGATTTTCCAGGAATTGTATTACCAGGCAGACTTCCATTATAATGGAAAACTTCCCATTAACGTGAATTTCATGCTGGACGAATTTGCCAACGTGCCATTGCCAGATGACTACTGCAGCCTCCTTAGTACCATGCGTTCCAGGAATATTTCATGTACCATTTTTATCCAAAACCTTGCCCAGATCAAGGCTTTGTTTGAGAAAACCTGGGAAACCATACCGGGTAATTGTGATTCTCTGGTATATCTTGGTGGGAATGAACAGTCCACGCATAAGTATATCAGTGAGTCCCTGGGAAAAGGAACCATTGATAAAAAAAGCAGTGGGGAAACCAAAGGCCGGCAAGGGAGCAGTTCCCGGAATTATGATGTGCTGGGGCGTGAGCTTTTGACACCGGACGAAACCCGAAAGCTGGATAACTCAGAGTGTATTTTGTTAATCAGGGGTTGTGATCCTATTATTGATAAGAAATACAATACTTTTGCACACTCCAGATTTTCGGAAACAGAAGATGGCGGGGCTGCGCCTTATATCCATGACAGAATGGCTGCCCAAAAACAGGCGGTACAGATTTTAAGTGAAGAATCCCTGGATTATTATAAGAAGAAAAAGGAACAGGGAGAAGATGTTCAGATTGTGGAACTGTCTTTTGATGAAAATTTTTTCTTATAAGCCTATTCCTAAGAAGATTTTTTCGGAGGAAGAGCTGAAAGAGAACCAGAAGAAGAGAACGGTAGAGGAGGTGAGGCCGCCGAAGAAAACGGAAAAACCGGTACAGACAGAGGAAGAAAAACTTTCTGAATTATTGGAAAGCCATGTTTATAATGAGGAACAGTTGGGAGAAATCATGCTTGCCATTGGTGCTGGAATTTCGTATGATAAAATCCTTCAAATGGCAGATACAAAAAACAGTGCTGAAAAGATGAAGGAAATCCGTAAAAAATTTACAAAAGAAACAGCCTCGGATTAAAGAAGGCAGATTTTTGGAAACCTGTAGTTTTTGCATTACGCAGGGCAGGTTTTCAAAAATCTGTCTTTTTGCGTAATGCGGTATTAATCACATGAAAAGGAGTAAAAAGATATGAAGATCAAAGAGGTTATCAGAAAGAAACAGAACCGCTTGAAAAAATCTCTACTGGGAGTCCTGGCAGTAAGCGCTGCCACTGTTTCCCTGTTCCCCCAGACTGTCATGGCTTCCGGGGTAAGTGACGTAACACAGCCGCTTATGAATTTAAAGACACTGGTGATCAGTATTATCGGTGCGGTGGGTGTGATTATCCTGGCAAAAAACGTGATGGAATTTGCACAGGCTTACCAACAGCAGGACAGTTCTTCTATGAACAGTGCCATTAAAGGAATTGTTGCAGGGCTTATTATGGCAGCCATTTCCTCCGTTCTTACTTTCCTGGGAATTAGCTAAAACCATTCTTCTTTTTGAGATAAGCAGATAAGAAGAGAGGTGAAGTGATGTTTAATTTAGGAGAGGCGATCCTTGCACTTTTGGAAATCGTGTTTGGATTTTGGAATAACCAGGTCAGCCTCGTATTTGAACTTTTAGGACAGTCCCCTACCGGGTTCAAAGGAGGCGGGCCCTGGGGGATCATTGAAGGGATTGAACCCCTTTTTGTTGGGATAGGCTCTGCCCTGGTAGTCCTTTTTTTCGTCATTGGGTTTTGTGCAGAGTCGGTAGATATCCGGGAAGAAATTCGGTTTGAAGCAATCCTCCGTATGTTTATCCGGGTTGCCATTGCACAGTGGCTGGTATCTTATAACATTACCATTATGAAAGCCCTGTTTACTTCCTGTGGAAACCTGGTGGGGCATTTGGGGCAAAACCAGAGTGTGGAGTTATCCATTGACCCGGCGCAGGCAGAAGTGATCAAAGATTTGGGATTTGGAACCAGTATCGTGTTCCTGATACTTGCTGTTTTCCTGTCTTTAATCGTTATTATCTGTGGTTTCTTCCTGCTGTACAATGTTTATTTCCGCTTTTTGAAAATTATGGTAATTGTACCTTTTGGGGCGATTGCCAGCAGTACCCTGGCTGGAAACCGGGGGCTTAGCAATACCTTTGTAGCCTATATGAAATATTTTATCAGTGTCGTTTTTGAGGCAGTCACAATGGCGCTGGCAATCCTTTTGTGTAACCAGTTTATTTCCTCCGGACTTCCGACCTTTACCGGAGATTATGAGGACTGGGCCAAAACCCTGATTTATTTGGGGGAAATGACCTTTACGGTTGCGCTGACGGTAGGCACTGTAAAAGGAGCGCAGAACCTGACTTCCAGGGCACTGGGATTGTAGGAGGAAAGGATTGTGCAGGAAAAAGGGATACAGATGACACTATTTGAATATTTTCAGGACGCAGAATGCTTCAGCCTTAAAGAAGCAGTGGCTTGTGTAGAACAGGTAAAAGAGGTAAAAGAACCCAGTATCCGGGTAAGAATTTATGAGGGAATAGAAAAGGGGCTTTTTTCCAGGATAGCCAAAGGAGTCTATACGGTTACCAAAGAACAGGACGGAGAAGAGGTAACTTGTATGCTGGTTCAGGGAAATGGCAGGGATTTGAGCTTTTTAAAAGATAACAGTATAGATGCCATTATTACAGACCATGCTTATGACCTGAAAAAAAGCCTGAAAGGGGGAAACCGGGATTTTGCGGCCTATGAATGTTTTTCAATATACGCAGGAAGACTTTGATGAAAAATACCGGGTGTTGAAAAAAGGGTGCTTTCTGGTAGAGTTCATGCCGGAAGAAAACGGGGAAAAATTATGAATACCTCTATCAGATGAAAAAAAATGGCGAAAGAAGCAGGACTTGAATATTATGCAAAAGTCGCCTGGAAAAAAGGAAATTTTGTTGCCAATACGGGAAGAAAATCCAAAAATACGGAAGAGATTGCATTTTTTTACGAAAGGAAAGGCAAGGAATTTACGCCCAGATGCGAAAAAGGATAAGGCGGAGCCCGGAATATCCCACTATATGTCAGGCGCCAGGGAAATGCTTCCAACGGTCTTTGACATTGAACCGCCAGGGAAAAACTCCCGTATTCATCAGGCAGAAAAACCAGTGCAACTTTTGCAGCAGATCCTCGGATTTGTAACAGAAGAAAAGGAGTGGGTACTGGATCAGTTTGCAGGTTCGTTTTCCCTGGGGGAAGCAGCACTTTCCAGTGAACGGAATGCAATCTGCATTGAAATTAATGAAGAATATTTTGAAAAGGGAAAAGAAAGGCTTCTGTCTGCAAAGAGCAGGAGCCGGTAAGAAGGGAGGATATGTAAATGGAACAGGAAGAAAAACTCAGCCTGGATTTTGGCAATGGGGAGATCTATGAGGTCTGGCTGGAAGTTGCAACTTATCCGGCTGATAAAAACATCAAAGTTTGTGTGTTTACGGAAAAAGAGGAAGAGATATGGAAACTTTTTGAATTGACCACAGATATGGGAATTCCGCTGGAAAAGAACCAGACCTTTTTGCTCCCAGGCTATGATCTGGAGCAGATCGTAGAATTTATCAAAAAAAACGGGCTTGGACAGTTAAAAGAAGAAATTTGCTGTTCTGGTTGTATGGAATATCCACTGTTTGAATTTCAGGAAGAAACTTTAAAGAAATTGGACCCGGAGGGATATGCAGCCTATGAGCAGGCATACCAGGAACGGGGAGAAGTAAAGAATCCAGAATTTCAAACGGAAATCAAAACAGCGGATTTTCAATGGGCGTATGGAATCGAAGAACTGGCATTGCGGGTAGATTATTACGCAATGAACCAGAACCTTTATGTGGAGCTGTATAGCCGAGAAGATGGGATGTGGGAACCGTTTTCAGATTTGACCGTAAACCTTCCCGGATATTGCCTGGAACCTGGAACTGCCTGTATCAGCGGTGATTTTAGTAAGGAAAATATCCAATTTATTCAGGAGCATGGACTGGGAACTTTGCTTCCCTGGAAGGCACAATCCGGTATGGGGCAGTACGCGGTGGTGAAATTTCATCTGGAGGAGCTGCGTAAGTTTGACCAGGCTGGGGTTGCCGCCTTTTGCAATCAACATGGATTACAGAAAACCATGCAGGAAGAGCGAAGACAGAGCAGATAAAAAACAGATACAGGAGGTTATGTATGGAGATTGAATTAAGTGAGGACCTACAGCATTATAAAGAATCCCTGGTTCTAGGACTTACAGCAAAACAGTTTTTGTTTTCGGCATTGGCATTGGGCGTAGGAACTGGGATTGTCCTGCTTTTGTATGAAAAAATCGGGATTACTTTGAGCTGTTATGTGGCAACCCCTTTTGTTGTACCTCTGGCACTGACTGGGTTTTATAACTATCATGGGCTGACATTCTGGCAGTTTGCAGGGAAGATGATTTATTTTTCCTTTTTTAACCGCCCTTTGGTGTATGGCTCTACGGAATCGGTGCAGGAACTGAAACAGATTTATATGGAAACCCGTCAGGAAGAAGAACGGGAAGTACAGCAAAGGAAAAAGGAACAGAAAAAATGAGAAGAAAGGTGGTGATGTCAACGTGGTGAAAAATGAAGGCAATCCGTATGGGAATCGTAACGGTAGTGATGATTGTACTTGGTGCGGCAGCAGCGGTGTGGTATAAGATGTACCGTTGACCAGAATATTCAATCAAGGCGTGAAATAGCGCCTGCTCTCCATTTCAGGAGAGGGATACACAGACATGTAGCGGCAGATGGAAGCTGCTGTGTTTGTGGTCCCATCTGCCTGAAAGGAGGAAATTAGAGATTGTCAATTTTTTCAGATAAGTTTGACCAGTTAAAAAAAGCAGATAAAGCAGTAAAATCCCCGAAATATCTTCAGGAAGTCATGGGGATTGGGAGAATTGCAGAAAATGGCATTTTTGAAGTAGGGAAGGGGATATATTCCAAGACATATCGTTTTTTGGATATTAACTATGTAACCGCAGGTGCAGAAGAACAGATGCGGATTTTAAAGCAGTATTGTAAGACGGTAAATGCCATTGATGTATATTTTCTTATTACCATTTTTAATCGGAATAAAAATATGCAGGATTTCCGGGAGCATGTACTTTT
>ENA-OQCU01000586-OQCU01000586.1-human-gut-metagenome-genome-assembly--contig:-NODE-586-length-15818-cov-3.952903_pt1 | contig 15818 bp, 16 predicted proteins | sample MGYA00242504_ERZ504590 | MGnify/ENA primary metagenome ERZ504590 (study PRJEB26092, sample SAMD00036318) | human gut metagenome | host: Homo sapiens | study: EMG produced TPA metagenomics assembly of... | reverse complement strand
GTCATCGGTTCCAATATCTTTAACCTGATGGTTGTCATCGGTGTCTGTGCCGTACTGACTACCGTAGAAGTTGCAAAGGAAACCATCAAAAGAGACATCCCGCTGTCCCTGATCTGCGCCGGACTTTATTGGAGGCAACCGAGTGTGGCATTCGGGAAAGTCATCTTTTCATCTTCACCTCGTACAAATCGCCTCTCCGGTCTTTCAGGTTGCGTACACTGCCGTAGGTATGCAGTTCATTCAGCAAGTCCAGATCCACATCCGACACAAGAATCATTTCGGTATTCGGAGTGGCTTCCGCACGCTTGCCGTCTGTGGGGAAAGCGAAGTCGCAGGGAGTGAACACACCGGACTGGGCATACTGGATGTCCATGTTGTGCACGCGGGGAAGATTGCCTACACTGCCGGCTATCACTACAAAGCACTCGTTTTCGATGGCACGAGCATGGGCGCACACCTTTACGCGGCTGTAAGCATTCTGCGTATCGGTAAGGAAAGGAACAAAGAGTATCTGCATGCCTTGGTCCGCCATGATGCGGCTCAGTTCGGGGAACTCTACATCGTAGCATATCAGCACGCCTATCTTAGCACAGTCCGTATCGAAAGTTTGGATGGACTTGCCTCCGCTCAGTCCCCAGGACTTTATCTCGTCGGGAGTGACATGTATCTTTTCGTACATTTCATAACTTCCGTCACGTCGGCAGAGGAATCCTACGTTGTATAGCAGCCCGTCTTCCTTGATAAGCGGCATACTGCCCGTAATAATGTTGATGTTATAGCTGATGGCGAGCTTGACGAAACGCTCCTTGATTTCCTCGGTATAGGCCGCCAGCCCGCGGATAGCCTGCGACTCGCCCTCGTTGTTGAATTTTGCCATCAACGGTGCGTTGAAGTATTCGGGAAAAAGGACAAAGTCACTCTTGTAGTCGCTCACGGCATCCACAAAAAAATTCCACTTGCTCAAAAAGGGTCATCCAGTGATCTTGTAGTACGCATCTGCCATTGTACCAAAGCCTACGCGGAACAGTGTTTTGGGGTTTACATAGTCTTGTGTGGGAGCCTGATAGTAGATATTGTCCCATTGCAGCAGGCAGGCGTAGTGCTTGGACTCCTCATCATTGGGAAGGTAGTTGCGCATCACCTTGCGCACGTGGAAGTCGTTAGAGAGCTGAAAGGTCAGCACCGGGTCGAAGATTTCCTTTGCTTCACCTTATCTATGTACTCCTTGGGGCGGATTTGATCGGCATATTTGTAGTAGTTGGGGATACGTCCGCCAAACATGATTGCCTTCAGGTTCAATGTCTCGCAAAGTTCCTTGCGGTATTCATACATACGGCGTGCCAGACGCAGGCCACGGTATTGGGGATGGATAAAGACTTCGATGCCATAAAGTATGTTGCCTTTCGGATTGTGGGTGTTGAAAGTCTCCTTGCCCGTAACCTGGGCGTAAGTGTGGTCGTTCTTCACATCATCGTAGTTCACTATGATGGAAAGCGCACAGCCCACGATTTTCTCGTCAACCACCGTCACAATCTGCCCCTCGGGGAAGATGCGTATCAGTTTTTCTATTTGTTTGTGCGTCCAGAACACATCGCTTCCGTCTGAATAAACGCGCGTAAACGATTGTGCCAACTGGTCATAATCTTCAATCTGCAGATTGCGTATCTGCACCTTATTGATTTTCATTGAATCCATAACTTTCTTGCTATTCCTGATTAAAAACAGTGCAAAGGTACGGTTTATCCTTACATGTTATCTTCCCCTCGAAGATTTTTTCTTCCCAATCTTGAACGGATAAGGAAAGATACGGAATTGATAACAAAAAGAGGAGGCATTCATCAGGCCTCCTCTTTCCCGTCTTATATGGACAGTTTCAATGACGGTCTTATCTATTGTTTCTTCTATTCTTCCACAGCTTGGTCATGTCTTCCAGTGTCTTGCCTTTCGTTTCGGGAACAAGCTTCCAGACAAACAGAGCAGCCACCACACAGATGATTCCGTATAAGCCATAAGCAAACATGTGCCCGAACTTGTCTCCCATATCTCCCAAACTCATATTGTACATAGGTACGAAGGTGGAAGATACAATGAAATTGAATATCCATTGGAAGGCTACGGCAATGGCTACTGCAGCGCCACGGATGGTGTTCGGGAAGATTTCGGCAATCAGTACCCAGCAGATAGGTCCCCAGCTGAACATGAACGAAGCACTGTAGACCATGATGCTGACAACAGCCAACATGGGAGGAAGCCCTGCCACAACGTTGCAAAGAGCTACTCCGAAAGCACCTATCGCCATGCCGATAGACCCCGAGATGAGCAGCGGTTTACGTCCCCATTTCTCGACTGTAAAGACAGCCAGCAACGTGAACAGAATATTGATGATACCCATGATGACGGTTTGAACCATCGGGTTGCCCATTCCCATCGTTTCGAAGATACGCGGTGCGAAATAGAGTACGGCGTTGATACCTACCGCTTGCTGGAATACACTCAGCATGATACCGATAAAGATAACCATCCAGCCATAAGTGAAAAGCTTTTCCGTCTTTTCCTCTGCCGTGGCTTTGATTTGAGACAGAATAACCTTTGCCTGAGCCAAGCCGTTGATACGGCTTAACACCTGGAGTGCCTTATCATCCTTGCCACTCATGGCAAGATAGCGTGGCGTTTCGGGAACAAACAGTACGAGCAACGCAAAGACTCCTGCAGGAACAGCCTCACTGACAAACATCAGACGCCATCCTATCTCTGTGGTCCATGCTGCCGCTTCGGGATTCAGAATCTGGTTGACTCCTTCAATGGCCTTTATCACCGGATTTGAATTCTCGCCCAGAATAAGGAAATTCACGAAGTAAACCACCAACTGGCCGAAGATAATGGCAAACTGATTCCATGATACCAGAGTCCCGCGAATGTTGCTCGGCGCAATTTCCGCAATATACATCGGGCAGATGGCCGATGCCAAACCTACGCCGATTCCTCCCAATACACGGTAGAAATTGAATGCCACGAGCAAGGAATAGGAAGGAACACCATAGTCGAAGAAAAGGAATTCCGGGTAGTAGGAGCCCAATGCCGACAGAAAGAACAAGACGCCGGCTATGAAAAGAGAATTCTTACGTCCCAGATTGGATGCGAAGAATCCCGAAAGAGCACTACCGATGATACATCCGATAAGTGCACTGGAAGAGGTAATGCCGTGAATCGTATCTGTGTAGACAAAATCGGAGGCACCCATAAAAATGCCTGAAGCCCTTTATCGGCACCGGATATGACTGCTGTATCGTAGCCGAAAAGCAAGCCCCCGATGACGGCTACCAGCACAATAGAGAAGAGGTAGAGTTTACTGCCTTTTTCTGTATAATTCATGATATTAATGATTAATGGTTAATGATTAGCGATTAATGATTAGCGATTAATGATTAATATTGAAACACCTCATGCGCAACTTATTAACCACTAATCACTAAACATTGATCATTATTAGCAGTACATATTCACGATTGCCTCATACAATTCCTGCTTGCCGCTGGTCTGTTTCGGCTCACCGTTGGCTTTTGCGTAAGCTACCAAATCCTCCAGCGTCAGTTTGCCATCTTCAAATTCCTTGCCTTTACCACTGTCGAAGGAAGCATAGCGGTCGGCCAGCATCTTCTTGTAAGGAGACTCTTCAAGCAGTTTGGCTGCACTTTCCAGTGCACGTGCCATCACGTCCATACCGGCGATGTGGGCAATGAAAATGTCTTCCAGGTCGGTGGAGTTGCGACGGGTCTTGGCATCGAAGTTTGTACCGCCATTGCCAAAGCCTCCGTTACGGATGATTTGCATCATTGCCTGGGTCAGTTCGAAGTTGTCAATGGGGAACTGGTCTGTATCCCAGCCGTTCTGGTAGTCACCACGGTTGGCGTCGATGGAGCCGAGCATACCGTTGTCTACGGCTACTGCGAGTTCGTGCTCGAAGGTGTGGCCCGCCAAAGTAGCGTGGTTCACTTCGATGTTCACCTTGAAATCTTTGTCCAGATTGTGAGCCTTCAAGAAGCCGATAACGGTTTCGGTGTCTACATCATACTGGTGTTTTGTAGGTTCCATCGGTTTCGGTTCAATCAAGAAGGTACCTTTGAAGCCGCGGGCACGTGCATAGTCGCGGGCGATGGTCAACATCTGTGCGAGGTGCTCTTTCTCACGCTTCTGGTCTGTATTCAGCAATGACATGTAGCCTTCGCGACCGCCCCAGAATACATAGTTTGAACCTCCCAGTTCGATAGTAGCGTCGATGGCGTTTTTGATTTGGATAGCGGCACGTGCCACAACATCGAAATCGGGGTTGGTGGCTGCACCATTCATGTAGCGGGCATGGCCGAATACGTTGGCAGTACCCCACAACAGTTTGATGCCGGTTTCTGCTTGTTTCTGCTTGGCATACGCTACGATTTCCTTCAAGTTGGCTTCGTATTCTTCAATGGTCTCGGCTTCTTCGCAGAGGTCTACATCGTGGAAGCAGTAGTATTCGATACCCATTTTCTGCATGAATTCAAAGCCGGCGTCCATTTTGTTCTTGGCAGCCTGAACCTTGTCAGCCTCACCGTTCCAGGGGAATTTCTTTGTTCCGCCACCGAATTGGTCACCACCTTCTGCGCAAAGAGTGTGCCACCATGCCATGGCGAACTTCAGCCATTCGCTCATTTTCTTACCCATGATTACTTTATCGGCATCGTAATAACGGAATGCCATCGGGTTCTTGCTCTCTTTACCTTCGAATTTAATCTTTCCTATTCCGGGAAAATACTCTTTTGTTGCCATAAGAATTTAATGTTTTAATGTGAGAATGTGCCAATGACAGACACATTCATCACGGGGTTAATTATTAATTTATTGTTTTAACGTGCTAACGTTTTAATGTGCACATTAGCACATTACCCAGTGTTTCCAGCGCGCATATGCGTCGGAATAAGCCTGGCGGTCTGCCACTTTCGGCTCTATCACCTCGAGCTTCTCAAGCGTGGCAAATGCTTCGTTGTTGTCCTTGTATATGCCCACACCGATTCCGGCGCCTTTGGCGGCACCTACAGAGCCGTCGGTATCATACAGTTCGATGACAGCTCCCGTCACACCGGCCAATGTCTCGCGGAACAGCGGGCTGAGGAACATATTAGCCTTGCCTGCATGAATTTTCTGCACGGGAATGCCCATTTGTTCCATGATGTCGATTCCATATTTAAAGGAAAAAACGATGCCTTCCTGCGCTGCACGGATGATATGCTGTTTGCCGTGCTGGTTGAAGTTGATGCCATGAATGGAGCAGCCTATTTCCTTGTTCTCCAGCATACGCTCCGCACCGTTTCCAAAGGGCAGGATACTGATACCGGCACTGCCGATGGGAGCTTGCGCCGCCAGCAGATTCATATCGCTGTAGGAGATACCTTCGGGAGCAACGGTGCGTTTTACCCATGAATTGAGAATGCCCGTACCATTGATGCACAGCAGAACACCCAGACGGGTTTGCCCGGCAGCATGGTTGACGTGTGCAAAGGTGTTGACACGTGACTTGGGGTCGTAGTTCACCTCACCGTTCACGCCGTATACCACGCCGGACGTTCCGGCGGTGGAAGCTATTTCACCCGGATTGAATACATTCAGGGAAAGGGCATTGTTGGGCTGGTCGCCGGCACGGTAAGTGATAGGCGTACCTTCTTTCAGACCCAGCTCTGCGGCTGCAGCAGCATTGACACGTCCCTGCTCGGAGAAAGTCGGTTTGATGTCGGCAATCAGAGAGGAGTCGAATCCATAATAGTCCATCAGAAAGTCGGCAACCCGGTTGTTCTTGAAATCCCAGAACATCCCTTCGGACAAACCGGACACCGTGGTACAGATGGTACCGCTCAACTTCATGGCGATATAGTCGCCCGGCAGCATTATCTTATGAATCTTTTCGTAAACGGAAGGCTCATTCTCCTTAATCCAAGCCAGTTTGGAGGCCGTGAAGTTGCCCGGAGAATTCAGCAAATGTGAAAGGCAAGTCTCCTCTCCCAATGTTTCGAAAGCCTTTTGTCCGTAGGGCACGGCTCTGGAGTCGCACCAGATAATGGCAGGACGCAACACCTGCTGGTTTTTATCTACACATACCAAGCCATGCATCTGATAAGAGATACCAATCGCCTTGATGTCTTCTGCGTTTACTCCGGATTCTGCCAATACAGCTTGTGTGGCCAGTTTCAAATTTTCCCACCAATTTCCGGGGTCTTGCTCTGCCCAGCCGGGCTTCACTGCGATAATTTCCGCTTCAGTCTTGGGGAAGAAGGCAGACGATACACACTTGCCGCTTTCCGCATTTACTAGACTCGCTTTTACAGACGAGCTGCCGATGTCATAACCTAATAAATACATTTTTATCAATATTAAAATGAAAGTGATATGAAGAATTTACAATCCGGCTACCGTCGGATTTTATTGTATATCTTTTTGTCGAAACGGTAGTAACGTGCCGCCCGGTGGGCCACGCCCTGCTGTTTTTCTTCCAGGGGGACGACATACTCCATCAAGGCAATTTTTTTATGGAAATTGCGTACGTCGTACTGCTTGTCATACACCAGTTCGTACAAAGTGCGAAGCTGGGATGCGGTGAACTTACGCGGCAACAAGTCGAACAGTGAAGACGGGTTGAACTCGACGTACTGGCGGACATAGGTAATGGCTTCCTTGATAATCAGGTTGTGGTCGAATGCCAGAGCCTTTATATCCGGCATGGCTACCCAACTGGCTTGATAATTGTCCAAATCACGGTTCAATGCGCGGTCTATCTTCACCAGGGAAAGATAGGCTATGGTGACAATACGCTCCACCCTGGACTGCATGGCACGTTCCAGCCAATGTACATCTCTGGGGTCCTTCGTACGGTTTTTTGAGCCGAATGCCTTGAATTGCATCAGATTGACGTTCTTCAGACCCGTCAATTCATTCAACACCCGTTTGGCAGCTTCATCCAAATCCTCATCCATGTAAATCAAACTTCCGGGAAGCTTCATATCATGAAAGATTTCTCCTTCTTCCTCTCCTGCACGCTTAATCAGCAGAACCTTTAGCTGTTCTCCGTCAAAACCAATCACTACACAGTCCACAGAGATATGATTGTTTGCCAACGGCGTTTTTTGTTCTATGTTTTGCATAATATATCTCGTTAAGCGCTGCAAATATAAATAGGTTTTTCTAATTTGCAATAAAGGAAAGATATTTTTATAATATTATAAAGCATTATTTTTCAACTGAATACATATCTTACTTTATACAATATCATTTTCAGTTGTTATCGTATGGAATACAATATGTAATTTACAAGAATATACAAGAGGTCTAATTGTAGGAAGTACAATAAGGAGAAAGTGTTTCATTTATAAGTATTTCAGCCTCCGGATACCACAGAAGGCCCAAGCATACATATTGTATTTTAGCTTCCCTCCTTAAAGTAAGGGCATTGCACAAAAAACATCCGTTTGTGCGGTGAATATCAGAAAAACCTCTACCTTTGCAGCACTTTTTATTTAAACACTAAAAAACGAGTAAATATGAAAGCATTTGTATTTCCGGGTCAAGGTGCCCAATTCGTTGGCATGGGAAAGGACCTGTACGAAAATTCGGCATTAGCCAAGGAACTTTTTGAGAAAGCAAATGATATCCTCGGGTATCGTATTACTGATATTATGTTCAACGGAACAGATGAAGACCTGCGCCAGACTAAAGTTACCCAACCTGCCGTGTTCCTTCATTCCGTTATTTCCGCCCTCTGCATGGGCGATGACTTTAAGCCGGAGATGACCGCCGGTCACTCATTGGGCGAGTTCTCTGCCTTGGTTGCTGCCGGTGCACTGAGCTTTGAAGATGGTCTGAAACTGGTGTATGCCCGTGCCATGGCTATGCAAAAGGCTTGCGAGGCACAGCCCTCCACTATGGCAGCCATTATTGCCCTGCCGGATGAAAAGGTTGAGGAAATCTGCGCTCAAGTAAGTGCTGAAGGTGAAGTTTGCGTGGCAGCCAACTATAACTGCCCGGGACAGATTGTAATTTCCGGTTCCATAGAAGGTATCAACAAGGCTTGCGAACTGATGAAGGCTGCAGGTGCAAAGCGTGCTCTGCCGTTGAAGGTAGGCGGTGCGTTCCACTCTCCGCTGATGAACCCTGCCAAAGTTGAACTGGAAGCAGCCATCAATGCTACAGAAATCCATGCTCCGAAGTGCCCCGTATATCAGAATGTAGACGCTATGCCTCATACTGACCCGGTAGAAATCAAGAAGAACCTGGTGGCTCAGCTGACAGCATCGGTACGTTGGACGCAAACAGTGAAGAACATGGTTGCCGATGGTGCTACGGACTTCACAGAGTGCGGTCCTGGTGCAGTGCTGCAAGGTCTTATCAAGAAGATTGCACCGGAAGCTACGGCTCACGGGATTGCATAATTCCTTAAATAGAATATTTTCAAGGCTGTCTTTCTTCAAATAGACAGCCTTTCTTGTTTTAGTAGGCCATTTCCTTTATATTTGCCACTCACAACAAAATGGGATATATGGAAAAGATTACGGAGTTCAGAAATACCTTGGCAGTACCTATTCATAAGTTATCGATAGACTCTCTGGTACAAGAGGTATGCCTCTGCCCCGAGTATTTTGAAGATATATACCGATTGACATACGATGAAAAACAGACGGTGTCATGGCGAGCAATATGGGTATGCGAGAAATTGAGCGAAATCCATCCCGACTGGTTCATCCTACTGTACGATGAAATCATTCAACGGCTGATAGACTGCACGCACGACGGTTCCAAACGTCTCTTATTATCTATACTGTATAATATTCCCATCCCTACTCCAATCTCCGTCGATTTGCTGAATTACTGCCTGGACCACTGCTATCTCCGCAAGAAAGCATAGGAGTGCAAGCCCTTTCCATCAGAATAGCCTATCTGCTTTGCAGGAAGGAGCCGGAACTGCTGCAGGAATTGCAACTGATACTAGAAAATACAGAGCTTGATTTTTATTCAACTGGAGTCAGAACCACTGTTCGGAATACGCTGAAAAAGATACGTGCCACAAAGGGGCGCAAGTAAACAAAAAGTAATCACTGAAATAAAAAGTACGTTCTTTTGTTTTTTATTTCCGATTTTCCCTTACCTTTGTTGCCGTAAAGACAAAGGGGTGCCCCGACGGGCTGAGATTATACCCTCGAACCTGATGCAGTTAGTACTGCCGTAGGAATTGGATATTTCTTTCTTCACTGAACTTGCCGTAAAGACGCTTCTTTGTATTTACTTCCATTGTTTTATTTCTTAATGAACAGAAAAATGAAAGTATTGGTCAACAACAAGGAAGTGAAAACCGGCGCCACTACCCTTTCACAACTTATCGAGGAACTTGCCCTACCGATGCAAGGCATTGCCGTGGCCGTAGACAACCGTATTGTACTTCGCACGGAATGGACAAAATGCATCCTGAGGGAATACATGCCCATCATCATTATCAAAGCAGCTTGCGGAGGGTGAGGAAGATGAAGGACGAGAGACTGAAAAACGGAGGAATGCAGTTCATCACGCACTATACGGAACGATATTCGTATCTGGATGCTGCACGCATGGCTCTTGAGGGCGGTTGCCGCTGGGTGCAACTGCGCATGAAAGACACCCCGGTGGAAACGATAGAACCCGTAGCTTTGGAAGTGCAGGCCCTTTGCCGGCAATACGGTGCCACCTTCATCATTGACGACCATGTGGAACTGGCGCGAAAACTGCATGCCGACGGCGTACATCTTGGAAAGAAAGACATGCCCATAGCCGACGCACGCCGGATTCTGGGCGCGGAGTACATTATAGGCGGTACCGCCAATACTTTTGAGGATGTACTGCAACACTACAAAGCCGGTGCCGACTACATAGGCTGCGGCCCCTTCCGCTACACCACTACCAAGAAGAATCTGAGTCCGATATTGGGACTGGAAGGATATACAGCTATCATCCACCGGATGCAGGAGAAGGATATACACCTTCCGATAGTAGCCATCGGTGGAATAACCATAGCGGATATTCCAGCCGTTATGCAGACGGGGGTAAGCGGGATTGCCCTTTCGGGCACGGTACTGCATGCCGATAGTCCGGCAGATGAAATGAAAAGAATCATTTCTTTAATGGAGAATGAAAAATAAAGAATTAATATATGACGACTGATATGGGAAAAATTAGTGATTGCGGAACGTGAGTTCAACTCCCGTCTGTTTTTAGGAACCGGAAAGTTCAATTCCGATGAAGTGATGGAGCAGTCTATCCTGGCATCCGGCACAGAAATGGTGACGGTAGCCATGAAACGCATTGAACTGGACAACAAGGAAGACAATATGCTGGTACACATACAGCATCCCGGTATCCAGCTTCTGCCCAACACCTCCGGCGTGCGCAATGCCGAAGAAGCTGTTTTTGCTGCACAGATGGCGCGTGAAGCTTTCGGCACGAACTGGCTGAAACTGGAGATACACCCCGACCCCCGCTATCTGTTGCCCGATTCTGTAGAGACGCTGAAAGCCACGGAAGAACTGGTCAAGTTAGGATTTGTGGTACTGCCCTATTGCCAGGCCGACCCCACACTGTGCAAGAGGCTGGAAGAAGCCGGTGCCGCCACCGTCATGCCGCTGGGTGCTCCTATCGGTACAAACAAAGGACTACAGACAAGGGATTTCCTGAGAATAATCATTGAACAAGCCAATATCCCCGTAGTGGTGGATGCCGGTATCGGTGCCCCGAGCCATGCGGCAGAGGCTATGGAAATGGGCGCTTCGGCTTGCCTGGTGAATACAGCCATTGCAGTGGCGGGCGACCCTGTGACCATGGCGGTAGCGTTCAAGCAGGCTGTAGAGGCGGGACGCATGGCATACGAAGCAGGTCTGGGCATACAGGCAGATAATTTTGTTGCGGAAGCCAGCTCACCGCTGACGGCTTTCTTGAACCTATAAAACTGACAATGCAATGAACCAGAAGATAAAATTCCCCCGTTCCGAGAAAGTATATTTGCCGGGCACCTTGTTTCCCGAATTGCGCGTAGCTATGCGCAAGGTGGAGCAAGTGCCCAGTACGAACTTCATTGATGGAGAAAAGGTACTTACTCCGAATCCGGAAGTGTATGTGTATGATACCAGCGGACCGTTCAGCGACCCTGCCGTCGAAGTGGATTTGAAGAAAGGGCTGCCCCGTCTGCGCGAGCCGTGGATACTGAAACGCGGCGATGTGGAGCAGCTTTCCGAAATAACGTCGGAGTACGGACGCATGCGCCGCGACGACCAGTCGCTCGACTCTCTGCGCTTTGAGCATATCACCCTGCCCTACCGCGCCCTTCAAGGAAAATGCTGCACACAGATGTACTATGCCAAACAAGGTATCATCACGCCTGAAATGGAGTATGTGGCGATTCGCGAGAACATGAACTGCGCGGAGCTGGGAATAGAGACGCACATCACACCGGAATTTGTACGCCAGGAGATTGCTGCCGGACGCGCCCTGCTTCCTGCCAACATCAACCATCCCGAAGCAGAGCCGATGATTATAGGCCGTAACTTCCTGGTGAAGATAAATACCAATATCGGAAACTCCGCCACCACCTCGGGCATCGAAGAAGAGGTAGAGAAAGCATTGTGGAGCTGCAAATGGGGCGGCGACACGCTGATGGACCTCTCCACGGGCGAGAACATACACGAAACGCGCGAATGGATTATCCGCAACTGTCCCGTTCCCGTGGGCACTGTCCCCATCTACCAGGCATTGGAGAAAGTGAACGGCAAGGTGGAAGACCTCACCTGGGAAATCTACCGCGACACCTTGATTGAACAATGCGAGCAGGGAGTGGACTACTTCACCATCCATGCCGGCATACGCCGCCACAATGTGCATCTGGCCGAGAAAAGGTTGTGCGGCATCGTGAGCCGTGGCGGCAGCATCATGAGCAAATGGTGCCTGGTGCACGACCGCGAAAGTTTCCTTTACGAACACTTTGATGACATTTGCGACATTCTGGCACAGTATGACGTTGCCATCTCTTTGGGAGACGGGCTGCGTCCGGGGTCTACGCACGATGCCAACGATGAAGCGCAGTTTGCAGAACTCGACACGATGGGCGAGCTTGTGCTGCGTGCCTGGGACAAGAATGTGCAGGCTTTCATCGAAGGTCCCGGCCACGTGCCCATGCACAAGATTAAGGAGAATATGGAGCGCCAGATAGAAAAATGCCACGATGCGCCTTTCTATACGCTCGGCCCCATCGTGACGGACATCGCACCGGGATACGACCATATCACGTCCGCCATCGGTGCAGCGCAGATAGGCTGGCTGGGTACGGCGATGCTCTGCTATGTCACTCCCAAAGAGCATCTGGCACTGCCCGATAAGGAGGATGTGCGTGTAGGTGTCATCACCTATAAGATAGCCGCCCATGCCGCCGACCTGGCAAAAGGGCATCCCGGAGCACAAGTGCGTGACAATGCACTGAGCAAAGCACGTTATGAATTCCGCTGGAAAGACCAGTTTGACTTGTCGCTCGACCCGGAACGTGCGTTCAGCTATTTTCATGCAGGGAAGCATGTGGATGGGGAGTATTGCACGATGTGCGGACCGAACTTCTGTGCAATGCGGTTGTCGAGAGAATTAAAAAAGAAATAAATGGGAATTGATAGAACACTATGTTTTCAGACGAATTAGAACATATATCCTGGGAGGAAACCACGGCACGCATCCATGCCAAGACAGATGCGGATGTACGCCGTGCCCTCTCCAAAGAACATTGTAATGTAGAGGACTTCATGGCCCTCATCTCACCCGCCGCTGCCCCCTATCTGGAGACGATGGCACGATTGAGCAAGAAATACACCGAGGCACGATTCGGGAAGACCATCTCCATGTTCGTGCCTCTTTACATCACGAATTCCTGCACCAACTCTTGCGTGTATTGCGGTTTCCACATCAGCAACCCCATGCCGCGTACCATACTGACGGAAGAAGAAATCGTGAACGAGTACAAGGCCATCAAGAAGCTGGCACCTTTCGAGAATTTGCTGTTGGTGACGGGAGAAAATCCGGCCAAAGCAGGCGTGCCCTACATAGCCCGCGCACTGGACCTGGCAAAACCCTACTTCAGCAATCTGAAAATAGAAGTGATGCCCTTAAAAACGGAAGAGTATGCAGAGCTGAAAGAGCACGGCATGAACGGTGTGATTTGTTTCCAGGAAACCTATCACAAAGCGAATTACAACATCTACCACCCCCGCGGCATGAAGTCCAAGTTTGAATGGCGTGTCAACGGTTTTGACCGTATGGGGCAGGCAGGCGTCCATTCCATCGGCATGGGAGTGCTCATCGGTCTGGAGAAAGAATGGCGGACAGACATCACCATGATGGCTTATCACCTGCGCTATCTCCAGAAACATTATTGGCAGACGAAATACAGCGTCAACTTCCCCCGTATGCGTCCTTCGGAGAATGGCGGCTTCCAGCCCAATGTCATCATGAGCGACTGCGAACTGGCACAAGTCACTTTTGCCATGCGTATCTTTGACCATGATGTGGACATCTCCTACTCCACCCGCGAGCCTGCCGATATACGCGACCATATGGCAACACTTGGTGTGACAACCATGAGCGCCGAAAGCAAGACCGAGCCGGGAGGATATTACAGCTATCCGCAAACGCTGGAACAGTTTCATGTCAGCGACGAGCGCAAGGCTGTGGAAGTGGACAAAGCGTTGAAACGCCTGGGGCGCGAACCGGTGTGGAAAGATTGGGATGCGAGTTTTGATTTGAAGGCTTTCAAGAGATGAGTGACCGAATACAGAACCTTAATAACAATGAACAAATGAACCGATATGCCAGACAAACGTCCCTTCCCGAAATAGGCGAAGCCGGACAAGAGAAACTGCGTAATGCCAAGGTGTTGATAGTCGGTGTGGGAGGATTGGGTTCTCCCATTGCCCTCTATCTGGCGGGAGCAGGAGTCGGAACGCTGGGATTGGTGGACGATGACCAGGTCAGCATCAGTAATCTTCAACGTCAGGTTCTGTATGCTGAAGCTGACCTTGGACAGCCTAAACCTCTATGTGGCGCCCGTAGAGTGCAGGGTTTGAACAGCGATGTAAACGTGGAAGTATACCCCTTCCGTCTGGACAAGAAGAATGCCGGAGAACTGATAAAGAACTACGATATAGTGGTAGACGGATGCGATAACTTCGCTACCCGCTACTTGCTGAATGACGTATGCAACGCTTGGGGCAAGCCCTACGTTTATGGTGCCATTCAAGGCTTTGAAGGCCAAGTGTCCGTCTTCTGCTACGGTGAGGGTGCAAAAAACTATCGTGACCTCTATCCGGATGAAGAAGGGACACTGCTCATGCCATCTCCGGACAAATCGGTTATCGGCGTAACCCCTGCCATTGTGGGTAGCGTAGAAGCCAATGAAGTGTTGAAACTGATTTGCGGCTACGGTGAACCCTTGGCAGGAAAGCTATGGACGATTGATTTAAGAACCATGCAGTCGTATATTCTCTCATTATAGACAAACATCCATAAAGATATGAAACTGATAGTCATTACCACGCCGCAATTCTTTGAAGGAGAAGCAGCGGCAGTTACCTCCTTATTTCATCATGCGGAGGGGATCCTGAAGGAGGCTCAGATCCGGGCAGCCTAGGATATACCATGCGGATGAGACTCATTTTCTAATCAATGGAAGTACCGTAGGAATTTTAAGCGCCATTGCCGGCGTAACAAAAAAAGGAGATACCATACTTGTGGCAAGAAATTGCCACAAGTCTGTGTATCATGCCATATACATGAATGAATTGAATCCAGTGTATCTGTATCCTGAATTCAATCATTGCGCGCAGTTGAATACAGAGGTTTCCGTAGACGATGTGAGGGAGGCCCTTGATAAGTATCCTTCCATCCGGGCAGTGGTTATCGTGTCGCCCACTTATGACGGCGTGGTATCGGATGTGGAAGCCATAGCAGAAGCGGTCCATGAAAAAGGCATACCACTGATTGTGGATGAAGCCCATGGAGCGCATTTTGGCTTTCATCCATATTTTCCTCAGAACGCTAATACGAGGGGGGCGGATATCGTGATCCACAGCCTTCACAAGACATTGCCGGCGTTGACGCAGACTGCGCTTCTGCATATCAATGGAAGCCTTGCAAGCCGCAAGGGAGTCCGGGAATATCTGCGGATGCTCCAGTCCAGCAGCCCGTCTTATGTGTTGATGTCCAGCATAGACTCCTGCATCGATATGCTGGAAAACAGAAGAAAAGAACTATTCGATCCTTATGTCAAGATGCTGGAGAAGATGCGGGGGAGGCTTAGACAGCTGAAACGCCTGGAACTGGTGGAGACGGAGAATTTTGACAGGTCCAAGATCGTCATATCCGTCCGGCATGCTGACATGAGTAGTAAAAGGCTCTACAGGATACTGCTGAATGAATACCATCTACAGATGGAGATGGTAGCCGGGACTTATATTCTGGCAATGACATCCATAGGAGACACGGAGGATGGCATGGAGCGTCTGGCAAGGGCGCTGAAAGAGATTGACGCCCAGGCGGACGAACGGATGCGGTCGGGGAATTGTCTGGAAGAAACGCCCACGATTATAGGGGCGAGCCTGCCCAGGCCGGAAGTGGTATATAACAGTTCTGTGATGGAGAATATGCTGGATGAGGCTGCAATCAGCGCAGTACCTGGAAGCAAGGCCGGCGTTTGCCGTGGAGGGATAGTGTAGGGTATATATCCACGGAGTATGCATATCTCT
>ENA-OQCU01000585-OQCU01000585.1-human-gut-metagenome-genome-assembly--contig:-NODE-585-length-15860-cov-3.037437_pt1 | contig 15860 bp, 17 predicted proteins | sample MGYA00242504_ERZ504590 | MGnify/ENA primary metagenome ERZ504590 (study PRJEB26092, sample SAMD00036318) | human gut metagenome | host: Homo sapiens | study: EMG produced TPA metagenomics assembly of... | reverse complement strand
GTCAAGGTCGCCCGTCGAAGAGGCGGCCGCCCTGTTCGGCGAGCACGTCAAGGTCGGCCAGTTCGCCAAGATCTCCGGCCCGCACGTCGAGATCTACGCGCACAAGAAGTCCGTCGAGATGCCCCCCGAGCATCGTCGCGATGATCGCCACCGACGAAGCCGGTGCCAAGGTCGCTCATGAGGCCGCTCTGCAGATTTCCGCCATGGGCGCCAAGTGGCTCAGCCGTGAGGACGTTCCGGCCGATGTCGTCGAGTCCGAGCGTCGCGTGGCCACCGAGAAGTCCTTGGCCGAAGGCAAGCCGGAGAAGATCGTTCCGAAGATCGTCGAAGGCCGTCTCAACGCTTTCTTCAAGGAAGTCGTGCTGCTTGAGCAGCCGTTCGTCAAGGATCCGTCCAAGACCGTCGGCAAGCTGTTCGAGGAAGTCGGCGGCAAGGCCGTGGCCTTCGCCCGTATCGAGGTCGGCAAGGGCGAAGAGGAGTGAATCGAACCGCGAAGGTTTGATTCGTCCCGCTCCGGTCCGCATCATCGGGCCGGGGAGCAGCCTGTGAGCTGAGATGAACCTCAACAAAGGCGGTCCGCGCTTTCATGCGTCGGCCGCCTTTGTCATACCTGGCATGGCCGGCGCGGCCATGCCAGCCGACAGCATGCAATCACACGAATAACGAAAAATCATATGGGGGATCATGACGATGATTTCATCGTTGATGGGGAGCGGAACGGCGCAGCCCACCTGCCGCAGAAACGAATGGCCGAAGAACCGCATGGCATCGGATAGGACCGACCGGCATGCGCTGATCATGCCGGGCACCGGATACAACTGCGATCGGCCGCTGCTGTATTACTGCGCGATGGCGTTGGCCGATGCCGGCTGGTTCGTGGAACGGCTCGACGTCGACGCGGACCTGTCGAAGACCCCCGCGCCGAGAATATTCTCGATGCTGTCCGGAGCCGTCGACGACTGGCTGGATGGCATCCCTCGCCGGTCGAGTCCGTCATCGCAGCCGCGCACCCTGGTGGTGGCGAAATCGCTGTCGACGTTCATCTACCCGCATGTGTCCCGGCTCGGCGTCCCGATGGCCTTGCTGACGCCCGTGCTGTCGCCGGCCGACTTCGATCCGACACGGTCCGTCATCCCCGTGCCGGGCGATGACGATTACGAGCCCGGCTCGGCTCCCGAACCGCTGATCTGCGCAGGAACCGCGGACCCGCTGTACCGCAGCGACCGGGCCCATCGTCTCAGTGGCCTCGTGCATGAGTACCCGCAGGCCAATCATTCGATAGAGGTTCCCGGCCGGTGGCGCACTTCTGCGTCGTATCTCGACGACGTGGTGGCCCGGGTCGAGGAATTCGCCGAATCGCTGTGATCGCGCGAGTCGCTACCGGGCACTGTCGCAGTTTGCGGATACGCTGATAGGCAGTATGTCGGGCGGTTCCGGCTCACGAAGCATCAGGGAACCGATATCAGAAAGGCTATGCATGGAAGATGGAGTAGCGGCGGATCAGCCACGAAGGGTATTGCTGAAACTGTCTGGTGAGGCGTTCGGCGGCGGAAAGGTCGGCATCGATACGCAGGTGATTCGTCGCATCGCCGAGGAGATCGTCCCCGCCGTGCGGCAGGGCGTTCAGGTCGCCATCGTTGTCGGCGGAGGCAACTTCTTCCGCGGCGCGGAATTGCAGCAGGCCGGCATCGACCGTTCCCGCGGCGATTACATGGGCATGCTGGGCACGGTGATGAACTGCCTCGCGCTGCAGGATTTCCTGGAGCAGGAGGGGCAGGCCACCCGCGTGCAGACGGCCATCACCATGGGCCAGGTCGCCGAGCCGTACATTCCGCTCAAGGCCATCCGCCACTTGGAGAAGGGCCGCGTCGTGATCTTCGGCGCCGGTGCGGGCATGCCGTATTTCTCCACCGATACGGTGTCCATCCAGCGTTCGCTGGAGATTCATTGCGATGAGGTCGTCATGGGCAAGAACGGCGTCGACGGCGTCTACACCTCCGACCCCCGCAAGGACGCAGATGCCAAGCGTTTCGCGACGCTGAGCTACAACCGCGCCCTTGTCGACAACCTGGCGGTCATGGCGTTCGATCATGGCCACGCGTTTGCCGAGCTCGGCCGCCCGCAAAGCTGTGGAATATCCGCCGGGTCCACCGCCGATTATCGCGATGTCAAAAGCTTCACTCATGTTCGACTCCTTTGCGCTCGTACCAAAACCATCCCCATCGTAATACCTTACGCCCGCCGGCGGGCTGAGCTGTGGAGCAAATAGCAGGGCTGTTCGTAGGCCAAGAGCGAGCAAGGTGGGTGCCGTCTTGCCCTCGCTGGCGGCGGGGCTGTCGAGCGCAGCGAGACTGGGGTGGTTTCACGCAGCCCAGGGCATACAAAAAACGGCGCTCCCACTATCGGGAGCGCCGTCAGGAAAGCAGCAGGGCGGCTGTCACTTCGGCCAGTTGCCGCGCTTGGGGCTGCGCGGTTTGGGCAGACGCCAGCGGCGCACCTGAATCGCGCGGCTCCAGGCATACGATGCGGAGCGCGAGCCCTTGGCAACGGATGCCTCGCCATACTTCTCGATGAGCTTCTTCTTCAGCTTGCGCCACATGACAGCCACGTCGATGATCACGGCAATCAGGTACACGTACAGCAGAATCATCATCGGGACCGACAGCTGCGGCGCGATGGTGGTGACGAGAATCGAGCCGAGCAGCATGACGAACGCAACCGGGATGAAGAACTCGCCGAGGTTGCGGCGCGCGTCGACGTAGTCGCGGATGTACACGCGCCACGGCAACCGTTCGGCCTTCGGCATGTGGTTGATGTCGCCGGTGCGCATCGCCTCGTACTCTTCGTCCTCGCGCTTGCGGATCCGCTCCTTCGCGGCCTTGGCGCTGGCCTTGCGGTCCGGCGGCACCAGAGGACGCAGGTTACGCGCCTGCGCCTGCTTCATCTTGGGGGTCGGACGGCCTTTCCCGACGGTCTTGGCGGGCGATTCCTCTTCGACCGGCTCCTGGGCCTTGTCCTTCTTGAAAGGGTTCCATGTCATAATCCGTCAGAATACGGCCACGCCTCGACGCTGGAAAGCCGGACGAACCGGTTACAATGGCAGCTGATATGACCATCTGTTCCAGGCCGGCCGGTTCGTGCCGGCGGGATGGATGATGACGAACGCAACAGTAAGGAGCATCATGACCGCAGTGTTTTCCGACGAGCTGCGCGCGCGGGTCGAAGCCGATTTCGGCCGCGTCGTCGATCTGCTGGGCCGTAAGGTCGCGCTGAAGTCGATTTCCGCCGAGGGCATCACCGCCGAGCATATGAAGCGGTCCGCCGAATTCGTAGCGGACGAGCTGCGCCAGGTCGGCATCGACGCGAAGGTCGTCCAATCGCGCAACCCGGATGGCACGCCCGGTGCATGGGAGGTCATCGGCTCGAAGATCGTCGACCCCGCAGGCCCCCCACCGTGCTGCTGTACGCGCACCACGACGTGCAGCCTGTGCCGGATCCGTCCGCATGGGACACTGACCCGTTCGTCGCCACCGAGGTCGGCACGCGCCTGTACGGCCGCGGCTCGGCGGATGACGGCGGCGGCATAGCGATTCACTCGGCGCGATGAAGGCGCTCGGCGACGATCTCAAGGTCAACATCAAGGTGTTCGTCGAGGGCGAGGAGGAGATGGGCTCGCCGAGCTTCATCCCGTTCATCGAGGAGCATCGCGACGAGTTCGCGTCCGACGTGATCGTCGTGGCCGACTCGGGCAACTGGTCCGCCGAGATTCCGTCGCTGACCACGTCGCTGCGCGGCAACACCTGTGTGGACGTGAACGTCAAGGTGCTGCACCATCCGGTGCACTCCGGCCAGTACGGCGGCCCCATCCTCGATGCGAACACGCTCGCCGCGATGCTCATCGCCTCGATGTACGACGCCAACGGCGACCTTGCTGTGCCGGGCGTGGCCGCGCAGGAGCCGGTCGGTGGCTTGCAGCGCGACCTTGACGAGGCCACCGTGCGCGAGGACGCCGGCATCGTCGACTCCTATCGTCTCGCCGGCACCGGTTCACTCGCTTCCAGGCTGTGGACCAAGCCGAGCGTGACCGTGATCGGCTTCGACGCGCATCCGGTCGAGGGCTCATTCAACGTGGTCAGCCCCGAGACCACGTTCCGTCTGTCCCTGCGCACCGCGCCGAGCCAGCACCCGCAGGAAGCGCAGGACGCGCTTGCCGCGTTCCTGCAGGCACACGCCCCGTTCGGCGCCGAGGTGAAGGTCACCAAGTTGGAGAACGGCATGGGCTGGGCGATGGACCCGAACGCGGTCGCCACCAAGGATGCACTCGCGGCCATGGAGGAGGCGTTCGGCGTGGCGCCGATCAACAAGGGCGAGGGGGGCTCGATCCCGTTCATCCCTGAGCTGCAGCGCATCTTCCCGTCCGCGCAGGTGCTCGTCACCGGCCCGGAGGATCCGAAGGCCAACGCACACAGCCCCAACGAGTCGATCTCGCTGCCCGGCTTGAAGAACAACATCCTCGCGGAGGCCCTGCTGCTCGCCAAGCTCGGCGAGTAAGGCCGGCAGCTGCCTCCGTTTCCCCGGCAACAGGTTGGGTGGCATACCCGAAACGGGTATGCCACCGGTGTGCTGCGACGATGCGGTGCCCTCCGTTCCGGTAGCCGGCGGCGGTTTTCGGTTGCCCGCCGTGGCTCTTTTGGTGGTGCGGTGAACAATAGAGGGAATGAACACATACTCCGAACCGGATCATTTGACCGGCTATTGCGCCGATGCCAGAGTCGCCATCGTCGACAATGACGAGCGCGCCTTGGAGTCTGTAGTCTCGCTGTTTGCTGATCGCCTAACTCAAATCGATGTTATCTGGTCGACGACTGAGGGGTTGAGAGCAATCAAATCATGCAAGGAGCATGAGCTCAAGCCGGATTTGCTGCTTCTTGATATGTCATCGGAAGGCATCCAGGGTCCTTCGGTATGTCGTAGCATCCGTAGATTCGATGGGCGAATCATGATTCTCGCCATGACCAGCTTCAGCATCAATTACTATACCTCTGCCGTCAAATTGTCAGGAGCACAGGGCATCGTCAGCAAGAACGATGAGGACGACTTGTTGAAGGCGATATGCCGGGTGCTGTTGGGTAATCCAAGCCATCAATGACTTCACCTATCTGGATCTCAAGACTGCCGCGGTGGAGACGCTGTGGTGAGTGATGCCGCCGCGCGGACGTACCCATTTCGGGTATTGCGACGGCGTGTCGGTCGTAAAGTGATGGGCGGGTCTGTTATATATGGACTTCATAGCATCATATGAGGGGTGAACGGGATCATCGAACCAAAGGCGGTCGAGGATGAAAAAACAGCGTAATCGCGGCAAAAACGGCAAAACAGTCGGCAATGGCAGCATCTCCAAGACCCGCAATAGCGGACGTATATCTGTGATATGGCTGCTGCTGGCCGTGATGGTCGCGGTGTCGCTGACGGTCGGGGCATGCGCTTTGTGGCTGCCCGACCGGGCACCCGAACTGCTCGGCTCCGCCAAGGAGATCACGAGCGCGCCGGCCGGAGTGCAGGAGTACACGGGAGCCACCCAGGTCACCATGATTCCCACGGTCTCTCAGACGCGCGAACTGGTCGGCAACGCCTCCGGCACAGTGACGGAGGACATGTCATCGCAGGGATTGACCTCTGGCAAGACCGCGATGAAGGTCAACGGAGTCTCAGTGGTGGCGCTGGCGACAGCCACGCCGATGTACCGCGACCTCGCCACCGGGGACAAAGGCGACGACGTGCTCGCACTCAACAACGAACTCGCACGCCTCGGACTGCCGGCCTCGGCGAAATCCACCACATATACATGGAACACGTCTCAAGGAGTGAAGCAGCTCATGAGCGCCGCCGGCAACACGTCGGACGGTTCATTGCCGCTGACCGACGTGCTGTGGATACCTGCCGCGAGCGTGCGGGTCAACGAATGGGCCGGCACTGTCGGGGCGACCGTGGCCGGGGGAAGCGTCGTTGGGAAGGTGCCCGGCCAGTGTCAGCGAAATTCTCCATCCAGAACGGGCAGCCGTCGGAACTCGACCGGACGGTCACCCTGATCGGGCAGACCGCCACGCTGAAAGCCGGCACCACCGAAGTGGATGACGCCGAGTTCTGCGCCAAAGTCGCCGCCACACAGGAATTCCAGTCACTCACCAGCGACATGCTCGCCACAGGTCTGGAAGCCAGCGTGCAGCTTGTGAATCCGGTGCAGGCGCTGCGCGTGCCGGCCGCGTCGGTGATCGGCGTCAACGGCAGCAAGGGGTGCATCGTCTCGGGTGGCAGGACCATCAAGGTGTCAATTGTCGGATCCGAGCTCGGGGCGAGTCTCGTCGAGCCCCAAGGCGCCGATGCCGCGGCTATCACCTCGGTTGAGATAGGCAGTGGTCTGACCGGCGAAAGCTGCCGATGATGACGGGGGAAGATGTATACGCCGGTGCCGGAGTCGGTGCCGCGCCGCAGCCGGAGCGATCGGTGAGCGTACATGATTTGGCGCATAGGTTCCCCGGAACGGACGTGTTGTTCGAACATCTGGATTTCACAGCGATACCCGGCCAGACCGTGGCGATATGCGGGCCATCCGGATGCGGCAAGTCGACGCTGCTGTCGATTCTTGCCGGATGGGAGAAGCCGTACCATGGCACGGTGGAACGCAAGAACGTGGAACGTGTAGGCTGGGTGTTTCAGAACCCGTACGGCGTGCCCGGGCGAACGGCTCTGGACCATGTCGTGTTCCCGCTGCTGGCCAAGGGGCTGCGCCGGCGCGAAGCGGAGCCGCAGGCGTTGGAGGCCATGGGGCTGTTCGACTTGGAGTATGCGGCCGACCGGCGGTTCGGCGAACTGTCGGGCGGCGAGGCGCAGCGGCTCATGCTGGCCCGTGCAGTATGCTCCAGACCTGACATGCTGCTCGTGGACGAGCCGACTGCACAATTGGATACGCGCACCGCGCACTCGGTGAGCCACGTGCTCGGGAACCTGGCCGGACAGGGCATGATCGTGCTGGTCGCCACCCATGACCCGGACACGCGCGACGCCTGCGGTCGCGTCATCGACCTGGCCGACTACGCCCCCGGCGATAACGAGGACTCCGGTTTTGCCCCCGCTGGCGGAAACGAACCCGCTGAGCCTACCGATTCCGCCCCGCTGGCGGGGCTCCCGCGAAGCGGATGGGGGTGGTCCCACCGACGACTCAACTGACATCGCCGAAAATGGATCGGAGGTGCGCTCATGAGACTGGGATCCATCATCTCGGAGACGCTGCGCAACATCGCCTCGGGCACCGCGCATGCTCTCGCCATGTTCCTCGCCGTGCTGTTCGCCGGCACCCTGCTCGGAGGATACGAGGCGATGTCGGTCATGAGGTTGGAAACCGAAGCCGCGGTGCGCATCCGCGCATTCGCCGACGTGAAAACCGTGGTCGGCGGCAATGTCGACGGACTCGCCTGCGACCGGCTCTCCGACCATGGCAACCCGTCGTTCATTTCCGGGGCGATGCGGTCCGGCCCGCAGGTCGTGCCGCTGGCAACGAAAGGCATCGAACTGTCATCATATGAGGTGACCGCGGGCATGATGCGGCTCATCACCGCCGGAGACCCGCAGGAGGTTCCGGACCCGTCCGGCGTGTGGGTGTCATCCGACGTCTCCCATGATTTCGGTCTCGTCAAGGGCAGCCGCATGCAGACGAATCATGGCACGGTCACCGTGGCGGGCGTGTTCGATTGGCCGAATGACGGCAGGGACATGCGGTTCGCCTATGCGATGATCGCACCGGCGGCATCGAGCGGCGGCGTGTTCCAGGAATGCTGGGCAAAGCAGTGGCCGCAAAGCGACCAGATGGACGAGCTGCTGCTGTCCACCGCCACGAAGAACCCGAAATCGGAGATGCGTCCCGGTGTGACCGCTCTTAACAAGGGGTTCGATGCGCATTATGACGCGCAGAAGGGCTATCTGACCCGTGTGACCCGTTGGATGCCGTATCTTGGACTGGCGGTCGGCCTGCTGCTAGGCGTGATTTTCGGTACGCCGCCGCCGGCTCGAATATGCAGGCGCGTTGCACTCGGGCGAATCTAAGGGCGCGCAGCTGCTCGGTATCGAACTGGAATCACTGATCTGGGCAGGAGTCGGCACGCTCGCGACATGCGCGCTGCTCTCCGCGTACGCGCTGCGCATGTCGCAGTCCGACCCTCTTGCCGTGTTGCTGGCCGCCGTTCGTACGCCGCTCGTGTTGCTGGCCGGAGTGCTCGTCTCCTCGCTGTTGACGGGATCGGTGATCCGACAGACGCAGCTGTTCCGCTACTTCAAGAACCGGTAGCGCCTAATCCCGTGTCACTTCGCCAGTCCCATCTGGTATTTCAGGGTCATTACGCGCGTTGCGGAGGCCGTCACCTTCTTCGCGAAGGCCGGGTCGGACTGCGCGCGGGCGATGATACCGTCAAGAATCGGCGTCACATATGACGTATCGCCTATGCACGCCAAATCGCCGCCGGCGTCCACCAGACGCACGCCCAGGTCCTTGGTCGCTATACCGCTGACCGCCGCGGCCGAAAGGGAGTCTGAGATCACCACGCCGTCATAGCCGACGCTGCCGCGCAGCGTGCCGTCGATGATCTTGCTGGAGAACGCGGCGGGCGCCGACGAGTCGATGCGCTGGTAGGTCGCCAGCGACATCATCACCATAGCCGGCTTCGCCTGCTTGATCGTGGTGTTGAACGCGCCTATCTGCTCGCCATCAAGCGTGGTCGTGGTGTCGAGGATGCCTTCGGTCGTGAAATCGGTATTGCCGGTCACCGCGCCCAAACCGGGGTAGTGCTTGACGGTCGCGCCGACGCCCGCGTCGCGCATGCCTTCGACGAACGCGATGCCGTGCTGCGCGTTTCCGTTGGAATCCAAACCGAAATCGCGGTTCAGCGCGCCAATCGGAGCGTTCGAGGAACGCTTGACCTGCACCGTCCCCAATACCGGGGCCAAGTCGACGTTGATGCCGGCTTGCTTGAGCTGGCCGCCCCAGGTCTTTGCGGAGGAGCGCAGCGTGTCAGCGCTCATCTGGCCCTGCGCCACCGCGGACGGCATCGTGTCGAATCCACTGCCCTTGAGATGCTGCACCTGACCGCCTTCCTGATCGGTGGAGACGATCAGCTGGTTGCCGCTCGGAGCATAGCTTTGCAGCGCGTCAGCGGCGGTCTTGGCTGCGGCTGTGCCGTTGTTCCAGTTGCCGATGAGCACCACGGAACCGACATGGCGTGTGCTGATGAGGGCGCTGAGATCGGCTGGATTGCCGCCTGCGAACATCGGTGCCATGATGAGCTGCCCGGCCCGTTCATCGAGACTCATCGTGGCGATGGCGCGGCTCGCCTTGGCCGCGGGGGAGTCATTGGCTGCCTTCTGCTGCTCCTGAGATTTCTGCGGTTTCGGTGTGGGGGCCTTGTCGCGGTTCAGCGTCGAAGAGGAGGACTGTGGCTGCGCGAGATGTTCGAGCGTGTCTTTTTGCTGGGGGCGCAGCATCCACCATGCCGTGCCTGCCGCCACAAGGGCCACCACGCAGAGCATGGCCGCGATGATGGTGGGGGCTGAACTGGGGCGCGGCCTCCTGCCGCCGTGTTTGATCTGCTGCATCCTCATATGCACTAGCGTAGGCCATCATGTGTAGTGGTTGTGAAACGGTTGTGCGACGGCTGTGTTCTCAGCTCAGAGCATGACCAGCTTTCCTAGCCTTTCGATAGGCTTGTATCATGTCCTTTTTTTGATATGTTGGGTATGTTCGATCCCGGCGACGGGCCACGCGGGCCACGTCGGGACTCCGGTGCGACCGATGACGATCCGGTGATCGTCGATGTGCAGGCGGATGGCGACGATCATGGCGAGACGCCATCCGCCGGCAAGGGGGAGCCGCCGAAGCGCGGCGTGCCGAGGCTCACGCCCCGACCGTTGCCGAACGGGCCCAGCAAGGGGACGAAGATTCTGATCGGCGTCGTGCTGGCGCTGGTTGTCGTCGTCGGCCTGTTCTTCGGCCTGTCGCAGTTCATCACGGACCTGATGTGGTACGGACAGCTCGGTTTTCAGAACGTGGTGTGGACCCAGCTGGGTGTCAAGTTCGGCCTGTGGGCGGCGTATGCGTTGCTGATGGCCTTGGTCAGCTATGTGTCCGCTTGGCTGGCTATCCGCGCTCGCCCCGATTCGTCCGACGGCTCGACGTTCCGCATCAAGGACGACGTCATCGAAGTGGGCAAGTCGTTCAGTTCCAAGACCGCGCGTCGCGCCGCCGTGGTCGTGTCGCTGGTCGTGGGCGTGATGTTCGGCTCGCAGTTCAACTCGAACTGGTCTGAGATCCTGCTGATGTTCAACGCGCAGAGCTTCGGCACTGCCGATCCGCAGTTCGGCATCGACAATGGGTTCTATGTGTTTGTGCTGCCCGGTTTGCGGCTGGTGATGTCGGCCGTATCGATGCTGCTGCTGATGGGCATTGTGTTCTCCGTCGTCACGCATGCGATGATGGGCGGCATCCGCTTCACCATGCCGGTGCATGGTCGCGGAGTGCTCGCTGTGACCAAGCGCGCCCGTCGCCAGATCGGCATCTGGCTGATCCTCAACATGCTGGCCTGGTCCGCGCGCCAGGTGATCGGCGTGTTCACGCATCTGACCCAGCAGGGCGACCGCATCACCGGCGCCGCATACACCACCGTGCACGCGACCATTCCGGTCACGTTCATCATGGCGGCCATCACCGCGGTGCTCGGTGTGTTCCTCGGCGTGTGGCTGATGCGTTCCCATGCGTTGGAAGGCGCCGCCAAGCCGAGTGTCCGCGCCGCCGCGGCTCTCAAGGCGTGGCGTACGCCGGTGATTGCGATCGCCGCCGCGCTGGTCGTCTCGCTGGTGCTCACCGTCGCATGGCCGATGCTGCTGCAGCGGTTCAAGGTGAACCCGAACGCGCAGGAGATGGAATCCACCTATATCCAGCGCAACATCAACGCCACGCAGCAGGCGTACGGGCTCGACAAGGTGAAGGTCGAACAGTACAAGGCCACCACCAAGGGCAAGTCCGGAGCGCTGTCGTCCGAGGCCGAATCCACCGCGCAGATCCGACTGCTCGACCCACAGGTCGTCAGCCCCACGTTCAAGCAGCTGCAGCAGTCGAAGCAGTACTACACGTTCGCCGACACGCTGGCCGTCGACAAGTACGACATCGACGGCGTCAGCCAGGACACGGTGATCGCCGCCCGAGAACTGGATCTGGAAGGCAACGACAACCGCAACTGGGTCAACGACCACACCGTGTATACGCATGGGTATGGTGTCGTGGCCGCATACGGCAACAAGGTGGCGGCGGACGGGCAGCCGCAGTTCTTCGAATCCAGCATCCCCACCCAGGGCAAGCTCACCGAATCGCAGAAGTACGAGCCGCGCATCTACTTCTCCCCGAACGCCCCCGAATACTCGATTGTCGGGGCTCCGAAGGGCACGGATTCGTGGGAGTTCGACTATCCGACCGGATCGCAGGGCGCGACCAATACGTTTGACGGCGATGGCGGCCCCTCGGTGGGCAACATCTTCTCGCGGCTTTTGTACGCGGTCCGGTTCGGATCCGATCAGATCCTGTTCTCCGACCGTGTTACCTCCGACTCGCAGATCCTGTACGACCGTTCCCCCAAGGAGCGCGTCGCCAAGGTCGCCCCGTACCTGACGCTGGACGGCCGCGTGTACCCGGCGGTGGTGGACGGACGGGTCAAGTGGATCGTCGACGGCTACACCACGTCGGACGCCTACCCGTATTCGCAGATGACCGATCTGGGAAGCGTCACGCAGGATTCCACCACCAAGACGTCGAACACGATCCAGGCGTTGGGTTCGCAGAAGGCCAACTACATCCGCAACTCGGTCAAGGCGACCGTCGATGCGTACGATGGCTCCGTCGAACTGTACGCCTGGGATGCCAACGATCCGGTGCTCAAGGCATGGGAGAAGATCTTCCCCGGACAGTACCACCCGATCTCCGAGATATCCGGCGACCTGATGAGCCACCTGCGTTACCCGGAGAACCTGTTCAAGGTACAGCGCGAGCTGCTCGCGAAATACCATGTGTCGTCCGCAGGCCAGTTCTTCTCCGGCGAGGATTTCTGGCAGACGCCGGTGGATCCCACCGAATCGGCCACGGCGCAGCAGCAGGGCGTTCCGCAGCCCCCGTATTACCTGTCATTGCAGACCGGCGGGTCGAAGAAGCCGGTGTTCTCGCTGACCTCCTCGTACATCCCCGCCGGCACGTCCACGCGAGAAATCCTCACCGGCTTCCTGTCGGTGGATTCCGACGCGGGCAACGAAAAGGGCGTAATCGGGCCGAACTACGGCACGATACGATTGCAGGAGCTGCCCAAGGACTCCAACGTTCCCGGACCGGGGCAGGCGCAGAACAACTTCAACGCGAACGCAGACGTGTCGAAGGAGTTGAACCTGCTCGAATCCGGTTCCACCAAGGTCAACCGAGGCAACCTGCTGACACTGCCGCTGGGTGGCGGTCTGGTGTATGTGCAGCCGGTGTACGTGCAGTCCAGCGGATCGACCAGCTTCCCGCTGCTCAAGAAGGTGCTGGTGGCCTTCGGCGACCAGGTCGGATTCGCCGATACGCTCGACGAGGCGCTCGACCAGGTGTTCGGCGGCAATTCGGGCGCGTCCGCGGGCGATGCCGAGAATTCCGGCAACACGTCTCAAAGCGGTGACGGGCAGAACAGTGACGGGCAGAACGGCACTGACTCCGGTGACGGCAGCGAGAGCAACGGCAACGCGAATGGCAGTGTTACGAACGAGGGCAAGGACCAGAACGGTTCCTCCTCGCAGGGCGGCAGCCAAGCCCCGAGCTTCAGCAAGCGCTGAAGGATGCGGCCCAAGCGATGAAGGACTCCCAGTCCGCCATGAAGAACGGCGACTGGACCGCCTACGGTGAAGCCCAGAAGCAACTGGAAGAAGCCCTCAACAAGGCCATCGAACTCGACGGTGGCAAGTAAGAGCCAAACCAGAAAGCCCCAGTACTGTGAACGCCCCACACCGGGGGGCTGTCATGCGCAGCATGACTAGGGGTGGTTCTCGGCCCAGAACGGCCCCCAGTCATGCTCTACCCACCTGACCATCTGATTCGCTCCCAGCCCGTGTGCCACACCAGGCGAAAAACACCCCAAAATCGCATGGTGTGGTACAGCAGAAGGCCACACCATGCGATGTGAGCCTTCACATCATGTGGTGTGGCAGAATGCGGGTCGCGGAAACCGCCATTTTCCAATGATCGGTGGATGAGCCCGGAACCGCCCTTGGCCACACCAGCCCCAAAACCCTCAAAAATCGCATGGTGTGGTACAGGCGAGGGCTAGATGGCAGTCGGTCGGTAACCATCCCCACACCTTCTCCCGCGGAAGTCCCATCCGGCGGTCGTCAAACGGAACTTTCGCGGGAGGGAGGGGGCTGACTAGTGGGAAAGGAGAACCTGACTAGCGGGCGGCGATGAGATCGAATACGTGCTCGACTACGCGCGCCGTGCAGGAGCCGTGCTCGGGGATGGCCACGTTGCGACGGATGAACGCCTGATAGGCGGCATGGTCGAGATCGTCGTGCTCGATGGCTCTCACGATCGCCTCGGCATCATACGTGAACAGCGTCGGGATATCGCGCTTCGGGTCGATGTACAGGCTGCGTTTCCTCGAATAGTCCGGCCAGTCGTACGCATAGAGGAACACCGGCAGGTCAAGCAGTCCGGCCTCATAGATCACGGTCGAATAGTCGCTGATGACGTAATCGGCGACGAACAGCATGTCGTACTGGCTCGGATAGTGCTGGAACACGTGCGGATTGTTGATACGCAGGTCGTCCAACGGATGGCATTTCACGATCAGGTTGTACTTGTCGTAATCGATGGCATCGGCGAGGGCTGCTGCCGCCTGAGTCTGATTGGCGGGCGTCTTTTTGCGGAACGTGGGGCAGTAGACGATGTTGAGCTTGCGCCCGAGTTCCGGGAACTCGCGGATGATGCGTTCGCGCTGCTGCGCCCGGTACGAGCTGTTGATCAGCAGATCGGTGCGGGGCAGTGGAGAACTTCCGGCCTTCCTTGGAGCCCAACGCGGTGTATCCGAACTTCTTCATGTTGCCGAGCGCATGCCACATCTGGATGACGGGCACGTCGATGTAGCCGGCGAGCAGGCTTACCACGATGGCGTAGGTGTCGAGCAGCACCGCCTGGCTGGTGGCGATGAAATACAGCTGCCGGATCATATGGAACCCGTATCGTACCGGGTTGTGCAGCTTCTTGGCGAGGATCACCACGGAATAATCCGGATGCGTCTGTCTCACATAATGGCGGATGAGCCGGAAATCGGTGGTCGGTCGGTCGCTCTCGCGACTCAGGCACACAATCCTACGCTTGCGCGGGAACGCGCGGAAGAACCTATATGTAAGAAACATCATCATCCGACTGGTGGTGGACGAGGTGCTGTCCGTCGGCGACCGCAAGTTCGCGAAGAAGTGCCGCGAGCGGGTCAACAGCATCATCGCCAACGAGAACGTGACCGTGCTGTTCGTCACCCATTCGACCGGCACCGCGAAGGAGTTCTGCCACAGGGGCATCGTCATCCAGAAGGGCAAAGCCATGTTCAGCGGTGGCATCGAGGAGGCCGTCGACTTCTACACCGCCTCGTGACGCTTCGGCCGTTCCGCTGACGGCGTTGCCGGCAAGCGGCACGGCCGACGTCCATTGACCGCGTTCGGTCGGATGGCCGGGACAACTCCCGCATTTCGTGATTGTGCGGCCGTTGTCCACGTTCCTGTCGGCGGATCGAGGCGCATCGCGCATCATGCACCGCTGACACCAGTCTCATCCGCCCTATCCCGCCGGCAGGGCGGTTGTTATGCTTGAAGACATGTCCTATACCATCCGTGCGGCCGTTGACGCCGACGTTCCGGCCATCGCCGACATCTACAACGAGGTGGTGATCCGTGGGGGAGCGTCCGCCGACCTTGAACCGGTGTCTCTGGAAAGCCGTCGTGCGTGGGTCGACTCCCATCAGCCACGCGCCAAGTATCCGGTCGTCGTCATCGAAGGTCCCGAAGGCGCCGTCGTGGGGTTCGGCTCGCTTTCGAAATTCCATCAGCGGGCCGGATACGACGGCATTGCCGAACTGAGCTACTACATCGCCGGCGACCACCAACGCCAGGGACTCGGCACCATGATGGTGCGATGGCTGATCGATGCCGCGGCAGAGCGCGGATTCACGCATGTCACGGCGATCATCTACGCCGACAACGCCGGCTCCGTCGCGCTCATGCGGCGGTTCGGATTCATCCGGTTCGGCCTGCTTCCCGCCGCGGTGGGCGCGCTCGACGGCAAGCTGCATGACATGAGCTATTGGGTCAAGGCGTTGGCGGGTGGGGTACAATCCTTAAGGTTGAAGACAGGAGAGTAACACATGGCATCCGATTTCTGGCTGATCGTGGGGCTGGGCAATCCCGGCAAGAAGTACGAGGGCACCCGTCACAACATGGGCTTCATGACCGCCGACATATTGGCCGAACGCTGGTCCGTCGCCTTTTCCGACCACAAGGGGCTCGCGATGCTCGGCAAGGGCGCGATGAATCTGCAGGGTCGCAACGTCAAGTTCTTCCTCGCCAAGCCGCTGACCTACATGAACGACTCGGGCAACGCGGTCGCCTCGATCAGCGCGTACTATCAGATCCAGCCGGATCACGTCGTCGTCATCCATGACGACATGGATCTCGAATTCGGCCGCATAAAGGTCAAGGCGGGCGGATCCGCCGGCGGGCACAACGGCATCAAATCAATCGACAAAGCCCTGAGCACC
>ENA-OQCU01000584-OQCU01000584.1-human-gut-metagenome-genome-assembly--contig:-NODE-584-length-15884-cov-3.315225_pt1 | contig 15884 bp, 13 predicted proteins | sample MGYA00242504_ERZ504590 | MGnify/ENA primary metagenome ERZ504590 (study PRJEB26092, sample SAMD00036318) | human gut metagenome | host: Homo sapiens | study: EMG produced TPA metagenomics assembly of... | reverse complement strand
GTGTTTATTTTCAACTCTCCCTCAGTACAACATTCAAAAAACCGTTCGACAATTATGAAAAAGTACTTCTTTTTCTACATACTACTATTATTGCCAATTATAGGCATTGCACAAACATACAAATACATCGGTGTGGAAGACGGTTTGAGCAACAGACGGGTATATGCAATTCAAAAGGGACCTAAAGGTTACATGTGGTTTCTTACCCACGACGGCATCGACCGATACAACGGAAAGGACTTCAAGCCGTACAAATTGATGGATGGAGATGAAGAAGTGAATTCCATGATGAACCTGAATTGGCTCTATGTTGACCCCAAAGGCACCATATGGGAAATAGGCAAAAAAGGACGTGTGTTCCGCTATGATACAAAACACGATCGCTTTGTCCTGGTATACAAGCTACCCGAAAGCGAAGTGAAAGGACGTCCAACCCCTATCAGTTACGGTTTTGTGGATGCCAACAGCGTAATATGGCTTTGCAATGAAGATGCCCTATATCTGTACGAACAGCAATACCCAGAAGGTAACATTCATTCAAAACGAAATAGGAGAACGAATTACGGATATCGCACAGATTGATTCGACCCACTTCTTCATCGGAACCGACATCGGTATACACTATGCTGAACTGGCCAACAACATCCTCACCTCAGCCCTGCAACCAGTTGGATACCTTGAAGATACAAATCAACGAACTATACTATCACAAACCATCCCACAAGGTTTTTATCGGTACTTTCCAGCGGGGAATATTCTCCTATGACCTAAACAAGCACAAGGTCATGCATATACCATCCGGACTGATGGACATCAGCATCAACTGTATCCGTGCCTTCAATGACAATGAGATTCTCATCGCAACGGACGGAGCCGGTGTCTACAAGATGAATACCGATACCTATGCATCCGAACCGTATATCGTTGCCGACTACAATCGGTACAACTCAATGAACGGAAATACTATCAATGACATTTACATCGACAGCGAGCAGCGTATCTGGATGGCCAATTATCCCATCGGCATAACTGTACGCAACAACCGATATGCCGATTACCAATGGATAAAACACTCTATCGGCAATAAACAATCACTCATCAATGACCAGGTAAACGCCATCATCGAGGACCATGACGGAGATTTATGGTTTGCCACGAACAACGGAATCAGCCTCTATTACAGCAAGACGAAACAATGGCATTCTTTTCTCAGCACCTTCGACTTCGAAAGCCATAGCAAAAATCACACCTTCATCTCACTATGCGACGGTGGAGCCCGGCATCGATCTGGGGCCGGAGGGGTCATAGTTCCGGCATCTACCAGAATAACAAGAAGCAACTGTCCATAGACTTCTTTACCCCATCCTTATTCAGCAATCTGAATATCCGGCCAGACAAGTATATTCGTTCCATTATGAAAGATTCTTCAGGAAACATCTGGTCCGGAGGGTATTATAACTTAAAAGAAATAGATTATTCCAGAAAAAACATACGGCACTTACCCGGGCTTGAATGGTATCACCGCTATCATAGAGAAGGACTCCACACATATGTGGATAGGCACTGCCACCGGCTTGTACCTATTGGAAAAAGTGACCGGTAAGTATAGCTATATCCAGATGCCGGTAGAATCCTATTACATCTATTCTCTATACCAAGCTTCCGACGGAATGCTGTATATCGGTACCAACAATGCCGGTTTACTGGTATATGATACGACCAAAAACACATTCAGACATTATCATAGAGACAACTGCGCTTTGATTTCCAATAATATCTATACACTATTGTCCGATGGTAAAGGAAATATCTTCCTGAGTACAGAACACGGTCTGTCCACCTTCTATCCTGCCGAAGAGACATTCCATAACTGGACCAAAGAACAAGGACTGAAGTCTGACCATTTCAACGCAGCCTCAGGCACCTTGAGGAAAAACGGCAATTTCATTTTCGGCAGTACGGATGGAGCCATAGAGTTCGACAAGGACATGGTCCTGCCTCGCGACTATAAGTTCAAAATGGTATTCAATGACCTGCGGGTATTCTATCAGACCGTTTATCCCAAGGATGAAGGTTCTCCACTTATTCTGGATATTGACGAGACAAAAACCTTGCGTTTGAAGTACAACCAGAACATCTTCTCATTGCGGGTCTCAGACATCAACTATGACTATCCTTCCCTAATTCTGTACTCCTGGAAACTGGAAGGCTTCTATGAGGGTTGGAGCCGTCCGGGAGAGGAAAACGTCATCCGTTTTACCAACCTGAGTCCGGGCAACTATACCCTCCGCGTACGTGCCATCTCCAACGAAGACCGTCGTATTGTCCTGGAGGAACGCAGTATGGACATCATTATCGAGCAACCCCTCTGGCTCAGTTTCTGGGCGCTGATACTCTATGCAGTAATTATCATATCCATTGCAAGCATCACTCTGCGAATAATAGTCTTGAGAAAACAGCGGAAAGAATCCGATGAGAAAATACGCTTCTTCGTCAATACGGCGCATGATATACGTACTCCACTGACGCTCATCAAAGCACCCTTGGAAGAAATCACCGAACGCGAGCAACTGACTTCCAGCGGACAGAGCAACATCAATACAGCCCTGCGAAACGTAAATGCCTTGTTGCGCCTGACCACCAACCTTATTAATTTCGAGCGCGCAGACACCTATTCCGGAAGTCTATACGTATCCGAATACGAACTGAGCACATATATGGAAGAGACGATCGATGCTTTCCGTTCATACGCAAACATAAAACACATCAACCTGACCTACGAAAGCAGCTTCCGTTATCTGAACGTATGGTTAGATAAGGACAAGATGGATTCCATTTTGAAAAATATCATATCCAACGCACTGAAATATACACCGGACGGCGGCAATGTACATGTCTTTACTTCCGAGACAGAAGATACCTGGAGTATTGAGGTGAAAGATACCGGTATCGGAATTCCGGCTTCAGAACAGAAAAAGCTGTTCAAGATGCATTTCCGTGGCAGTAATGCTATCAATTCCAAAGTTACCGGCAGCGGCATCGGACTACTTCTGGTAGGGAAACTTGTACACTTACATAAAGGAAAGCTCAACTTCAGCAGCATGGAAGGGAAAGGCTCTTGCATCAAAATCACGTTCCCCAAAGGGAACAAGCATTTCCGCAAGGCAATCCAACGCCCTCAGCCCCAAAACGAACGTATTGTTTATTCGGCTTCCGGAGTGCCTATCAATGCCTCCGCCACATCGTCCCCTGCTTCCAGCGACATCTACGACAAGACGCAGCAACAGTCGCAAAACAACAGTAGCCACCAGAAAATTCTTATTGTAGAGGACAATGACGAACTAAGGGAATATCTGCGCAGAACATTGTCTGAACAGTACAACATACAAGTATGCTCCAATGGAAAAGAAGCACTGACCATTGTCAAGGAGTATATGCCCAACCTCGTCATTTCAGACATTATGATGCCGGAAATGAGAGGAGACGAATTGTGTCATATCCTGAAGAACGACATCGAGACATCACATATCCCCATCATCCTGCTCACAGCACTGAATACCGACAAGAATATCATCGAGGGACTGCAAAGCGGAGCGGATGAATATATTGTGAAACCCTTCAATATCGGTATATTGCGAGCAAACATTGCCAACCTGCTGACTAACCGGGCACTGTTGCGCCACAAATATACCAGCCTGGACCTGAACGACGAGAAGAACAATACGGATTGCATCAACTGACTCCAACGACTTGGACTGGAAATTCATTGCAACCGTCAAAAAGAGCGTCGAAGACAATATGGACAACCCAAGCTTCAACGTCGACGTGCTCTGCAACCTGCTGAATATGAGCAGGACCAGCTTCTACAATAAGATAAAGGCACTGACCGACCAAGCTCCGGCTGACTACATCCGGCTGATTCGACTGAAACATGCCGCCCAACTTCTGAAAGGACAAAAGCATACCATCACCGAGATTTCAGAACTGACCGGTTTCAGTGATGCGAAATATTTCCGTGAAGTATTCAAGAAACATTTCAATATGAGCCCAAGCCAGTATGCCAAGAGAGGGAAAGAAGGGAAAGATGATGAAGAAATAAAGTAAATTACAACATTTTGAATATGAATATATATCTTGAAGCATTCTCCATTTTCTTTAAGATAGGAGCCTTTACCATCGGCGGCGGTTATGCTATGGTACCGCTGATAGAAAACGAAATCGTAACCAAACGAAACTGGATAGCCAAAGAAGATTTCATTGACCTGCTTGCTATATCACAGTCCGCTCCGGGCATCCTTGCCGTCAATATATCCATTTTTATAGGGTACCGGCTACGGGGAATACGAGGGAGCATAATCACTGCATTGGGAACCATACTTCCTTCGTTTCTCATCATCCTCGCCATAGCGTTGTTCTTTCACAACTTCAAGGACAACACCATTGTGGAACGTATATTCAAAGGTATTCGCCCGGCAGTGGTTGCATTGATTGCAGCCCCTACATTCAGCATGGCTAAATCGGCCCGGATAAACCGATACAACATATGGATACCGGTGGTTTCAGCACTGCTCATCTGGCTGTTGGGCTTCTCTCCCATCTGGATTATCATTGCGGCAGGTGTAGGGGGATACGTCTTCGGACGTTGGAAACATCCGAAGAATTAAAAATGAAAGAATTAAAAAATGAAAGGTGCAACAACACTAATCATTAATCACTAACCATTAATCACTAACCATGATTTTCTTACAGTTATTCTATACATTCTTTAAAATCGGCCTTTTCGGCTTTGGCGGCGGATATGCCATGCTGTCCATGATACAAGGCGAAGTAGTCACCCGTTATGGCTGGCTTTCCCCTCAAGAGTTTACTGATATTGTGGCAATCAGCCAAATGACACCCGGTCCGATAGGTATCAATTCGGCAACCTATGTAGGTTTTACGGTTACTGGTAGTGTATGGGGATCTATTGTCGCCACTTTTGCCGTAGTGCTCCCCTCTTTCCTACTGATGCTGACCATCAGCAAATTCTTTCTGAAATACCAGAAACATCCTTCCGTGGAAGCGGTATTCAGTGGGCTCCGCCCGGCAGTGGTCGGTCTGCTAGCCTCAGCCGCGCTGGTATTGATGAATTCGGAAAACTTCAGTTCTCCCAAAGAAGACATATATTCCTTCGTCATCAGCTGCCTCATCTTCCTCGTGGCATTTATAGGCACAAAGAAATATAAACTGAACCCGATAGGAATGATTGTAGCTTGTGGAATAGCAGGATTGATACTTTATTAAGGATTAAGGATTAAACGTTAATGATTAATCCTAATCTTAATCCCTAATTTTTAAAGTTTAATCTTCTTTCCAACGGATTTCGATTCATTATGCAGACGGTCCAAGGCTGTCACCACATAGCGGTACTTTGTCTTTCCGTCTTCGTAAGGAAGTTTATAGAAATTATCGCGCGTGATGGCTACAATATGGGAAGGGTCATCTATATTCACTTTCTCTTTGTCATTAAAGCGATAGACCACATATTGGACGGCACGGTTCATTTCCTCTTTATACTTGGGAGCTGTCCAGAAAAGAATATATCCGTCTTCCGTCCACACCGGTTTCATCTTACGTACCTTTGCCGGGGCTTCGTTATCCATGAAATCGAAAACGGGAGGTAGCGCCGGATACTTATGATATTCGGCAATCAGGGCATCGCGATACTTGCCTGCATTCTCTACAACCGCACTGGCAGGCCACTGGCAACTGCCACCGATGGTCTGATAGGCCCGTTGCAAGGCCATTTTGCGAGGAAGCTGATTTATCGACGGGTTCTTGGGGTCGGCATTCTGCACGGTGTTCATCACGGACTGGCCGATAAACAAGGGGCGGTTTTCCGTATTCCTGGCCCACCACTTCACCAGTGTCTCATAGTCGGCAACCGGATGTCCTATATGCCAATAAATCTGCGGAATATTATAGTCTATCCAACCTTCACGGGCCCACAGCAACACGTCCGCATAAAGGTCATCGTAGTTTTGCAGGCCTTTGGTCTTACTGCCAAGCGGGTCACTGCTTTCATTCCGGTAAATGCCAAACGGAGAAACCCCGAACTTCACCCACGGCTTGATTTCACGAATTGTTTCATGCAGTTTCTTAATCAGCACATTCACGTTGCTCCGGCGCCAGTCTCCTTTATTGCTGAAACCTCCGCCAAAACGTGCAAAACTTGCATCGTCAGGGAAATCCTTTCCCTTAATGGGATAAGGATAAAAGTAATCGTCCATATGAATGGCATCCACATCATAGCGGGAAACGATGTCGCTCACCACCATGCAGATGTGCCGGCGGCTCTCAGGCAGTGCCGGGTCAAAATACAACTGGTCGCCATAAGTGACAAACCATTCCGGATGGATATTGTACACATGATTGGGAGCCAACTCACTCTTCAAGGTCGTCTTCGTGCGATACGGATTAATCCATGCATGAAACTCCATACCACGCTTATGGCATTCATCAATCATAAACTGCATAGGGTCCCAATAGGGTTCGGGCGCTTTACCCTGCACTCCGGTAAGGAAACGACTCCACGGTTCCAGTCTGGAAGCATACAGAGCATCCGCTTCGGGACGTACCTGGAAAATGATGGCATTGATTCCCGCCTTCTGCAAGGAATTCAACTGCCCGATCAGATTCTGCTTCAGCTTTTCGGTCGGCATTCCACGGAACTGTCCGTTTACTGACTGTATCCATGCTGCACGAAATTCACGTTTAGGATAGGCAGACCCGGTCTGCACTTGCGCAAATACTCCTCCCGCCATTAGCAGCAAGAAGAATACACATAAAAGGGATTTTACTCTCATTCTCTAATTACAGCTTTTTAATACTTAAAATAGTTTATAATTAAGGTTTGTCCTTCATCGGCCATTCCACAATAAAGCGGCATCCTCCGCAATAGGTGTCATCCAGATAAATCCGGCCTCCCACCAACTCCATTATCTCATTGGCTATGGCAAGCCCCAATCCGGACCCTTTGGTAAACGTGTCCACTTTATAAAAACGTTCGAAAATACGGTCCGATTCGTCCGGCCTGATGCCTATACCGGTATCCTCTATCACGAAGCGCAATACATGTCGGGACTTATCTTCCTCGCAGGAAACGCGTATATGACCTTCTTCCGTAAACTTCACCGCATTATCCAACAAAGACACCAGCACCATTTTCAGCCATTGCCGGGCTGCATAAAAGGCCGTAATACCGGAAGCAGGCACATATTCCAGTTCAACTCCCGGCTTCAGTTCCAGACGGAAGCCCTCAATACATTCCTTGCAACACGCATCCACTTCTATCTCCTCCTCCTCCCGCGGCATCTCCCACACTCGCGAATCCATATCCGCAATATTGAGTATGTTCTCCATCAGGCTCAACAGATATGTATTGTTGCCCTCCACTTGTTCAACATACTCGCGCTTCTCCACATCATCCAGCTTCTCTTGAGCCAGCAAGGTAGAAAAGCCGACGATGGAATTCAACGGAGTACGGATTTCATGGGTGATATGCTGTATAAAGGAACTTTTGACCTGGCTCATTTTTTGCCACCGCCCTGCGTGCAGCTTCCAACTTGCGGTTCATGGAGAGGTGCGGATATACAGATAAGTAATGAGCAGCAAAAGCAACAATACCAGTCCGCCAACGGCCAAGGCTATCATCAGTCGTTCCTTGTTCAATCTGGCACTCAGCTCCAGCTTCTCCATCTTCAACCGGTCCACCTCAAACTGTGCCGTATATTTGCTTAGCTTGTCATCCATTCTGCCGTACGCACGGAGTCACTCATCGGCGGCATATCTGGCATAACTGCGGCAAGCCGCACGATAATCGCCCAACTGTTCCTGCAGTTCTCCTTTCATATAATGGTTATAAGGATAGCAAAGCCCCAGTGAATGCTGATAATCCATGAGTGAATCCACGTAAGCAATGTTACCTTTCAAATCACCGAGGATACGGCAACACATTATCTTATAGCCAAACCATGCTTCGGGCGTCGAACTCTCCGGATGTTGACGGTAGAAACGGTCAGTCTCCTCAATATAAGGCTCAGCAGCCTTTCTACCTTCATTGGCCAATAAGCCTATAACCCTGAATTCACAGAAACGCAGGTGCAGGGAAGGGTCTATGTCGACTTGTTTACGGTTCAGTTCATCCTCCAGTTGCGACAATTTACTCAGATACTCGCCGGCTTCTGCATACTCACTGCGTGAAAGATAAGTCTGGATAATATTAAGCAACACCACGTATGCGTCACGATAGTAGCTGCCTTCCTCGAAAAGTTTCAGTGCATTGTTGTAATTCTCTATACACAGTTTCACATTGTTTCCAAAGACCCGATGGTTATACCCGATGCACATTTCGCCACAAGCCAATCCGTATTTGTCCCGGGCTTGCTCGGCATCCTGGTGGAGCCTGACGGTTTCAGCCATCGCCTCCTCTTGCATACCTTTCTCCGTCATGCGCTGAATGTACTGCCGCCACGCCATATACCGGTCTCGTGTCCGTTGGTATTTCCGGCACCAGTCCATATATTCATAGGTTGCGGCTTTCAGGTGGTCAATGTCCCCCAACTGATAATAATGAGAAATCAGGTTGTTGTGGGCATCGCTAATCTGTACCGTATCGTTCAGTTCGCGGGCAAGTTTCATCCACCGGGCATTGACGGAAGGCAGCCGGTCTTGTCCCAACACTTTCCGCGCACTATCTGCCAGAGCTTTCATCTCTCCATAAGGGTCTTCGGCATGCAGGATTGAGGGGTATAAACCTAATACCAGCACAACAAGAAGCCATTTTATATTACGCTTTACCATGTTCGGACATTAAAAGGAGTCGGATGCGAATTTAGTGCTTTTATTTAATGTAAATTAGCAGTCATCCTAAAGTATAACAAATCTTAACCTTGCCTGTCTGATACGATTTTTTCCAGCAGGTTCGTTTTATTCTACCCCGGTTTGCATTATCTTTGCAAATCCTAAATCACATAAGTGACTTTTATATGGCAGAAAATACATCGATTATCATAAAGGGAGCTCGTGTCAATAACCTCAAGAACATTGACGTAGAGATTCCCCGTAACAAACTCGTAGTCATCACCGGACTGTCCGGTTCCGGAAAATCCTCACTTGCTTTCGATACATTATATGCCGAGGGGCAGCGCCGCTACGTGGAGAGCTTGAGCAGTTACGCCCGCCAATTCCTGGGACGCATGAGCAAGCCCGAATGCGATTTCATCAAAGGCATCCCGCCTGCCATTGCCATCGAGCAGAAAGTTAGCAGCCGCAATCCGCGGTCCACCGTGGGCACCTCCACCGAAATATACGAATACCTGCGGCTGCTCTATGCCCGTGTGGGGAAAACCTTCAGCCCGGTCAGCGGACAGGAAGTGAAGAAGCATTCGGCGGAAGACATCGTGAAGTGCATGCTGGAATATCCGGAAGGAACCAGATATACCGTGCTCGCCCCGATATTGCTGCGCGAAGACCGCACGCTGCAACAACAACTGGAGATAGACATGAAGCAAGGTTTCACCCGTCTGGAAGTGAACGGTGAGATGATGCGCATCGACGAATACAAGCCGAAAGAGGGAGACACCGTTTTCCTGCTGATTGACCGTATGACAGCCTCTTCCGAAAAGGACTCCGTGAGCCGCCTCACCGACTCGGCAGAGACAGCCATGTACGAAGGAGACGGCGCCTGCCTGCTGCGGTTCTACCAGTCCGACGGAAGCACCTGCCTCTACCGGTTCAGCACCAAGTTCGAGGCGGACGGCATCATCTTCGAGGAGCCGAACGACCAGATGTTCTCCTTCAACTCTCCCATCGGCGCATGTCCCGTATGCGAGGGATTCGGGAAAGTCATCGGCATCGACGAGCATCTCGTGATACCCGACCGCTCCTTGTCCGTCTATGATGGAGCCGTTGTATGCTGGCGGGGCGAAAAGATGGGCGAATGGAGGGATATGGTGATACACGGAGCCGAGAAAGCCGGCTTCCCCATCTTCACTCCCTATTATGAACTGACCGACGAGCAACGCCGGATGCTGTGGGAAGGGACACCCTACTTTGAGGGCATCAACGCCTTCTTCAAGATGGTGCAGGAAAATCAGTACAAGATACAATACCGTGTGATGCTGGCACGCTACCGCGGAAAGACGCTCTGCCCCAAATGCCACGGTACCCGCCTGAAGCCCGAAGCAAACTACGTACGCGTGGGAGGACGCAACATCTCCGAACTGGTAGATTTGCCCATCACTGAGTTGAAGCTCTTCTTCGACAACCTGCAGCTAGACCCACATGACGCCGACATAGCCCGCCGCATCCTGACAGAAATCAACAGCCGCATCCAATTCCTATTGGATGTCGGTTTGGGATACCTCACGCTGAACCGCCTCAGCAACTCGCTCTCCGGCGGTGAAAGCCAGCGAATCAACCTCGCCACCTCGCTGGGAAGTAGTCTGGTGGGCAGCCTGTATATTCTTGACGAACCGAGCATCGGCCTGCATAGCCGCGATACGGACAAACTGATACACGTGCTCCGCCAGCTGCAACAGTTGGGCAATACGGTAGTGGTAGTGGAACACGATGAAGAGATTATCCGTGCTGCCGACTATATCATCGACATCGGTCCCCGGGCAGGCCGCCTGGGAGGGAAGGTCGTCTACCAAGGAGATATGAAAGACCTTCAGAAAGACAGTGACAGCTATACCGTGCGCTATCTGCTGGGCGAAGAAACCATCCCCCTGCCGGAACACCGCCGCCCGTGGAACAACTACATAGAAATAAAAGGCGCACGCGAAAACAACCTGAAGGGTGTAGAGGCACGGTTCCCGCTGAATGTAATGACCGTAGTCACCGGTGTCAGCGGTTCGGGCAAGAGTACGCTGGTACGCGACATCTTCTACCGCGCCCTGAAACGAGAGCTGGATGAATGCAACGAACGTCCAGGCGAGTTCACTTCCATTGGAGGAGACTTGCAGAACCTGCGCAATGTAGAGTTTGTTGACCAGAATCCTATCGGGAAGTCATCGAGAAGTAACCCCGTGACCTACATCAAGGCCTACGATGAAATCCGTAAACTATGGGCGGACCAACCGCTTGCCAAGCAGATGGGATACAGTGCCGGATACTTCAGCTTCAACAGCGAAGGCGGCCGTTGCGAGGAATGCAAGGGTGAAGGCACCATCACGGTGGAGATGCAATTCATGGCAGACCTTGTACTGGAATGCGAATCCTGCCACGGCAAACGCTTCAAGGCGGACACGCTGGAAGTGAAGTTCCACGACATGAATATCTACGACGTATTGGAGATGACCGTAAACCAAGCCATCGAATTCTTTACGCAACACGGACAGAAAAAGATTGTGAAGAAGCTGCAACCCTTGCAGGATGTAGGTTTGGGATATATCAAACTGGGGCAAGCCTCCTCCACCCTCTCCGGTGGAGAGAACCAGCGCGTGAAACTCGCCTTCTACCTCAGCCAGGAGAAAGCAGACCCGACCATGTTCATCTTCGATGAACCGACCACCGGACTACACTTCCATGACATCAAGAAACTGCTCGAAGCCTTCGATGCCCTAATACGCCGCGGGCACAGCATTGTCATCATCGAACATAATCTGGATGTGGTGAAGTGTGCGGACCATGTGATAGACCTGGGGCCCGAAGGAGGGGACAAAGGAGGAAACATCGTAGCTACCGGTACACCGGAGGAAGTGGCGAAGTGTGCGGCAAGTTATACGGGACAATTCTTGCAAGAGAAATTACACCCCTCGCTTCCTTAAATAGAACACAGAGGCACGGAGACACAGAGATATTAAATTCAAGGAAAAGAATAAAACTCTATGCCTCCGTGTCTTTGTGCTTAATCTTACCGGGTGCTACTACTCCAATTTAAAAGTAACCGGAAAAGTAAATTCCACCTTCACGGCTTTACCCTGCTGCATCCCCGGTTTCCATTGTGGCATCAATTCTACAATCCGTAATGCTTCCTCATCCAGGGCAGGATACCTGCTGCGCATAATAACGGGGTCCGTCACACGACCATTCTCGTCAATCACCACGCTGACAGCAACTCTTCCTTGAATGCCATTCTTACGGACTTCTTCCGGATAACGGATATTCTTTTGAATAAAATCCATTAAGGCTTTCATACCTCCCGGAAACTCGGGCATCACTTCCACTACTTTATAGACCGGTTCTTCCATTGGCTCTTCCGTTATCAATTGTGGGCTCCCGCCCTTCCCTGCATCCGAAATATAAGGGGGGAAGAGATGTCTTTTCCGCCGTTCTCCATTCTTCCTCATTGTCCGTCAATCTGAACTCAGCCATCATCAAGACAGGTTTCCTCCTGATGGTTATCTCATAAAAGTAACGGTAGCGTCCCGGCTTGTTGGGATGCACATCCGGATAAAGAGAGGCTTTCATAACCCTTTCCTCCCCATCCCGCAGCACATAGGCGATGTCCCAAAAGGCAGCGTTTATCGGCAATTCCCGCCAGGTACCTTTTTCGTCTTCGAACGTCAGGTAGTAATGCTCGCCGCAGGTCAAATCTCCGCCACTGTGATTGCTGAGGATGAATGTCGCATGAGGCGCTTTCGTTGAAAAGACTGGATATTCGGGACGGATATGGATGCCACGAATATGATTCCTGCCTACTCTCTCGTTGATGACGGGGACTTCTACACCATGAAAACAGAAAACGGGGGAGTCCATTATCTCCTCCCGGAACTCTTTCCGTTTTTCAGGAGTATTCACAATCAAATCTATATCTATGCAATGCATCCCCACCCCATATCCGGTCACATTCCTCCGGATGTGTGTGTAGGTTGTGTTTTCCAACCGCTTTCTCAGTTTCGTCGTGAATGGCAAGCAATTGTTTTTGCAAGCAGTCACCGTCATCCACGAGCCCTATCTTAAGGCGTATCGCTCACTGATTTTTCCTGCAATCCGTCGGTCTAACCCTACCGTATCTACAGAATCTTCAGGCATTTTCTACGCGTTCCGTCTTATTCATCTTGCAGGATGAAAGGCAACAAAGCAATAGAGAAACAAACTCTGTTCATAGCATTTTGTATTTCAAGTCCATAGCATCAATATACTCATTTTCGCAATCATAATCAAAAATAGAACCCTAATCTCATAAGACTATATTAGGAATACATGTAATAACGGTATGAGAATAGAAAAGATTACGGCTAAAAGGACACTGCATCGCCACTGCAAAGTCACTGCATTCCTTTTGCAGTGCTGCTGCACGCCCATTGCAGTACGACTGCAACCGTATTGCAGAGCTACTGCAAGCCTCATGCAGTGACACTGCAAAAAGGCGTGCAGAACTTTGCAGTAGGAAAGAACTGATAACTAAGATAATAGCGCCAATGAAAGAAGTATGCAGTACAATTGAAATGGAAACGAAATGGGCGTGACAGATAAGTGTAACGATTCTTATCTATCACGCCTATCTATCACGCGGTAAGGTATTTGTAATCAATAGAATATACCCCTCCGCGTGATAGCATGACAGATGTTTTGCAAAAACAAACTCTGTGGTAGTAGCAAAATGAGATTAGAAATAGAATCCGAAACCTACTTTCAGACCAAATTTAGAACGGTCGTCGTTAATGTTCCAATAAGCAGCAGGCTCAATGGTTACCGTACGCGTCAGGAAGAACGCATAACCGGCTTCCAGACCGAAAGAGAACTTGGTATCATCCAAATCATGTCCCCAATCCCAACGGTCCACATTGACATCGGCACCCAGATACACGCCAATCTTGTCGAAATAATAACGTCCGCCTACACCCAGCGTATAGACATCGAGGTCAGATCCTCCGGTATTCCAAGCAGCCCCGGCATGCACCAGCAAGGCGATGTTGTCGAGCAGGAAAGCACCTCCCTTGGCTTCAAGGCCAAAACTTGTCTTGTCGGTTCCCGTGTCATGAGAAAATTCCAAACCGGTGATGGACGGGTTCAAAATCCACTTACCTTTTTCAAACTGTGCCTGAGCTGCCACTGTGACAACAAGCAAGCAAACGAATAATGCCAGTTTTTTCATCTTGTTCTGTTTTTTGAGTAAATAATCAATGTTGTTTATTGTCTTCTTCGAATCGCTTGCGTTGCAGCGTCCTCCTTCTTGCGAAGCACCAGCCACAGCACAAATACAATGAGGTACGAAGCAGCTACGGTGACATACTTCTCAGTATCGCTGATTTCCGTATTGCGGGGAAGGAAATAAGCGGCAGTAGCAGAAACGTAAATAAGCAGGGCCAACGTGAGCCCGGTAGATTTCTTGATTTTCTTCATTACCAAAGTTTTTTAGTCGTCTTAAAATACCAAATATTAAACCAAATAGCAGCCAGCACAACAGCTATCAAGGCTACGCCCAGCGCATAATTCGGACCGAGCCCGAAACCTTCGGGAGCAATGCAGATGTAAGTGGTACACACAGCCGTCATGAATAATGCCGGGAAATAGGTGACGTAATAATAACGTCCTTTCTTCTCGCGTACCAGATAGACCGTAATGGCCCACAACGTAAAGACGGACAGAGTCTGATTGGCCCAGGCAAAATAACGCCAAATCATATCAAATCCATCCTTGTCCCGCAGGCTGTAAAGCAACAAGCTAATGGCTACCAGGAACATCGGGATGCATATATATAAACGGCGACGCATGGATTTTTGTTCCATTCCCAAGAAATCCGCCACAATGAGGCGCGCTGAACGGAAAGCCGTGTCGCCACTGGTAATAGGCGCGGCAATAACACCCAGAATGGCCAATACGCCACCTACGGCACCCAGCCAGTCTTTTGTAATGGCGTCTACAATGATAGAGGCATTCGTCTCCCCCATCCCGTTCTCGTGGAAGAAATAAGTGGCGGCGGCAGCCCATATCAGAGCTACAATGCCTTCGGTTATCATTGCCCCATAGAAAACGGGGCGTCCGTGGCGCTCGCTTGTCATGCAACGTGCCATCAGCGGACTCTGCGTGGCATGGAAGCCACTGATGGCACCGCAGGCAATGCTGACGAACATGATGGGGAAGATGGGCAATGCAACCGCATCGGGATGCGTGTTCTGCAATCCGTCCCATATCTCCGGCAATGCAGGATGGTTGACGTAAAGCATTACCAGAATACCGACCGCCATGAACAGCAGGGCAACGGCGAACAGCGGGTATATCTTACCGATAATCTTATCTACCGGCAGCAAAGTGGCAAAGATATAATAAGCGAAAACAACAATAATCCAGAAGGTGGTATCCAAGCTGTCGGGGGTCAGCTTGGCAAGCAGTCCGGCCGGTCCTGCCACAAAGACAGCTCCCACCAATATCATCAGGATGACGGTAAAGCCGCGCATCACCTGCTTGGTGGTCAGCCCCAGATAGCGTCCGATGATTTCCGGCAGGCTTTCCCCGTCATGCCGCAAGGAGAGCATACCGGCAAGATAGTCGTGCACTGCACCGGCAAAGATACATGCCAAGTACATCCAACAGATAGGATGCCGTACCGAACTTGGCTCCCCATGATGGCACCGAAGATAGGTCCCAACCCGGCAATATTGAGAAAACTGTATCATAAAGATTTTCCAAGTAGGCAGTGGAATGTAATCCACACCATCGGCTTTGGTAAGGGCGGGTGTTTTGCGGTCATCGGGACCAAAGACGCGTTCTATGAAGCGTCCGTAGATAAAAATAGCCGGCTATCAACGCCAGCAGGCAAAGCGTAAATGTAATCATGGCGTGTTAATATCTTTAATGTATGCAAATGTAACAGTTTCCAAGTAAACAGCACAAAATAATCGGGTGTTTTGCTTATCTTCGCCGTAGAAATATGACAAGAAATAAAGAAGAAAAAG
>ENA-OQCU01000583-OQCU01000583.1-human-gut-metagenome-genome-assembly--contig:-NODE-583-length-15889-cov-6.411242_pt1 | contig 15889 bp, 15 predicted proteins | sample MGYA00242504_ERZ504590 | MGnify/ENA primary metagenome ERZ504590 (study PRJEB26092, sample SAMD00036318) | human gut metagenome | host: Homo sapiens | study: EMG produced TPA metagenomics assembly of... | reverse complement strand
GTATGAAGGCAATGATAGGATTGGTGGTGGCATTGGGGCTGATCATTACCATTGAACGTATTATCCATTCTACTTATACGCTGACTGCGGATGGAAAGCTGGTGGTGTATTATGGTCGTTTTTATAAAGGGAAGACCATTCCCTTGACTGACATTACGGATGTGGAGCTGAAACGAAGTTCCGGATTCGGTGGAATTATGCCTTCGAAATATGTATTGATACATTATGAGAAGAAAAATTTATTGTCATTGGTTCCTGTAAAGCCGGAAGAATTTATCAATGCGTTGGTGAAGCGGCTGGAGCATAGGATAGAGGAGGAATAAATTATGGAGCAAGTATTTAAAACAAAAAGAGCTCGTAGGTGGTGGATTATTATAGTCAGTCTGGTTGTTCTGATTATTTTTCTGAATGTGTATTTGGAGCAAAGTTGGGCTTTTTTCGGCGCTTGGGGGGAATTATTATTTCTGCATTAATGTTTTATTCGCAATCGAAAACCATTTATATTGTAAAAGACAATGGTGTTCTGGAAATTAAACCGGGATGGGGGAACAGAATATGTGTAGACGGAATCCGTAAAGTGTCTTATAATCCGAATGCAATAGGAATGCAAAAGGTGAAAATAGAGCACGCCCAAGGTTTTGTAATGATTAACCCTGATAAGCCTTTGGAATTTGTAGAAGCATTGAGAGAAATAGATCCAAATCTGTCTGTTGAAGGTTTTGAACAGATAAAAACTAATTAACCCAAAATAAATACCATGAAATATCAAATTGCAATCATCGGTGGAGGTCCCGCAGGGTATACTGCTGCCGAAGCTGCCGGAAAGGCAGGACTGAGTGTTGTATTGTTCGAAAAAAGAAGTCTGGGCGGTGTCTGCCTGAATGAGGGATGTATTCCTACCAAGACCTTGCTTTATTCGGCTAAAGTATATGATTATGCAAAACATGCTTCAAAGTATGCCGTGAATGTGCCTGAAGCTTCTTTTGATTTAGGAAAGATTGTGGCGCGTAAATCAAAGGTGGTTCGTAAGCTGGTATTGGGAATCAAGGCAAAACTGACTGCGCATCAGGTACATATAGTGACGGGAGAAGCCACGATTGTAGATAAGAATACCATCCAATGCGGTGGGGAAACCTACGAATGTGAGAATTTGCTGCTGTGTACCGGCAGTGAAACATTTATTCCTCCTATTCCGGGAGTGGAAAACGTGGATTACTGGACGCACCGTGATGCACTGGATAATAAAGAAGTACCTGCTTCATTGACTATTGTCGGCGGTGGAGTGATCGGTATGGAATTTGCTTCTTTCTTCACCAGTTTGGGAGTGCAGGTGACTGTGGTCGAAATGTTGGATGAAATCCTGGGTGGCATGGATAAAGAGCTGTCGGCCATGCTCCGGGCTGAATATGCCAAAAAAGGAATCAAGTTCCTGCTCAGTACGAAAGTAGTAGGGGTATCCAAAGGGGAGACCGGTATTACTGTGTCATACGAAAATGCAGATGGAACAGGAACTGTTACAGCTGATAAGTTATTGATGAGTGTAGGCCGTCGTCCGGTGACAAAAGGTTTCGGACTGGAAAATCTGAATTTGGAGTGGACGGAGCGAAGATGCATCAAAGTAGATGAACATTTGCAATCTTCCGTCCCCGGTGTCTATGTATGCGGTGATTTGAACGGAGTCTCTTTGTTGGCACATACCGCCGTGCGTGAAGCGGAAGTGGCTGTCCATCATATTACAGGTAAGGAAGATGTGATGAGCTATCGTGCCATACCGGGTGTGGTCTATACAAATCCTGAGATTGCCGGGGTAGGTATGAGCGAGGAAGCTTTGCAGGCCGCAGGTATTCCTTATCGAGCCGTTAAGTTGCCGATGGCTTACTCCGGGCGTTTTGTAGCCGAGAATGAAGGAGTGAACGGTGTCTGCAAAGTTTTGACAGCCGAAGACGGTACTGTATTGGGAGCGCATATGTTGGGTAATCCTGCTTCCGAGCTGATTGTATTGGCAGGTATGGCTATTGAGGATGGTAAAACCATAGAGGATTGGAAACGATATGTATTCCCTCATCCTACTGTGGGTGAGATATTCAGGGAACTATAATGAAACGAGTTTTATTTTTCTTTTTACTGATTTTATCTATTCACTTCATAAACGCCCAGCCGCTATCTCAGCGGCTGGACGCTTTACTGCATGAGGAAGTTCTGAAAACATCCGAAGTGGGTATTGCCGTATTCGATCTGACCACCGGGAAATCCGTTTACCGTTATCAGGACGATAAACTATACCGGCCTGCTTCTGTTGAGAAGATAATCACTTCGGTTACCGCCTTGGCGCAACTGGGAGCGGATTATACCATGGATACCGGTCTTCGTTATCGTGGAAAAATAGAAAATGACACGTTGAAAGGCAGTCTGTATCTGATAGGCGGTTTTGATCCGGAATTTATGGACGAGGATCTGGACCGTCTGGTAGATGCGTTGGCAAGTCAAGGCATCCGTTATGTGACAGATACCCTTGCGGCGGATGTTTCCATGACGGACTCGGTTTATTGGGGTTCCGGCTGGTGTTGGGACGATACTCCTTACTCCTTCCAGCCCTATCTTTCCCCTCTCATGCTGAATAGGGGCTGCGTGGATGTATCGGTCTCTCCTGCTCAGAAGGACTCGTTGCCCCAAGTTGTTTGTACGCCGGCTTCCGATTATTATCAAGTTCATAATCACGGGGTGAGCCGTAATCCGCAAGCCGGGAAGCTGAAAATCACCCGCAACTGGCTCAGCAATGGCAATATCATTACCGTTTCCGGAAATGTTTCTTATCCCTATACTGAGAAATTGAATGTATATACTTCCAAAGACTTCTTTTTCCATACTTTTGTCAGCCGTTTGCGCAGCAAAGGAATTGAAGCGCGAACCTGCACGTATGCCGATTGTCCTGTAACGGCCGACAGTATAGTTACGCTTTATACCGTCCGAAGACCACTCAAGGAAGTGTTGGAAAGAGCTTTGAAGAAAAGTGATAACTTGTGCGCCGAATCGATGTTTTATCATTTGGCTGCCAAGCGTTCCCTGCATAAACGGGTGACGGGAGAAGATGGAACCGATGCCATTCACGCCTTTATGAAAACAGCTTTAGGGTTTAACCCGGAGAACTATAAGATAGCGGACGGCAGCGGTGTTTCCGTTTATAATTATATCTCTCCACGTTTACTGTTGGAGTATTTGAAATATGCCTACTATCATCGGGAAATTTTTCTTCCTTTCTATGAGTCCCTGCCCATAGCCGGAGTGGACGGTACTTTACAAAACCGGATGAAGCAGACCAAGGCCCGTGGAAATGTGCATGCAAAAACAGGTTCTGTAACCGGAGTCAGCTCGCTGGCAGGCTATGTAAAAGCTGCTGACGGACATCAACTGGCCTTTGTTATCATCAATCAGAATGTACTGAAATTAAGCCGGGCGCGTGCGTTCCAAGATAAGTTTTGTGATATTTTATCTCGTTGAATTTGAGTTTTTGAATGTTCTGAAACGTATTAAGTAGCAGATTTTGCATATAATAGGACAAAATTTATACCTATTCTGAACGATTTTTGCAGCATCGGAACAAGATTGTTTCGTAACTTTGCCCAAGTCGAAATAATTCGGAATACTATAAAAACATAAAATAGCTGCTTATGAAGACAAATTATGAAATCCGTTATGCCGCGCATCCCGAAGATGCCAAAGGCTATGACACCCAAAGGATACGACGGGATTTCTTAATGGAAAAAGTATTTTCGGACAATGAGGTGAACATGGTTTATTCCATGTATGACCGCATGATTGTAGGAGGAGCCAGACCCGTAGGGGAGGTATTGAAGCTGGAGGCTATCGATCCGTTGAAAGCGCCTTATTTCCTTACCCGCCGTGAAATGGGGATCTTCAATGTGGGCGGTCCCGGTGTGGTCAAAGCCGGAGATGCCGTGTTCGAACTGGATTATAAAGAAGCGCTTTATCTGGGTTCGGGAGACCGGGAAGTGACTTTTGAAAGTAAAGATGTCAAGAACCCTGCCCAATTCTATTTTAACTCTGTTACCGCTCATCGTAACTATCCCGATAAAAAAGTGACCAAGGCAGATGCCATCGTTGCTGAAATGGGTTCATTGGAAGGGTCCAACCATCGTTGCATCAACAAGATGCTGGTCAGTCAGGTATTGCCTACCTGCCAGTTGCAGATGGGAATGACCGAACTGAAACCGGGAAGTGTGTGGAACACCATGCCGGCGCACGTGCACAGCCGCCGTATGGAAGCCTACTTCTATTTCGAAGTGCCCGATGAACACGCTGTTTGCCATTTTATGGGAGAAGTGGATGAAACCCGTCATATATGGATGAAAGGCGATCAGGCAGTCTTGTCTCCCGAATGGTCTATCCATAGTGCGGCGGCAACACACAACTATACCTTTATCTGGGGTATGGGTGGAGAGAATCTGGATTACGGTGATCAGGACTTCTCATTGATTACAGACTTGAAATAAATCATATAACTTCATTAATTTAATAATATAAGTATCATGAATCAGTATTTGAATTTTTCTTTGGAAGGTAAAGTAGCTCTTGTAACAGGCGCTTCTTATGGTATCGGTTTTGCTATTGCATCTGCTTTTGCAGAACAGGGCGCAACCATCTGTTTCAACGACATCAATCAGGAATTGGTGGATAAAGGTCTGGCTTCTTACGCTGAAAAAGGAATCAAGGCACACGGATATGTATGCGATGTTACTGACGAACCTGCCGTACAGGCTATGGTTGCCACTATTGCAAAAGAAGTAGGTACCATCGATATTCTTGTAAACAATGCCGGTATTATCCGTCGCGTTCCGATGCACGAGATGGAAGCTGCCGATTTCCGCCGTGTTATTGATATTGACTTGAATGCTCCGTTCATTGTTTCTAAAGCGGTTTTGCCTGCGATGATGGAAAAAGGACACGGAAAAATCATCAATATCTGCTCTATGATGTCTGAGTTGGGTCGTGAAACCGTTTCTGCATACGCTGCCGCTAAAGGTGGTTTGAAGATGTTGACCCGTAACATCTGTTCTGAATACGGAGAATACAACATTCAGTGTAATGGTATCGGTCCGGGCTATATCGCTACTCCGCAAACAGCTCCGTTACGTGAAATCCAGCCCGATGGAAGCCGTCATCCGTTTGATACATTCATCTGTGCCAAGACTCCGGCCGGCCGTTGGTTGGATCCGCAGGAATTGACCGGTCCTGCCGTATTCCTTGCATCCGAAGCATCTAATGCCGTCAATGGCCATATTCTCTATGTAGATGGCGGTATTCTGGCCTACATTGGTAAGCAGCCTAAATAATTAGTAGATATAAATAGAAAGAATCTGCTTGTGTCTTTGTTGATACTTGCAGATTCTTTGTATTTTTGTCTTTCAGTTCGACAAACAATAAATAGTATGAAAAAAATCTTTTTAGCAGTCGCAACGGCGTTAGCTATGTTTTCCTGTTCGCAAAAGGAGCCGGTGACTGTCACTATAACCAATCCGCTTTCCATTGACAGAAATGGGGAAATGGTGGAAATCTCTATGGCTGAAATAACAGGCAAACTACAATTACCCGATACGGCACAGGTTATCGTATTGGACGAGAACGGGCTTGAAGTACCTTATCAGATAACATACGATGATATGCTTATCTTTCCTGCTTCGGTGAAAGGGGATGCCTCGGCTGTTTATACAATTGCAGAAGGAACTCCGCAGCCGGTGGATGTGGTTGCTTGCGGGCGTCAATATCCCGAACGTCTGGATGATGTGGCATGGGAGAATGACCGTGCCGCTTATCGTGCATACGGTCCTGCTTTGCAGGAGAAGGGCGAGCGTGCCTTTGGTTATGATATCTGGACTAAAAGTGTGTCCGAGCCGGTAGTGGAGGATCGTTATGACGGTGACTTGAACCGGGGTATTTCTTATCATGTAGATCATGGAAACGGAATGGACTGCTATGCAGTGGGCCCGACTCTGGGTGGAGGAACAGCTGCTTTATTCCCCGATAGTACCATTGTTTATCCCTATTGTTACAAGGATTGTGAAATTTTGGATAACGGTCCGCTCCGATTCACAGCTAAGTTGGTCTATAATCCGTTGGTTGTAAAAGGGGATTCAAGTGTGATAGAAACGCGTATCATTTCTTTGGACAAGGGGTCGCAGTTGAACAAGACTGTGGTTTCTTTTGACAATTTGCAGGAAATCACTCCGGTGGTGACCGGCATTGTATTGCACAAACAGAATCCTATGGGATATAGTTTTGATGCAGACGCAGGCTATATAGCTTATGCAGACTCTACGGAGAATGCTGCCAATAACAATGGAGTGATTTACATAGGAGCCGTATTCCCGGCTACCGTCAAAGGAGCGTTTGCCCAAGTGTTCTCCGAAAAGGAACGGAAGGAACGTGGGGATGCTTTGGGCCATGTGTTGGCGGTTAATGATTATGAACCGGGAGCCGAGTATATTTATTATTGGGGATCAGGCTGGAGCAAATATGGTTTCGAAGCCGATACCGATTGGAATAAATATTTGGAAGAATATGCCCGGAAGATACGTAATCCATTGGCAGTTGCCATAAAATAATACATATACAAGAGGGTATGCGTATACGCCACGAAAAAAACAAGGTATTTGGCTTTATCAGTCAAATACCTTGAATTCATAGCCTTGTTCCAACAGCCATTCTATGGCCCGGGGCAAGGCGTATTTCATGTTTTTCTCTGCCTTGATGGAGTCATGGAAAGTAATGATGGAGCCATTCCTCACATAATGTTTTACCTTCCTCAGTACCTGTCTTCCATTCAGCTTGTTGCTATAGTCACGGGTAACCAAGTCCCACATTACGATCTGGTATTTATGCCGCAGCACCATGTACTGCATCCAGCGCATGTGGCCATGTGGCGGACGGAACAGGTTGGTATGGATCAGCTCGTTTGCTTTGTCCGTATTGGCCAGATAGTTCTTGCTTCGGTATTCGAATCCCCGGATATGGTTAAAAGTATGATTTCCCAAACGATGTCCCCGTTCTACAATCATCTGGAATTCCTTGGGATGCTTGCGCACATTGTCGCCCACCAAAAAGAAGGTAGCCTTGATATTGTACTTGTCTAATAAATCGAGTACCCACGGTGTGATTTCGGGAATCGGCCCGTCATCGAAAGTCAGATAGACCGCTTTTTCATTCTTGTCCATTCGCCAGAAGGCGCGTGGATAAAGCCAGCGGAGTATCAGCGGGGGTTGTTCTATAAACATGAATGTGTGTGCTTTTGTTGGTTATACAAATATAAAGGTGTGGATTCTGCGGTGAATCCACACCTTTTATTTACTTTCTGCCTGCTCCGCCGCCTACACGTTTGTTGAACACCTCATAGAGGTCTTCAAACTTCTTGGCATAGTGGCTTGCCATATCTGATTTTTTCTGTTGTTCACCTTCACCTTGTACACCGCCGGCAGCATTTGCGCGGGCAAGGCTCTTGTTGATCTCATCCAGGATATAGAAATTGCGCAGACAGTCCTCGTATGAACCTTGCAGGCGTTGGTCATCCAGACTCAGGTACCAGGTGATGTATTCCACCGATTTGTTTGCCAGATCATTCAGAATGGCTTCTCCCTTTTCTTTTTCACCTAACGCTAGATAATCGTCGGCCATTTCTTTTGAACTGCTCATGATGTAATCGTGGGGCACGGTGGTGCTTGGGATTACTTCCGAACAGTAGTCAAGGGCTTTCAACGCCTTGTCTTTCTTGCCTTCTTTTATCAACTGGGTAGCCAGCTGTATAAACATACGGCGGTGGGTCTGGCACATACGCATCACAGTCTCGTCGATATAGATATCCGGGTTGTTGATTCCTCCGAACTTGAACTTGTTCATCAGGTTATCGTACATTTTCTCGCTGTCGATGCGTGCGTTCAGCCGGGTGGTGTTGAACGGGGTGATGCGGTAGGCAAGACCTTCCTGCATGAAGTTGTTGCCCAAATTCAGATGATTGTCGCTACCCACCGTAATAGCCATGTACAACGGACGTTCCCAATTGGTATTTGCCAGCATCTCAAGCATCATCAGCTCGCTTTTGTACAGCATACGTTTGCCTTTCAGGGAGATACTCATGTAATCGGGGATTTCACCATGCAGGGAGTCGGGAATCATCATGCCCGAGCGTTTCACTGCCTCCTTGTCCAGCTTGATGACGATGCTGTCCGTCGGTATCAGCTGTAAACCTTCTTTGGGTGAGCGTACCCAGTATTTCAGAATATTTTTCAATTCATACGGGTTGTCTCCGAATTCCTTGGCGGCTTCTTCCGGGTTCTGCTTGTAGAAGTTATTGATGCTTTCCATCACTTCCGGACGTACAGCCACTCCTTCATTATGCCCCTGTACATATTCCAGACGGCTCCATTCGATAGGCACTGCCGGGGAGTCGTATGCCTGACGCTTCATTTGGTCGATGTACCAGTCCGTTTGCAGGTAACTCAGGTTACATACACGTACATCGGTACGGAAACCTTCCGTTTCCTGGTTGTACCACAAGGGGAAAGTATCGTTGTCACCATTGGTAAAGATAATCGGGTTACCTTCTTCCTGTACGGTGCTCAGGTAGTTTTGTCCGAAGTCGCGTGCCACATAACGGTTGCTGCGGTCGTGGTCGTCCCACGTCTGGCTCACCATTTGGATGGGTACGAACAGACAAACTACAGTTGCAATGACGGAAGCCGGTTTCTCACCCAGTTTGCCTTGCAGCCATTGGGCAATACCCGCCACACCCATGCCTATCCAGATGGCAAATGCATAGAACGAACCTGCGTATGCATAGTCACGTTCGCGGGGCTGCATCGGGGTCTGGTTCAAATAAAGCACGATGGCCAGACCGGTCATGAAGAACAGGAAGAATACGATCCAGAATTGCTGGATACCTATCGGTTCTTCTATCTCTTCCCCATTCGGAGTCGTGATACGTTTTGTCTTGTAAGCCTGCCAGAACAGACCGATAAGTCCCAGAATCAACGGCAGGCAATAGAATACATTGTGCCCTTTGTTGTTTTTCAGGTCGGAGGGGAGCAGGCTTTGGTCGCCCACCAGGAACTTGTCCACAAACGGTATTCCGGTAATCCAGTTGCCATGTTCTATTTCACCCTGTCCCTGTATGTCATTCTGGCGTCCGGCAAAGTTCCACATGAAATATCTCCAGTACATGTAGTTCAACTGGTAGATAAAGAAGAACTTGATGTTATCCCATTGGGTCGGGACTTTCACCATCACCATCTGTCCGCACTGGTCGTAAGGAACCTGCACGCCTTTGATGCCGCCCAGCCAGTCTTCGTAGGCCTGTGCGTGTGCATCGCTGTACATGCGCGGGAAGAGCATATTTTGTGCATACTTGTAATCGGTCTTATGACGCACTACTTCGTAGCTGTCCTTTTCATCGGGAGTCGCTTTCTCCTTCCGTTGATACACGGGAGCGCCTTCCGTCACATCATATACACATCCTCCGTCCACTTCTTTCAGTGCCGGTTTGGAGGCGTATGTCTGTCCGTAGAACAAAGGACGGGTTCCATATTGCTCGCGGCCCAGGTATTCTCCTAAAGTGAAGATGTCTTCCGGAGAGTTCTGGTCCATCGGAGTATTGGCGGTAGAGCGGATCACAATCAAGGCGTATGAGGAGTATCCTACCATAATCATCATGATGCACAGCAAAGAGGTGTTTAAAGTACGTGCGCTAATCTGATATTTCTTGTTCAAATCAGCAAACAGATAAACGCCCAAGATTCCTAGTATGATAATACCTATCAAGGCGCTGCTCCATCCGTAGCCATAGAAGGGGATGCCCAGCATGGCGATAGTTACCATGAAGGAGATATTCATGCGTTTGCGGCTCTTTTCCGTATAGCTTTCGTAAACACCCCAGATAATGGATGCGGCGAGTAGAATGATGTAGACTATCAGACCGCTGTTGAAAGGCATACCGAAACTGTTGACGAACAGCAGTTCGAACCATCCTCCCACTTTTACTACGCCCGGCACGATACCGTACAGCACTGCTGCAACCAACACCATGGAGCCTGTAAGTGCCAACAGACTGCCTTTGAGGTTGGCATCGGGATTCTTTTTATAATAGTACACCAGTACAATGGCCGGAATACACAATAAGTTCAGCAAGTGCACACCGATGGAAAGTCCGGTCAGGTAAGCAATCAGAACCAGCCAGCGGTCGCTGTGAGGCTCGTTGGCAACGGATTCCCATTTTAGAATCAACCAGAATACGACTGCGGTGAAGAGGCTGGAGTAAGCGTATACCTCGCCTTCTACGGCACTGAACCAGAAGGTGTCGCTCCATGTATAAGCCAAGGCTCCCACCAGTCCTGACCCCATAATGGTAATGAGTTTGCCCAAGGTCATCTCCTTGTCATCGGGGCATATCAGTTTTTTCACCAGATGGGTTATACTCCAGAAAAGGAACAGGATACAAGCCGCACTCATCAGGGCGCTCATGGTATTGACCATTCTGGCTACTTGACTGGGGTCGCTTGTAAATTGGCTGAATAAGTTGGCGGTAAGCATAAAGAAGGGTGCACCGGGCGGGTGGCCTACCTCTAATTTATAGCCGGTGGTGATGAACTCCGGACAATCCCAGAAACTGGCTGTCGGTTCTATAGTCATACAGTAAGTAAAAGCTGCGATGACAAAAAGCTAACCAACCTACCAGGTTGTTGACTAATTTGTACTGTTTCATGAATATATTATTGTTTCGTTAACGTTCAATGGGCGCAAAGATACGAAAGAAAGTTGGAATAGGGAGGCAATGGTCTGTTATTTAGTGTTATCCTTAGGGAATGCGGCAGAAAATGTTTCTTTCAGTCCTTAACGGAATTTCTATGTTTTATTGCTGGTTTGTATACTGTGTTCTGAAATTTCAGTTTGTACAGATGAAGGAAACCTTTGGATTCCTAACCTTTTTCTACTCTATGGTTAAGCTTGATTGATGGTTAGGTTAAGGTCTTTTATACGGTAAACCAGTATAGACCGCTACAGTGGACTGTACAGTCTGCTATGGTAGTCCGTACGGTCTGTTGCAGTGGACTGTACGGAGCACTGCCGGCGACTGTAGAAGTCTGCCGTAAGAAAATGCTTAATGATAAGGTGGATAGGGCTTAACCTGCCGCATGAAAAGGCTTAGGTCACGATAATCGGATTTATTCGTCGTGATGATGGCATTTCAAGATGCGGTGAGGGAAGTTTCCATGTCCTAACAGTTCGATGGGGCATCCGAAATGCTCTTCCAGCCATTCGGTGGGTACTTCCGTATCGGGATGATAATCCAGCGTTTCGTTGACGCACGCTATGGTTTTTACATTTTGCAGCACAGTGCCTATATCATGGCTTACCAGGATGATGGCCCGTTCCTTGTTGATTTCTTCCAGCAGGGAGTAGAGTTTGGCCTCAAACCGTTTGTCAATGTAGGTATTGGGTTCGTCCAGAATGACAACCTCAGGGTTTGAAACCAAGGCGCGTCCCAAGAGCGCGCGTTGCAGTTGTCCTCCACTCAGTTCGCCGATGGCACGGCTTTCCAAACCTTCCAGTCCCATGCGGGCAATAATCCGGCTCACCAGTTCGTGCTGTTCGGGGGTGTAGCGGTGGAACAGGGATTTCTGTTTGTTGAGCCCCGATAATACCACCTCATATACGGAGATGGGGAATTTCTTGTCAATACTGTTGTATTGTGGTAAGTATCCCATGGCTATTTCGGGTACTTCTTTTTCGTTCTTATAGAAACGGACACTGCCCGAAGCGGGCTTCAGTAACCCTAGTATGATCTTGATCAGTGTGGTTTTTCCGCCACCATTGGGGCCGATTACACCAAGGAAGTCACGTTCATATACCGTGAGATTGACGTGACTCAGTACTGTCTTCTCATCGTAAGAAGCGGAAATATCTGTAAGTTGTATAATGGGATTCGTCATAAGGCTCTGTTATTTGGCAAGTGCATTTGCTACATTGATCATCTCTTCCCGCCATTCATAACTTAGCGGATTAATGGGAACAACGGTGACTCCCAGTTCATCTGCTATCAGCCGGGCATTGCGGGTATCGAATTCCTGTTGGACAAAAATAACCCGGGCATTGTCCCGGCGGCAGGTTTCTATCAGTTCTTTCAGATGGGCGGGTGAGGGCTCCTTTCCTCCTTCTTCTATGCTGATTTGCTTTAATCCGTAGTCCCTAGCAAAATAACTGAGTGCCGGATGATAGATAAGGAAAGTGGTATCGGCATTCTGTAGCCGGTCACGAACGTCCGTATCTGTCTGTGCGATAATTTGTTGCAGACTGTCCAGCCGATGCTTGAAATAAGGTTCGTTTGCACTGTCCAGTTCACTCAGGGCGGAGTAGATATTACGGGCGATTACTGAGGCATTGCGTGCGGAGTTCCATATATGAGGCTCTATACCCCCTTCGTGATGATGGTCACCGTGGTTGTGTCCTGTTTCGTGTATGACGTCTATTCCTTTTGAGGTATCGAATACTTTCAGATGAGGGGCATTCGTGGTCAGTTTATCCATCCAGGCTTGTTCGAAACCGATATAGCCGATGCGCAGGTAGGCGGTGCTTTTATCCAGATTGACCAGTTGTTGGGGGGTAGGGTCGTAGGTTTCGGGGCTGCTTCCTTTCGGAACCATGCTGACTATCTTGAATTTATCGCCTGCAATGGTTTCTGTGAAATAGCGCAAGGGTTCCAGGGTGACAGTCAGGGTCGGTTTTGTGGAAGTGGACTGTTTACTGTCACAGGCGGTAAACAGGCACACTATCAGTACCATGCAGCACGAACAAAGGATACTTTTGCCGGGATGCAATGGGAAAAATATGTGATGTCTGGTTCTCATGAATGTTATCTTTTCTGTTTAACAACAACAAATATACGCAAATTGCTCATTAATCGGGTACAAATACTCCCCAAATTGCTCAATTGATAAGCAATTTCAGTCTGGTTAGAGCTTTTCATACGGCTATTCTGTGGCTGTATGAGAAGCCTTGGTTTCAGGTAAGAGATTCTATATGGCATTCTATGTACTCTTTATCGTTCTCTATAAATATGCGCTTTATATTGGGTGGGAAGTGTCTTGTCGTTTGTCAATCTTTTTAAGATGCCATATAAGGCTCTTGTATTCGTGAAGAATAAGATTTGTAAAAAAATTCCTTTCAATCTTTGTTCATGTATTTATCTTACTATATGTTAAGAGCAGGAATAGGAACTGGTTGTGGATGATTGAAAATCAATGTGTTATTGTATGTATGGAAGATGAAAAAAGTATAAATCTCTTAGTAAGAGATCGACATTTCACGTGCAAAAATAAGGAAGTTTTGATAACTAGTACACTTTTCGCGGAAAAAATATGGAATATTGTGAAAAAAAGTATTTCTTCTGGTTCTACCGGCTCTGATTTAATCTTGTATCTGTATAGTTAATATTTTGATTTAAAGCCTGTTATCGTCTGTTTGTAGATCTCTTACTAAGAGATCTGCATAAAAGGCCAATAAGAACGAATAACGAGTTTAGATGGAATACCTGTTTCTGAGACGTAAAAAGACGAGCAGCACTTCTGTAAGGCAGAAGACATTGCTCTATCGTGCCGCCGGTCGCGAATGGACGGCGCGGTTCTCGTCACTGTCGGATGTCCGTCCGGCAGACAGCCTTATATATAAAGGTATATTGTATCAGTTGGAGATACGCCGGGCGTTCCTCGATTCCTCTCTTTCGTTAAAGAAACTGAGTATGATGCTCGAAACAAACCAGACTTACCTGAGCAATGCGGTGAACCGCTACTTCGGTTGTCATCTGAAGGAGTTGCTTAACCGCTACCGGGTGGAATACGCTAAGGAGCTGCTTCGCAACGGCGGTTGTCCGCTGGGCGAGGTTCCGTCACGGAGCGGTTTCGGTTCGAAGAGTCCTTTCTATCTGGCTTTCGTCCGTCAGACGGGTATGACTCCGAAACGGTATGCGGCGCGCGAGAGGAACCTGGTGAACTTGGAAATAGAGAATGAAGTCCTTTTATAACAGTATATGTATAACCAATTTTTAGTTTTTTAAATTTATAAATTTAAATCTTTATTTATGAACAAAAAGTTTTTAAGTGCAGTTCTGTTCGGAGCCTTGATGGTTTCGTCAACAGGAACATTTGTGTCTTGTAAAGACTATGATGAGGACATTGACCGCATCGACAAGGAACTGGTCGATATCAAGTCGGCTCTTTCAGCTTTACAGGCAAAAGTTGATGCTGGTAAGTATGTTACCAACGTAGTGAAGAACGGTGACGGTATCACTGTAACCTGGAGTGACAATTCTACAAGTACCATTGAAACTATCAAAGGTGACAAGGGTGAAGACGGTAAGAATGGTACAGTTGTGACCATCATTGACGGTTACTGGGCATTTGACGGTGTGAAATCTGAATATCCTGCAAAAGGAGATAAGGGTGACAAGGGTGACCAGGGCGAACCGGGTGATGCTGCCGCTGCCGGACATGATGCAAAGATTAGCGAAAACGGTTACTGGATGGTATGGGATACCGAAAAGGCTGCATACGTTGAAACAGAATATATTGCCGGTGGTGCGGTAGCTGCACAAGTAAAAGGTGGCTGGAACATTACTGTAAAGGATGAAAATGGTGATGAACAGACTATTTTTATTCCGAGCAGTGCTACTATGGGTTATATGGATGTCTTGAATGGTGCTAATCCGATGCATGCACTTTATGGAATCAATGAGAAGGATGTTGAGTACGGACCAGCCAAAAAAACTTTGAAGAAAGGTTTGTACACCACTCTTGATCGCGACTTGGAAGTTGTGGTTAATCCTCAGGGAACAGATGCTTCTGCTTATTCATTCAACTTGATGAACTCTGCCAATGTGGATACAGAATTGCCGTTTAAGGATGCTGTTCCGTTTAAGGGTGTATTGACTAGAGCCACTTCTGAAAATGCAGTATGGGTATTGCCTCATGACTTTGTCCGTTATGAAAATATTGATGATGCCAGAACGAAGAACTATCTGTTGTTCAAGGCTAATGACGGTGCAAAACACGCTTTGTCTCTGACTGCTACTTTGAATGAAACAATAATTAAAACTCCGTATGATTTGAGTGCTCAGTTGAAGAAGATTGGCGAAGTTAATGTAGGTTTGCGCAACTTGGAAAATTGTGCAGTTAATGTAGATTATACTCCTATTGTTTCTTATATTTCTCCGTCTGTAGATGCAGCTGCTGTATATGACTACTGGATTACTTTGGAACAATCTGCCAAGAACTTGAAGAACGCACAGTTGTATGGTGTGGAAATAGATAAAGAAGGTCATAGCTTCAAGTTCACAAGAGAAACAGGAGTAAATAACTACATTGAGTTTGTTTACAACTACATTTTGATGGACGGTACTATCGTACAAGGCGATAAAGATGCGCCTCACTTCTTTGCTTATCAGCGTGAAGAAATGGCAAATGCTCATGAAATTACTTTGGAACGTCTGTATACTCCGATGGATGCTAAGTTAATTGTTGAAAACGACAAGGATCCTAATTATAATCCTGAACTGAGACCTACTACTGGTTCTTGGTCTGCTAATGAGAAGCAAGTATTTGCTCTTAATACTAAGGCTTATTCATTGGATAAATAATCAATGAAATGAGTGCTATAGAAAAGGCTGTATGGAAGAGTGCCGTTGAAGCTGGACGCATTGATTTCGAATTGATTGGTGGTGAAGGCGAAAACAATGAATATTGGGATAACTGGACAAAGGGTATAATGTTCGTTATGCTATTGTGGACAACACCATAACATTCCAGTTCGTTGTATCTGAAGGATATCCGTATAA
>ENA-OQCU01000582-OQCU01000582.1-human-gut-metagenome-genome-assembly--contig:-NODE-582-length-15891-cov-4.418739_pt1 | contig 15891 bp, 10 predicted proteins | sample MGYA00242504_ERZ504590 | MGnify/ENA primary metagenome ERZ504590 (study PRJEB26092, sample SAMD00036318) | human gut metagenome | host: Homo sapiens | study: EMG produced TPA metagenomics assembly of... | reverse complement strand
CCGACCACCAAAAGAACTTTGCTCCGCAGGGAAAAGGACTTTGCAACGAAGGAAGAAAAGAAGGAGAACGCAACAATGACCACACGCTACCAAATGAAAGAAATGCCCGACTTGCAAGGCACGGGCGAACCAATCACCTACCCAAGATGGTGATGACCGGACAGACCGGCACGCGCGAACTGGCGGAATACATCGCCATGACCTCGGGATTCTCTAAAGGCGTAACCGAAGGAATTATCTGCGAGCTGGGCGAAGCCCTGGCCCACGAAATGGGAATGGGACGCTCGGTGAAGATAGAAGGATTGGGCGTATTCACCCCCGCACTGTCCATCTACCCCGACAAGGAACGCGAACAGCCCCAAGAAAGCACCACGAAGCGAAACGCGCGGAGCATCTACGTAAGTGGCGTGAACTTCCGCACGGACAAGGCCTTGATTAGAGAAACCAACCATTGGTGCGAACTGGAACGTGCCTCCTGGAAACCCGCACGTTCGTCGAAGAAATACACCCCCGAACAACGTCTGGCTCTGGCGCATCAGTATCTGGACAAGCACGCCTTCCTTACTGTCAGCATCTACCGGCAACTGACCGGACTCGTCCGCTCCACCGCCACCGTGGAACTGCGCAAATGGGCACATACTCCCGGCAGCGGAATCGATACAAGCGGCATCGGAAGCCATAAGGTATACGTGAAAAGGAAAGAAAGCGTCATCCCTTGAGGTTTCGATAATTATAGGTATCTTTGCCGGTCTTAATGGCTTTTATACAATGAAGAAACTAAAAAATACATAATATGGCAAAAGAAAAAATCATCCTTACGGGCGACCGCCCCACAGGACGCCTGCACATAGGACACTATGTAGGCTCATTGAGAAGAAGAGTGGAACTGCAAAACTCCGGCTTGTACGACAAGATTTTCATCTTCATCGCCGACGCACAAGCGCTGACGGACAATATGGAGAATCCGGAAAAGGTGCGCCAGAACGTCATCGAGGTGGCACTGGACTACCTGGCTTGCGGACTGGACCCGACGAAGAGTACCATCTTCATCCAATCCCAGATACCGGAACTCTGCGAACTGACCTTCTACTATATGGACCTGGTGACCGTGAGCCGCCTGCAACGCAACCCGACGGTAAAGACCGAAATCCAGATGCGTAATTTCGAGACAAGCATCCCCGTAGGTTTCTTCACCTACCCCATCAGCCAGGCAGCGGACATTACCGCCTTCCGCGCCACTACCGTGCCCGTGGGCGAAGACCAGGAGCCGATGATTGAACAAGCTCGTGAAATCGTACGCCGTTTCAACTATATATATGGTGAAACCCTCGTGGAACCGGAAATCCTGTTGCCCGACAATGCAGCCTGCCTGCGCCTGCCGGGAACGGACGGCAAAGCCAAGATGAGCAAGAGCCTCGGCAACTGTATCTATCTTTCGGACTCTGCCGACGAGGTGCAGAAGAAGGTGAAGAGCATGTATACCGACCCCGACCACCTGCGTGTGCAAGACCCCGGAAAATTGGAAGGCAACACCGTATTCACTTACCTGGATGCCTTTTGCCGTCCGGAACACTTCGGCCTTTATCTGCCCGAATATCCGAATCTGGACGAACTGAAAGCCCACTACCAACGTGGCGGTCTGGGCGACATGAAAGTGAAGAAGTTCCTCAACGAAATTATGCAGGAGACACTGGAGCCTATCCGCAACCGCCGCAAGGAGTTTGAAAAAGACATCCCCGCCATCTACGACATGCTGAAGAAAGGTTGCGGAACTGCCAGGGAAACCGCTGCCGCAACCTTGGACGATGTACGCAAGGCTATGAAGATAAACTACTTTGATGATGCGGAACTGATTGCAGAGCAAGTAAAGAAATTCGGCGGAGAATAAGGGATAGGAGATACGAGTTACAGAAGTTACGAGTTACAAGGAGCTACCTGTTACAAGTTACTGGTTACAAAAAATGAGAGGTTGTGTCAAAACGTTGGCACAACCTCTTTTATATTTTAAGTTCTGCTATATTTTCTTTTGGCTATGCTGCTTTTTCCTCATGCATTTGGCAGCAAGTTGCTATATTCCAATTATATCGGGTTATAAATAGTCCCATAAACAAATATTTGGCAACTGTAATGAGCCCCTTTCCTTCTTTTATCAGTTTAGCACACATTTTTTTGATATTAAAGGCTATAGCAAAGAAAGCAAAGTCCATTGTAACCTTGTCTTCTCCCACATGCCGGAATCTTCTGTATGCCATGTTGTATTTCATTTGTCCAAACACAGCTTCTGGTTCTATACACCTCCTGCCTCTATGCTTGATACCTTCTTCTGAGAGCAACCTTTCCCGTGCCTGCCGTTTGTATTGATTTAATCGGTGGTTGACTTCTATAATACGGTTCCCCCGAGCTTTAAAACAACTGCCACGCAAAGGGCAACCTTCGCATCTTTTTGCTTTATACCGGGCACTTTCGGTGATGTATCCGCTCGCTGTCTTGTCACGTTTGGTTCCTATACGGTTCATGTGCTGTCCCATAGGACAAACGTAATAATCCTCTTGGGCATTGTAATGGAGACTTTCGGCATGGAACGGGTTGGGAGTATAACGGGGACGCTGTTCTTTATGGAAGTAATTGTACTTGATGAAGGCTTCTATCCCATTCTCCTGCATGAACCGGTAATTTTCTTCCGAACCGTAACCGGAGTCTGCCACGCAGATATTCGGTAAACGGTTATAGCGGTACTGGAAAGAGTGGAAAAAAGGTATGAGGGTCAGTGTATCGGTAGGGTTGGGAAACAGACGGAAGTCTGTGATAAATTGGTTTTCAGTACCTATTTGCAGATTATATCCGGGTTTGGTCTGCCCGTTCTTCATGGCATCTTCTTTCATGCGCATGAATGTGGCACCAGGATCGGTCTTGGAATAGGAGTTACGTTCTCCAAGGGTATCAAGGTGATTGTCATATTCTATCAGCTTGTCACGATACCCTTCAAGTTCCCTGACCTGCTTCTTCTTTTTGCGCAGGGCTTTCTTTTCTTCCTTATCCTTTGTTGCAGGCTGGCGTTCCAGGGCTTCTTTAAGTTCATCCACTATGTCAGAGAGCCTGCAGGAAGTAAACTCCACGGATGTGTCTTTTATAGAGTTCTCCTGTGCAATGGTTTCATCCACCTGCTCCAAGAGAATACGGATTTTATCCATTAGTCTCGTACGGTTCCGTTCGACTGTCTTGCGCCAGACAAAAGTATATTTGTTGGCTTTGGATTCAATCTTGGTGCCGTCAATATACTCCACATCAAGGCTGATGAAACCTTTATCGGCAAGGACAAAAATCAACTGGGTAAATACATTATTTATTTCCTCCTTTACACGGTTACGAAAACGGTTGATCGTGATAAAATCCGGATGCTCATTACCGGCAAGCCAAATATAATGAATGTCACGAAGGAGGTGCTTCTCTATTTTACGGCAAGAATAGATATTATTCATGTAGGCGTAGATTATCACCTTAAGCATCATTTTAGGATGATAAGGACAACGGCCCGTTTCCTTATAAAGCTTCTTGAAACTCTCAAGATTGAGGTTGTCAATAACAGCATTCACGATGCGGACCGGGTCGTTCGCAGCTATGTTTTCATCAATTCTTTGTGGAAAAAGAACGGTTTGGTTGGGAATGTAAGGACGAAAATGTAACTTTGCCATAACGAAAAACTTTATGCCTAAAGATACGAAAACTTTGGGTAATAACAAAGCCCGGGCTTGAGAAAGTCTGGGCTTTGCGCATAAAAAAAGGCTGTGTCAGCATTTTGACACAACCTCTTCTCATTTCTATAACTCGTAACTCCTTGTAGCTTGTAGCTCGTAGCTTTCTAATTGGCAGATTTCACCAATACCACACGGTTCAGAATCGGCTGTCCGAACTTATCGACACCACCACCGGCATCCACCTTCAGGCGGTCAGCAGGAATTCCGTATTGTTTTACCAATACATCGACCACGGCTTGTGCACGCTTCAAACTCAACTCTTTGTTGAATGCCGGCGTACCGGTTGCAGAGTCTGCATATCCGTTTACAGTGTAAGTGGCGTTCGGGAACTGTTTCATCTGGTCTGCCAGATAAGACAAGTTCATTGCTTCACGTGGAGAGACTTCGGCAGAACCGATATTGAAGAATACGGTACGCGGTGCTATATCCGGATCGGGAACAATCACTTCGGTTTCCGTAACTTCGGCCACCGGCTGGTTCTGTGCAGCCACCAATGCATTCTGCAGCTGCTGGTTGGCAGCTCCCATCTCTGCAAGCTGTGCCTGCATGGCAGCCAGCTCTACCTGAGAAATCAACTGAGGCATCGGGCGACGGAATCCACGGGCGGGGAAACGGTATGTCAACCCTACCGTTGCACTCAGCACGCCATCATATCCATGATCGCCGCCAACTTCGCCATCGAACTTATCTTCAACACCCATTGCGCTCAGCTCCAGGTTAATATCTATCGCATTCGAAATACGGAAGCGATTGATGATACCCGCGTTTACAGACAGAGCTTCGCGGTGAGGCTTTGTGTAGTTGTGAGTGAAGCCAGCACCTACATAAGGAATGATTTCATACACACGGTGCTGGTTGTATCCTCCAAACAGCGCATTCAGATTGAACATCACATCTCCGTGCAGATTCATATAGTCGAAACGCTGTTTGTAGTAGCCGTCATCCATCTGAGTGCCTTTCACGTAGTCAGCACCTGCATCATACGTATATCCTCTTGCCTGAAGGCCGCTATATTGCAGACGTACTCCCAGTCCCGGGGTGAACCATTTGCCGATGGCAAAATTCAGCGTCGGACTGATACGCTTGCCAAAACTTCCTGCCTTATCATTATCTCCAAAAGTTGCTTCGGCACCACCGCCTATAGAGAAAAACCAATTACTCCAGAACGGGTTAGTGATTACCTGATATTTATCCTGAACCTGGATAACACCAAATTCTTCCACAACTTCAGTCTTTTGCTGCGCCATGGCAACAGAAGACACACCGGCCAAAGCCAGTAACATTAGAATCTTTTTCATATACCTTAAAATAGTTAAGTGGTTAATTAAACTCTTTATCATTCAAACTGTCTAATTAACGCCAACAGAACTAAAAGGTTCTGAATTATTTGTACATTTTTTTGACCTTGATGCAAAAGAAATGCACTCTCCCTTATTTGGAGAAAAGCTTTTCTATGTCGTCTTCTTTAATGGTCGCCAGCACCGTCTTTCCGTCTGGAGTATTATTCGGGGATGGACATGCAAACAGATTGTCCACGAGATTGGACATTTCCTCGTTGCTCAGCACTTGTCCGTAGACGATGGCCGCAGCACGCGCCAAGGTCGATGCAAGAATTGTCTGCACCTCTTCCTTAACGTCATTTCCTTTTTCCATAGCAGTATGTACCATATTCCGGACCAATTCTACCGGGTTCAACCCCTCTATGCCCGAAGGTATGCCGTTGATGGCATAGCTGCCGCCACCCAGCGGGCTCAAATCGAAGCCTACTGCCGACAAATCTTCCAATATACTTTCCAGTACGGCAGCTTCCGAAGCCGGCAACTGGATAATCTCCGGAAACAATACCCCCTGCGATACGCCTTGTTTCTGTCGAATCTGGCTCATATAGCGGTCGAACAATACCCGGACATGTGCCCGGTGCTGGTCTATCAGCATCAGACCCGATTTAACGGAAGTCAGAATAAAACGCCCCTTGAACTGGAAGTGTTGCGCTCCTTTCTCTACCGTTGCCTCATTGCCATAGAAAGAGGCGCTTGCCCCGGAAGGAACCGTTTCCTGGAAATAAGGAACCTTCTCCTCCTCTCTTGGAGCCGTACCGGTAACCGTATCCTCTACAAAAGGCTCTTCCTCCATCGGCTCGTTCATCCTGCTGGCTTTTTCCAAACCGGAATAAAGCCCCTCCCACTCCACTTTGGGGCGCGAATAATTGCCACCGCCTCCATAGGAAGAAGCGGAAGACGTCTTGAAGGGATTGAAATCCGTGTTATAGTGTACCTTCGGAGGCTCTATCGGACGAGCCTGCTCGAATGCAGGAATATCCGGCATGTCCTCGGTATCAAAATCAATAGTAGGTATAGCGCTAAACTTGCCCAAGGATTCCTTGACCGCAGCCGATAGAATCTGCCAGATAGCCTGCTCATTCTCGAACTTAATCTCCGTCTTCGTCGGATGGATGTTCACATCGATATTGGCAGGGTCTACCTCGAAATAAATAAAGTAGGAGATTTGTTCACCGGCAGGAATCAGCTGTTCATAAGCATCCATCACCGCTTTGTGGAAATAGGGGTGACGCATATAGCGCCCGTTCACAAAAAAGTATTGGTGCGCTCCTTTCTTGCGCGACGTTTCCGGCTTGGCTACAAAACCGGAAATCTTTATCATGGTCGTATTGACGTCGACGGACAGCAACTGCTGATTCAGCTTCTTTCCGAAGACTGCCATGATGCGTTGCCGCAAAGGCATTACCGGAAGATTGAACAATTCCGTATCATTACTATACAGATAGAAGGCTACCTCAGGATGCACCAACGCTATACGCTCGAATTCCGTAAGGATGTTGCTCAACTCCGTAGAGTTCGCTTTCAGGAATTTGCGCCGGGCAGGAATATTGAAGAATAGGTTCTTGATGGAAAAATTGCTTCCCTTAGGGCAGGAAACGGCTTCCTGGCTCTCGACTTTAGAGCCGGCAATCAGCAGCCGCGTCCCCAGCTCCTCGCTGACCGGACGTGTTTTCAACTCCACTTCAGCTACCGCTGCTATAGAAGCCAACGCCTCTCCACGGAAGCCCATGGTGCGTAGGGCAAACAAATCGGCAGCCTCGCGTATCTTTGAAGTCGCATGACGTTCAAAAGAAAGGCGCGCATCCGTTTCGGACATACCCTTCCCGTCATCAATCACCTGAATGCAGGTCTTGCCCGCATCGGTAATCAGCACATGTATTTCCCCTGCTTCGGCATCAATTGCATTTTCCACCAATTCTTTCACAACAGATGCCGGACGCTGAATCACCTCTCCGGCAGCAATCTGATTGGCAACCGAATCGGGCAGCAAATGAATGATATCGCTCATGATAATGTTTAATGATTAGGGATTAATGATTAATCATTATTAAATGATTCCGTTACTGATGGCATACCACAGATAAATCAGCACAGCTATGACAACAAGGATTATGCCCAAATGCATCGGCTTACGTCCGCTCTCCTTGCGCCGCTTCAAGTGAGTTGTTCCTTCTATGAATTTGCCCCGTATATCCTCGGGCGAGAATTCCTTTTCCGGCAGCATACCCAGGTCACGCTTGGCGTTTTCTTCCATCTTCGCCAACTTCTCTTTCCGCTCATCCACATAGATATAGCTATGATTGAAGCCACGAGGCTTCCGCATTGCAAACATTCCCATGACGCTACTTATTATTTCGTTTAATATGCATATTCCTTGGCGAAGTTACAGGTTTCCGGTCACTTTTCTTCAATACTTCACCTGCTTTTTTAGCCCTCCACTCGAAGATGTCCTCCTTGTTGAGCGGACGGATGTAGTCGAACCAGACAAAAGAAGGCAGCTTGCTCTTATCTGGTGGAATCTGGTCCAGAGGATAGGCTGTACCGGTAGTCTTTCCAACAAAGACTCCGCGCTCCATCCTTCTCTCCTTCAAGTACATTTTCAAAAGTCCGCCTTCCGAATAGTTCATCATAATCAGCGAACTGTCCTTCTCCTCTACCGGATAATACACCACCAGTACATTGCCGTTCACCTCCACCAGACGCATGTCTCCATCTATAAAGAAAGCTTTCATCTCCTTACCGGAAACTTGGTTATAGTGAATACTGTCCTTTTTCTCTACCGTCAGGGCCTGATTGATGATATGTGCCCAGTCGATGGTACTATCGTTCATGTAAATTTTAATTTCCTCGCCCAACAACTGTTGTTCCCCGTGCCACAAGATAGGGTCGGTGTACATCGTCATGCAAGAGTCCTTGGAATTATACACCAACGAATCGCATACGGCCTGCACATCCGTGCGATAAGCACGCACCTTATGATAGGCACGCATCTCCCGGTACATGGAATCGGTATTCATATGGTAGGTAATCAGCCGCAAAGTATCACCGTGCATAAACAGACTGTCGCCCTGCGAATAGTCGATAGCTACGGCACGTTTGGTGGCAACGGCGCTTCCGGTCAGTTCGTTGCAGAAACAGTAGTCGCCAGTCAACATGTTCCGGTTGACCGTATCATTCATCTGTACATTGTCAAAAGCCTCACCGTATCCCAAGATGCGGTCGTAGAAAAGGCTGTCACCGGTCAATTTCTTGCCGTCGTTGGTCAGTACGGAACGGTCGAGCAGTTCTGCCTGCTCAGTAGTCGTATTGTACACGCCACGTTCGGAATAAATATGATTTTGATCACTCACAATGTCGGAGGGACCTAGAATGGTAGCAATCTTGGTAGCTGTACTATACTTCAAGGTATCCGAAGTCAAGACAAACTTCGGGTTGACCAGCTTCACGTCGTGGTTGAAGACAGCCAACTTGGTGGCAGGGCTATATTCTCCCCACTCGGAAGTCAGCACATTATCCTCGTCGGTCAGCGTACCGCCTTCGAAGTAATAACCCAAATCGTACAGACGGTCGTAATTCAAGCTGTCGGTAGTCAACACGGTATTACGGTTTATCATACGCACATTCTCACGCAACATAGCCAACTGTGACATTCCGTCATAATACAGATAATCCCCATAGATGAACAAGGTATCCCCCTGCTCCATACGTACGTTACCAAATGCCTCGACCGAATTTATCTTTTCGAATATCAACGCACTGTCACAGAACATGTACATACTGTCATGCTTCATCCTCACAGAACCGATAAGTACCTGCACATCAGGACGCAGATGTTTGTCTGCCTGTGCCTCATCGGCATACAACAAATCCACACGCGTCTTCTTCTTTTCCGGTGTCTCCGTCCTTTTCTGTTCAATCGAGTCCACTTTCTTCTTCTCCGGTGCAGAAGGACTTTTCTTCTTGTTCTGGGCACTCAGCAGACAGATGCCAAACAAGCATAGAATACCTACCAGGAGGTATCTATGCTTGTTCAGGAAATGATTTTTTGTATTCTTCTTTTGCATACAAATCTATGTAAATTCTTCCGGATTATTCTTTAATCCAGCCCGGATACTTGAACGTACAGTTATTCTTCCAATTATCCTTGATACGGACATATGTGTGCTTCTGCTTCTCACGAATCCACTTGTCCAGCACTTCGTCGCGGCGTTTCTCCAACACAATCTCTTTCAAGTTCTGATAGTCATCGGCAATGGTAGCCTTGTGTCCCGTCGTACGGCTCTTCAGTTTCACAATCACACACTCTTCTTTTCCGGTCTTTTGCGGAATCATGGTGAAGGCTTCGGAGATTTCGCCCACTTTCATCTTATCCACCACCTTGGCTATTTCAGGGGGAAGTTCCTGCATCTCAAAACGGGAAGTGTTCGTATTGGGATTCGGCAACAAACCATGATTGTTACGCGTATCCTTATCCTGCGAAAGCACTGAGGCAGCCTCTTCAAAAGAGAACTTGTTATTGCGGATATCATCGGCAATAGAATCCAAACGGGCACAACCGGCAGCCAGAGCTTCTTCCGGAATATGCGGTTTCAACAGAATGTGGCGTGTTTTAATACGGTCACCGCGCTTCTCTATCAACTGAATGATATGGAAACCATATTCAGACTCTACAATCTTGGAAACCTTGCTGGGGTCTTGCAAGTTGAAAGCTACATTGGCATAAGCGGGGTCCAGCATACCGCGTCCCGAAAACTCTATTTCACCGCCACGCATGGCCGAGCCACGGTCCTCGGAGTACAGACGAGCCAACATGGAAAAGCTTTCGCCCTTATTGACACGGTCGGTATACTCACGCAGACGCCTCTTTACATCTTCTATTTCCTCCAAAGGAACCTTGGGCTGCTGAGTGATAATCTGCACCTCCACCTGGGTAGGGATATAAGGAATGCTGTCCTGCGGCAAATCCTTGAAGTAACGGCGCACCTCAGCCGGAGTTATCTTAATCTCACCCACCAGTTTCTGCTGCATCTTCTGAACCTTCAATCCTTCACGGGCATTCTCGCGCAGCGTTTCACGAATCTGGCTGGAAGTCTTGTTGAAGTATTCCTCCATTTTCTCGCGCGAACCGATGTTGGCGATGTACATGTTCGTCATATAGTCCACACGCTGGATAACCTCACTCTCGGATACTTCGATACTATCGAGGGCAGCCTGGTGAAGATACAGCTTCTGCACGGCTATCTCCTCCGGTATCACGCAATAAGGGTCACGGTCAAATTTGCGTCCTTCATACAATGCACTCATACGTGCCTCTTCCACTTCGGACTTCAGTATAGCCTCGTCACCTACTACCCACACTACCTCGTCAATCACGTTGTCTTGTCCATAAACGGTAGAACCGACTAATAGCGTCAAGGCAAATAAAATTACAAACTTAAAGTTCATACACTGTTTCATTCTTGGTGTCTTATTCTAAATAATATTTAATCTTGTCTCTTTTCACCGCCCGTTGGTACAAATCATCCTTCACTTGCTTCATGAATTCCACCTGCTTCACGTTCAGCAGCATATCCTTCACTTGCCCACGGGCAAACTCATAGGGTTCCTGCTCTCCCATCGGGCGATAATCGCTCACATTCAGGAAATAATGGAAAGCCGTATCCTTCAGCTCTACATGGCGATTCTTGTCCAGATACTCGTCCACATCAGGAACCTTCAAGGGCAGCATATCCAGCACTTCCGATACCGGCACCCATTTATCATAAAAATACTCATACTTCACAGCATTCTGCAGACTGTACTTTTCCAGATGTTCCACCGCCTCACGGGTTTCCGTCTTGTACCAGCGACGAACATTACCCAGCTGCGGGGCTGTCAAAGGAACTTTGATGAACAAGCCTTTCATCAACGGACGTTCCACCTTGAAGAGCGCCTGGTTCTTCTCGTAATACTCCGTCAAGTCTTGTTCTGAAATCTCCTCTGATAGCCGCTGATGTATTAAAGCCTGCTGATAGGTATGCATTATCAATGCTTTGCGATAATTCTCCACAAGTTTATCAATCTCACCGTTATTGGGAATATTGCTCTGCGCTTTATCGTACAGCAAAATATCTTCCACCCAATTACGGATATAATGTTCTGCAAACAACAGACTGTCGTCTTTGGACAAACCGGCAGGAAGTACCGATTGCAAATCTTCCCGGTAAAGGAAATTGCCGTCCAACTCCACTAACGGTGTCCGCCCTTTATGGTCGTGCTGCTCGCTGCACGCCGCACAGAGAAGGAAAATTAAAAGCCCAAAGCAGGTTGTTCGCATCACCAACTGATATTTACTTCGTTTTGAGGTACGAAGATAGTGTTTTAATCGGTTGCATCAGTGATTATTAACGGTTTTTAAAACCTCTTGGTCAATTTCAACCTTACCGGCAGCACGCAACTTTGCCACCCAATGCGTTTCCAAATAGTTCCGATAAGCGGTTACGAGCGGCTCTCGCACCTCTTGCCAACTATCTGGTCCCTTCTGCTTACGACCTTGTACAGCAGTAAAGGGAAATGACAAAACCGGGGTTGCATTCTTCCCTTTGAACACCAATTCATCCACATATGCATTATCACCGGGAGCAAATAATCCTTGCTCTGCCCGCACCTTGGGAGTATCGCCGGCATTGAAAGTGAGACGGATGGCATCCATCCACTCCTCTTCCGGAATCTGTTTCAGAAATTTCCGTACTTGCTTCGCCACCCGCTTGGTAGTACAATGCAGCACAATACCCTTATAACGCGGTTCGTCCCAATGGAAGTCCGAACGGTGCGCCTCAAAATATGCTTTCAATCCTGCTTCATCCACCACACTCCTCTTTCCCACTTCACGGTCAGTGATTTCGGCAAGCAACATGCTGTCACGATGCCCCTGCACCAACGCACAGAATTCGGGATACTTCAATTCCAGACGGGAGTTTTCATAGTCCAGAATCGTTTTTACTGTAAAAGCCTCCAACTGTCTGCGCGTCCCTGCCGGATAAACAGCGGCAAATCCGGCAAACTCTTTTCCACCGTATGCCTTGCCATCCAGTGTAAACAATACACGAGAAGTGCTTCCTTTGGCCAGCAGTTCGTCGATACCGGCTTTATCCGGCATATAGTGATATTCTTTCTTCAGTTTATCCACAAAAGCCCGCGTTCCTTTATCCATTCCATGACGACGGGTTTGACAACGGATTATCTTGTCCTTCATCCTCTCAAAAGGAAGGATTTCCTGCTGTTCGAGTACTTTCACGATATGAATGCCTTGAGGAGTGAGGAACGGACGGGAAATCTCTCCGGCATTCAACCCGAATACAATATCCTCAAACTCCACCGGCATCTGCAGCCAACCCACCCAAAACGCTTTCTTCTCATCGGAAAATTGCTCGACGCAAGCATCGAAAGACGGCACAGCTCCCCCTTCCTTTGCAAGAGCCCTGTAGATAGAATCCATCCTGGACTCCATCTCACGTAAGGTATGACCGGAAATATTCTGGGGGAGATATTTAAAAATATGCTTCACATATACCCGGCCCGCACGCCGGCCGGATTTCATCTTGTCATAATACTGCCGTGCCTCCTGCTCTGCCGTCTCCTCATCTGTCAAGTATGATTTAATCAGACAGCGGCGATACTCATCCTGCTCCTTCTGGAAGACACGGGAAGTATCCAATCCCGCAACTTCGGCAGCCTCTATTTTCAGCCTGAAGTCTATAAACTTATTCACATATGCATCCAATGCCTTCCGGCCTGCACCGACAGAGGTACCGCCCTTATTATAGCTACGTTCGAATTCAGAACGGAGGACCTCCTTTCCATTGATACGCATCAGTACCGGATCGTCCTGGGCCGAAACAGCCAATCCGAACCCGAGGAAGAAAAACACCCAAAACAATCTAACCATAAGCACCATCCGTTCTTTTTATACGGCTGCAAATATAAACAAAATGCCCGGAAAGCGGCAATCTCTCTCCGGGCATTCACTATTATTTTGTTATTATCTTACTCTGGACGGCTATAGTTCGGTGCCTCACTGGTTATAGATACATCATGCGGATGGCTTTCGAGTACACCTGCATTAGTAATGCGGGTAAACTTAGCATCGTGCAGTTTCTCTATATTGGCTGCACCGCAATAGCCCATACCGGCACGCAGACCGCCAACCAACTGATAAATAACTTCATACAAAGTACCTTTATAAGGAACGCGGGCAGCAATGCCCTCTGGAACCAATTTCTTCACGTCACTGGTACCGCTTTGGAAGTAGCGGTCCTTAGAGCCATTTTCCATAGCTTCCAGCGAGCCCATACCCCGATAGGACTTGAACTTACGACCGTTGAAAATAATCGTATCGCCCGGAGACTCTTCCGTTCCGGCAACCAGCGAACCGATCATCACGCTGTAACCACCGGCAGCCAACGCCTTCACCACATCGCCCGAGTAACGCAAACCGCCATCGGCAATCAAAGGAATACCCGTGCCCTTCAGTGCCTTTGCCACATCATAAACCGCAGACAACTGAGGAACACCCACACCGGCAACTACACGGGTAGTGCAGATGGAACCCGGACCGATGCCCACCTTTACTCCATCAGCACCAGCCTCGACCAATGCCTTCGCAGCTTCACCGGTAGCAATATTACCAACAACAATATCAATATGAGGGAAGTTAGCCTTGGCTTCTTTCAATTTTTCAATAACCCCCTTGGAATGTCCGTGAGCCGTATCAATGACAATGGCATCCGCCCCTGCATCCACCAAAGCCCGCATGCGCTCCAAAGTGTCATTCGTCACTCCCACTCCGGCAGCAACGCGCAGACGACCTTTGCTATCCTTGCACGCCATAGGTTTATCCTTTGCCTTGGTAATATCCTTATAGGTAATCAGACCTACCAATTTGTTGTCTTTATCTACTACCGGCAACTTCTCGATTCTATGTTCTTGCAGAATTTGAGAAACAGCCTCCATATCCGTCGTAGGATTGGTAGTAATGATGTTCTCCTTAGTCATTACCTCATCGATACGCTTATTCATATCTTTCTCAAAACGAAGGTCACGATTGGTAACAATGCCTACCAAATATCTTTCATCATCTACCACCGGAATACACAATCTTGTATTCAGCCATCAAAGCCAGCGCATCAGCTACCGTAGAACCTCTCTTGATAGTCACCGGGTCATAAATCATACCGTTTTCGGCACGCTTCACAATAGCTACCTGACGTGCCTGCTCCTCAATGGACATATTCTTATGAATAACTCCGATACCACCTTCGCGGGCAATGGCAATAGCCATCTTCGCTTCGGTAACCGTATCCATGGCAGCAGTTACAAACGGGATTTTTAACTCAATGTTTCGTGAAAACTTAGTCGAGAGTTCGACTGTTTTGGGCAAGACTTCAGAATAAGCGGGGATTAACAGTACGTCGTCATAAGTTAATCCATCCATTACAATCTTATCAGCAATAAATGACATAGGGCTATGCGTTTAAAATTTATTGCGTGCAAATATACGGTTTTTATTCCATTCCGTATACTTGCACGCAACATTTTTTTCTTTTTTATCAACTAAAACCAATCAGTTTTGCCATCTCGAAATAAACTTGATGCGTACCAAACGTACCTCTTCTTCCGTAAAGTCATCACCCAACTCATCCAGAGCATCGTCAATCTTATCAGTGGTAGATTCCTTGAAATAATCATAGATATCCAGCAAGTGGTCTTCATCCATAATATCCTCCAAGAAATAGTCGATATTCAATTTCGTTCCGGAGTAGACGATAGCTTCTATCTCATCCAGCAGCTCTTCAAACTCAATGCCCTTTGACATTGGCAATGTCATCCAATGCCACCTTACGGTCATGGCCTGAATGATGGCCACCTTCATTTTTGACTTATTGGCCACAGTACGCACACGCAAGTCCTCGGGACGTTCAATCTCATTCTCCTCACAGTGCCGCTTAATGAGTTTACAGAATTCCTCGCCGTAGCGTTTTGCCTTTCCGGCTCCTACACCCGGTATGTTCTGCAACTCGTCCAAAGTCACCGGATATATGGTCGCCATCGCTTCCAAAGACGGGTCTTGGAAAATGACATAAGGAGGCACTTCCAACTTCTTGGACAACTTCTTTCGTAAGTCCTTCAACATGGAGTACAATGCCGGGTCTACCGCACACGCACCGCCTCCACGTGCAGGTGCTTCCTCTTCCACATCCTCAAAGTCATTGTCTTCCACTATTTTGAATGATTTGGGATGTTTAAGGAACTTCTTACCGTCATCTGTCACTTTCAGCAAGCCATAGTTTTCGACATCCTTACTCAGGTAACCGGCAATAAGTGCCTGACGGATCACAGCATTCCACGTTTTGTCTTCTTCGCCCATACCAGAGCCGAACACTTCGAGATCTTCATGCAGATGCGCCTGCACTTCTGAAGTTTCCTTACCTTGTATTATGTCTATAATATAGTCCGCTTTAAAATTTTCTTTCACCGCGAGAATAGCTTCAATCACGGTACACAATAATTCTTGAGCTTCCACTTGTTTTTTCGGATTTAAACAATTGTCACAATTACCACAATTTTCTTCTATATATTCTTCGCCGAAGTAATGAAGCAATGCTTTTCGGCGGCATACGGAAGATTCGGCATACGCAGCAGTCTCCAGCAGAAGCTGCTTGCCAATTTCCTGCTCTGCTACAGGTTTGCCTTGCATAAACTTCTCGAGCTTCTGCAAGTCTTTATTGGTATAGAAAGTAATACACTGCCCTTCTCCT
>ENA-OQCU01000581-OQCU01000581.1-human-gut-metagenome-genome-assembly--contig:-NODE-581-length-15894-cov-3.508213_pt1 | contig 15894 bp, 22 predicted proteins | sample MGYA00242504_ERZ504590 | MGnify/ENA primary metagenome ERZ504590 (study PRJEB26092, sample SAMD00036318) | human gut metagenome | host: Homo sapiens | study: EMG produced TPA metagenomics assembly of... | reverse complement strand
CTCCGGATTATACGCACAGGCACCGCCACCGATCACAATAGGGAAATCCTCACCACGGTCTGGCGCCTTTTCAGCGGGATACCACTGAGATCCAGTACCTGAAGGATATTGGTGTAGCACATCTCGTACCCGATCGTAATTCCGAGAAAATCAAAATCCCGGATGGGCTCCTGGGATTCCAGTGCAAACAACGGAATCTTCTTCTCCCTCATCACCTTATCCAGATCCGGCCATGGCGAAAAGAGCCTCTCACACCATACGTCCTCACGCTGGTTGAACATGTTATAGAGAATCATCATGCCCAGGTTTGACATGCCGATCTCGTAGACATCCGGGAAGCACATTGCGAAACGGATATCTACCGCATTTTTATCTTTCATTACAGAGTTTGACTTCGCCGCCAATATAGCGGGCAGCTTTATCAACTTTGAGCAAAATTTCATCACTTAATGCTAATTTTCTCATTCTATCCCTTTCTAAAATTAGTAATATTTCACAAAGAATTTAAAGATATAAAATTCAGTGAAACATCAAAAATGTTTATATTTGTAAGCCAATTCTTGTGTAAAAATGTTGCTATAAAATGGTGTCCAAAACCCCGTTTGGTCAAAAATGGACATTTTTTGCAACTTGCCAACAATGGTTATCATTACCCACAAACAGTTAATATCCTGCGGATTTTCGCGAACTTATCGTAAAGAAAAATGGCATTTTGTATATTAAAATACAATGCAATGCCAAATATCACTAATAGCACAAAATTGACATACCTTCTCCCTATTATAATCATCTATGGTTAGGATTTCAAGAAAATTGTGTTCTTAACTGTATATAGCGATTGCATCCTTGTGCAGGGAGAATAATCCGGATCCGGACTCCAGTAAGGTTTCCTGGCATTTCATCAGTATTTAAAAAGAAATTCCACCATCTGCGTATTTGCACGTTTACTTTCCTCCATTTCAGGAAAAGTTGTACTAAAAGCATGCGGAAGTTTTTTGTCCACCTCATAATCTTCAAGATGACAGATCACACCGGCTTTTTTTATCGCTTTTGCATACTGTCTGCTGTAATTTCGAAGAGTATCTCCATAAGCTGTGACCAGAAATGACGGTGGCAGGTTTCGGATAATTTCTTTGAATACATTCCACTTGCCAGACCCAGCGCCCGAATTTTCAGATCATTTGGAACAACCTGAAAAGCCTTTGCCAATTCAGGACTTTTTAACATAGCGGCCAGATATACGCACAGGCTCGCCCCCGCACTGGTTCCTGTCATATAAATATGTTCTCCGTCACCATCATAGGTTTCAAAATATCTCTTTGCATTTCCCATTCCTGTCATCAGATCCTTAAGAATCTGCGGAAACAACGCTTCCGGTATTTCGGGGACGGTAAATATCCATGAAATGACAGGGCTTTCCATCTCCCATATAGTCAATGTCACAAATGAGTTCCACATCTTCTGGAAACGGATATTCCGCTTCATGTTTTTTCAGAAAATTATCAAGAAGTTTTTCTTTTTTTGCGGTTTGCTGTGCAATCATTTTATTAAACATGATTTCCCTCCTAGCTATGAAACAATCTACTATTAATACAAATGAATTTTCTTCTCTACAAGTCTGTCACCTTCATACTGCAATTTTACAGAAAAAAAGCGTTTTTCTCCTGAAAGGAGCAGATCAAGAAATACCTGATCCCCTCCATGCCAGGAAGATTCGGCACCATGGACTTTGTCAACCCAGCAAAGTTCTCCTCATCACATTCAATCAGTTCTCCTGCATATTCATCGGCCGTAGAACACACACATAAGTTCTGATTCGCATTCACTGTTTATAAATGTCACCAGGCCACGGAACTTATAGGAGGTAAGTGTCAGCCCTGTTTCCTCTTTCACCTCACGCAGAACAGCTTCATAAGATTCCTCTCCTGCCTGTGCAGCGCCGCCGGATACTTCCCACCATCCAGGTGCCCACGCTTTCGTCATGACACGTTTAGTGATTAGAAAAGTACCATCCGGTCTGGCTACTACGCCAAGCACAGTCAGATGATACTCTCCGTCCTTCAGACACCAGTCATTTCTCTTCATGGTACGTCCTGTAGGTTTCTTATTCTCATCATAAATATCCCAAAATTCCATTTCCAGTTATCTCCCTGTAAGATTGCTATTGTAACGTTTATTTATAATCATATCATCTTATAGATTTTTATGCAAACATATACTGTAAAATTTAGTTTTTTATTTTACCTTTTTATCATAAAAAAGTGGCAGCCTGAAAACTTTACCATCTCCTGTTCTAAAACAAAAACAGCCCCTGCGGAGAGTCTTAAACTCTTCCGCACAGAGCTGTTTTTACTTTCAAAATTATGCATTTTTATGCAGGAATGCGAAACTACTTTCTCTGTCCGTTTCCAGACTCATTCCTGTCTCAGATCTTATTCCTGGGTTGTGTATCCGAAGAAGAAGTATCCAAGTGGTGTGTAATACATACCTTTGATATTATCTTTCAGCATGTATGGCTGTGTATAGAAGTACAGAGGAGCCAGTACATTGTCTTCACCGATAAGGATATCTTCTGCTGCATGGAATGCTTTCATACGCTCTGCCTGATCAGAAGTAGCTTTTGCTGCATCGATCTGTGCATCGTAAATCCGGGTTAGAATACTGAGCATCGTTGTTTCCGCCGCCTGTATACCACATATCAAGGAATGTACAAGGATCATTGTAGTCACCGATCCATCCGTTACGTGCGATCTGGAAGTCACCATTCTTTCTGTTCTGAAGGAATACGTTCCAGTCCTGGTTGTCCAGGTTAACAGTTACGCCAAGTTCTTTCTGCCACATGTTCTGGAGTGCTTCAGCGATCTTTTTGTGTTTGTCATCTGTGTTGTACAGATATTCAACTGTCGGGAAACCTTCGCCGTCTGGATATCCTGCATCTGCAAGGATCTGACGTGCTTCTTCACAGTTCTTCTCATAATCATCTTCAGAAACGCTGTAATATTCACCGCCTACTGTACGGAAGTCATCTCCGCTTGCTCCGTCTGCATCATAGATACCGGATGGAACATATCCTGTTGCAGGAACTTCACCGGACTGAGTTACGTTATCTACGATGTAGTTACGATCGATTACAAGTGAGAATGCTTTACGGATTGCAGGATCAGAGAATACTTCATTTTCTGTATTGAAGCATACATAGTATGTTCCGATATAGTCAGCGATGTTAAGTTCTCCGGATGCAAGGTAAGTAGCAACTTCGTCTACAGGAAGGTTCTCGATGAAATCAAGTTCTCCGTTGTTGTATCCTTTAAGGATCGCGTTGTTGTCGTCCAGAAGTGCAAATTTAATTGTGTCCGGTCCAAGGTTCTCATAATCATAGTAGTTCTCATTCTTTTCCATAAGAATGTAGGAGTTATGAGACCATTCTTTCATCTTGTAAGGTCCGTTGCTGATATAAGTTGCAGGATCAAATGTCCAGTTCTCGCTTCCCTCTACCATATCTTTACGAACAGGGAAGGTTGCCGGGAATGCCATGATCTCTTCGAAATACGGGCAGTCATAAGTTAAATCGATCTGCAGTGTTGTATCATCTGTAGCTTTGATTCCAAGTGTGTCAGGATCCGCACTTCCGTCAGCTACCTCTGCATATCCTTTTACCATGTCGATCATGTAACAGTAGTCTGCTGCTGTTTCCGGGTTTGCCAGACGTTTCCAGGAATATTCGAAATCTCCTGCTGTTACGGCCTGTCCGTCAGACCATTTGATACCATCACGAAGATGTACAGTATAAGTTACTGTTCCGTCATCGTTTGTCTCTTTATCCCAGGATTCAGCCTGTCCTGGAACTGTAACAGCATTTCCTTCACCGTCGTCTGCCCATTTGACCAGACCTTCGAACATATGGTGGCACATGACAGAACCATCCATTGCTGTATTCAGTGCAGGGTCGATACTCTGTGGTTCAGATGCGATACAGAGATTCAGATTAAATCCGTCTGTTGATTCGCTCTCTGCTGCCATTACAGGTGCTGTAGCTGCCATGCTTGTAACCATAGCTACTGACAGAGCCAGAGACATAATTGTTTTTGCCTTTCTCATTACTTGTCCTCCTTTATTATGGTTTTCGCTGTATGAGAAGTCAGCGATTTGTATTATAAATTCCATTATACAGGAACCCAATACCTATGTTAAGCTTTTTCTTTCGGATTTTTTACTATAATTGCAACAATAATTTTGTTAATTATTTCCTATTTTTATTCTTTCTATTTATTTCAGTATTACCCACCAGTTTACATTATATTTTTTCGTATTCTGTAAGTACTCTGATAAATAGTCAGGCGAATATCCGCTTGACTGTATTATTTATCCAGCAGATGACATGCTGCCCAGTGTCCAGGTTCATGCTCTTTGAACTGTGGCATCTCCTCACGGCACTTCTGTGTCGCATATGGACATCTGGTATGGAAACGGCATCCACTCGGCGGGTTCATCGGGCTTGGCACATCTCCCTCAAGGATGATACGCTTTCTGGTACGGCTCAGCTTAGGATCCGGTACCGGAACTGCAGAAAGAAGCGTCTGTGTATATGGATGGATCGGATGACGGTTCAGCTCATAGCTCTCACCAAGTTCTACCAGAGATCCCAGATACATAACACCGATCCTGTTTGAAATATGACGCACAACAGACAAGTCATGAGCGATAAACAGGTAAGTCAGTCCCATTTCTGCCTGCATATCCTCCAGCATGTTTACAACCTGTGACTGGATAGAAACGTCCAATGCGGAAATCGGCTCATCACATACGATAAATTCCGGTTTAACGGCAAGTGCACGGGCAATGCCGACACGCTGCTGCTGTCCGCCGGAGAACTCATGAGGATAACGGTTTGCATGCTCGGTATTTAATCCTACTCTTGCAAGTAGACCTTTGATCATATCCGCACGGTCTTTTTTATTTGCAGCCAGTTTATGAATGTCGATAGCCTCTCCGATAATCTCTCCGACTGTCATACGAGGATCAAGAGATGCGGATGGATCCTGGAAAATAATCTGCATTTTCTTACGGTAAGGAAGCATGTTTACAGATTTCGCTTTGCCAAGTGGTTTGCCGTCTTTGTCCAACGGATTGTCAAAAATTGTCTGACCGTCATAGATAATCTTACCACCGGTCGGCTCATACAATCTGAGAATGGTTCTTCCCAGAGTTGTTTTACCGCATCCGGACTCTCCTACCAGTCCTAATGTCTCACCTTTCTTAATATAGAGGGAAACATCCTGAACTGCCTGAACACCTGGACCGTTTGTTCCCTTGATCGGGAAGTATTTACGTAAATTCTCTATCTCGACAAGTTTCTTTTCTTCATTTGCCATATCAGTTCTCCTCCTTGCCCATCAGTTCCTGAACACACAGCCAGCAGGCTGAACGGTGTTTCTCGCCTACTTCTACATAAGGAGGCATCTTCTTCAGACAGATCTTCATACAATGCTCACAGCGTGGTGCAAAAGGACAGCCTTCCGGCGGATTCAGCATATCGACCGGAGTACCCTCTATCGGGATCAGTCGTTCGTAACTCTCTGCATCTACACGAGGCATAGAACGCAGAAGTCCTTTTGTATACGGATGCGCAGGTTCATAGAAAATATCATCAACAGGGCCCTGTTCAACGATACGGCCTGCATACATAACGGAAACCTTATCGCAGATATCCGCAACAACACCAAGGTTATGAGTGATAAAAATGATTCCCATTTTTGTTTTACTTCTGCTAGGTCTTTCATCAGGTCAAGGATCTGTGCCTGGATCGTAACATCCAGAGCTGTAGTCGGCTCATCCGCGATCAGAAGCTGCGGATGACAGATCAGACCCATGGCGATCATAACTCGCTGGCGCATACCACCGGAGAACTCATGAGGATACTGTTTCATACGCTTCTGTACATTGTTGATACCAACCATTTCCATCATTTCCATGGCACGCTTCTCAGCTTCTTCCTTGCTGATCTTTTTATCATGAGCGCGAAGTGCTTCTACTAACTGATTTCCAATGGTGTAAACCGGGTTTAAACAGGTCATCGGGTTCTGGAAGATCATCGCTACTTTACTGCCGCGGAATTCTGTCATCTGATCTTTGGTAAAAGACAGGACATCCTGTCCTTCAAAAGTAATGGAACCTCCGACAACCTTACCAGGAGACTGAAGAAGTCCCATAATAGAGTAGGCTTCCTGGCTCTTACCGGAACCGGACTCTCCTACTACTCCCATAACTTCGCCGTAGTCCAGGTCGTAGGAGATTCCTCCTACAGCCTTAACTTCACCGGCCGGTGTAAAGAAGGAGACTTTTAAGTCCTTAACTTCCAATAATTTATGTTTCTGTTCAGACATGATTCTCCTCCTCTCTTATTTCTTAAGTTTCGGGTCAAGTGCATCGCGCAGACCATCACCGAACAGGTTAAATGCAAGAATCATTACACTGAGGACTACAGACGGAACGATCAGTCTGTAAGTGTATGTATACATACCGCTTAATGCGTCTGTTGCCATAGATCCAAGGCTTGGAAGCGGTGCAGATACACCAACACCAAGATAGGAAAGGAATGACTCCAGGAAGATCGCAGACGGGATCTGCAGGCAGGTTGTTACAACGATCTGTCCGATACAGTTCGGAAGCAGATGACGACGGATGATACGTCCGCCTGAAGCACCGAGTGCTCTGGCTGCTGTTACATATTCCTGCTGTTTCAGCTGAAGTACCTGTCCACGGATGATACGGCTCATAGTTACCCAGTACAGAAGACCGAAGGCAATGAACATGGAGATAAGGTTCGGACCAAGTACATTGGCAAAGGACTTCAGCGGACCGCCGCCCGGGGAGTTGATATATTCTGTCAGGATTGGTTTCAGTGCAGTTGCGATCAGAAGTACGACCAGCATTTCAGGAACTGCATAGATCAGCTCTACGATACGCTGCATCACTGCATCGACCTTACCGCCACAGTAACCGGAGATCGCACCATATAAAGCACCAATGATCAGTACGAGAAGTGCGGCAAATACACCAACTGACATAGAAACTCGTGCACCATACATAACACGGACAAGAATATCACGTCCGTACATATCTGTTCCAAAGACATGTGGGAAAACTTTCTCGCCGGCTGCTTTACGCTCAAGTTCTTTCTTTGAATATCCGAAGATATGTTTCTTAATTCCCAGTTCCTTGCGGACTGTATCTGGGTCTGTGCTCTCTTCAGACTCACTCGCTGTATCATTCTTTGCTGCTGTTTTTGCTTTTGCGCGAAGGATTGCTTCATCTTTTTTGTAAACTTCTCACCTTTGGCTTCCGCCTCTGCCTTAGCCTGCTCGATCATTGAATCAACATCAACAACCTCACTCTGAGTTCTGGATGCAATCTCTTCATCTACACGCTGCTGGTCTTCCAGTGTGTAATGATATGGAAACAGGTTCTCAGCGCCATCGTTAAATTCATCATATCCATATGGGATCAGAAGTGGTCCGACGAACGCAAACAGAAACAGGAATATAATAACTCCAAGTGCGACCATCGCCACAACATTCTTCTTTAATCTTCTCCAGGCATCTTTCCAGTAAGATACACTCTGGCGGTCCTGGATGAAATCTTCTTTCTCCTGACTGGAAGCCGAAGCAAAATCATCCGGTGTCAAGTCCTGAAGAAGGTTCTCAATATCCGGCTGAAGACTTACCGGACATTTCTTGATCTTCTTATTCTCTGCCATGATCAGTCTCCTCCCTTTGTCAGGCTGATTCTCGGGTCAGCTACCTTATAGAGGAGGTCTACGACCAGATTCATCAGAATAATAAATGTTGCAAGGAAAATAGTAGTTCCCATGATAACCGGATAGTCACGGTTCTGAATAGACTGTACGAAATAACGTCCCAGTCCCGGGATAGAGAATACACTCTCTACTACGAAACCACCGCATAAAGTAAAAGCAACCTGCGGTCCCAGGTAAGTAATAACCGGGATCAGGGCATTTCTTAATGCATGTTTGAAGATGATCTTCTTATTCTTAAGACCTTTTGCCCTGGCTGTCTTGATATATTCCTGGCTTAAGGAATCCAGCATAGCAGAACGGGTCTGACGTGCAGTATAGCACATCGGGTAAAATCCCAATGCAAAGCACGGAAGTATGTAGGCTCTGATCCCCTGTGACGCATCAAAAATGGACGGGAACAGATTCAGTGCTCCGTCACCTGTGAGTGTTACAAGAAGAACAGATGCAACTACGAAACTCGGCATGGAGATACCCAGAGTGCAGATAACTCTGAGGATACTGTCTGTGAGCTTACCTCTCTTAAATGCTGCGAGACATCCAAGTGGTACACCTACGATGATCGCCCATAACAGAGCGAGGGCACCTACTTTGGCAGATACCGGGAACATCTCAACGATGATATCCAGAACTGCGCGGTTTTTCTGCATCTTCAGGGACACGCCAAAGTCACCATGCAGAATATTTTTAAGATACATGAAAAGCTGAACATGAACAGGCTTATCCAGGCCATATTTTGCATTCAGCGCTGCCAGGGTTGCGGCAGATGGCGTTTTCTCGCTGAGCCACGGGCTTCCAGGCACAGCGTTCATCAGAAGAAATGTAAGGCATGCTACCAGAAAGATCGTAAGCAATGCCATTGCAAATCTCTTTAAGAAGTATTTAGCGTTAGCCATATGTTTTTCCTTTCTTCCTTATATATTGCTTTTCGCTTTGTGGAGATATTTTCGTTACTGTTCTCAGCAACATTGGAACAGTAACTGTTTTTCTGCTATTATTCGTATGTATTCTAGCTGTGCAGATATAAAGGAAATTATACCATACTTTCTCATACCATTTCAAGCTAATACTACTGGAAAATGCTTACGCTTTAATTTGTTAAATATTTATAAAAAATCTAAATTTTTCAGAAATAACATTCCGGTAAACTGGAAAATATATTTAAAATCCCTGCATCCTTGCATTGAAATTAAAACATTTATTCAGTATAATCAATATTAGCAACTGCAGCCATACAGCTACAGTCATTTAAAGGAGGAATATTATTATGGCAACATGGAAAAATCTGGACACTCTTGCTTCCTACAGTAAGCTTGCCGGTCTGAAGGGTCATGTAAATATCGCAGAGGCCATGACAGGCGAAAATGGTGCTGAACGTGTAAAGAAGTACAGCGCACCAATGGCAGCCGGCCTGGCTTATAACTATGCCGCAAAACAGGTTGACGAAACAGTCCTGAACGCACTTGCAGATCTGGCAGACGAAGCCCAGCTTATCGACAAATTTCAGGAATTATACAACGGCGCTGTGATCAATACAGGAGAGAAACGTATGGTTCTTCATCACCTTGCACGAACTCAGCTCGGTGACGCTGTAGTTGTAGACGGTGTTGACAAACGTGAATTCTACGTAGCACAGCAGAAGAAAGCCGCTGACTTCGCAAATAAAGTTCACACAGGTGAGATCACTAATGAAAACGGCGAGAAGTTCACAACAGTCGTACAGATTGGTATCGGCGGAAGTGACTTAGGTCCTCGTGCATTATATATCGCTCTTGAGAACTGGGCAAAAGCAAACAACACATTTAAAATGGAAGCAAAATTCATCAGCAACGTAGATCCTGATGATGCAGCTGCTGTCCTTGCTTCAGTAGACCTTGCTCATTCTCTGTTCATCGTTGTATCCAAATCCGGTACAACTCTTGAAACTCTGACAAACGAAGCATTCGTCAAGAACGCTCTGGTAAAAGCAGGATTAAATCCATCCAAACATATGCTTGCTGTAACAAGTGAGACATCTCCTCTGGCTAAGAGCGAGGATTATCTGACAGCAATCTTCATGGATGACTATATTGGCGGACGTTACTCTTCTGTTTCCGGTGTAGGCGGTGCGATCCTTTCCCTTGCATTCGGTCCTGAAGTATTTGCACAGATCCTTGACGGAGCTGCTGCTGAGGACAAGCTTGCTACTAATAAGAACATCCTTGAGAATCCGGATATGCTGGATGCACTGATCGGTGTTTATGAGAGAAACGTACAGGGATATCCTGCAACAGCAGTTCTCCCATACTCTCAGGCATTGAGCCGTTTCCCTGCACACTTACAGCAGTGTGACATGGAATCCAACGGTAAATCTGTAAACCGCTTCGGTGAACCTGTAGATTATGTAACAGGACCGGTTATCTTCGGTGAGCCAGGTACTAACGGACAGCATTCCTTCTATCAGTTATTACATCAGGGAACTGACATTGTTCCGCTTCAGTTCATCGGCTTCAAGAAGAGCCAGCTTGGTGTAGACGTAGATATCGAGAACAGCACAAGCCAGCAGAAACTCTGCGCGAACGTTGCTGCTCAGATCGTAGCATTTGCATGCGGTAAAAAGGATGAGAACCTGAACAAGAACTTCAAGGGCGGACGTCCTTCCAGCATCATCACAGGTGAAGAACTTACACCAGCATCTCTGGGTGCATTACTTGCTCACTTCGAGAACAAGATCATGTTCCAGGGATTCGTATGGAACTTAAACAGCTTCGACCAGGAAGGTGTTCAGCTTGGTAAAGTCCTTGCAAAACGTGTTCTTGCACATGACACTGACGGAGCACTGAAAGTATACAGTGACCTGTTAAACATCTGATTTCATCAGAAAACAAAAAATACACAAGCCAAGATTCAACCGCAAAAAGCGGTTTCAAACTATAGCACTCCTCTTCAATAATACATTCAGGAGGAGTGCTACAAGAAAGAATCCTGCCCGAAGGGCTTTGTTATGTTATAGGAACATTACGGAGTAATTTCCTATAACATAACAAAATCATCATACAGAACTCCGATAAATATTATCAGGAAGTTCCTTATGATGATTTTTCTGTTTTCTTTTCTAATTCTCTTCTGACTTCTTAACAAACTCTGCTTTCGGCAATGGTCTGGAATAATAGAATCCTTGAATATTGTCACATTCCATCTCCTTCAGAAGTTCAAGCTGATCTGCAGTCTCCACACCTTCTGCAACCACCTTCATGCCAAGTCCATGTGCCAGGATGATTACCTGCTGCACGACCATTCTTCCCTTCTGCTGGTGAATACAGTCAACCAGACTCTTATCAATCTTCAGTGTATTAAACGGTAATTCACTCAATGTGATCAGTGAAGAATATCCTGAACCAAAATCATCCATGTGCAGTGCAAATCCTGCATTTACCAGTTTCTCTGTAAAATCTCTGATCATAACATTATTCAGAGTAGCTGTTTCCGTCAGTTCAACAGGCACACAGGAAAACGGGATCCCATTCTCCTCTACAATCTTCATATAACGTTCAACAATATCGGAATGATGGATACTTGTACGCGACAGATTTACAGAAATCGGAATCAGCTCCTGCCCCTTCTTCATCAGTTCACGCTGAAATTCGCAGACATACCGGAATATGTATTCATCCAGCTTCACGATCAGTCCGTCCTTTTCATATAGCGGGATGAAATCTCCGGGCATTACCATGGAACCATCCGGGTTGATCCATCGCACCAGTTGATTCCGCTCCTGTGATCCTCTCTGTTTTTACATCATATTTCGGCTGGAAATATGCCACAAATTCTTTATTTTTAATCGCAGATTCAAATCTGTTCTCCAACAAACGGTCCTGCATCTGCTTCTGTTTCATTTTCTCTGTATAATAAGCAATGTTACACTCATAGTTATCGCGGATACTTCTGATCGCCATAAATCCTCTGTCACAGATTACAGAAACAGGTAAAGATTTATCAATATCCTGATAAACTCCATATTTGACCATAAGATTGGGAACAGGTGCATGCTCTGCGATTTCTTCTTCTATCTTTGTCACTGTTTCCAAAGACAGATCACAGTCATCACACGTCATACATACGAACTGATCACTCCCATATCTGGATACCAGACCTGTCTTCAGCATCTTTGTATAAGCTCCTGCCAGATAGCAGAGATTTCATCTCCTACTTTCTCCCGTAACTGCTGTTGATCAATTTGAAATCCCTGATGTCAGCAATTACAAGATGAAATCTCTCCCCCGGTCTGGTTTTCAGAAAAGATTTTGCATGATAGAAAAACGCCTGTCTGGTATAAACTCCGGTGAGCTCATCATGTTCTACTGCAGTCAGTGCCATTACGGACTCCCTCAGCTTGATCACACTGTTGATCCTGCCCATTACAAGTTTAAAGTTATAGGGCTTCGGAATAAAATCAACTGCACCAAGATCCAGGCATTGAAGTTCTACATCTTTTGAATTACTTCCGGTCATAACGATAACCGGTATGGTTGACAGAAATTTATCTGTGTTTCTGCGTCTGAGGAATTCAAATCCATCACACACAGGCATACAGATATCCAACAGCACTACTGATAATTCTCTGTAATGCTCGGAAAGAAGTTCCAGTCCTTCTTCCCCGTTTTCTGCGAGAAAAACATCAAATTTCTCTTCCAGAAAAGAAGAGAGGATATCTCTGTTTAATTCATTATCTTCTACGACCAGGACTTTTCTTTTGGACGGTAATTCCCCCGGTTCCAACAGTTTTGCATTGTCAGAATCTTTTCTCATACTTTTTTTATACCCCTCACACACAATTTCCAAAGCAAAGCATCTCCGGATATCCGCACCAGAGATGCTCAAATTATTATAGTAACCGATCTGTTATCTGCAACCGTCCAGCCATTGTGGGAATATACTATACTTAAACGTTACAGGCATACATAATGTCTACATATCTTAACTCTTTGAGTTTACATTATTTTGCATAATCTTTCAAGCCTTATTCTGCAGTTGACATGATTTTGCCACGACTTTATTATGGAAATTTCATTCTCTGATGAGCTGAGGCAAAGATATCTGACACAGGATTTCACACTCTGATGAGCTGGATTAAGATGCATTATTTACGAGGATTACTATACTTTTACAATGTACGGAATTTTTATATGCTGACAGTATAAACAGAGGCAGAAATGTTTCCACAAATAATCCTGCTTCAAACATTTTCTGCCTCTGTTATTACCTGTCTGTAAATCTTTAAAAAATAATATTCTTCTGAATAAATCCTCAGATCCTCTTTTGTCCATTCCCCACCTTCAATATGAAAGCTGTTCAATACCGGATAGTCCGCCATCAGTGACAGGATCAGATAACTTGCCTTTGAATCAAAAGCAAGACGGATATCCTCCACTGACGGACGGGATGGAGAAGACGGATGGGAATGCCAGTTTCCCAGCGGTTTCAATCCATTGGCACGCATATCCCTGATCGCATTTATCTGGTCTCTGGGATCCAGGGTGAAGTGATCTTCTGCATGATCTTTATTCTCCAGAAAATATACCTTTCGGATTTCCCTTCCCTCCCCGGTTTCCACTCCGGCCAAAAGCCCGCAGGCTTCCTCCGGAAGATGCTCTTTTGCATAATTAACGATCTCATCATAGAGATGATCTCTCATTCTTATTATAGCCATACTTTTCTCCTGTTTTGCATCAGGTTTTTCTTGTATTTACTGCTCATCTCTTGTGGCAAATCGGCCTGCTGTTTCCTCACAGACCTCCTGCTCGTAGTCGATCGGTTCCAGGATTGTCGGATGATCTCCGCATACTGCACAGTCATGAGTATCCTTCGGCAGTTTAACCTTATGGAATTCCATTGTCAGCGCATCAAAAGTCAGAAGATATCCTGTCAGAAGATCACCTACACCAATCAGATACTTGATTGCTTCCATTGCCTGTAAGGAGCCGATGACACCTCCCATTGCTCCGATGACACCTGCCTGCTTACAGGTAGGAACTGCATCCTTGGGCGGCGGATTCTTGAATACGCAGCGGTAACATGGACCTTCCCCGGGTACATAGGTCATCAGCTGACCTTTAAAACGAATGATACCTGCATGGGAAAATGGTTTTTTCTCCAGTACACACGCATCATTGATCAGAAATTTTGCCGGGAAATTATCAGTTCCGTCAATAATAAAATCATATTCTCGAATCAGTTCGCGGATGTTGGATGCGTCTACGAACATCCGGTAAGTTTTTTACTTCCACATCCGGATTCATGGCATCATGGTTTCCTTTGCTGATTTACCTTGCTTTTCCGATATCTGTTGTGCTGTGGATAATCTGTCTCTGCAGATTGGAAAGATCTACCTCGTCCGCATCCACAATACCGATTGTTCCCACACCTGCTGCTGCCAGATACATTGCCGCAGGTGCACCAAGACCGCCTGCACCGATGATCAGTACTTTTCCTTTCAGGAGCTTCTTCTGTCCCTTTGCACCCACTTCTTTTAAGATGATGTGACGGGAATAACGCTCGATCTGTTCATCTGTCATTGCCATTTAGCATCCACCTCCCATGAAATAAAGAAATTCTACATTGTCTCCCTCTTTTAATACGGTAGACTCTTTATCCTCTGATGCAACAAATTCTTCATTAATAGAAACGGTTACATATTCCGGCATCTCTACATTTTCCTGTGCGATCAGTTCCGGAAGTGTCAGTCCGTCTTTTACTTCTTTTTTCTCTCCTGCTACTGTGATAAACATATTTTTCTCCTTTATGCCTGCTCTCTTTTTAGAGTAATCTTTCAATCCAGCTGTTTAACTCTGCCTGTTTCAATGCTCCTGTTTTCCGGTCTTTCGCCTGTCCGTCTTTAAAAAGGATCAACGTCGGATTTGCCTGCACTTCATACTGCTCTGCCAGCTCCACATCAAAGTTCGTATTTACTTTATATACTTTAATCTTATCCTCATAATCGTCTTCCGCATTTCCGAGAACCGGTGCCAGCTTTTTACACGCCACGCAGGAATCTGAATAAAAATCCACCAGAACCGTAAGTTTTTCCTTCAGGACCTTCTCTTCAAAATCCGCATTGCTTACCCGTACTGCCATCAGTCTTCCACCTTTCTTACATACATGGTGTAAGTACCATCTTCATTATCGGTTAATTTCAGTACCTTATGCCCTTCTTCTTTCATGCTGCGCGGAACATTCTGCACTGGTTCGCCATCGTTCATGCGGACAGCCAGAATCTCTCCATCCTCCAGTTCTTCGATTGCTACTTTTGCCTTCACGAATGTCAGGGGGCATACTTTATCGGTAATATCAACCTCATCGGTTACTTCAAAATCTAATTCAGCCATTATGTTCTCCTTTCACTGTCCTTCATACGCATCTTTCAGCTGACTGCGGAAATCTTCTTCTCCCACACGCTGCAATGTTTTGTCGGAAACGTTCACTTGGATTTGCATTTTTTTCAAAGAAATTAATTGCCGCATCTGTCACACGAAACAGTGTTTCTTTATCCGGGATCAGAGGAAGCAGTTCTTCTCCTTTATAGATATTATTTCCGAAGGTTCCTCCAAAAGATACGATATATCCCGGAGTTCCTTTCCATGCATCCACCGGACAGCTCTTTACACAGCGGCCACAATGATTACATTTCTGCGCATCCAGTTCTATTTTGCCGTCCACCATCTTCAGTGCATCCTGTCTGCAGGCTTTCACACACACACCACAGGAAATACAGTCGTCTTCCTTATATTCGATGTTCATGCCGCCTTTGATTCCAACATCGTTTTCTTCTGCTTTCAGGCAGTTATTCTGGCATCCTGTAACACCAAATTTGAATTTATGCGGGAGTTCCCGTCCGAAATATCTCTCATCAAGCTCTTTTGCCAGTGTGTAGGTGTCGATACATCCGCTTGGACAGACCTCTGAACCCTGACAGGCTGTAACTGTACGTACACGTGGTCCGCACACACCGGTTCCCACACCGCCTTTTGCCAGTGCTTCTTTTACCTCTGCCAGTTCTTCCACTTTAATAAAGGGAATCTCAATGCCCTGGCGGGAAGTCATAT